>ERZ808262.1-NODE-1-length-326093-cov-17.099955_pt1 | contig 326093 bp, 270 predicted proteins | sample MGYA00520895_ERZ808262 | MGnify/ENA primary metagenome ERZ808262 (study PRJEB31516, sample SAMN03275588) | gut metagenome | biome: mammalia-associated habitat; material: feces | host: Papio cynocephalus | place: Kenya | collected 2012-08-02 ...
ATCTATATATATCCTTTTATTCCTTATATTAATCCATAAAAGGAATTGAGGAAATCATTAGCTTCTTTAAAACCTAATGATTCTCTATATTCTAATGGGATTTGAATATTAAATACTTTATCTATATTACTTGTTGCTAAACTTATATTATTTGTTTCAATAATACATAAAACAAAACCTTTAACATCTTTTTCACTATTTAAAACATTTTCTTGGTTTAAATGGAGATAACGGTACATCTTTGCAGCATTCATAACTACACTAGATAATTCTTGATTGACCTTTAGTTGATTTAAATAATAGCTACACCCTCTTAGAAACATATCGCTAACTTCATCAAACTTTCCATCAAAAGTAATGTAATAACTTTGTCTACCAATAAAAACATTCAAAGGTTTTGAAGCTGAATATTTTTTTGAAATTTGGGTAAGTTGGCCAATAATTACTAATTTTTCTAAAGAATTATTGTTACCATTACTAAAAAAAGGATTCATCAAATCAATAAAATGATCTAATTTTTCGCCCATTGATAATCTTACAGTAATTAACATTATTAAATTAGTTAAAGAATCACTACTTGTAAAATCTAAAGCTTTTAAAATATTTTGATCAGAAGCAAAAGATAAATCAGGAGGAGTAGTTTCCCTTTCTTTAAACATTGATATATATGAATTAACAACTGAATAAGCTTTAGCAGGAAGATTAGGATTCTCAATTAAAGCCTGTAAAAAAGATGGGAGCTCTATAGCCTTACTAGGAGCAGTAGAAACTGCCGTAAATAACATCTGTAAAGTTAAATGCGGAGCATAATCAAAAAGCACATCAATATTTTTTACAATATAGTTTTCAAATTCATTAATATCAATAATTTGCGTATCCTTATTTTTTATTTGATTATAAAGATACATCACTTCATCAATATTTTTAGCTAAGAAGAGCTCCTTATTAGCTAAGCTCTCTTCTTGCTTCATAAAATTAATGTACTTTGTTAAATCCATAATTATTAGTTTCTATTTCTTTGTGAAAGAATTAGAATTAAACGTAAAACATAAACAAAAACCGAAGCAAAATCAGTATATAAAACAAAAGCCTCATATAAAGCTTCACTATTACTGTTATTAAAATATAAGTTTTCACCTTTTTTAACAACTCTATTAATATCAATAGCAGCCCATAAAGTAAAAATAATTACACCCAAAATAGAAATAATCCAATCTAAGACTGTCATTTCATAAAAGAAGAAAGAAATTAAAACCAAAACCATTAAAGCTATCATCCCAGCAGATAAGATTCCTATAGTCTTATATAATTTTCCTTTAAATAAGACTCCAATAATACCAGCAATTAAAAACATTCCACCAGTAACTAATAAAGCAGTAGCTAATATACTAGTATCTAAAAACAAAGTATAAACTGAAATTAATCCACCAAAAGAAATTGCGCTAATAAAATAACCAATACCTGTCAATATAGAATTTTGTTTAACATAACCAATAGTAGGTAAAAAAGAAGAAAGCAAATACAAAACAGCAAAAACAGCTAAAGAAATAAAATAAGCTTGATAACTATCAGCAATTAAAAAAGCAAAAACAAAAGGATAGAAAAAAGCCATCAAACCAGAAATCAAAATTCCTAAAGCAAAAAACAAGAAAACCTTAAAAGTACCTAAAGTACCACTATTACTTATTTTTTTAGATAGTTTTTGATCTTTTTGTATATTATTATAATATTCCATAAATTAAACCTTTCTTGTAGTAATATTATATAAAATTTTTGCTTAAAAAAAAGCCTAGGCTAACCTAGGCTAAACTTTAGCAATTTTCAATTAACGATATAAAGGAATTTGCTTCTAAAGAAGCACCACCAACTAAAGCACCATCTACATCTGGTTGAAGTAAATATTGATGAATATTATCTGGCTTAACTGAACCGCCATATAAGATTCTAATCTCATTAGCATCTTCTTGAGTAAACATTTCAGCAATTAAACTTCTAATATATTTACACATAGTTTCAGCAATATCAGTTGATGCATTTTTACCAGTACCAATAGACCAAACTGGTTCATAAGCAATAATAACATGCTTCAAATCATCTGAAGAAATATTTCTTAATCCTTCATATATTTGCTTTTTAATAACATCAAAAGCCTTTTTAGATTCATATTCACTTAAAGTCTCACCAACACAATATATTGCACCCATATCATGCTCAATCAACAATTGAATCTTAAGATTACAATCTTGATTAGTTTCATGGTGATAAGCTCTTCTTTCAGAATGTCCAACTAAAGAGCCTTGAACTCCAAAATCTTTAATTTGAGGAATAGAAATATCACCAGTAAATGCACCCTTTAAACAAGTGTGAACCTCTTGAGCATAGATCAAGAAATCATGTCTATTCTCAACTAAATAAGAAATGCATAAGTATGAAGGAGCCACACCTAAATCAAGATTTTTCTTTTTAGCTAATTCACACATATAAGGAATATCCTTAACAAAGATCTTAGCCTTTGTAAGGATATTGTTCATTTTCCAATTACCGAATAATATTTTCTTTCTCATAAATAGCTGCAACTTTCTTAAAACTACTTTTTATCTGGAATAATATCAATTCCAGGAATATGGCCATCAAATTGAATCATTTCTAAGGAAGCACCGCCACCAGTAGAAACATGGCTGAATTCACTCTTAAAGCCAAATTGTTTAACAGCAGCAGCAGAATCACCACCACCAATAACAGAGAAGGCACCATTTTTAGTAGCTTCAGCACAATCTTTGCAAACTGCTTTAGTACCAGAAGCAAACTTTTCATTTTCAAAGACACCCATTGGTCCATTCCAGAAAATAGTCTTAGCCTTTAAAATGTAATCTTTATATAATTTTTCAGTCTTCTTACCAATATCAAGACCCATAAATCCATCAGGAATATCTTCACCAACTTCTTTAATAATAGTAGGAGTAGCAAAATCATTAGCGACAACATTATCAACAGGTAAAACAATCTTACCAGATTCTAAACATTTCTTAGCATATTCAACTTGATCAGCTTCAAATAAAGAATTTCCAATCTTATGACCTTTACTAGCTAAGAAAGTATAAGCCATACCACCACCAATTAAGATATGATCAACTTTCTTTAATAAAGAATCAATAACTTGAATCTTATCAGAAACTTTTGAACCACCTAATATAGCAACATAAGGTCTTTCATCATTTTTAACATTAACACATCTAGATAAGGCTTTAACTTCTTTTTCAACTAAATAACCAACAGCAACTTGTTTACCTTCTTTTTCTAAGATTTCAGGAATACCATAAGTGGAAACATGAGCTCTATGAGCAGAACCGAAAGCATCCATAACAAAAGCATCACCAAAGCTAGCCCAGTATTTAGCTAATTCAGGATCATTCTTAGATTCACCTTTCTCGTATCTAGTATTTTGCATTAATAAGACATCACCATCATGTAATTCACTGATAGATTTTTCTAATTCTGGTCCTCTAGTAGTAGGAACAAAAGTAACTTTTTGACCTAAAAGTTCTTCTAAAGCCTTAGCTACAGGAGCCATATTATTCTTCTTTTTAGCTTTTTCAATATCCTCAGGAGATTTCTTAAAATCAATCTTGCCTAAGTGTGACATTAAAATAACCTTAGCACCTAAAGAAACTAACTTTTTAATAGTAGGTAACGCAGCAACAATTCTATTGTTATCAGAAATTTCACCAGTTTCTTTATTAAATGGGACATTAAAATCAACTCTAACAATTACTCTTAATCCCTTAACTTTTAAATCATCAATATTAAATTTCATATTTTTCTCCTTGTTTTCAAAAAAAGCCTAGTAAAAGATACTAGGCTTTAAATTAGTTTAGTTAAATTACTTACCTAATACTTCAGCAAAGTGCTTAGCAAGTCTTACATATTGGCAGGTGAATGAATATTCATTATCATACCAAGAATATAAGTTGACAAGTTGTTGACCATTAGGAAGATCCATGATGACAGTTTGAGTAGCATCAAAGATTGAACCATGAGTATCACCTAAGATATCAGAAGAAACGATTTCATCTTCAGTATAACCTAAGACACCCTTTAATTCACCTTCGCTAGCTTTCTTCATAGCAGCATTAACTTCTTCCTTAGTGACTTTCTTATCTAAGATTAAAGAAACAGCAACGATTGAACCATCAGTAACAGGAACTCTTAAAGCAGCACCATCAAGTTTACCCTTTAATTCAGGAATAACTTTACCAATAGCTCTAGCAGCGCCAGTAGTAGTAGGAACAATATTAGCAGCAGCAGCTCTACCTCTTCTTAAATTACCTTTAGCTAAATCAAGAATAGTTTGATCGTTAGTATAAGCGTGAACAGTGTTCATAAATCCACCGACAACACCATAATTTTCTAAAACGACCTTCATAACAGGACCTAAGCAGTTAGTAGTACAAGAAGCACCAGAGATGATCTTTTGATCAGCAGTGAGTTTATCAGAGTTAACACCATAAACATAAGTAGGAATATCTTTAGAAGAAGAAGGAGCAGAGATAATAACACCTTTAGCGCCATTAGCTAAGTGAACTTCACCATCTTCCTTAGTCTTTAATCTACCAGTGCATTCTAATACGATATCAACACCATATTTACCCCATTTTAAATCGTGAGGATCTTTTTTACCTAAAACTGGAATCTTTTTACCTTTGAAAACAAGATTGTTTTTGACGAAATTGCCAGCTTCATCCTTTTCGACTTCGGCAGAAATTTCATCTTTTTCCCACCCTCTATGAGTGGTATCGTATTTTAATAAGTAAGCTAAAGTGTTAGCATCAACTAAATCGTTGATAGCAACTACTTCAAAGCCACCCATTTCATAAGCTCTTCTAAAAGCAAGACGACCAATACGTCCAAAGCCATTAATAGCTAATTTAATTGTTGACATTAATAATTTGTCCTCCTATTCAACATATTTATTATAAAACACTAGTCAATAGTAGTAAACATTTTTTTAGCACTTAAAAATAAGAATGCTAACTTAATTTATTTTAAATAATATAATTACAAATAACGTTTAATTTCCCAATCAGTTATTAATTGACGATAAGCATCCCATTCTAATGTTTTAGCTTCCACATATTTATTAAAAGTATGTGAACCTAGAGTCTTCTTTAAAAGCTCATCTCTTTTCAATTCTTTTATTGCATCCTTTAAATTTTCTGGTAAATTTTCTATTCCTTTTGCTTCTCTTTCTTCTCTAGTTAAACTAAAAATATTATCGTAAACAGGTGGAATCAAATCCTTTTCTTTCAAATTTTGAATTCCATCAAGCCCACAAGCTAAAATGCCAGCCAAAGCCAAATAAGGATTAGCAGTACAATCAACATTTCTAAGTTCAGTTCTTGTAGCAGCTCCTCTAATAGCAGGAATTCTAATCATCGATGATCTATTAGCATCAGACCAACAAGCGTAGCAAGGAGCTTCATAACCAGGAATTAATCTTTTATAAGAATTAACAGAAGGATTAGTTAAACAAGCTAAACCACGAGCATGATTTAAAATACCAGTTAACCATTTACGACAAACTAAAGATAATTGCATACTATCTTTTTCATCAAAGAAAATGTTATTACCATTTAAATCAGCTAAAGAACAATTAGTATGCATACCAGAACCATTAATGCCTTTAATTGGTTTAGGCATAAAAGTCGCATAGTAGCCATTTTTTCTAGCAATAACTTTAACAACCTGTTTAAAAGTTTGCACATTATCACAAGCGTGAATAACATCAGAAAATTTAAAATTAATTTCATGTTGACCTACAGCCACTTCATGATGAGCAGTTTGCACAACAAATCCTAAATTTTCTAATTCTAAACAAATTTCTCTTCTTATATATTCAGCTCCATCTAAAGGAGATAAATCAAAATAACCACCTTTATCATTAGGTTCTAAAACTGGTTCACCATTTTGATCCAATTTAAACAAGAAAAACTCAGGTTCAAAGCCAATATTTAAAGCACCAAAACCCATTTTTTTCATTTTATCAACAACATTTTTTAAAATAAATCGAGGATCACCAGCAAAAGGTTTTAATTTAGCATCATAAACATCACAAATTAATCTAGCCACAACACCAAACTTATCATCCTCAAAAGAAAGAATCATCCAAGTATCAAAATCAGGTTTTAAATACATATCAGCTTCCTTAATACGAACAAAACCTTCAATAGAAGAGCCATCAAACATTACTTTTCCATCTAAAGCGTCTTCTAATTTACTAGCTGGAATTTCTACAGCCTTAATAGTTCCTAACATATCAGTAAACTGTAAACGAACATAATTTACTTTTGCCTCTTTAGCTTTTTTTAAAATATCTTCCTTAGTCATCATAATTCCTCCTTTATTTATTCCCATTCAATAGTTGAAGGTGGTTTAGAAGTAATATCAAATAAAACTCTATTAATACCTTTAACCTTATTAACTATACGTGTAGAAATTTTTGATAAAACATCATATGGAATCCTTGCAAAATCAGCAGTCATCCCATCAATAGAAGTAACACCACGAATACCAATAGCGTATTGATAAGTACGTTCATCACCCATAACACCAACTGATTTTATATTAGTTAATACAGTAAAGTATTGCCATATTTCTTTATCTAAACCAGCTTTTTTTATTTCGTCTCTTAATATATAGTCACTTTCTTGAACAAGTTTAATTTTACTAGGAGTTATTTCACCAATAATTCTAATAGCTAAACCTGGTCCTGGAAAAGGTTGACGATAAACAATTTCAGGACTTAAACCTAATTTTAAACCTAGTTCTCTTACCTCATCTTTAAATAAAGTATTTAAAGGTTCAATAAGCTTAAATCCTAAATCCTTAGGAAGCCCACCAACATTATGGTGAGACTTAATTTTTTGAGCATTCTTAGTTCCAGATTCAATAATATCAGTATAAAGAGTACCTTGAGCTAAATATTCAAATTTTCCTAATTTAGAAGATTCTTCTTTAAAAGTTTCGATAAATTCTTTACCTATTATTTTTCTTTTTTGTTCAGGATCACTAATACCGACTAATTTACTTAAAAATCTTTTTGAAGCATCAATCTTATAAACTTTACAAGTAAAATTGTCTTGCATAGCTTTTAAAACTAAATCACCCTCATTTTTTCTAAGTAAACCATGATCAATAAACATACATGTTAAATTCTCACCAATAGCTTTAGAAATTAAACAAGCTGTAACGCAAGAATCAACTCCCCCAGATAAAGCACATAAAACTTTTTGATTTCCTACTTCTTCCCTAATTTTTTTAACTTGATAATCAATATAAGATTCCATGGACCAATTAGCTTTTGCTTTACAAATATTAAAAACAAAATTAGCAAGAATTTGATTCCCATAAATAGAATTTCTAACTTCTGGATGAAACTGCAACAAATAAATATTTTTATCTTTATTTTCTAAACTAGCAATTACATTATTTGAAGTCTTTGCTAAAACCTCAAATCCATAAGGAACATTAGAAACTGAATCACCATGAGACATCCAAACCTGTTGCTTATTAGGTAAACCTTTAAAAAGCAAAGAATTATGCAGAATTTCAATTTCACTAGCACCATATTCTTTTTGCGATAAAGCTTCAACTTTACCATTAAATAATTTAACAGTAAGCTGCATACCATAACATATACCTAAAATTGGTAAACCTAAATTAAAAATTTCAGGATCAACTAAATAAGCATCTTTATCATTAACTGACTTAGGTCCACCAGAAAAAACAATACCAACAATATGAGGATTAGCTTTTATTTCACTGGCTTTAATAGTGTGATCAACTAGTTCAGAATAAACATGATTCTCACGAATTCTTCTAGCTATTAATTGATTATATTGACTACCAAAGTCTAAAACTAAGATAGTATCTGCGTTTATATTATTCTTCATATTTATTTAGTATAATTTGGAGCTTCAACAGTAATATCAACATCATGAGGATGACTTTCTTTTAAACCAGCATTAGTAATTTGAATAAATACTGCTCTTTTTTGTAACTCTTCAATATTTTCTGCTCCCATATATCCCATACCAGCTTTTAAACCACCAGCTAATTGATAAATGGTATCACTAACATCACCTTTAAAAGCTACTCTTCCTTCAATGCCTTCTGGAACAAGTTTCTTAGCTTCGGTTTTACTAGACTGGAAATAACGATCTGCTGAGCCTCTTTTCATCGCTACTAATGAACCCATACCAACATAAGACTTATATTTTCTACCTTGATAGATTAATTCTTCACCTGGAGCTTCAGTACAACCAGCAAGTAAAGAACCAAGCATGACAGTATTAGCACCAACTGCCAAAGCTTTTACAATATCCCCAGAATATTTAATACCACCATCAGCAATTACACAAACATTCTTATCTTTACAATAAGAAGCAACATCATCAACAGCAGTCATTTGTGGAACACCAACACCAGCCACTACTCTAGTAGTGCAAATAGAACCCGGACCAATACCAACTTTAACTGTATTCACTCCTGCCTCTATTAATTCTTTAGCAGCCTGAGCTGTAACAATATTACCAGCGACCAAATTCAAATTTGGATAAGCAGAACGTAAATTTCTTACTAACTCAATAACATTGTGAGAATGTCCATGTGCTGAATCAACAGTAATAACATCAACCCCAGCTTTAATTAAGGCATCTGCTCTTTCCATGGAAGTTGGATTAACACCAATAGCAGCACCACAACGTAATCTACCTAAGCTATCTTTACTAGCTAAAGGATATTTTTCTTCATTATCAATATCCTTAGAAGTAATTAAACCTTTTAAAACAAAATTATCATCCACAATAGGTAACTTTTCAATACGATGCTGCCAAAGCATTTTACTTGCCTCTTCTAAAGAAGTACCAACCTTAGCAGTTATTAAATGATCATGAGTCATTACCTTACTAATTTTAGTGTCATCGTGTTTTAAATACTTTAAATCCCTATTAGTAATAATACCGATTAATTTACCTTTTTTATCAACAACAGGTAAACCAGAAATATGGTAATGATCTAAAATATTCACGGCGTCTAAAATAGTATTATCCTCTTGTAAAGTAATAGGATTAGAAATCATTCCTGATTGTTTTTGCTTAACTAATTTAACTTGTCTAGCCTGCTCTTCAACAGACATATTCTTATGAATAAAACCTAAACCACCCTCTCTAGCAATAGCAATAGCCATTTGATATTCAGTAACAGTATCCATAGCTGAAGAAACAAAAGGAACATTTAATTCAATTTCTGGTGTTAAATGAGTTTTAATAGTAACCAAAGATGGTAAAATTTCAGATTTTTGCGGTACTAATAAAACATCATCATAAGTTAATCCTAGTCTAATTTTTTCTAATTTCATTATTTCCCCCTATTTTTGAATATAAGTAAAACTAAACTTCACGATACAATAAAAGATACACTTTACCCATCTAATGAAGAACAAACACAATTATTGTGTAGATTTAGTTTTTATCTTTAATATCGTAAAGCAAAACAAGACAAAAAGATAGATAAATTTTCAAAAAAATTAAAATATAGTAAAAATAAATTCAAAATAAAATCAGACAACAATAACTATTATTAAAATTAATATTTTTCTTTTTAATAAAAACAAAAAATATTTAACAAACACATAACAAAACTAAAAAATATCTTATATTAAAAACCTCTTTAATAATTAAAATACCAAATACATTTAATTTATCAAAAATAAAACACAATTATAGAATTAACAATTATCTTTTTAAAATAAATAAACAAATTAACTAAACTATAATTAATTTTCTTTCACAATTATTTTAAATCAATACCAGCATTTATTTTTAAATAATTTAATAAGTCAGTAGTATCTGTTATTAAATTACTAATATCACTAACTTTATTAATTTCATCATAATAGAAAAGATCCTTATTAGTATCAAAATTAGCATAATTAGTTTTTCCATCAGGCTTACAATTATTAGAGGTTACTTTTTGTTCTCTTGAGGAAACAGTAGAAACATTAGAATGATTGTTCTTACCATTCTTATAAGTATCTTTATAAGATTTTATTACTACACCATCTTTTACTAACTGTGCATCCTGACAATTATCAAAAACATTATATTCTGACAAAACAAAAGCATTAGCCCTAATATCTTGTCCCTTACTTGCTTTGTAATAATAATTGTTATACATATGTATATTAGCTTGTCTACCTAAAGGCATTCTCGAACTACAAGAATTATAATAATTATGATGCATAGTAACATTCATTGTTAAAGTTGAATCACTTCCACCAATTAAACCAGTTTTATGGCAATTATTAAAAATATTATAGGAAGAAGTATAATTAGAAATTCCTTTAATATCATTAGAGCCATCACCTTCTTTTTTATCTTGCTCATAAGTTAAATCCCAATTATTTTTACCAACATTAAAAACACAGTGAGTTACCATCATATTTTTATACTTAGTTGGATCAGAAGAATTACCTTCAAAAGCACAGGCATCTTCAGGATAATTACTAAAAGTTAAATTTCTTACTAAAATAGAAGAACTAGCTTTAAAAGTCATGCCCCACTGATTAATAATAGCATCATCAAATAATCCTTCAATAGTTAAATCTTTAGCATTAGAAATAGTTAAATTATTAAAAGCAGAATCAGTATCATCATAACTTGCTTTTGCACTTTGAAAAATATATCCACTATTAGCATTAGCTTTTTCTAAAACTTCTTTTGCTTTACTATTACCAAAAACTTTACAGGTTAAACCATTTAAGTTTTCCTGATAAGTAGTTTCTAAAGTATTTGTAAAAGCCTCTACATTTTCTTCTGGATTTTCATTTTTACTAAATGGTGTAAATTTCTTCGCTTTAAACTGATTAGTATTAATAGAACCAACAATTCTTACTGCTAGTGGCTTACTTAATTTACTTTGTAAAATATTAACTAAACCAGTTTTATTGTTATATTTAATAGTATTTTTATTAGTATCATTAACATAAATAACATCAGCATTATCTTTTAAGGTACCATCGCTATTATATGCCCCTATACCATTACTATTTTTAAAATTTGCGTAGCCTGAATTATCATAATCACTTACTTCAATATTAGTTACAAGAACAGCTAAATCATTTACTTCACTATTATCTAATAAAGGTACAATTTTTAAAGAATAAGTCCCTTTTAAAAGCCCTAATATTGTTGCCCTATTATTATCAACATATCCATCTTTTTCAGTCACTTTTACAAAATTTATTCCATCTTTGGAAAAATAAATATTACATGAAGAATACTTATTATCCTTATATGAAAAAGTTAAATTAATATGATTATTTAAACCGACTGCCTTAACCTCAAGTACATCTGTTTTAGCCTCTGAACTTGAACTAATATAAGACTCACTAGATTCTTTATTACTTGAAGAACTAACTTGTTCAAAACTTGTACTAGAAATAGGAACGCTATTATTACTATTACTATTATCTATACTGCTAGTCTCCTTATTGCTACTATTACTACTAACAATAGTTGAATTACTATTGCTTTCAATAACAGTACAACTAGTTAAGATAAAACTAGTTAAGAGAGCAAACATTTTAAATAATTGATTCTTTTTCATAATTACTTTTCCTTTATTTAGCATTTAAATTTTAAAATCAATTTTTAATTAAAACAAACAAATAATCAATAATATAGAGATTTTTGTGCGTAAAATACAAAAAGACTTGGTTTAATAACCAAGTCCTTAAAATTATTAACTACTAAGCTTCTACTTCATAAATAGTAAGTTTTAAATAATTATTATTACCAAATTTAATTGGCTCAGCTTTCATCATGTAAGTCTTATTATTATAAGTTATTCTTCCTACAAGCATCATTTCATCTAAAGAATCATTAACATCCACAAAATATAATGTGCTCCATCCTGCTTTTTCATAAGCAGCTTTAAGATTAGCTAATACTGTATCATTTAAATTATAAGCTGTAATAGTTACCATATTATTAATTTTACTTGCTTGGATTTTAACTTCATTTACACCTAAATTAACATAAGGAACAGGTAAATCACCTAATTCACTCTTAATTACTTTACTAGTAGATTCTGACCAAGAAGTAATATTATTAAACTTATCATAAGATGGAAGATAACCAATATATATATCCCATCCATTATTATTAGCATCAACAGCACTATAAGATTCATAAGTAATATTAAATTTAGAACCAGTACTTAATGTCTTACTTGCTTTTAAGCTAGGTAAATAATAATCAAATGAAGTAGAATTTCCAACAGGGTCATAAGTTACTTCAAATCCCTCTGCTTGTAACTTCTTCATTGTTTTAACTAACATGTAATTATTATAAATAGCATTTTCATTTTGTAGAGTAATTCTTCTATTATAATTTACTACATCTCTAGGTTTTAAAACTTCAGGAATCAAATCTTCTTTAGCAGTTTGAGAATCATTATAAATAAATGGTGTAACACTTTCACCTAAGAATATATCATTCATAAGTTTAGTTAATTTGTTATCATCACTTGCTGTACTATCATTTAAATCTTCCCAAGAAGTAGGTTCAGTATCTACTGTTTTAACAACTGGATCATAATAAATATCTAATTGAGCTAAGTCATTATTATTTGCTTTTAACTCAAATCTAATAGTTGAATCATCACTTAAAATTTTATAACCATTAAGCTCAGAATCATCTTTATTAACTTTCCAATCTTTAAAAGAATCTCCTTTAAAGACATCTTGTGCAAAAGTAATTAATTCATCACTAAATTTTCCACCAACTAAACTTACTACATTAGTAGAACCAATAATCTTTTTCTCGGTATATGTAAGTTTTTTACTACCTAAATATAAGTTAGGGAAAGTATTATTATTAAGATTCTTATTCAAAACATCAATAATATTTTGATCATAAGTATAAGTTTGAGGATTATAACCTTCAACAAGAGAAGCATCTAAATAGAATCTAGCTGGAGAACCGAAAGAACCAAATGTCAAAGTTAATACATCATTATTAGCATTTTTATACTTAGCAACTAATTTAGTAGTAGTAGAACTTGCATCTTTTGTAAAACTAGTATTTTGTAAAGCTTTTTCAATATCAGCTAAAAAAATAGTAGGTTGATCACTATCATTTGATCCACCAACAATTCTAAATTCAAATGAACTGTTAGAAGAATCTAAAACATATGGTAAATCAGTTCCTAAATAGAAATAAGGAATTTCAAGACTACCAAAGCTTGTTTTAATTTTATCACTTATAGTTTTAGGCCAAGCGGTTTGCTTATTATTAGTTAAATCATACTTTTGTTTAATATTTAATAAGCCAGCCATATAATAGCCACCATCAGCTCTATTACTTGCATTAAAAGTAAATTCTAATACTCTTCCATCATCTAAAGTCTTTGTTGCAGTAAGTTTATGAATAAAGGCTTGTTTATATGTAGTAACATCACCCTTATAAAATAAGGACACAGTATAATTAGCCTTTTTAAAAGCTTCATAAACATTTAATAAACGATAATTAAAAGAATTAATAGTATTAAAAGAAAACGCTAAATCACCATAAGGGTTATAATTAACTTCATACCCAGTAACATTAGTATCAAAAAATGGAACTTCAATACCTTCACCTAAAGTATTAGTAAATAATTCTTTAGCAGTATTAGACCACTCAGAACGTGAACTAATATTACTAGACTTAGTAATTTCTAAATAAGTAGTAGTTAATTCGCTGGTAGTATAAAATAAACTAACTTTATAAGTAGCACCATTTATTGATTTTAAAGCTACTCTTAAAACCTTTGATGTCTCATAATTTGAACCGCTATTAGTATCAGCAACAACCCATGAATTATCCTGATTAATTACACTATCAAAATCAGTTAAAATTCTTTCATCATAGGCTCCACCAGTAATTAAGTATCTATTAGCTATCTTAGGATCACTAGCAAATGTTAAATCTTTTGTTCCTAAATAAATGTATGGTAAAACAGAAGAAATATCTTCATTTAAACTAGCTTTAAAAGCATCTTTAATAGTTTTAGTATAGTCACCATCAGTAGGTTTATCGTAAGCTTCAACTTTTGTTAATGTTAATTGTGGATAACTTATTTGATCATTAGTAACTTTTTCAACTTTTACATAAAAAGTAGAATTATTTACTACTTTACTAACTTTAACTTCAGTTGCAGTATCATCACTTATAGTATATCCATTAGAAGTAAAAGTACTTTTGAAATTAGATAAAATAGAATCATCATAAATTCCACCTTTAATAACTAATTGACGAGTATTCGATCTAGAAGCATTAATAGTAGGATAAGTAGTTCCTAAATACACATAAGGTAATTCTTCACCATTTAAAATAGAATTAGCTTCTTTATTAATAGCAGTAGACCAAGCTATTTGATTATCTTTATTAAAAACTTCTTTTAAAGAAACAGTTAAAGAAGCCTTATTATTCACCTCACTTAAACTAACATTAATAGTAGAACCATTTACTACTTTAGAAGCTAAAAATACAGTATTATCATCTTCCTTAGAACCAACAGTAAAACCTTTAGCTTCATAAGCCTGTTTAAATAAAGTATAGACTTGTTCATCAAAAATACCACCAGTAATAGTTAAAATACCATCTTGATAACTAGTTTTATAATCAGTAGTACCTAAATAAACAAAGGGAATATCAAAAGTACCAAAATATTCTTTTAATTGAGCTTTAGTAATATCTTTCCAATCAGTAAGAGCAGTATTATCAAAAGGTTCATTATACCAAGCTTGTAACACAACTAAATTAGAAGCATTTTTAGAAATAGTAACTGCTAAATGCAAAGTGTCACTTGTAGCATAAAATTTATTATTAAAATTAACGACTGTCCAACTATATTTTTCAAATTCGCTAACAGCCTTATTTAAAATGCTTTCAATAAAAACACCACCAGTAATAGATAAAGAAGTGCGATAATCATCTTCTTTATTATTTTCATTAACTTGAGTTTCCAAATCCTTAGAATTCAAATCAACATAAGGCAAAACATTTCCGCCTAAAATTTCTTTCATTTGAGCAATAATTTCTTCACTCCATTTAGAAGTTGCAGGATCAACACTAGTAAGTGGCGCACTAGAAGAACTTGAACTTGCAGGCTCATTATTTTCAGAACTCAAAACGTCAGAATTAGCACTAGAAGTAGAAGAAGCTAAACTGCTGGATGTATTAGAATTATCTACTTTTGTACATGAAACTACAAAAGAAGAAAAGACAACAAGCAAAGCTAAAAGTTTAGATTTTTTCATAAAATCTCCTTTCAAATCATACAAGATTGATATTACCTTAACACATTATTAAATATAATTCAAAAGATATGCTTATATTTATTTCTTTTCTTTTATTTCTATTTCTCTTTCTTTTAATGCTAAAGCATCAAGATGCATTTTTTTAAAAATATGAGCTACACCAGATTTAGATATATATTTTCCTTCATCAGATAAAATTTTAGCAATTTCAGAATAAGGAATGTCCTTATTTTCTTTTCTAACTTTTATGATATCTTTCATCTTATCAGTAAAATAAGATTCACCATAATACTTATTAAGGATCTTTATATCTTCTAAATTTTCTTCTCCAGTTTTTAATGATTTAGCATAATTAGCTTGATTACAAATGATTAATCTATTTTGATTATTAAAATAATCTTTTTCTAATCTAGCATTTTCAAATTCAAACATCATATTACTCGCCCCAATAAAAGAAAGAAACATTGATATTTGATCTGAACGCTTTAAATATAAAATATATTTTTTTCTCCGTTGAATAATTTTAAAATTCATGCTTTCAAGTTTCTTAAAATTCAAAAGCTTAGAAAGAATTTGCTTAGCTTCCGTATAATTACTTAAAGATAATTCACAAAAATAAGAACTCAAATTAGGATCAGAAATTTGTCCACAAGCTAAAAATAAACCAGCAGTAAAAGAAGGAAAATAATTAGTTTCTAACATCTTATGTAGCTTAACCTCTTCTAAGCCATTAGAAATTTCTAAATCATCTAGAATTTCTTTTACTTTTTCATGAACTTCTAAGTGATAAATTATTTTTTTATCAAGCCTTAATTGTTTAGTATAATTAATTTCAACATTTACCTTATAAACTTCTTTTAAAAAAGAATAAATACACTTAGAAACACTAGCAGAAGTTGTCTGCAAACGTAAAGAAAAAGAAGGTAAAATCGAGATAGAACCAACGATTCTTATAAATCCAGATAAAAGACCTTTTTTACCTTCTAAAGTATATGAAATTTCTGTTATTTCCTTTTTAACTTTTTGGGTAAATGTTAAAAGTTTATTGCTCATTTTTCTTTAAAGAATTTAAATAATTCCTAACACTAACAGCACAAATAGCACCATCACCAACAGCTACTGCTACTTGTCTAAGAGGAGTTTTAATGGCATCACCTATTGCAAACAAACCTTTTACTTCTGTTTCCATTAAATCATTAACTTTAATTAAACCAATTTTATCAGTAACATCCATATATCCTAAAAATTCAGAAACTGGGCTGGCACCAATAAATAAGAATAAAGCGTTAATTTCTAATTTTCTTCCACTAGACAAAGTAATAGAAGAAATCTTTCTAGTTCCATCAGAATCAATTATTTCTGCTCCGTTAATAATTTCAACATTTGGAAGTTTTTTAAATTCTTCTACTAATTTTTGATCACCTGCTATTTCCTTATTAGGATTAACAAAATAAACTTTAGAACATAAACTAGCTAAGTAAGTTGCTTCTTTAATGCCGTTAACATCAGTAGAATAGACAGCAACAGGCTTATTTTTAGAAAACGGCCCATCACACTCTGCACAACGTGAAATGCCATTTTCTGAATATTTATTGCTTCCTTTTACTTTATATGGCTTTTGCACAATTCCCGAAGCAACAATAACAGCTTTAGACAAATAATTTTCACCTAAAGTTCTAATTAAAAAAGTACCATCATCATTTTGATTAATAGAAATTACTTGTTTATTAATAATAGATATATCAAAATGTTCAAGTTGCTTATTAAAAAGTTCAACTAAACCTTTCCCATCACCTAAATAAGCAGGATAGTTTTCAATTTCAGTGATTTTATTTACTACTCCACCTACCTTATCTTTCTCAAAACATAAAGGAGTAATATTGCTTCTTTTTAAATAAATAGCAGCAGTTATCCCTGCTGGACCCATACCAATAATACTAACATCATTAATTTGTTCCATCTTTAACTATCCTTTCTAATTCTTTATAAGAATTAACAGTAAATGTTGGTTTATAAACTTCTAACCCTTCTTTTAAGCCAAACTTTACTAAACAAGTGTCAAAATTTGCGCCTTTCCCAGCAATAATATCTGATTTATCATCACCAATATATAAGACCTCATTAGAACTTAAATGTAAATCTTCAGCTAAATGAACTAATGGCCAAGGATCAGGCTTAGTCTTTTTACACTTCTCTAAATAATATATATCATCAAAATATTTAGTTAAATCAAATTGCTTTAAAGTATCATCTACTGCTAGTTTACCTTTGTTAGTAACAATTCCAAGTTTTAAACCTAAATTCTTAAAATTATTTAAAACCTCTAATTCATCATCATATAGTCTTAAATAAGGCTTTTGATTAACTAAAGCCCAATTAATAAACTCTTCTTTTAACATTTTAGGATCATAACTAGGAAGATACTTAGCAAAAACATCAGTTAAAGGAGGCCCAGAAAAATATACCATTTCCTTTAAAGAAGGAATATTTTGAGGAGAATATTTTAAAAAAAGCTGAGCATAATTTAATACAATATAAAGATCAGTATTAACTAGTGTTCCATCAAGATCAAAAATTAATCCTTTATATTTCATTTGCTCTGCTCCTTTTTTCTATTCTTATAAAAATGATATAAGTGATTCAAAACAATTAAAAGTAAACCACTAACAATAAACACAATTGCCATAGAAGAAGCTCTTAAAGAACCCGCTTCAGCTCCCATATTAAACTTAGAATCTCTTAAAGGCTCTAAAATAAGACGGACAATTCCATAAAAAGTAAAATAAGCAAAAGTTTGATCACCATATAAATAATGTTTTTTCAACATCTGAGGAATAATTCTTCCAATTACAATGTATCCACCTAAATTAATAATTCCTTCAATAAAGAAAAGCGGTACACGATAACTTCCATTAATAACCATTTGATTTTGAATAAAAGAAGGTAACCAATAAAGCGAAGAATTAACCGCATTTCCATAGACTTCTTGATTAATAAAATTACCCCAACGCCCAATGGCCTGTGCTACTAAAATAGTAGGTACTGCAAAATCAGCGCATTGTAATAAATTCATACCTTTTCTTCTAAAAAATGCAAATAAAATTCCACTAAGTGCACCTAATAAAGCACCGCCTTGAATAGCTAAACCACCATCTCTAAAAGCAAATATTTCACTTAAATTATTTGCAAAATCCTCCCAAGAAGCAATAACATACCAAGCTCTAGCTCCAATTATTCCCATCGGCAAGGCTAAAAGAAAAATCGTATTAAATAAATCAGAAGGGAAACCCTCCTCTTTAGCACGAAAATTAGACAAAAATAAAGCAACCAAGGCGCCACCTAATATACAAAAAGCATAAAAATAAATAGTAAAGCCAAAAATATCAAAACCTTTACTAAGAGCAAAAATATTATTAATCATCACTTAGCCTTCTTTCTAAATTCATCTAATCTTTTAACAAATTCGTTAGCAGTATCAACCCCAGCAGCTTTTAGTTTTAAATTAGTAACTGCAACCTCAATAACTTCTGCCATTGATCTTCCAGGAGAAACAGGTAAAGTAACTACAGGAATATTGACTCCTAAAAAGTCAATCGTTTCATTTTTAAGATTACCAAGGCGTTCAAAATTAGTATTAGAATCTAATTTAACTAAATTTAAGCAATATGAAATTAACACTTTTCTTCTTAAAGCATTAATACCAAACATATGAGAAACAGAAATTACGCCGATACCGCGACATTCCATCATTCCATAAATAATTTCTGGAGAAGATCCTTCTAAAGTATCTCTTACTCTTTTTATATCTACTTTATCATCAGCAACTAATGAATGTCCTCTTTTAATCAAATCCAAGCTAACTTCTGATTTACCAATTCCAGAATCACCTTGAATTAACACACCTACACCAAAAATTTCCATCAAATTAGCATGAATAGAAACTAGTGGTGCTAAACGTTCAGATAAATAATTTAAAGCATCAGCTTCAAAAGCGGAAGTTTCAATTTTAGTAGTAAAAACCGAAGTATCCTTAACCATGCATGCAGCAATAATAACACCAGGACACTCAATGTCATGACAAATAACTAAACCAGGTGTTTCCTTATCAGCAATTTCTAAAAAAACTTTATATGCATCTTCATAAGACATATGGCTTAAATAAGCTAATTCCTTTTTACCAATTAAAACTAACCTTTGTTTTTGATGATACTCAAAAAAACCAGTCATTTCTAAACCTGGACGATCAACTTCACAAACTTTAATTTCTTTTTGTAAAGAAGTAGCCGAAGCAAAAAGAGGTTTTAAATTAAAGTGATTAGCTAAATCTAAAATCGTAACTTTTTCCATACATTAAAATTATAACAAACTAATGCAAAAACTTTTTAAGATATTGTCCAGTATATGATAAAGGACACTTACTAACTTCCTCAGGAGTACCTTCAACTACTAAGTTTCCGCCTTTATCACCACCATCAGGCCCTAAATCAACAATATAGTCTGCACATTTAATAAAATCTAAATTATGTTCAATAACAATAACAGTATTTCCATTATTAACAAATTCATTTAAAACATTTAACAACTTAGAAATATCATAAGTAGATAAACCTGTAGTTGGTTCATCTAATATATATAACGTATTGCCTGTAGAAACCTTTTGTAATTCAAAAGCAAGCTTAATACGTTGAGATTCACCACCAGATAAGGTAACTGATGATTGTCCAAGCTTTATATATCCTAAACCAACATCAACTAGCGCTTTAATTTTTCTAGCAATTTGAGGAATATTTTTAAAGAATTCATATGCTTCTTCAACTCGCATATTTAAAACATCATAGATATTTTTATCTTTATAAGTAACCTCTAAAATTTCTTGAGTATAACGTTTACCATGACAAACTGGACAAGTAACATAAACATCAGGTAAAAATGCCATTGAAATTTTAGTAAGTCCATCACCTTGACAAGCTTCGCAACGGCCACCTTTAACATTAAAAGAAAAGTCAGACTTTTTAAATCCTTTTAATCTTGCTTCCTTAGTTTGACTAAATAAATCTCTAATATCATCAAAAACTCCAACATAAGTAGCTGGATTAGAACGTGGGGTTTTACCTATAGGATCCTGACTAACATTAATAACCTTATCAAAATATTCTAAGCCTTTAATTGCACTACATTCTCCAGGTTTATCCTGAGTTAAAGAAGAAGGATTTAACTTCTTTAAAGCATTTTTGTATAAAATTTCAGTAACTAAAGAAGATTTACCAGAACCAGAAACACCAGTTACTAAATTTAAACAACCAATTTTAAAAGTAACATCAATGTTTTTTAAATTATGGCATCTTGCTCCTTTTATAACTAAATCATGAACACCAACTCTTCTAATTTCAGGAACCTTAATTTCTTCTCTTTTAGATAAATAATTAGCAGTAATAGATTTAGTACAATTTAAAAAATCTTTAACCTTACCTGCAAAAACAATTTGGCCACCCTTATCCCCAGCTAATGGACCAACATCAACAATATAATCAGCAGCTAACATAGTATCTTCATCATGCTCAACTACAATCATCGTATTATCTAAGTCACGCATTTCCTTCATGGTTTTTATTAATTTATCATTATCTTTTTGGTGTAAACCAATAGAAGGCTCATCTAAAACATAAGTAATACCTGACAATTTAGACCCTATTTGAGTCGCTAATCTAATACGTTGAGATTCACCACCAGATAATGTCATAGCTTCCCTTGATAAAGATAAATACTCTAAACCAACATCGCATAAAAATGAAAGTCTATTAATAATTTCTTTTACCACTAATTCAGATATTTTAGTATCCTTTTCATCAAGTTTTAAGTTTTTAAACCATTCTAAGAGTTCATTAAGTGGCATTAAACAAAGTTCATAAATATTTTTACCAGCCACTTTAATTGCTAAAACCTTATCGTTTAGTCTTGCTCCTAAACATGTAGGACAAATAGTAGAAGACATGAAAGTTTCATAATACCTTTTCATAAATTCAGAATTAGTATTTACATAAAGTCTATTAAGTTTTCCAACAACACCTTCAGTAACAGTTTTATTAATAATTGACCCATTGCTAGTTCTATATTTAAAAGAAAGAGGTTCATCAGGACCATTAAAAATTAAATCCTTTTGCTTCTTTGTAAGATCCTTAAATGGAATATCATCTGGAATTTTATAATGCTTTAAAAGAGCTTGTAACTCTAAATAATCAATAGTTGAGGCATCAATTTTATTAACTGAATAAAACCTAATAGCACCTTGTTTAATAGTTAAACTATCATCAGGAACAATTAATTTTTCATCTGCAGAAATAGTTTTCCCTAAACCTTTACAAGTAGGACAACAGCCTAAAGGATTATTAAAAGAGAATAAACGAGGTTCAATATTAGGAACCGAAAAACCACAAATTGGACAAGAATAATGTTCAGAATAAAGACTAATTTTACCATCACAATCAACTTCAACAAAACCATCAGAAAGATTTAAAGCTGCTTTTATCGCTTCTACTAATCTTTCATTATTTTCAGCTTTTAAAAACATACGATCAATAACAACATCAATAGTGTGTTTTTTATTTTTATCTAAATTAGGAATTGTAAAATATCTTTTTTCTTCTTCGGAATCTATTCTTAAACGAGAAAAACCAGCTTTAAAAAATTTTTCTAAAGTTTGTTGATGAGTACCTTTTTCATTTCTTACTACTGGTGAAAGAATAGTTAATTTACTATTTTCCGGATTTTGTTTAACTAAAGAAACAATTTCATCTATTGAAAGAGCTGAAATCTTTAAATGATGTATAGGGCAATAAGCTTTTCCTATCTTACCAAAGAGCAGCCTTAAAAAATCATAAATTTCAGTAACTGTTCCAACAGTTGATCTTGGGTTATGAGATTTAGTTTTTTGATCAATAGAAATAGCAGGGGTTAAACCTTCAATAGAATCAACATCGGGTTTTTCATAGTTTCCTAAAAACTGTCTAGCATAACTTGAAAGAGATTCCATATATCTTCTTTGACCTTCTGCAAAAATTGTATCAAAAGCAAGAGTAGATTTACCTGAACCTGAGACACCAGTAAAAACTACTAACTTATTTTTAGGTATTCTTAAATCTATATTTTTTAAATTATTTTCTCTTGCACCTTTAATTACAATTTCATCGTTTTCCATAATTACCTCTTTTATCAACATATTTATTATACATAGCAAAATAATTTGTAGTTAAAAGCAAGCATAATAAATTTAGCAAAAACAATAATCATTCCTTATTAATAAAATCTAAATAACTCTTTGTATGGATATAAGTATTAGTTTTATCTATTTCATTTTGCAAATCAATCAACTTTTGATGCTTTAACTTTTCTTCCTCCGTTAAGGCTTTTTCAATCTTATCATGGAAAATTGAAGAAGATTCAATAACTCTACTACTTTTATCAATATTATTTTCTAATAATGTCCCAGACTTCTTTAATGCTAGTTTAGATAAAACCGGTCCAATAATTTCAAAAAGAACAGCTGTAGTTATTACAATAGCCTGTAATTTATTTGCCCATTCCACTTCATTTAACATGATTAATAAATTTGCAGCAATTACTGCAGAACCAATTGCAACTCCTGCTTGTGGATACATATTAAATCCACCAAAATAACGTAAATTCTTGTCACCTTTAACAATTAATGTTCCCAAAAACAAGCCTAAATATTTAAAAACAAAACGCGTTAAAAAATAAATTAATCCAACCCAACCAACACTTGCCAAAGACGAAAAATCCAATTTAAAACCAGATAAAACAAAGAAAATTAGCAAAATTGGAGCACAAAAATCATTAACTTGAGAAAATAATGAATCATCATTAGAAAAATTCATGTATGTTGCCGCTAAAATCATTGTAGATAACAAAGAAGAAACAATATTAGTTTTGCTTATTAACTTACATAAACTATTAACAGCAACTAAAACTAATATAGTCCCTACAGTTAAAATTAAACGATTATCTTTACTTCTACTTCTTTTAATAAATACCTTAGCTAAGATAAAACCAAAAAATACTGAAACAATTAGACATAAAACATTAGATAAAAGAGGAATTAAAATAGATTCCCATAAACTTAAAGAAGAAGAAAATCCCATCATTTGATTTAAAAAACCTAAAACAATAGAAAAAGTTATTAAAACAAACAAATTATTTAAAGCTATCAATTCAACAATGTAATCCACATAGTTTCCTTTACAATTATATTGTCTAATTGTCATAACTGTAGAACTTGCACTAGTACCTGCAGCTAATAAACCAAGTAATAAACAAATAGCTAAAGGTAAATTAAAAGCCCACATTAACAAAAAAACAGCAGTAGTTGTTAAAGTTGTTTCTACTAAAGAAATAATTATTGGCTTATATCCATTTTTTTTGACAATCTTTAAATTAAAATAACGTCCACACGAAAAACCTATAATTCCTAGTCCAATATCATTAATAAAAGACATTTCAGTGATAATTTTATTAGGAATTAGATTAAAAACATAAGGACCAATAATAATACCAGTCAACATATATGCTGTAACATTAGGTAAATGAATTAACTTAGTAAGTCTTGTAAACAAAAAAGCCAAAAAGAAAATCAAAGCTAAAGAAATAATAACTTGCAATGAAGTATCAATTTGATAAAGTTCATAAAAATCTTCTAAAAAATGCATTATTTAATTTCCTTTTTATCAATTTTCCCTAATTAAATTATAATTGATAAAACATTAATTTATAAGTAGTAATTAAATTAAACTTCCTTTAATTCCTGCAACTTTTGAAGATATTTCTATAGCTTTTTTTAAAATTAAATTTAAATTAGAATAATCAAAATCTTCAAGTAAATTAGCTAAAACAGTTCCAAAAAAAGAATCACCACATCCAGTAGTATCAACAACTTTTACTTTAATACCATTTAAAGAATATGAATTATTTTTAGTAAAATAACTAGCGCCCTTACTTCCTTTAGTAACAAAAATAACCTTAAGTGAAGGATATAAATTAAAAAGTAATAAAGGATCATTATCTAACAAGCCAAGTTCCTCCTCAGAAACTTTTAAAATATTAACATATGGTAAATAATTTTTAATAAGATTATAAAAATCATTGATATTAGGAAATAAATTAGAACGATAATTTACATCAAAAGCTACTCTTATATTTTTTTCTTTGCAGTATTTTAAAGCCTTTAAAGTAGTTTCTTGACCATTTTTAGATAACAAAAAAACTGAACCAAAATAAAAAATATCAAATGGCATAAATATATTTAAAGGCAATTCTTCTTTTTTATATTTTAAAAAAGAGGCCTTCTCTAAATTAAAACTAAATTCTCTATCATTATTTTCATTCAAACTTACTTTAGAACTAGCAATTTTTAAATTAGAATCACATATAATATATGAAGTATCTATATTTTTACTTTTTAAAAGATTTAAAACATTTTTAGAAGATTTATCATTTCCTAATTTGGTTAAAAATATTACAGGCTTAAAATTGTAACTAACATAATATGCCAAATTTAAAGGAGCCCCACCAATAAAAGCATCTATCAATTTGTTATTTTTATAATATGTATCAACAACAACTTCACCTAAACTAATAACTTTATTCACATTAAAATTATAAATTATTTATGCCTTTAACTAATAAAAATATTTAGTTAAGAAGATTCTTATCTTTAAAATAATAAACACGCAAAGAATTTAAAATACTAACAATTAAAGTCCCCACATCTGCAACAACAGCTAAATACATTTGGAAAAATTTAATTGCTTCAATATCCAATGAAACAATAATAAAGATTGCTAATTTAATAGCTAAAATAATAACTATATTTTCTATGACAACTAACATGGTCTTTTTAGCTAATCTTTTTGTTTCAGTAATTTTATTTAAATCATCATTTAAAATGACTATATCAGCAGATTGCTTAGCTGCATCAGAACCTAATCCACCCATTGCAATACCAACATTAGAAGCTAGTAAACTTGGTGCATCATTTACACCATCACCAACAAAACTTACAATTTTATGTTCGTTTTTAATTTCTTCTATTTTATTTAATTTTTCTTGTGGTAATAATTGACCAAAAGCTTCAGTAAATTTGAGCTCATTTTTAACCTTTTCTACTATTTTAGAATTATCACCAGAAAGAATAATTAATTCAGGTCTACATAAATTTTTAATACCAGCCACTAAACTATAAGCTGAAGATTTTATAACATCTGAAATTACAACATATCCAATAACTTTTTCTTCACAAGCTAAATAAATTGTTTTATATGGAGTATCAATAAACTGATAATCTTTGTTTACAACTGTTCTTATATAATCTTGATCACCTGCTATATATTCTTTACCATTAATTTTTCCTGTAATTCCTTTTCCATCGATATTTTTAAATCCACTGACTTTATAAAAATCCTTAATATTTAAAGATTGCGCTTTTTTAACAATGGACTTAGCAATTGGATGAGTTGAACTGTTTTCAAGTGAAGCCAAAATTTTTAAACTTTCATAATCCTTATAAGAAATAACTTCAAAATCCCCTTTAGTTAAAGTTCCTGTTTTATCAAAAATAAAAGTTTGACACTTACTAATATTTTCAACAGCAGAACTTCCCTTAACTAAAACACCAAAACGAGAAGCACGACCAATACTTAAAAAGAAACATAAAGGAACTGACACAACCAAAGCACAAGGACAAGAAATTATAAGTAAAGTACATGCATCATATAAAGCACCCATGTAGTTGTTACCCCAGCCTGCTAAGCCATATTTAGTTAAAAATAAAATAATTGCTGCAATAACAACAATAGGAGTATAAAATTTAGAAAATTTAGTAATAAATCTCTCGGATTTTGATTTTTTATCTTCCTCTGAATTAATTAAATCCAAAATTTGTGATAATGTTGAATCCTTGAAAATCTTTTCAACTTTAATAGTTAAAGAACCTTCCATATTAATAGAGCCAGAGAAAACCTTAGAATTTTTACTTACATTATTAGGAATAGACTCTCCAGTTAAAGAAGACATATTTAAAGATGATGATCCACTAATAACTAAACCATCTACAGGAATTTTTTCGCCAGGTTTTACTAAAATAACATCATTTATTTTTAAATCCTCAGGATTTACTTCAACTATTTTATTATCTACTATTATTTTATGTGCTAGTAGTGGCATATCATTTACTAACTTTGCAATTGAGCGTTTAGATTTATCCTCAGCATAATCTTCTAAAATTTCACCAACATGATAAAAAACCATAACAAATATGGCTTCATCAAAATAAGAAATTGCCATAGCCCCAACAGTACCAATAATCATTAAAAAATGCTCATCAAAAATTTGACCATGCAAAATTGCTTTAAAACCTTCAATAAAAACCGAATAAGCAATAATTATGTAGCCAATAATAACTAAACTTAACTTTGCTGATAAATTATTATTAATAGTTGGAACATAACTAGCTAGTAAAACCAAAAGTAAAGAAAGAAACATACGAATAATTAATAATATTCTTTCTCCTTTTTCACTTTTAAAAAAACTTTCTTCCCCTTCTTTTTGTTTACAATGATTACAATTACAAGCCATAATTCTACCTCTCTAAAATATGTTCAAATCCCATTTGTATAATTTTCTTTACATGATCATCTTTTAAAAAATAAATAACTTTTTTTCCTTCTTTTCTAAATCCTACTAGGTTATGATCCTTTAAAATTGCTAAATGATGAGAAATATTAGATTGAGTAGCATTTAATATCTCAGAAATATCACAAACACAAAGTTCCTTTTGCAAAAGCAAATACATCAATTTTACTCTCATTGCATCTGAAAATACTGAAAATAAATTTGCTAAAAGCTGAAATTTTTCTTGATCTGGTAAATTTTTTCGCAAAACAAAATCTATTTTAGAATCATTATCTTTTATTTTACAAGTTTCAATATTTGGCATGTTTCTTCCTTTCAACATATGAACAACTATTCATATGTATGATAAACCTTAAAATCTAAATAGTCAATATTTTATAAAGAATTAAATACATTTAAATTAATGTTTAACTCTTTTTTTGTTCCTCCAGCATGATGAGAAACAAGCAAAGAAGAACATGAATCAGCTATACCAGCATTGCTTTTACTAACTAATAAAAAATCTCCTAGCAAATCATTAAAATGGATATTAGGTTTTCCATAACCAAATAAATGTTTTTCAATAATTTCCTCTTTAGTATAAATATCAAAATAATCACTATAATATTTTTTTATTAATTTTAATGCCTCTTCTTGTCTACCTTTTTTAACAAAAAGCATACAAGATCTAGCTTCTAAACAGTTATATTTTGGTACTAACAAAGAATAAAGTTCTTGATGTTCATTTAAAATAAAATAAGAAGTATCAATATGCCCATGATCAGCAATAACTAAAGTTAAGACATCTGGATTATTTTTCACAAAGCAATCTAAATAAGTATCGATACTTTTCACTATATTTTTAACTTTAGTAGAATGGGTACCACATTCATGTAAAGTAGAATCTGGTTCAGTTAAATACAAATAAGAGAAATCATATTTTTTCACACTTTTATTTGCTTCACTAAAAAACAAACTTAAATCATTTGGCAAAGACATATTAAATGACATTAACTTATTAGCAGTAAAATTAGTTTTATTGTTAATTAATTCAATTAAATCCGTTGTTGGTAAAAAATTCCTAGTTTTTACTTTAGTTTCAAACTTAGTATCCACAAAAGTAGAAGAAAACATCGTAACTGGAGAGCTGTACATTGGTAATTTTTCAACCCACCCTAACCATCCAGTTTCAACTGGGTATTTACCTGTTAAAAAAGCAGTAGTACAAGCCACAGTAGTAGGAGGATAAATAGAAGTCATTTTTAAAAAAATATGGTTATACAAATTAGGAATATCCTTCTTATAAATTTTTTGAATATAAGTGCCAAAACCATCAAGCAAAAAAACTGCTAGTTTTCTTTTAGGTATTTGATTCTTATTAAAAAGCTCATCAACAACTTTTATAGTATTATGAAAAGGTCTAATTCCATATGCTTTTAAAATAGAATTTGATAATGTAACTAAGTTCTTATTTCTATTAAAATACATCTTCTTTAATTCCAACTAAAGACTTTAAATTTTTAATTTCATTTTCATTTAAGCTACGATACTCTCCTGGCTTTAAATTTCCATATGTTAAACTGCCTAACCTTATTCTATCTAAGGCCATAACTTCTAAATCAGCTCTTTTACACATTCTTTTAATTTCGTGATATTTACCTTCTAAAATAGTTATTAATATTGTATCTTTACCAATTTGCTCAACCCTTTTTGCTTGAACAATACCATCATCAAACAAATCAATTTTCCCTCTTAAAATTTCAAGCTCTCTATTTGTCACTTCATGATTAACAGTAACTTTATATTCCTTTTCAATTTTAGTATTAGGGTGAATTAATTTATTATTTAATTTTCCATTATCAGTAATTAATAAAACACCAGTAGTATCTACATCCAAACGTCCAACTAATCTTGCTCTTTTTTGCATAGATGGTTCTAATAAATTAAGTACAGAAGGATAGAGTTCATCAATAGTAGAACACAAATATCCAGCTGGTTTATTTAAAAGTAAATATAATTCCTTTTGATAAGGAACTAACTTTTCATTTACATATATTTTAGTTTCTTCTGGATTGAACTTAAAATCAGGAGTAAAACAAGGTTTGTCATCTATTTTTACTAAACCATCTTTAATTAATTTTTTTACGTGTTTTCTAGTTCCGAAATTATTTTCAGCTAAAAAATGATCTAACCTAATATTCATCTTTAATCTCTTAAATATGGATTAGATTCTTTTTCTTCTTTCAAAGTAGTAATCAATCCGTGGCCAGGATAACAAACAAGCTGGGAAGGCAATTTAGATAATTTTGCTAGAGATTCATAAATTTTATTTGGCTCAGAATAATATAAATCAGTTCTTCCAATACTTCCTTTAAATAAAGTATCTCCTGTAAATAAAGCATTATCTTCACTAAATAAATAACAAACGCTACCTTTAGTATGAAAAGGAGTAGCAATAACTTTTACAATATAATTTTTAAAATTTAAAACATCACCATCATTAACAAAATTTAAAGGATAATTTTGTAAAGGAACCTTTTCTTGAAATAAATCATAAAATTTATTTTGCTCATTTAATAAAGGAGCATCTAATTTAGAAATATAAACTGGTGTCTTAGGAAAAGCTTTTAAAAAATTATTAACGCCTCGTATATGGTCTAAATGAGCATGAGTTAATAAGATTCCTGAAACGGATTTAAAATTTTTCTTTACATAATTTATAATGACATCAGATGTGGTGCCTAAATCAACTATTAAACAGTTTTCATCTTTTTTACCGATAATATAAGTGTTAGCACTAAATTCATTTACATCATTTTCAAAATTAAAAGCCTTAATCATAGTTATTAATATTATTTTTTACATGCTCATTATAACACTTATATTAAAAATCTAAATAAAAGAACACTAACATTTTTAAAAAAATTACAAAGTAATCAAAATATCACAATTTAATAATTAACTCGTTAAATTGCAATTGAAAAATCTAAGCGTTTACAATACAATATAAAAGTAAGAAGAGGAGGCAAAATGAAAACTATTCAAGTCACAGTAAAAAATGAAGATGGTTTAACCTCTAGACTCGCTGCCGAACTAGTTGCTGAAGCTAATAAGCACATTTCTAAAATTACCATGGTCACTGATAAAAACGATACAACCAAACAAGCGGATCTAAAATCAATAATGAATGTTTTTACACTTTCTATTCCAAAAAACGGAGTTTTTGATATTGAAATAGAAGGAGTAGATGAGGAAGAAGCTTATACATCATTTTTAAATTTAATTGAAACTTTGCCTTTATAATACTTGCAATTAAATTTAAGTTGTTGTATTATTACAAGGCTAACTAATGGACCATTAGCTCAGTTGGTAGAGCAGCTGACTCTTAATCAGCGGGCCGAAGGTTCGAGTCCCTCATGGTTCACCAATCGGTTTATTGCCGAACCTCTATCTAGTAGGTGATTGCTTCAGTATGAAAATTCATGCTGGAACATCAATCTTCGTAGGTAGTAAGGCTCGTTAAAAACTAAATAGCTAAAAGCGAAAAAGTCTCAGTGAAAGCTGAGATTTTTTTGTTAATAATCTTCGTAGTTAAAATCATCGACAAACTTGTATTTATCTCCAACAGCCTTCTTAACCATTGCCGAGAATTTAATAAGGCCTTTTTTAAATTCTTCTTTTTCTACTTTAGTTTTGAATCCTACAGGAGTGAATTCTCGGTCAGTATTTATATACTGACTATCAAATTCGGTAATTATTTTCCACATTAGGTCATGCAATTCTTTATTATCACTAATTTCTTCAGGTAAACCAGTTTCTTCTACAAGGCCATCTTCACCATAAATCCACACTGGCTCACAACCATATTCTAAAAGCAATCTTATAGTTTTCATATTCTTTGATTAATAATACTCATAGTGAAAAGCATCAATTATTTTGTATTTACCTTTTAGTTTTGCCTTTATTTTAGTAGCAAAACAGATAAGGTCCGATTTAAATTTTGCCTTATCTTCTGGAGTCTTAAAACCAACAAAAGTAAATTCTTTGTTATCGTTAATCCATTGACTATCAAATTCACATGTTATCTTGTGCATGAGTTCTATCAAATCCTTATCACCTTTTAACTCGGAAGGGAGAGCAGTATCTATAGTAAGACCATCCTCATCTAACAGCCATATGGGTTCGCAGCCATATTCCAAATCTAATTTTATTGTTATTTTTTTCATTTTATTTTCTCCTTTATTTTATATTTGCTTATCAAATTAGCACCAACTATGTACCCATTTTCTGAAACTGATATAGCTACATAAACTATTTTTTTATTGACCTCTGTCTCGTAGATGCTCCTAGGAAAATCATTTTGTTCTCCCTGAATACCTACTACCTTGTTTTTGGCTAACACTTTTTTTATAAACGAAGGAACGTCTTTATTAGAAATACCAAGATTATTTAACTCATTATTATGCTTGTCCAAAATGTGTGCTAAACCTGAAGCTCTTTCACCAAGTTTTCCTATTTCTATCCAAACAATTTTCCCATTTGGCATTGTTCCAATATCAAGAACTTTATCAGGAGAAATTTTATGGCCTTGGTCTATTACTTTTTGAATGAGTTCATTTTTCTCCTTGCTTAGATTTTGGTTAAGTAATGGCTTTGATGCTTTATTTTCTTGCTTACTACCCTTAGTTCCTATGAATAATCCACTATTTCCCTTGCTCATTTTTCCACCTCTTTAAATCTTTATTAGTCTTAGCTTCATAAACGTAGATTCCAGTATTTAAGTCAAGAATAACCCTTTTAATCTCATTAGGTAAAAAGCCATAGATAATGATTGATTTTGGCCGTTTCAATTTGATAAATTTGATAATCCAATCTAAGAAGATTTTTTGATTAGATTTCTTACGTAATTCAGATGCAATAGTTCCTATGGCAATCATGGATTCATCATTTCATATACCATCAAAGCAATATTCATAATTAAAAGCAAAATCTACTCTACAATTTGCGATGACGTTTTTATTACATAGTTTTCCATACCAATAACCAAAGGCATTCATCCTATAGTAGTTCCATCGCTTAAGTGGATCAGGAAAGTCTTGAAAAGTTGAAAAATCAGGTGCAATAATTCCAGCAAAATGTCTTAATACTTTATAAGCCTTCTTAGGATAAGCCCAAATACCTTTTTTCCCATCAAACCCTATGTCATGCTGATAAAAGCAAACATAAGAGTCTAAGAAAAAATCCGTTTCACCTTTATGCTTGTTTAAGATTGTAACTGCCTCCGCATAGGTGATTATTTCTTTCGGAACTGAGGTAGCTGTGGTTGGACAAATTGGAATATCATGTTCTGAGAATTTTGCATCTTTAACCATATAGGCATTCCAAATGTCTTTACAGCCAGCTTTAACTTTTGTAGTCATATATTGACTCCTTTCCGCACATTTCTTGTGCTTTATGAGTTAATGATATTCATTCAATGGTTTATTTTCTTATGATGCATTTACAGTAAAAAAATATAAAAACCGTAAATTTGAAATCCTTTGTTTGTTACTTTATTTTTCGCTAAAATATTTAGGAAACAAGCTACTTACATATATGAGATTCAATGACATTGTTAACGAGATTAAGGCATGTTCACTAGACCTAAGAAAAACAGACATCGTAGATAATCTTCTAAGTCCAATTGCTGAGGGATTTAATCTTAGAACTCAAAAAGGTAATGAATTTGATTTTGTAACCTCAAGCAGGGTAAGCGAGCTTTTGACTTCTGATAAGATTCCTGAATGCCTTATTCTTGCTTTTACTCAGCAAAGTTTCACTAAAGTTATAAACACAGCAGTAAATAATTTTATAAATTTTAATTATCAAATAATTGATTTAGATGGCGCTTTTAAAAATATATGTCGGCTTTGTAAGCGTGATTTAAGCATATACAAAGGCTATAATAAAGAAAAACTTTGCAAAGTATTAGCAGATTGTTTGCATGATTATTTTTCACAAAAATACAAAGCTCTTAATGTGAAAAGAAATCTTCCTGGCTTTAAGCCAGTTAATACATCACTTTTTGTAACTTTAATTGAAGGTATCTTAAATATTGATGATTCAGCGAACATGCCAAAAAGATCACTTAAAGACTATAAGCTAGAGCAGAAACTTGATCTGAATAAGATTGATGGAGTATTAAGAGAAAAGATTGAAATGTATGCAGATAATTACTATGACAAAATTGAAATTGCACTGCATCAGCTTTCATTGAAGGATCTAAATATCATCAATAGATTTCTTTTAAAAATGGGAAATTTTTATATTGAATTAAGAGAGAAATACAATATTTCTTCTTCAAATCATGACCTTATTATCCAAAACTCTCAAGCGATTTTAGATTACATCAAAATGAAAATCCTTTCTTCTATTTCAAATACAAAAATAGAAAAAGCTTATGAAGAAGATTTAGGTGATTATGCCTTTGGGTGTCAAATAAACGTCTAGTTAGTCTCTTGAAATTATATAAACATCTGTTGTTTCATCATTTTCATTGACAAACTTATACTTCAAAATTATTTTCAGCATATTTCAATACAATACACCCTTTTGTTTCTGCTTTTAACTCTTTAAAAGGTTCAATTAATTTTACATAATCTAATTCATTCATAAAATTTATAATTTTTCTAATCTTTCAGTTTCATAATCTTCAACTTTAAATGATCCATCATTAATTTCAGATAATCTAATTTTAATTTTTCGAATTAATTCTAACATTTTATCTTTTGTTTTTCTTTCTAATTGTTCATTAAACCAACATGCTTGATTATGAGAATCAAACTCGTAATAAGAATCAAACAACTTTCTAGTTTCTTCATTAAGTTTTGTTAATTCTTCATCCTTATCAATTAAATCATAATTAGTTGAAATACCATCTTCATCGCATACCCATAATACACCATGAACAAATTCATTCATTAATTTAACTATAAACATTTTATTTTCCTCCTTTTTTATGTGGATAAGCAGAAGCGATAAATCCATTCGTGCCAATACCTGTAACTATATAGTAATTTCCTTCATAGCTATATACCCTTTCAAATCCCATTCGATTTCCAACAGGTTTAATAGTATTACTAACTATGCTTCCATATGTAATTACTTTTTGTAAATAACTTGATACTTGGTTGGACTCTAATCCTAAGGCTTTTTTGAAATCATAAGCATGACCTCTGCTTCTTCCGTTACCATGCAGAATGTGCTCTAATCCTGCATCTTTATTTCCTTTTTCTAACCAAACGAGTTGACCAGTTTTATCTTTCGTTACAAATAATACATCATTTGGATTAAATTTTACTCTTGCTTTAGTAAGTTGATCTATCATGCATTTTTTAGTTAATTCTTTTACTTTAGAATCAACGCCACCCTGAAATAAACTTCCTTGTGGTGAACTTCCTGTTCCAACGCCTAGTCCACTTCTACTTGTCTTACCCATTTAATACTGCCACCTTTTTATTAATAATATTTCTCTCTTTTAAAATATTATTTGGAATAACAATTTTAATTCCTTTAGATAATGCATATTCAAATAGAGACATTACTTTTTCATCACTTGTAGAAACACTATATACGATAATTTTCTTCAATAATTTTAAATTTTCTACCGTATAGCGAATTGCTTTTAATAAAAGTTCTTTTTCAGCTGCCTCTCTCAATAATCCCTTTACACTAAATGCAACAACTTCAGTATTTTCCATACCATCTAACATAACATCAAAATAATTTTCATTAGCGTAAGTTACATTTGGTATAACAAGAATATTACATTCTAACAATAACCAGTTTGATACTATCCTAGATTTTGCTATACGATAAATGTTTTCAAATGTCGAAATATCTCCACATTGTGAATAATCAGGTGCAAATGCATACTTTACACCTTTAAATCTTTCTTTATACTTTGCTAATAATTTTTCATCACCATAATAAATAGCGTTATAAATACCTCTTATGCCATCAAATTTATTATCATATAGATAAAAACATATACAGGTATTTTCCGTTTTAAAATAATTATTAGTCTCTGAATATAAAGCAAGATAATCTGGATTTACAATAGCAGAGCATGTAACATATGGCAAATCATATTTACCAACTAAATATGTTTGATTTGTCAAATCAGTAAAATTGAGGTTTATTAATTTTTTTAGATTTTTCTTCTCTACCATAAACCACCATAAAGAAGAAATTTAAATTGTGATTTTATCATAACGATTTCATCTCCTTCCTAAAGGTTCTTCCCTTTATTGTATTTGACAAAATCATCACGTTTATGTTTCGTGATGAACGCTAATTTTTAATGGGCGTTTTTATTTTTTTAATAATTTGTTTTTTTTAAATATTTCTATTAATCTTTTTTCATTAATAGACAATTTTTTATCTCTTCTTTTTTTTAATTTTTCCAATAAAATTTGTGCATATCCACGAGCGATTCCAAAATTCGATATTAAATCCGATATGGTCAACAACCTATAATGAATCATAAATGCTTGTGGGCAATACAATTCGTTTGCAAACATATCTGCTTCTCTTTTTTCTATTAAGGTTTCTTTGTTCAGATAATATTTATGCCCTAAACAAATATGTCCTAATTCATGTGGTATCGTAAATTTAATTCTTCCTCTTGGAGATATTTTATCGTTGTAGCAAATCTCTGGTTTACTATTATTTGGATTTAAATAACTGAATCCATCTTCTTCATATGCTACAAATTTTTTCATATCGCCTTCGAAAGATGAATAAGGTATTAGATTAATTTCTAAACTATTACATAATTTATTTAAATCAAATCCAAATTCACTAATTTGTTCTTGCTCATAAATATCACAAATGACATCTAGTATATCTTCTTTATTCATTTATTTATGACCAAAAATTAAATTGATTAGTTCTTGTTTTTCTTCATTTGATAATGAAGTACCACTTCTTGCTAATAAAGCAGTTTTACAAATATCAAATGTTGTGCCTTCTTTTTCACTAATACCTAATAATTGATAAACATTCATATCTAAAGCTCTTGCAATTTTAGATACAATATCTGTTCTTAAAGGTTTATCACTATTTAAGTATTTTGACATTGCAGATTCACTTATACCGACCATATCACACAATTCTTTTTGGCTTATTTCCCTCCTTTCTAATTCTTCCTTTATCAACACTCCTATATTTTTTGACATATTAGCTTTTCCTCCTCATTCCATATATAACTACATGTCACCATTATTATAAAGTTTCCATTTTGGAAAGTCAATTCTTATTTAGAAAGATTACGTATTGAAATTTTTTTAGATTTCTGAACAGTGTTTAATATCAAATGATGTGAGATAAAATTATTCAACAAAAAACATCTAATTTATAATTCAATTAGTACATTCAATTGTAAAAGGAGATGCTATGTATAATTTAACCTTAGAAAGTAATTATTTACCACTAGATATTGATACAAGATATCATCCAAATAAAATAAAAGGTGAATTTTTAAGCGAATTCTTGATATTCATAGAAGAAATCCTGGACAATCATTTATTGAAATATTGGGTCAGACTACGTCATGAAGGAATTAATGCCTCACCAAGTAGCGCTTTAAGGACTTTTAAAAGAAATGGCGCTTTTATATCATATAAATTAGAAAAAAGAAAAAAACATAAGTTTATCACACGCTAGATATGGTACATGATAAATGGCAATTGATGTTAAATTTGTGCCTAGCGAATAGGTACACATTCGGAACTATTTAAAAAGTAGTTTTGGCTATTCGCACAATATTTATCATTCATGAAGTATCTATTAGGAGTGGTAAATGCTTTTTTATTTGTAGTGATAAATATAGACTTTTTAAAAATTAACATCATGTAATAGTGTTTAAAAAAGTAAATAAAATAGCTATTTTTAAGTTAACTCTTATCGTTCATTGATGCTTTTGATATAATTTTATTATGGATTGGTTTAATTACTACGGACTTGCCATAATGGTGGTCATTATGATACCGAATATAATTTATGCAATAAAGCACAAAAATCAAATGGCTGTTTATGATAATAAGGCGGCTATTGTTTTTGAGCAAATCGGTAGATATGGCTGTTTTGTCCTTATGATACTCAATATTCCGTACACATATATCGGCTTTTGGTTTTCTTTCGGGGAAATATTTTACATAACCATCAATGCATTTTTACTTTTGGGATATTGTATATCGTGGATTGTACTATGGAATAAAAACAATATCGTAAAAGCTTTGTTGCTTTCTATAATACCATCATTAGTTTTTATTATATCAAGCATACTTATTGCAAGTATTCCTTTATTTGTGTTTGCAGTTATTTTTGCTGTAGCGCATATTCTTATTTCTATAAAGAGCGCAAAGGCGGAAAATAAGGACGAGCCGAAAATAAAAAAGAAAACGATAATTTCGGTTATAGCATTATTATTGAGTGTGGTTTTGATTTTTGTTGGCACATTAGGTGGACTACTTATTTATCAACAAAGCAAATTCGACAAACTTAAAAATATGTCGTCGTTAGATATGATTGAATATTGTTGTTCAAATAAAAACACTAAAATAAGTGTTGCACTCATTGAAAACGGTGAAATTACATATCGTATTTATGGTAAAAATGGTAAACAAACAAACATATACGATTATGAAATTGGTTCGATTAGTAAAACTTTTGTCGGTGCATTGTGTGCAAAAGCCATAAATGAAAATAGACTAAATTTAAAAGACAGCATTGCAAAATATCTTGATTTGAAAAATGATAAATATTATCCGACAATAGAGCGACTTTTAACGCATACTTCTGGATACGCCGCTTATTATTTTGAAAGTTCTATAATTGGCAATAAATTTGCGCATATTACAAACGATTTTTATGGTATAAGCAAAGATAAAATTCTATACAGAGTGCAGCACGTTGTGCTTGAAAATAAGGATTATCCGTTTGTATATTCTAATTTCGGCATATCAGTTTTGGGACTTGTTTTGGAGAGCATTTATAGCGACAGTTTTACAAACATTATGAATGACTTTATCCGTAATGACTTGCGCTTACAAAATACGCAGGTAGCAAAACAAAACGGTAATCTCGATAAATATTGGAAGTGGAAACAAAATGATGGTTATATTCCGGCAGGTTCAATTATTTCAAATATTGAAAATATGGCGAATTATTTGCAATTATATATGAATAATACCATCTCATATTTGCCAATGACCTATTCCAAAATAAAAGATATAAATGCTAACCAAGCAGCCTACGAAGCAATGAACATTCGTATGGACAGCGTAGGTATGACTTGGATGTTGGACAATAAAAACGATATTATTTGGCATAATGGTGCAACTACCGATTTCAACAGTTATATAGGGTTTACTCAAGATAGAAAGCGCGGCGTTGTAATTTTAAGCAATTTGAATGCAAATGATAAAATTTCAATGACAGTAATCGGGGCAAAACTCTTAACAGAACAGTTTGATTTATAAAATTCGATTTACGTTATTAACGCTCTACCAACAACATACAATAATAATCCTCATTATATATGGGATTTGTAATAACAGTTTCTCTTTATGGTAAAAAATAAAACTGATATAAAAGATAGATCTTGTACAAATTAAAATTTTTTGTTGAGTTTTACATATGTATTTTAATGCACTAATAATACCAATTAGTAAGTATTCCTACTTTCGTATGATTGATGATTTTATATTCATCACTATTGATGTGGCAAAGTTTAAAAAGACGAGGGCTATAAACAATTAGCTTATATATCTAATTCTAAGATGATTTCGATTTCTAACCATATATAATAAAGATAAAATATATTCAATAATTGAATCAAATTTCTATAATGAAGCAACAAATATAGTATTTATAGGTAATCTAGGAACTAGAAAAACTAACTTAGAAAGTAACAATTAGAATAAATAGCGTATATTTTATTAAATTTAATAAATTAATTAATATATTAAAAACACTTCAGATTTTTACTAATCTACGTAGATCTCACAATTCAAATAATTCTTAAGTAAATAATCTTTCTAAGTACTTTTAAAAGCATATAATTATAATGAAGACTTAAATTACAAATGTCAATTTAATTGGAGGAATAGCTAAAAAGATCTCAAGAACTACATCAAATAGATTAAAAAAACATAATAAAGACATAACCAGCATTGAAATAAAAGCTGATGTTAAGTATTTGTATTAGTATTGATTTAGTTTTATTTTTTTAAAACACTTACATATATCAATTTTGTGTAACAATTGAATTTAACCACGTTTATCAAATACGTATCAATTTGCTAACACATCATAAATTATTTATAATTTATCCCTGTAGGAGATTACAATGAAACAAGAAGATTTAGATGAACTTATACATTCATATCCTAGAAACGTATATAAGAAATTAGAGTCCAGTTCTGCTGGCCTAAGCGATGAAGAGGCAAAAAAGCGTCTAGCTCAATATGGCAAAAACGAGATAAACAAACAAGCGAAGACTCCTATGTTTAAGGTCTTCATCTCCAATTTCATCTCACCAATGGCTATATTGCTTTGGGCGTCTGGGTTACTTTCTTTGATATCTTCATTTATCGGTGACCACTCCAATGGAAAGATTTTAAGTGATCCATCTATGCTATATTTAGCTATTGCTATTTGGCTAGTAAACATCATCAATGGTGTATTTTCTTTTATTCAACAAAACAAAGCTAGTAAAGCAAACGACAGCTTAATGAAAATGCTCCCACATTTTTCAAGAGTAATTAGAAATGGAGAAGAGAAAAAAATTGACGCTAGTGAATTAGTAGTAGGAGACGTCGTCATTCTCCAAGAAGGCGATAGGGTTTCCGCTGACTGCCGTATCTTATTAGCTGATGATTTATCATGTAATCAGTCATCTCTAGATGGTGAAACTACACCTGCTAGAAAAACAAATGAAATAATAAAAGGCGATGTCGATTCAATAATTCAAGCTAAGAATTTGATATTTGCTGGTACCTCTATAGCTACTGGAAATTGCCGTGCTATAGTCTACGCCACTGGTATGGATACTGAATTTGGTAAAGTAGCATCTCTTACTATGAATATCAAGCCAACTAAGACTCCACTACAAAAAGATATCGATAAAGCTACTAAACAAATAACCACTATAGCTTTAACTGTAGGTTTAATCGTATTTTTATTAGGGATAATCGTAAATGGTATAAAGAACGGATTTAACAATCCAAATCTCTATATCACTCAATTTATCTTCGCTTTGGGTATGGTCGTTGCTTTTATACCTGAAGGTCTCTATCCTACAGTCACACTTTCCCTAGCTAGAGCTTGCCAAAGAATGGCAAAAGAAGGCGCTTTGATAAAGAATTTAACATCTGTAGAAGCTTTAGGCTCTACAACAGTCATCTGCACTGATAAAACCGGTACTCTTACTAAAAACGAGATGACAGTAAAATCTCTCTTTTTTGATGGTGAAGAATACGAAGTTACAGGTGATGGTTATGATCCTAAAGGAGATATTTTAAATAATTCTAACGAAAAACAACTAATAACAAACAATAAGACTTTAAAGAAATTGCTAACCATTGGTGCTCTTTGTCAAGACTCGCGTATAATTAAGCCTACTAAAGATAATCCTCACTATCAAGTGTTAGGTGATCCTACTGAAGCGTGTCTATTAGTCTCAGCCGAGAAAGGACTTCTCCATGGTGCAAGTCAAGCCAATCTAACTCCGAGAATTAGAGAATTACCTTTCGACTCTACAAGAAAGATGATGTCTTCGATCCACCAATTAGAAGTACCTATAAATAACGCTTCACGTATCTCATACACTAAAGGTGCACCAAAAGAAGTATTAGAGAAATGCAACTACATTTGTATAAATGGTGAAGTAAAAAAGCTAACCGATAAAGATAGACAAGTAATAATGGCTAAAAACGACTACTACGCCGCTAATGGTTTACGTGTCTTAGCTATGGCGTATAGACTACTACCAAAAGATGAGGAAGGATTACCTATCGCACTATCAAGTTACACACCTGAAATCATTGAGAAAAATATGGTGTTTGTTGGTCTTCAAGCTCTCCAAGATCCACCTAGAGATGGTATAAAAGAGTCTATTGAAAAATGTCATCAAGCACATATCAAGGTCATCATGATAACAGGTGATTATGGGCTCACAGCTAAAGCTATCGGTAAGAAAATCGGTATAGTTCAAGGTGAACCACTAATAATAACCGGCAATGAATTAGCCAAAATGAACGATGACGAATTGAAAGCCAATCTCAAAAAAGAAGTCATATTCGCTAGAATGGCACCAGATCAAAAGTACAGGATTGTAAATGCACTTCAAGAAATGGGTGAAATAGTCGCCGTTACTGGTGATGGTATAAATGACGCACCAGCTTTAAAAAAGGCTGATATCGGTGTAGCTATGGGTATAACCGGAACAGATGTAGCTAAAGACAGCGCTGATATGATATTAACAGACGACAACTTCTCAACTATAGTAAAAGCTATAGAAGAAGGAAGAGCTGTATATCAAAACATCAAGAAGTTCATCACTTATATCTTCAACTCTAACGTCCCTGAAGCTATCCCATTTATCCTACCTCTACTAACATTTAATTTAGTACCTCAACCACTAACTATTATGGAAGTTTTAGCTATTGACTTAGGCACTGATATGCTACCAGCATTAGGCTTAGGACAAGAATTACCTACTAAGAGCATAATGCAAGATAAACCTAGAGAAAAATCAACGCACTTGATAGATACTCGCTTGCTAATAAAAGCTTACTCATATGGTGCTTTGACTACCATTTTATGTTTAATAGCTTACTTTGCTTTCAATGGCATAATGTCTATGAAATTAGGTATACCTTATCACCTCTTCAACAAAAATGATCCTTTAGATCCAAACGGTTCTGCTATTTGGATGGCATCTACTGGTGTCGTGTTAGTATCTATAATCTTCTCACAGATAGGCATAGGATTATGTTTAAGAGATTCAAGAGAATCTATCTTTAAGATAAAACCTTTCTCAAACAAGCTTATGAACATAGGTATAATCTCAGAAATAGTATTAGCCTTCTTGATAATCTATTTGCCTTGGATAAATAATAACGTCTTTGAAACAAGTTATATAATGTCTTATGAGATATGGCTTATAATACTCACCTTCCCGTTCATAACGCTGTTATTAGGTGAATTAGTAAAATGGATTGCAAACAAGAGACGTGTTAATAAAAATAGGAGGAAAAATATATGAAAGCGCTCATCATCGGTTGTGGAAGATTAGGGTCGGCTATAGCACTAGAACTCTTCAAAAAAGGAAATGAGGTCTCAGTAGTCGATAAGAATCCTGACTCGTTCTACCTTTTAGGAAATGAGTTCAACGGAAACACTTATGTAGGCTCAGGTATCGACAAAAATACACTTGAAGAAGCTGGTGTCCAATTCATGGATGCTTGTATAATCACTACTAATAACGACGAAGCAAATATCTTAGCTGGTAGAATCTGTAAAGATATATACATAGTGCCTCAAGTTGTAATCTCATTATTTGACAATAGAAAAGCTAAAATCTTTGAAAATTTAGGTTTAAAAACTATCTCTACCACTGGATATGGTGTAGATAGAGCTATAGAACTTCTCTCCTATGACAAGTTTGACTCTATTTCACTAATAGGGGAAAAAGGTGAAACTGAAATAATAAGAATAATAGCTACTAGCGATGTAGAAGGTACTCCAGTATCTGAGCTCACCAAAGACGAAGACTACAAAGTCATAACTATTGTTAGAGGAAAAAACTCCTTTATACCTAAAGGAGATGAGATCATTAAGAACGAAGATATAATTTACTTCATCGTCGACGCTGATAAAAAAGCTGATCTTAAAAAAGTATTAGGAATATAGGAGGGCACTTTGATGAAAGTAATAATAATCGGAGGCGGTCAAATTGGTTCTTATATGGCTGAGCTATTAGCCAAGAACAACTGTGACTTCACCATCATCGAACAAGATAAAAAAACTTATTTAAAATTAGTAGAAAGATTTTCTAATAAAAAGATAATATTAGGTTCTGGAACTTCTCCTACAATCCTAGAATCTTCATATATAGATAAGGCCGATGTCGTAGCTGCCGTGACCGGTAGAGATGAGACAAACTTGGTCGTCTCAACTCTAGCTAAATTTGAATTTCAAGTTCCAAGAGTTTTAGCTAAGGTCAATAATCCTAAAAACGCTTGGCTATTTACTATCGGTATGGGAGTAGACGCTTGTGTCAACCAAGCTGACATCATCGGTCACATGGTCGTAGAAGAAATGTCTATGAAATCTCTTTTAACGCTTATGCACTTGTCTAGAGGTTCATACTCTATCATCCAATTGACTGTTAGTGAAAATTCCAAAGCTGCTTCTAAACAAGTAAAAGAACTCAAAATTCCATCTTCAGCCATCATGATTGCTATCTATAGAGGTGATGATATGGTTATACCTCATGGTAACACTATAATATTCCCAGGCGATAAGATCATGTTCTTTTCAGATGAGAAGATTCACTCTATTCTCAACACAATTTTCTCTGCTTAGAATTAATATGGCAAAGTGGCCTTTAAAGGCCCTTTTTAATACATATTATAAATATCAATATATATTTCAACTACTTCTACACTTAGCAAAACAGTATCTTTTTCAGCCAAAAAATGTGAATTAATAAGCCATATCAAAAAAAGATCAATCAGTAAAAGAATCGTTAAAATTGTCTTGTATTATATTAAATAAGGGTTATGGTATGGTGATTTTTATAATTGAATGTATCAAAAATATAAATGCTTTAAATAAGAGGTGAAATGATTATACATTAACTTTTTGTTATGAATATTAACAAAAAAGCATATTACCTTCGCTTTATTATGTATTAAGAAAAACTATAGATTAGAAAGTTTTGGGGTGAATCTATAGATTTTTTATATTTAAACAAATCAACAATAAATAATAATAAAAGTAAATTCTTTGTTATTATTAATCCTCTGGCTATCAAATTCACACGTTATCTTATGCATGAATTCTACTAAATCCTTATCATCTTTTAACTGAGCGGAGAGAGTGGTATCTATAGTAAGACCATCCTCATCTAATAGCCATATTCCAAATCTAATTTTATTGTTATTTTTTCCATTTTATTTTCTTCTTAATTTTTTATATTTGCTTATCAATTAACACCAACTACGTAACCATTATTTTTCTTTACAGTCTTTTTTTGTTTCTCTATAAAATTTCATTTTATTAATAAATTTCTTATTACTAAATTGATGAGATTTTTTCTTTCAACTAAAAAACTATTATGAAATTTAAATGTATTTTTTAGATATAATTATTAAATTTACAAATAAAATTATTTATTTACTAATAATAATTAATTGATAGATAAATTTTAAACTTATTTTAAAAATAAATTGAAATTAAATTACTTGGTATAGTAAAATAATTTTAGTGTTTTAATATGTTTGAATATTAAAGGAGCAAGTTACTATGGATTACAACATAATAGACATCAAAGATTTAGATAAATCTTATAAGGACGTGCATGCTGTAAACCATCTTTCTTTTCATGTTAAAAAAGGTGAGTTTTTTGCATTTTTAGGAATTAATGGTGCTGGTAAAAGTACAACTATTTCTATAATGACTGGTATCGCAAACAAGGATTCAGGAAAAGTTTTTATAGATGGAAAAGATATCGATCATGATTTTATTTCTATAAGCAAAGAAATTGGTGTAGTTTTTCAAAACTCTGTTTTGGATACTTCATTAAGTGTTATAGATAATTTAAGTTCACGTGCTGCTCTTTATAAAATATATGGTGATGAATTTAAAAAAAGATTAAATGAATTAGCAAAAAAATTAGATTTTGAAGATCTCTTAAAAAGACCAGTAAGTAAATTATCTGGTGGTCAACGAAGAAGAATAGATATTGCTCGTGCATTATTCCACGAACCTAAAATCTTAATATTAGATGAACCAACAACTGGTCTTGATCCTCAAACAAGAAAAAATTTATGGGAAGTTATTAGTTGGTATAGAAAAGTAAAAGGCATTACTGTATTTTTAACAACTCATTATATGGAAGAAGTAAGTGATGCTGATTATGTAGTAATCCTTGATAAAGGAAAAATTGCTGCAGAAGGTACTCCTTTAGAGCTTAAAAATAAATATACTGGTGATTTTATTGTTTTATATAAATATGATGAAGAAAAAATAAAAGCCCTTGGCTTACCATATGAAAAAATTAGAGATGCAGTTAGAATTGAAGTTAAGAATACCGCAGAAGCTAAAAAATTGATAATAGAACATCCAGATCTTTTTACAGATTTTGAAATTACCAAAGGAAAAATGGATGATGTATTTTTAGCCGCGACTGGCAAAAGACTTGAAAGGAGCATCTAACAATGAAAACCTTTTTTTACCTTACTAAAAGAAATATACAAGTATTCTTCACAGATAGAGGAATGCTATTTACTTCAATGATAACACCTGTCATTCTTTTGGTACTTTATAGTACATTTTTAGCAGACAATTACAAAAAAGGCTTTGAATTTTTAACACAACAATTCAATGCTTCAGATGAGATAATCAATTCAATAGTTTCTGGTCAAATTGTAGCTTCCTTATTAGCAGTATGTTGTGTAACTGTCTCTTTTTGTTCAAACGTCTTAATTGCCCAAGATAAAGTTAAAAAAGTATTAGAAGACTTTTTAGTTTCACCTATTAAAAGATCAACTTTACAATTATCCTATTTTGTTTCAACATGGATATCTACAATTATTGTAAATTTTATAGCTTTAATTGCTTGTTTAATATATGTTGCATGTACAGGATGGTTTTTATCTATAACGGATATTCTTCTTTTAATAGTAGATATTCTAATTCTTTCTGCTTTTGGTAGTGCATTTTCATCAGCTATAAACTTTTTCTTAAAAACTGAAGGACAAATTTCTTGCGTAGGTACAATAGTATCTGCAGGTTATGGTTTTGTTTGTGGAGCCTATTTCCCATTAAATCAAATTCCTGAAGGAATAAAAAATGTTTTCATGTTTTTACCAGGTACATATGGGACAGTCTTAATAAAACAGCATGCATTAAATGGCGTTATGAAGGAATTACAAAATATAAACATTCCAGAACAAGTAATAAGTGAAATACAAAAAAGTATAGATTATAAAATTGATTTCTTCTCACATGGAGTACCAGTTTGGGCTTTATATCTTACTATAATCTTAGGTATTGTAATATTCTTAGGAATATATGTAATCTTTAGTATATTAAAAAAGAAAAAAGCAAATTAATATATTTTAATAAAATTAAATCCTTATAAAAACATTATTAAAACAACATTAATAATGTTTTTTTATTACTATTAAAAAGTATTTATATTAAATAAGTTACTAATTATTTAGATTTGTTTAAACAATCTTTACATACTCCATAAACAATAGAATTTTCATCTTCAACTTTAAAACCGTAATCCTTATAAATCTTTTTTTCAACTGATTCAAAAGGACAATAATCAATTCTAATTTGTTTATGACAATTAGTACATTCTAAAATATGATAATGTTTCTTTTTATCAACTAATGAATAATAAGTTATCTTATCTAAATTAGAAACTTCTTTTTTTACAATTTTATTAGAAACAAAAGTATTTAAACTACGATAAACTGTAGAAAGATTAATATTTTCATTTTCAACCTTTTTAAAAATATCTAAAGCAGTTAATGGTGAATTAGATTTGCTTAATATATTTAATATAAAATTTCTTGCTTTTGTGCTTTTCATACTTTTTTATTATAACTCAGTTAAAAATTTTTTACTAAATTAGTTGACACCAAAAAATAAAATGATAAGATATTACTTGCAATTGATTTGCATTTGCACTTATAGAATGAGGACTTAGCATATGAAAAAATACTTATTTTTACTTTTTACTTTAGCCTTAACTAGTTGCAATCAAACTAGTGGAAAAATAAAAGTTGCCACAACCTTTGCTCCACTTTTTGATTATACTAAACGAATTGTCCAAGATAAAATGGATGTTATAGATATAGTTAACACTAATGAACTACATTCATTTAGTATGTCTAGTCAAAAAGACACTATTTTTGTAGAACAATCATCATTAGTAGTAGCCTATGGACAAAATTTAGATGATTTTGTTAAAGATATAAATCCATCAAAATATTTTAACTGCACTGAAAACGTAAACTTTATTGTAAACAATAATGTTGTTGATCCACATAGCTGGCTATCATTTAAAGAAAGCCAAACAATGCTTACAAATATATATAATGAAATAATTAAAATTGATGCAAATAACAAAGACTTTTATTCATCTAACTATTCTAAAGCTATTAAAGAATTTCAAGAATTAGATTCAAAATACACTAATTTTTTTAACAATACTAAAAACGCAAAAATAGTAACCTCACATGAAGCCTTTAATTACTGGGCAAGAGACTATAAAGTCCAAGTAAAAGGAATTGCAGATCTATTAAATAACGAACCAAGTATCTCTCGTTTAAATGAAGTAAAAAACTATATAAAAGATAATAATGTTCATACCATTTTTGTTGAAGAAACTTCTAACTTAGGTTATGTAAAAACCTTAATTGACAATTTAAAAAGTGAAGGATACACAAATATAAACTACACAGTTTTATCCGCTTATGAATCAGCAGATTATAAAGATTGGAATAACCAAAACTATGTTAAAATAATGGAGGAAAACTTAGAAATATTACAAAAAAGCTTATGAATGAACAGATAACTTTTAAAAATGTTTATTTTTCTTACAAAAATCAAGAGATTATTAAAAATCTAAATATTACAATAGATAAAAAGAGTTTTATAGGCATAAAAGGTGAAAATGGTTCTGGTAAAACTACTTTTTTAAATCTTCTTTTAAAATTAATAAAACCCGATAGTGGACAAATAATAAACACATTTAAGAAAAAGGCATTTTTAGATCAAATAACAACAACAGAAGATAGTTTCTTCCCCTGTACAATAGAAGAATTAGTTTCTTTAGGATATAAAGATAAGCTTTTTTCATTCATGAATAAAAAAGATTATGCTTTTGTAGATTCATATTTAGAAAAATTTGGTTTATTAAAAGAAAAAAATAAACAAATCAATGAACTAAGTGGTGGTCAACAACAAAAAGTAAGATTAATTAAAGCACTAATAAGTAAACCAAGTCTTTTAGTCTTAGATGAACCTAGTTCTGGAATTGATAATGATAGCAAAGAAGAACTAAATAAATTATTAGATAAGTTACATAAAGAAGAACAAATGACTATTATTTTAGTTTCCCACTTATCCGAAGATTTTAAATATGTAGATAAAATTTATACCTTAGAAGGAGGAATTTTAAAATGTTAGAATTTTTTTCCTCGCCTTTAATGTTAAAAGCTTTTGTTGCTATTATTGTTATTGCATTTATTTTGCCAATGTTAGGAATAAATGTCGTTACTAAAAAAATATCTATGATTGGTGATACTTTAGCTCATACTTCTTTATGCGGTGTTGCTTTAGGTTTAGTAAGCTCTATTTATCCTATTTTCATGGCCATAATAATAAGTGGAGTATGTGGAATTATAATAGAATTAATACGAAACAAATTTAATAAATACTCTGAAATTTCCTTAGCTATCGTGTTATCTTTAGCTATTGCTATCACTGGGATTTTAACAAAGTATGCTCCTGGAAGCTATTTTGAATCCTTCCTTTTTGGTTCATTACTAACTATTACTTACACAGATATATATATTCTATTAGCCTTGTTAGTCATCGTAAGTTTTTACTTTTTTATGACTTATAGAATAAATTTATCAATTACCTATTCTGAAAAAGAAGCAAAAGTAAGTGGAATAAATGTAAATCTTTTTAACTTAATTAACATGTTTATCATTTCAATAAGTGTAGCAATTTGTGCAAGTATTATTGGTACCTTATTAGTTTCTTCTTTATTAGTTATTCCTACAGCATGTGCATTAAAATTATTTAAAAAATATTCATTAATTAATATTTTTTCAATTGTAATCTCTTTATGTATGCAAATAACAGGATTCCTTTTAGCCTATATATTTGATATTAATACAGGAGGCACTATAGTTTTAGTAGGAGTAATTTTCCTTTTATTAATTTTATTGATAAAATATTTAATAGAAAAATTTAAAACAAAGAAAAAAATGTCTTTAAAATAAATTTGTACTAAAAAATTAAAACTTTAAATTAATATTTGATACAATAAACTATATAGGAATTATTAATTGAATAAAAAATTAAAACTTTTTCTATTCTATATTTAAAAAGGAGAAACATGAAAAATACACCATTATTTCCATATTTAATGGATTATTACACCAAACATGTAGTTGAACTTATAATGCAAAATCACTATTTTAGCAAAGAAGATGCTACTAAACTTTTCAAAGATTCTAACACATATAAAAAATTAGAAAATGAAGAAATAGAAATGAACGATCTACCATATCAAATTGTCTATAAGATGTGGGTAGATGAAAAAGGTTTCTTATAAATTTTAATATTCTTATTTAATATTATTTTATATATCAAATTTTAAATACATTTTAATATTTAATATTTTGTACTTTTTTTGAATTACGCTTATAATCCACAATAAGTAGAATAAAAGCCAAAATTGCAGTTAATAAAGCACTAATAGGAATATTCAACCATAAACCAATTAAGCCAAAAGAATACAAAACTCCAATTAATATTAAAGGGAAAATAAAAGTATAAGAAATTGATACACTAGCAGATAATAATGGTTTACCTGTCGCTTGAAAAAAGGATTGAGAAGCATAAACAAACCATCTAAATAAATAATTAAATGAAAAAATTATCAATGCATTTTTTGCCATTAAAATAAATTCCTCACTTGATTGACTATTAGTAAAAACTTTTACAATTTCTGTTGGTATTAATAAACATAAAATAAAAGCAATTAAGCACAAAAATAAAGCAGCAAAAAAGATAATATTTCTAAAAATTTTTATTCTATTTTTTTCATTAGCACCATAATTATAACCAATACAAGGCTGCATCGAATCACACATTCCATATAATAAAGGAATAATTAACCAATCGACATACATTAAAATACCATAAGTAGCTACTGCTTCTTCACCACCTAAGGAAAGTAATAATGTATTAAAAATAATAGAAATAACCTTCCCAGAAATATTATTAAGAAAAGTTGGTGTGCCATTTTTTATAACCAAGAGAGCTTCTTTTACATGAAACTCTGGTTTAGTAAAATGTAAATTAGTTTTCTTAAAAACAAAAGGAATAAACGAACAAATAACTGCAAAAATAAAACCACAACATGCCGCTAACGCTGCAGAAAAAACACCTAAATGTAAAACACCTATAAAAAGATACTCTAATAAAATAATAATTAAAGACATCAAAATATTAATAAACATACTAGTTTTAACAAAATGAGAAATTCTTAAAAAATTATCTAGTGCAAAAACAAATCCAGATATAGGTAAAAACATAGAATATATAGCTAAATAATTTTTAGCATATTCAGCTAATACCCCACTAGCCCCAACCATTTTAATTAAATATGGAGATGTAAAAGTAAAAAGCAAACCTAAAATCAAACAAACTGTAAAAATCGCAATAATTGCTCCAGTAAAGATTCTATCTGCTTCTTGTTTTTTTCCTTCACCTTGTTTAATAGCAATAATAACAGACGAGCCTATACCTATTAAATCAGGCACAGCATAAGTTAAAAAAACAAAAGGATAAGCAATATTTACGGCTGAAAAAGCAGTTTGACCTAGAAAATTAGAAACAAAAAGACCATCAATTAAACCATATAGTGCTGAAGCTAGCATTCCAATAGAACCTGGTACAGCAATCTTAAAAAATAATTTATATGGATTTTGCTTTATAAAAATATCATGAGTTATATTAAATGACATACATCAAATATTATAAAGTTTCTATTAATAAGATATCTACTATTAATAGATATTTTTATTGTAAAAGCTTAAATTAATACATAAAAACCACTAAATAATAAAATTATTCACAAGTAGGTTTCTATTCAAAAGCAAATTGAGAATTATATAATGAAGCATAAAAACCATTAGCTTTTAACAATTCTTCATGTGTACCTTGCTCAATAATATTTCCATCTTTCATTACTAAAATTAAATCAGAGTTTTTAATAGTAGATAATCTATGTGCAATAACAAAAGATGTTCTTCCTTTAGTAAGTTTATCCATTGCATCTTGAATAACCTCTTCTGTACGTGTATCAACATTACTAGTGGCTTCATCTAAGATCATTAATGGGGCGTTTTTTAACATAGCTCTAGCAATAGTAATTAGTTGTCTTTGACCATTAGAGATTGATGAATTATCACTTAAAATAGTTTCTAATCCTTGTGGTAAACTTTTTACATAATGCTCTAAACCAACTTCTTTTAATACGTTTTGAACTTGTTCTTCTGTTATATTTTTTGAATTATATACTAAGTTTTCTCTTATTGTTCCATTAAAAACCCAAGTATCTTGTAAAACCATACCAAAGATATTTCTTATTTCACTTCTTGGCATCTTTTTAGTATCAATATTATCAATTAAAATTTCACCAGAATTAACATCATAAAATCTTTCTAGTAAATTAACCATTGTAGTTTTACCAGCACCAGTAGGACCAACAATAGCTACTTTCATTCCTGGATTAATTACACATGAAAAGTCATGAATAATTTCTTTATCTGGAAGATAAGAAAATTTAACATGTCTAAATTCAACTTTTCCTTCTACTTTTTCTTTACCATCTATTCCTAAAAATACTGGCTTAATATTACTATCAGAAACAATTTCTTCTTGAGCCAAGAAATCATAAACTCTAGTAGAAGAAGCAGCAGCCATTTGTAAAGTATTCATAGCTTGAGCAATTTGAGAAAGTGGTGACTGAAATAAATTAATATAAATAGTAAAAGCTGAAATAGTGCCATAAGTAACACCTTGATGACCATCAGCAAGAAGTAAACCACCTACAATAAATACTGCAGCATAAGCTAAATAAGAAATTAGAGACATTAAAGGCATCATTAAACCACCCATAATTTGAGCATTAAACATTGTCTTTCCTAATTCTTTATTAGTCTTATTAAACTCATCAGTAACTCTTTTTTCAGCATTAAATACTTTAATAATTAATTGACCAGAAAAATTTTCTTCAACAATATTATTAACTTCACCAATTTTTTCAGAACGTCTTCTAAACAAAGGAGAAGCAAACTTTAAAATGACACATAAGAAAATCATCATTAAAGGTAATGTAATTAAAGCAGTCAAAGCCATTTGCCATGAAGTAACAAACATAGCAATTAAAACAGTAATTAATAATAGTACAGACTGAACCAACATACTAAGAGACTGTTGTAAAGAAGTACCAATAGTATCAACATCATTAGTAAGTCTTGATAGGATATCACCAAAAGAATGGGAATCAAAATATTTTAATGGAATTTTATTTATCTTTGTTGTAATTTCTGTTCTTAAATAAGATGAATAACGTTGAGTAATTGTTGTCATTATAAATGCTGAAAAATAGTTAGCTAAAGCAATAACAATATACATAACTAATAAAATTAACGATAATTCATTAATCTTATTTAAATCAACATTTAAAGAACTAGATCCCGCAGTTAAAGTATCAGTTAATTTCTTTAAGTATTGTGGGGCTAAAACCTGCAATATAACATTAATAACAATTAAAATTAAAGCAACTATTAAAGAAGGTAAATACTTCTTCATTGATTTAGAAATATTTTTAGAAGCTTTCTTAAATTCACCTTTTTTAAGCTTAGTACCAGCACCAAACCCACCTGGGCCTCCACGCATAGGAGCTTTATTTTTTACTTCTTCACTCATAAACCTAATTCCTCCTTTGAAAGTTGAGATAAGGCAATATCAAGATAAGCTTTACAATTATGTAGCAATTCCTGATGAGTACCATAACCTACTATTTTTCCATCAGCTAAAACAACAATTTTGTCAGCATCCATAATAGTGCCGATTCTTGTTGCTACAATGACCTTAGTCGCATCTTTTTGTGATTTTTTTAAATTTTCTCTAAGCTGTTTATCTGTTTTATAATCCAAAGCAGAAAAAGAATCATCAAAAATCAAAATCTCAGGCTTAATAGCAATAGCTCTAGCAATACAAAGTCTTTGTCTTTGTCCACCGGAAACATTAGTACCACCTTGAGCAATATTAAAATCATATCCTTCATCCATTCGACTAATAAACTCATCAGCACAGGCAATCTTAGCTGCTTCTTGACATTCTTGTAAACTAAGATTTGGTTTACCAAAAGAAATATTATCTTTAATTGTTCCAGTAAATAAATTTCCCTTTTGTGGAACATATCCAATTAAAGAACGTAAATCTCTTTGTGTTAAATCCTTAACATTTACTCCATCAACTTTTACTTCACCATTAGTAGCATCATAAAGTCTAGTCATTAAATTAACTATAGTAGATTTACCAGACCCAGTTGCACCAATAAAAGCCAAAGTTTGACCTTTATTAATCTTGAAATTAAGATTTGAAACAACATCATTTTCAGCACCAGGATACCTAAAAGAGACATTATCAAATTCAATTTCCCCTTTTGTTATAGGTTTTTTAGGATTAAGAGGATCAACAATAGATGGTTTAGTATTCAAAACATCTAAAATTCTTTTTGCACAAACAGAAGCTCTAGGCCACATAACAAACATCATAATAAGCATCATAAAGGCCATAATAATTTGGCTAGCTAACATTGAAAATGAGGCAATAGCGGGATAAGTAATTTCCCCTTGATTTAAAAGTTTAGCACCTAGCCAGTAAATACCTAAAGTTAGGCCATTAAGAGCAATCATCATTAAAGGCATAATTAAAGCAGTTAATTGACCAGTTAAAATTTGAGCTCTTGTGAGAATCTTATTTGCCTTATCAAACTTAGTTTCCTGATATTTTTCACCATTATAAGCTCTAACAACTCTAATACCAGTTAAATTCTCTTGAGTAAGACCATTAATCCTATCAACAAAAGATTGCATCTTTTTAAAAGTTGGCATAGCAAATAAAATAATAGTAATTAAGCAAATTACTAAAACAACTAAAACAATTGAAGTTAAAACAGTTAATTGACTAGAAGAAACTTGAATCTTACATAAAGCCCAAATAGCAGTAACAGGAGCAGCAAAAACCATTCTCATCATCATTAAATTAGTCATCTGTACTTGTTCAATATCATTAGTAGTACGAGTTATTAAACTAGCAGTTGAAAATTTATTTATTTCACCTAATGAAAAAGAAGAAACCTTATCATTTAATTCTTGTCTCAATTCAGTAGCAAAATTAGCAGTAACAGCGCTTGCTAAAATTGCAGTAATTACCTGACATAAAGTAGAGCCAGTAGCTACTAAAATCATCATTCCGCCATTCCACCATATTTTATCAGTAGAAGCTTCTATAATTTGATCGATCATGCTACTATCAAAAGAAGAATTAGGGGTATTTGCAAGCAAATCTTTAACTTTTTCCCAACCTGGCCAACTTCCATTAAAAGCTTTCACTATTAATTGATAAATTTCCCCTAAATCACTAGGATTGTTTTTGTAATTAACATACATAATCTCTTGAATAATACCTTTTACATAATCTACTAAACACATTGTGCAGTAAACTTGTAAAATAGTAAATCCAATAATAAGTACGACAAAAAACCAATCAATCGGTCTAAATTTTTTATACAGTTTAAACATATCCTACTTGTCTCCTTTCTTTTTAAAAACTTCACTACATGCTTTCAAAACAAGCTTACAATAATAAAGATACTTAATATAATTATCTTCACCTATATTTTTTAAAATCTTTTTAAAATCTTTCAGCATCTCATCTCTAGCTTCTTTTACTTGATTTAATCCATCTTTTGTTAGAATAACATTAGTTTTACGATGATCATCTTTAGAAGAAACTCTTTTTATATAGCCATATTCTTCTAATTTTTTTAAAGCATTAGCGATTCTTGAACTTCCTACTTTTAGTTTCTTAGCTAAAATAGTTGGTGCTATACCATCTTCTCCACTTTTATAAATTTCATACATAATCATCGGTTGTCCATGAACTTTGTTAGTAGTATTTTTTGAAATCTTAGTGTTATGTATTAGCGCCATCATTTCAGTAGTTTCATCAAAAAGTTTTAATGTTTTCTTCTTATCCATAAATACCTCACAATGTGAAATATTCACATTATGAGATAATTTTAAAGTCAGTCTAATAAAATATCAAGAAAAATTTTAAACTAAAAAGAAGATAACCACAAAAGTCAATTATCTTCTTTAAATCACATAAATATAAGTTAATCTATAAAGCTTTTATTTGTAAAAATACATATCCAGTTCATACTCTGGATCATCACCATATTCATTATCTAAAGAAAATTCTAATTTCAAAGAAACTTTATCTTTCTTTAAATAAACTCTTCTATAATTAGGATCATTTTGTCCTGGTTCTACTTCTATTGGAGTATATTCAGTAAAACCATTTTGTTTAAACAAATTTAAGAAACTATCATAGTCATCTAAAGTAGCAAAAAAGTTAAAAATATTAAACTCTTTAGTACTGCCTTCAAATTTCCCCCATTTACCTGTTGTATTTTCACTATAAAAGTAAGGAATAGAATTAATCACTTCTATATTATTATCATAAAACTTTAATAAAGCTTGATAAATATCATCATTTTCTTCTTTCCAAGTAGTTGGTTTTTCCCATAAAGGTAACTCATTAATTTCTTTTTGTAAATCACTTGGAATCGTAATTGAATTAGAAAAATTAATGCTTAACTCTTCTTCTCCCTGATAACCACCTAGTAAATCATAATCATACATGATTTTAGTAATATGATTATTTTCAACTTTCATTTTAAAAGTATTGGAAATCAACATCTGAGAATAATAACCAAGAAGCATAACTTCATCTAAATTTACAATATTATCTCTTAAAACAATATTTCCATCTTGATCAAAATCAAAGATGTTAGGAGAAACATCCATTTTATAACTATCAGTTATCTTTCCCTCATAAGGTCTACCTTGAATTTGTAAAGAATCAGTACCAGCAAAATCTTGTAATTTATTTTCACTAGTAAGATAAGTCCCATTTATTGTTTTCTTATTTTGATAATCATAGCTTTCTTTTAAAAAGATATTGCTAGCTGAAGTATATTTTATTTTTGCTGAATTGTAACTTGTATTTGAAATAATTTCAAAATTACTAGTTTTAAATTCATTTAACAAATTAGAAATCTTAGATGTGTTTTCATTTTCTTTTAAAGGAGTTGGAAGATTAACTTCAGTAGAAGATGAATCAAAATTTGCTTCAATTTGATAAAAAACTTCTTTATCATTCTCAAACAATTTATTAGTTATTAATATTACTTTACTTAATTTATTATCTTCTATTTTAAAATCAATAGAATTAACATAAAAACCACTAGGTAAAGAAACTTTACTAATAGAAAGACTAACTTCCTCTACATCAATACCATAATAATGATAAGTTCCACTATTAGTTTCTCTTAATAAATTTTTATCAATATACTTATACATAAATGGCATAGTAGACCACTTATATGAACTTGCTTTAATTTCTTCTACTTTATTTTCACCATTTAAAGCCACTTGAACTAAATCATCATTTTTACCCTCTTTAAAAATTTGAATAGAGTTACTTGATTTACTTTGTAAAAAAGAAGAATATCTAGAGTTTGTATATTTAAATTCTTCTACACCAATAGATGCTTTATCATCATTAACTACTCTATAAATAGTATTAGAAAACTTACCATTTTTATTTAAATAAGGTGAAATAAGCGCAGAAGTAGGAGTATTAGAACTTAGCTTATAATTATCAATAAAATCTTGAAGTTCACTTTTATAAGAAAGACCAAAATCATGTAAATAACCAGTTCTTTCTTCTTTTATTATTTTATTGGAAGCTAAAGAGCTTTCTAACATTTCAAATGCATAATCACCATTAGTAGATCTAGAAAATTCTACACCATAAAAAGCGCCATCTTGATAATAACTAGATAAACCAATCAATTTAGAAAAGGCTTTGGTGAGATTTTTATCATAAGTTTTAAAATAACCTTTTTTACTACCAGAAGTAAAACTAGCAGAAGTAATTTGATACTCATCATCATTAATTAATGAAAGAAAATCAATTTGTTCAATACTAGTTACAGGTTGTTTTTTATCATTCTTATCATAACTTACTAAAGGATTACCAACCTCATAATTACTTAAATTAACAGTATAAAAGATCTTTTTTTCATAAGGAGATTCAAGTAATAAATAACCTTTTTTACCAAGATCATTAAAATAATATTCCTGATTAAAAACATCAGTATACTCTACTCCACCATAAAAACTTGTAAGAGTATAATTATGTTCTTTAACATGATCTTTTAATTCTTTTACTAATTTTTCTTTACTTAATGAATCATCTAAAACAAAATTATTAGGATTATAATCATATTCATTACTAGAATTATTAGAACTATTTAAAGAAGCAGAACTTAAATTGCTATTAGAAGTACTTGTACTATTACAAGAGACTAAAAATAGAACGCTTAATAAAATTATAAATGTTTTTTTCATATATTAAATAATAGTAACAGTTGTTTCCTCATTATCAGAATTTACTAAAGTAAATTGAAGACCATACTCATAAGTGACAAATTCTAAAGAATCAGTAGCAATAGTAGATTCACCATTTGAATCATTACCACCATCTTCAATCTCAGTAAATTGACCATTAACTAATTTGTAATAGACATAATACTCATAAGTGCCATCTAATCCTTCATAAGTGTAAGCTAAATACCACTTCTTATAAGTTTCATCATAATTAAAACTAAAATCACTAAATAAATCATTATCAGATTTAAATGAATCACTATGTAAACTAGCTAAAGCGTTATTAATACTTTCATCATTTTTATCGTCATAAAAATAACCTGAATATTGATCATAAATAGTACTAGCATTAGCTTTATCTTTTACTTTAAAATCAACTTTTCCTTCTTTTTTAGCAGTCAAAACAAAAGTATTTAATTTACCTTCTTTAACATCTAAAGTTGCCTCTGCATCATTACTTACAAATTCAAATTCAAAATCAACTAAAGCACCATCTTCAGTCTCTATAGTAATTTCCTTACTTTTAGAAATAGGAAGAATACTTGATAAATAATTATTGCTTTGATAATCACTACTATTAACTGCACTTGGAATAGTTAAACTTTCAGGCATCTTATAAATTGAAATATTAACACTAGACTTCAAGCCGCTTTCACTAGTAGCAGTTAAAGTAATAGGCTTAGTAGTAACCTGTAAAGCTTTAATTGTAAAACCATTGTTATTTTTAGTAATTTCTACATAATTTTCTGCACTTACAGTCATATTAACATTTTCTTCACAAGTGATAGGAGTAAAAACAGGAACAATATCTTTGCTTTCGCCAACTCGCAAATTAAAATCTTCACCTATATTTAAACTTGTAGGTTTAATAACACTAGAAGATAATACACTCTCTTCAGTATTAGAAGAAGAAGTAATAGTTGAATCACTACTAACTACAGAAGCTGAAGAGCTATTAGATGTAGATAACACTTGATTATTACAACTTACTAAACTTGTAATTCCTAATAATGTTAATAATATTTTTGATATTTTCATAAAAACCTCCTAAGATTCATTTATGTAATATCAATATTAAAATAAAATTCAAAAAATATGCATAAATGCATGGCAAAACAAGTTTAATAAATATGTAATTATTTAGTTCAATTGTTCAAAAAGATTAATTAAAGCTTTAGCACCAGTATACGGTCCTTCTTTTCTATCCAAAGAAAGACGAGTAAAAATTTTTCCTACAGGAATACTATTTTTAAATAGAGTCTCAAAATACTCATTTAAATAAGTATCAACAACTTCTTTTTTCTGAACAGGACCAAAAGGATTAGCAAAATAAGTAGAAACTAAGCCTTTTTCTTGAGTAGTATTTAACGCTACTCTTTTTCCTAAAATAAACTCATCCTTTGCAGTTTTACTATCATTAAAGAATTTAATTCCTTGAAAAGAATCAGAATAATTATCAGCTAATAAAAAAGCATCTACATGATGAAAATCATAAGTCATTTCATAGGTTTCAATAGGAATAACAACACGTGAATTTGTTTCATCAATATTAAAGAAAACCGCACGGTCAATTGAACGCAAGGAATAACCTTGATCAAGATCATCTAATCTTACAAAAGCACCAATTTCTGTTCCAGTAGCATAAACTTGTTGATCTTTTAAATGGAAAGTTCCCATATCATCAAAAATTGTGTCAATACGATAATTAGAACCATATAAATGCTTAATAGCCTCAATAGTTTCGGATTTTCCTGCTCCTGAATCGCCTAAAATAAAGAAATTCTTAGTTTTACCTTTAGAAGTTATTTTAATACCTGCACCATGAATTGGAAGTAGTTTCTTTTCAATCATTTTTAAGTTAAATAAAGTAAGCATAATCTTTTTTACATAACCAAAATAATCAATATTTGCCTTTTTAGGCATAACACCAACTAACATTTTTTCTTTATAGTAATAGTAACATTGGTTTTCATCATTATTAGTTCCAAATAGAACAATAAAATCAATTTTATTATTTTTATTAGGATCATAAGATTCAATTTGAAATAAATTACCTAAAGCCACTAAATATCCTAAAAACTTTTTATCAAAATAAACTAGACCTGTAGTATTATAAATTTTCACTAAAACACCATAAGCATTCTTATAATCAAAATCTTTACTCGTAACATAATGATTTTGTTCAAAAAACAATCCTACTCTTTTATTTTGTTTTGTTTTAATAATAAAAGGTGGTTGAGTAACAATCGCTTCAAGTAAAGGAATATCTTTTAAAAATTCAAAATCTTTAGGCTGATTAATTTCATTTTTATTTAATAAAACCGCAGCATTAGCACCACTAGGAAGAACACGATAAACCGTTTGTTCACCATTTAAAACAATTTCATAAATCTCACGATAACAAGTAACTACTGAATTAGATAAAGCATTAAAATCAGCAATCAAATCTTTATGAGAAATATATTTTTTCCCATCCTTTACAAAAACTAAAAATCTAGTCAAACGACGATAATAATCGTATAAGGAATCAATATAATTTAAAACATCATCCTTAATAGCTTGGCTAGAGTTTCTTATTGCTTTTAAAGTTTTTTCATCATGGTTATATATATCTTTTAAGAATCCTAAAGCAGAAGAAAAATCAGGAATTAAATCATTTTTTTCAAAATTAACATTTGGAAAATATTCTTTATAATAATCACTTAAAAAGTTATTAAAAGCTTCCATTTCCAAAAGTTCTTTGGTTTTAAAATTTACATTAAACTTATTAGCATCAAAAATAACTTGATTCATTAACTTAACCTCCTTTTAAGCTTCAAAATATCTTTTTCACATAAGCTAGAAACAGCAATTCTAATTCTATTTTTACCAATAGGTGAAAAATAAATATTTTTTTCTTCTAAAGCTTTACAAAAATCTAAAGCATCATCAACAAAGAATGTAAGATAAAAACCTCCAGTATAAGGAAAATGAGGAATTTTTAAATCATCCAAAGCCTTAGATAATAAATTACCTATATTTTCTAATCTATTTCTTTGCTTATTTATATCTTGTCTAAGTTTAAAACATAGATCTTGATCATTTAAAACCTCACTAATTGGACCCATAGCTGAATTATTTGGGCAGGAATAAATAGAACGTGAAAAAGCTTTAAAATCTTCTTCTTGTTTATGAACCTTTTCTTGATTATGAACTAAACCAATTAAAGCACCTAAACGCATACCATAAATACCAAAGGATTTAGATGCAGAAAAAGTAAGATAAGTATCAAATTTAATATTACTTTCTAAAAAGACTTTTGGAAAAATAAAGCCCATTGGAGCATAATCCAAATAAGCAATATCCATCATTAAAGAAACATTTTGATAATATTTATTTAAAATATTAAACAATTGAATATATTCTTCATTGGTTAAACAAAAGCCAGTAGGATTTTGACAAGGATCATTTATAATAACTAAAACCTTATAATTCTTATTAACTAATTCTTTTAATTTTCTTTCTAAAGAAACTAAGTTAAAACCATTATTTTTATTAATTAAAAGATGACTATAAAGTTCCAAATTTTCTATTTCAGCAATATTTTTATAATTTGGCCAATAAATATCGGAAATTAAACCAACTCCATTATTTTTAGAAAAATAATTAAATAACATGCTTATTGCACCTGTTCCACCTATTGTAGTAGCAAAAGAAATATAGTATTTATTTTTAATTTCTATTAAATTTTCATTAAAAATCCAATTTAAAACACCATCCTCATATTCTTTAGAACCTAAAATAGAAGGATAACCTAAATAAGAAGTAAAAGAAGAAGCAATTTTTTGATTAATTAAATCATAAGTAACTAAAGACTTATTATCAGAAAACAACATTCCTGCACAACCATTAATAACATCTTTTCCATCTTTCAAAGCTTTATTTGCTCTTTCTTGAATAGAAAGGATATCGTATTTAATTGATACCATATCTTTTTTTCTCCTTTTTAAAACAAGTTAAATGACCTTGTGAGCATTTAATTTATAAATACTTTAAAGTAAAATAAATTTCCCTCAATTAAAATAATAATAAGAAAACAACTTTAAAAGCAATATAAAAAAATTACTAAAAGCGTTTTTACAAAAATAAAAAGTATAAAATATTTTTTAAAAATATATAGTAAACAAATAAACCCCTTACAATTTAAACTTAAACTATGTTAGAATATAAACCTGAAAAAAGTATATCACTTAGGAGGATTTAATAGATGCATTTAAAAAGTCTACTAAAAATCGATGCTTTAAGCCGAGCTGAAATCACAAGTTTACTCTTAGACGCCTATTGTTTTTCATCCATTTATAAAGATTGGCAATTTTCTCATTACGTTCCAGTTGCCAATCTTTTTTTTGAAAATTCTACACGTACCCATTTTTCCTTTGCCTCTGCTGAGCTTCAATTAGGTTTAAAAGTTGAAGATTGGATCCCGGAATTTTCTTCAATGACTAAAGGTGAAAGCTTGTATGATACTTGCAAAACATTTGAAAGCATCGGATATAAATTACTAGTAATTAGACATAAACAAAATGAATATTTTAAAGAATTAGAAAATATAAATATTCCAATTTTAAATGCTGGAGATGGTTCAGGAAATCACCCTACCCAGTGTCTATTAGATTTATATACAATTTTAGAACATTTTCATCATCTAAAAGGGCTTAATGTTCTAATTGTTGGTGATATTTTACATTCAAGAGTAGCAAATTCAGATTATCAAGCTTTAAAAATGTTTGGTGCTAATTGTTATTTTGCTGGGCCAAAAGAATTTGAAAGAGAAGGTTTTCCTTTTATTGACTTTGATGAAGGAATAAAAAAAGCAGATGTAGTAATGATGTTAAGAATCCAATTTGAGCGTTTAGAAACTAAAATGAAAATTTCAAAAGAAGAATATCATCTCAAATATGGATTAACTAAAGAAAGATATAAGAAGATGAAAGAAAATAGTATCATTATGCATCCTGCTCCTGTTAATCGTGGATTAGAAATTGATTCTGATTTAGTAGAAGCCAAAAAGTCAAAGATTTTTAAACAAATGGAAAATGGAGTCTTAGTAAGAAAAGCCGTAATTAAAAGAGCTTTTAACTATCAGCCTTTTAATATAGATATTAAAAAAATAGGATGGGAATTATAATGAAAAAGCTTTTTACAAACTTAAATTTTTTAACTCAAAAAGGTGATATCTTACATAAAGATATCTTAATAGAAAATGGTTTTATTAAAAAAATAGGTGACAATCTTAAAACTAAAGGTGAAACAATTAACTTAAATAATCAATTAGTAATCCCTGGTTTGATTGATGTTCACGTTCATCTTCGTGATCCTGGTTTTTCTTATAAAGAAACAATACAAACAGGAACCTTAGCGGCTAGTAAAGGCGGTTTTACTACAATAGTTGCTATGCCGAATGTTAATCCTTTTCCTGACAATGTAGAAACTATAAAAGAATATTTAAAATATATAGAAAAACAAACTGCTATTAATTGCCTTATTTACTCCTGTTTAACTTATAAAGAAGATGGATACAAAGTAGTAAATATTCCTGAAATAAAAAAACTAGGTATTAATTATTTTACTGATGATGGTGGTTATGGTCCAAGAAATGATGAAGTAATTACTGAAGCTATGAAGTTATCTAAATTAGAAGATGTTTTACTAGCCTTTCATTGTGAAGATCGTACTTTAGAAACTAGTGATCACTGTATGCTTACATGTAATAATGCCATTAAACTAGGAGTTAATGGTGGAATGACTAATCAAGCAGAAGCAGTAGAAGTTAAAAAATACATCGATTTTGCAAAGAAATATCAAGCTCATATTCATATTTGTCATGTTTCAGCTAAAGAATCAGTCGAACTAATTAGAAAAGCTAGAAAAGAAGGAATAGATGTTACAGGAGAAGCTACTTGTCATCATTTAACATTAACTTGTAATGATGTTAAAGATTCTAATTTTAAAATGACTCCACCATTAAAAACAGAACAAGACCGTTTAGCATTAATTAAAGGATTAAAAGACAATACAATTACATTAATAGCTTCTGATCATGCACCACATTCATTAGAAGATAAAAATAAAGGGCTAATAAATTCCGCCTTTGGTATTTCCTCTTTAGAAACTTCATTTCCAGTTTTATATACAGAATTAGTAAAAACAAAAATCTTAACATTATCTGAGCTTGTTAATTTAATGTCTTATAATCCTGCTAAGCGTTTTAAAATGAAAAATCTCGGTGAAATAAGACTAGGTGCACAAGCAGATTTAGTAGTAGTTGATCTTGAAAATAAGTACACAATTCATAAAGAAAAATTTATTTCAAAAGGTAAAAACACTCCATATGACAAAAAAGAAGTATATGGAAAAATTTTTAAAACATACTACAAAGGTAACTTAATAAACTGGGAGGAATAAAATGGAACGTTACATACTTTTAGAAGATGGTACTTTACTTAAAGGAACTGCTTTTGGTGGAAAAATTAAAAGACAAATGTCAGAAATTGTTTTTAACACTTCATTAACTGGCTACCAAGAGATTATTTCAGATCCATCATATTTTGGACAAACTGTAGTTTTTACTAATCCTCTAATAGGAAATTATGGAATTAATCGTGATGATTTTGAATCACTTGAAGTAGCATTAGATGGTATTATTACCTCTTCTTGTTGTGAAAATCCATCTAATTGGCGTAGTAATTTATCATTAGATGAATACTTAAAACAACAAAATATCCCAGGAATTGAAGATGTAGATACACGCTTATTAACTTTAAGAATAAGAGAACATGGCTCGATGCGTTCCATAATGTTAGAAGAACCATTTAATTACCAAGAAGAATTAGAAAAACTAAAACTTACAAAATTTAGACACGACCATACCTTACAAGTAATGACAAAAAGAATTTATGAGATTCCCTCTTCTGGAAATAAAAGAATCGTTTTATTAGATTTTGGTTGTAAATTAAATATTATCCATGAATTAACAAAAAGAAGCTGTTCAGTAATTGTGGTCCCTGGAAACACTTCTTATGAAAAAATTCTTTCTTACTCACCAGACGGGATCATGCTTTCAAATGGACCAGGTGATCCTTTAGATAATTTAGAAGCTATTAATAACATAAGAAAATTAATTGAAAATGATATTCCAATATTTGGAATTTGTTTAGGTCATCAATTAGTTTCTTTAGCTAGTGGTGGCCTTACTTACAAAATGAAATTTGGCCATCGTGGAGGAAACCAACCAGTCTTAGATCTTCATAATGGAAGAACACTAATAACAAGTCAAAATCATTCATACGCTGTAGATAATAACTCATTAAAAAATACAGATTTAGAAGTAACTCATATTAATTTAAACGATAAAACTATCGAAGGTTTAAAAAGTAAATATCATCCTCTATTTGCAGTCCAATTTCATCCAGAAGCTTGTGCTGGACCTCATGATGCAAATTATTTATTTGATCAATTTATTTCATTAATAGAAAGTAGATAAAATATGAAAAGAACTGATATTAAAAAGATTTTAGTAATAGGCTCAGGACCTATTGTAATTGGCCAAGGTGCTGAATTTGACTATTCAGGAACTCAGGCTTGCTTAGCCTTAAAAGAAGAAGGCTACCAAGTAATACTAATAAATTCAAATCCAGCAACTATTATGACTGATACATTAATAGCAGATAAAGTTTATTTAGAACCATTAACTTTAGAATCTGCCAAAAGAGTAATTTATAAAGAAAGACCAGATGCCATTTTAGGTACTTTAGGCGGACAAACAGGTTTAAATTTAACTGTTGATTTAGCTAAATCAGGAATCTTAAAACAGTTTAATGTAGAAATTTTAGGAACCTCTTTAGAAGCAATTAATAAAGCCAGTGATCGTGAACTTTTTAAAGAATTAATGCTAAAAATCCAAGAACCTATGGCCGAATCATTTGAAATAGAAACAATTGAAGAAGCTAAAAAGGCCGCAAATAAAATTGGTTATCCTGTAGTAATAAGACCTTTTTATACCTTAGGAGGTACTGGTGGTGGTTTTGCTTCAAACGAAAATGAATTAATAGAAATCTCAAAATCAGGTTTATCAGTTTCTCCTATTCATAAATGTTTAGTAGAAAAATCATTATCTGGTTATAAAGAAATCGAATATGAAGTTATTAGAGATAATAAAGATAATGCCATTGTTATTTGTGGAATGGAAAATGTAGATCCTGTAGGAATTCATACAGGTGATTCTATAGTAGTAGCACCATTACAAACTCTAACAGATAAAGAAAATCAAATGCTAAGAGATGTAAGTTTAAAAATCATTCGTGCTTTAAAAATCTGTGGTGGTTGTAATGTTCAAATAGCTTTGGATCCAAATTCATTTAGATATTACATAATCGAAGTAAATCCTCGTGTTTCTCGTTCTTCAGCACTTGCTAGTAAAGCTACTGGTTATCCTATTGCTGAGATTTCAGCTAAACTAGCTGTAGGTCTTACTTTAGATGAAATTATTAATCCAGTCACCAAAACATCTTCTGCTCTTTTTGAACCAACTTTAGATTATTTAGTAATTAAATTTCCGCGTTTTCCATTTGATAAATTTCCTACTGCAGATTCACGTTTAACCACCCAAATGAAAGCTACAGGGGAAGTAATGTCGATTGGTACATCATTTGAAGAAGCTATTTTAAAAGCAATTAGATCATTAGAAATGAAGATCGATAGTTTAGAATATAAAGGCTTTAATAACAAAACAATAGAAGAATTACTTAAATATCTTACTGATAAAGATTATCTACAAATTTTTGCCATTGGTGAATTATTAAGAAGAAACTTTTCTATAGAAAAAATACATGATATTACCAAAGTTGATAAGTTCTTCTTAAATAAATTATTAAAAATAGCTTTAATAGAAGAAGAAGTAAAAAACAACAAATTAAACTTAGAAGTATTAAAGAAAGCTAAAAAAATGAATCTAGCTAACTCATATATTTCTAGAGTATGGAATATCTCAGAGCTAGAATTAGAAGCAATCGAAAAAGACAATAACTTAATTCCTGTATATAAAATGGTAGACACCTGTGCTGGTGAATTTTCTTCTTCTACTCCTTATTTTTATTCCACTTATAAACAAGAAAACGAATCAAAAAGATCTAATAAAAATAAAATAATAGTCTTAGGTTCTGGTCCTATTAGAATCGGTCAAGGGGTTGAATTTGATTATGCAACTGTCCATTGTATTTTAACTATTAAAAAGGCTAATTATGAAGCAATAGTTATTAATAACAACCCAGAAACAGTTTCAACTGATTTTAAAATTTCAGATAAATTATACTTTGAACCATTAACTATTGAAGATGTAATTAATATTGTAAACTTAGAAAAACCTCTAGGTGTTATTGTTCAATTTGGTGGTCAAACTGCTATTAATCTAACTGAAGAATTAACTAAAAGAAACATTAAAATTTTAGGTACACAATTAGAAGGAATAGATCAAGCTGAAGATCGTAATCAATTTGAAAAGTTAATGGCTGAATTAAAAATACCTACACCAAAAGGTGCTTCAGCTTTTACTTTACAAGAGGCTAAAAATATCGCTCACAAGATCGGTTTTCCAATAGTTATTAGGCCTAGTTATGTTCTTGGTGGAAGAGCAATGCAAATTGTAAATAATGATGAAGAACTAGATATTTATATGCAACATGCTGTAAAAGAAATTAGCCATAATTCACCAGTTCTACTTGATAAATATATCAAAGGAAAAGAAGTAGAAATTGATGCAATAAGCGATGGAAAAGAAGTGTTTATTCCTGGTATTATGTCTCAAGTAGAAAGAGCAGGTATCCATTCTGGTGATTCTACTTCTATCTACCCTCCTACAAATCTTTCAAAAAAGGTTAAAGAAACCATTGTTAAATATACTACTCAAATAGGAATTGGTTTTAAAATTATAGGGCTTTTTAACATTCAATTTGATGTAGATTTTAAAACCAACAAAGTATATGTCATTGAAGTAAATCCACGTTCATCACGTACAATTCCTTATCTTTCAAAAGCTACAAATGTTAGAATGTGTGAAATTGCTACTTTAGCTATCTTAGGTAAATCATTAAAAGAACAAGGAATTAAACCAGGTTTAAAAGAAGAAATAAAAGATTGCTATTTTGTAAAACATCCAGCTTTCTCTTTTTCAAAAATTAGATCAGTAGATACAACCTTAGGTCCAGAAATGAAATCTACAGGTGAATCATTAGGTATAGATATCTCATTAAACAAGGCTATGGCTAAAGCATTTTTAGGAACAGGAGTAAAACTTCCTTTATCAAGTAATGTTTTAATTACAACATCAGATCGTGATAAAGAACAAATGCTTCCACTTGCAAAAAGATTCTTTGATATTGGTTATGGTATTTATGCTACTAGTGGAACAGCTAAATTTTTAAAAGATCATGGATTAGTAATCAAAGAAGCAAGAAAAGTTTCCGAAAAAGTAGATTTAAGAGAAGATGTTTTATCACTAATTAGAAGCAAAAAAGTAACATATGTAATTAATACTCAATTATTTGAAGATCGAATATCGTCATTAGATGGCTTCTTTATTAGAAGAGTTAGCTGGGAAAATGGTGTCTTTTGTATGACTTGCTTAGATACTGTTTCAGCTTTACTTGATGTTTTAGAAGATGAATCTTATTCTTTATTGCCACTAAAGGAGGAATAATAATGGAAGTTAAAGAATTTAAAATTTTACGAAACAAAAAAATAGCAAAAGATACTTACCTCCTTCAATTCGAAGGTCAATTTAATAGTAAAGTTAAACCAGGTCAATTTATTGAGGTTTTAATTCCTAACTTCTACTTAAGAAGACCCTTTGGAATTTATGAATATACTAACAAAAGCTTTTCAATTATTTATAAAGTAATAGGAGAAGGAACTAAGAACTTAGTTAATTTAAAAAAGGGAACAAAATTAAATATATTAGGTCCTTTAGGAACAAGTTTCCCCATAATAAAAAACAAAGAAGCCATTTTGGTTAGTGGAGGTGTTGGTTTTGCTCCACTAAGCTTTTTAGCAAGCGAATTAGAAAAAAAGAAAATTAAATACACTTTCTTACTAGGATTTAATTCAGAAAAAGAACAACCAAAATTAGAATTTAAAAATTCAAAAATAGCTTATTTTAAAAACAATTTAACACCATGTGATCTACTAAAAAAAGAAAACACAAAAGACAAAATCATCTATGCTTGTGGTCCTTTATTAATGCTACAAGATATAAATAAAAACTACGATGATGGTTTCATATCTTTAGAAGCTAGAATGGGTTGTGGATATGGTGTTTGTAATGGCTGTGCTATTAAAACATTTGATAATCAAGCTAAAAAAATATGTAAAGATGGTCCTGTTTTTAAATTAAAGGAGGTAATTTTCTAATGGATTTAACAACTAATTTACCAGGTTTAAAATTAAAAAACCCAGTTCTTCCTGCTAGTGGAACATGTGGATATGGAAAAGAATTTGAAGAATTTTACGATTTAAATATTTTAGGTGGAATTATTACAAAATCCTTAACTAAAGAAGAAAGATTTGGAAATCCATTACCAAGAATAGCTGAAGGAAAAATGGGAACCTTAAACTGCATTGGTTTACAAAATCCTGGTTTAGATCATGTAGCTGATATAGAAATTCCTTATTTAATTAATAATTATCCTGATTTACCTTTAATTGTCTCTATTGCAGGAGATAAAACTCAAGATTACATTGATTGTATAAATAGATTAAATAAAATAAATGGTATTAATGCCTATGAAATTAACATCTCTTGTCCTAATGTTTCAAATGGTGGTTGTGCTTTATCTAGTGATCCCCTTTTAGCTTATGAAATTACTAAAGAAATAAAAAAAGTTTCAAAAAAACCAATATATATGAAACTTACTCCTTTAGTAAATGATATTACAAAAGTAGCACTAAGTTGTGAAAAAGCTGGGGCCGATGGATTAGTTTTAGCCAATTCTTATCAGGGAATGAGAATAGATCTAAAAACTGGTAAACCAATATTATCTAGAAAAATAGGTGGATTAGGTGGTCCTGCCATTTTTCCTCAAGCTTTAAAAGTTGTTTATACATGTGCTAAAGTTGTAAAAATTCCTATTATTGGAGTAGGTGGAATATCTACTGCTAGTGATGTTTTAGAATTTTTATTAGCTGGAGCCAGCGCAGTAGAAATAGGATCAGCAAATTTGCATGATCCATTTACATGTAAAAAAATCATAGAAGAATTACCAAAAGTTTTAAAACAGTACAACAAAAAATCAGTAAAAGAATGTATAAAAGGAGCACTAAAATATGAATAGAACAATAATCGCCTTAGATTTCCAAACAAAACAAGAAACTTTAAAATTCATTGATCTTTTTAAAAGTCCTACTTACTTTAAAGTCGGTATGGAGCTCTTCTATAAAGAAGGTATAGAAATAATAAAAGAAATAAAAAAGAGAGGACATCAAGTATTTTTAGACCTAAAAATCTGTGATATTCCAAACACAGCAAAAGGAGCCTTTAAATCACTTGCTAACTTAAATGTAGACATGCTTAATTTACATATATTTGGTGGCTCAGAAATGATTAAACAAGCTTTAGAAGGGTTAAAAGAAGGATGCAATAACAAGAAAAGCCCACTAGTAATCGGCGTTACTATTCTTACATCAATTAACCAAGAAATTCTAAATAATGAAATTGGTATTAATAAATCAATTTTACAAGCTGCCTTAGATTTTGCTAAGTTAGGTAAAAAAAGTGGATTAAATGGCGTAGTATGCTCTGCATTTGAAACTAAAAAAATACATGAAACTCTTGGTAAAGATTTTTTAACTATTTGTCCAGGAATTAGATTAGCTAATAATAGTAAAGGAGATCAAAAAAGAGTGGCTACACCTTCTTTTGCTAAAGAAGAAGGCTGTGATTATATCGTAGTAGGAAGAGCTATTACAAAAGCTAGTGATCCATATAAAACTTATTTAGAAATTAGAAAGGAATTTGAAGGTGAATAAAATGGAACAATACAAAAAAGACTTTATAGAATTCGCTTTAGCATCAAAAGCACTAAAATTTGGTAATTTTACATTAAAATCAGGAAGAAAATCCCCTTTCTTTTTTAACGCTGGTTCATTTTATACTGGTGAAGAAATTTCTAAACTAGCTTATTTTTATGCTAATCACATAATAAAAGAATTTAATGATTTTGATATTATTTTTGGACCAGCTTATAAAGGAATTCCTTTAGCTGTAGCAACAACTTCAAGCCTATATATTAACTTTAAAAAGAATGTTAATTACTCATCAAATAGAAAAGAAATAAAAGACCATGGTGAAAGAGGATTAATATTAGGAAAACCTCTTTATAAAGGTGCTAAAGTCCTTTTAATAGATGATGTAGTAACTTCTGGTATCTCTATTGAAGAATCTATTTCCTTACTAAAGGATATTGAAAATATAGAAATAATTGGCTTAGTAGTTTCTGTAAATAGACAAGAAAAAAGTAAAGACTCTGAATATTCAGCTTTAGATCAAATAAGTATAAAGCATAATTTTAAAACCAGCGCTATAGTCACAATGAAAGAAATAATTTCTTATCTTAAAGAAACTCATTTAGAGATCCTAACCCCTCAAATGGAAGAAAAGATTATTAAATACTATAAAGAATATGGAGCAGTAAACTTTTAAAACTAAGAATTTATTTAACTGTTATTTTTTAATTTATTTTTATTAACTTTTCCTTTAAAATCATCAATTCTAATTAAAAACATAATTAATAAATATAAAGGAATATCTATTAAAATAATACCCAAATAAGCCATCCATCCTAAAAAAGTCATTTGATTTAAAATATCTAATTTTAGCATGCTATAAGGGAAGAAAAGTAAAATGACAAAAGAAGCTATAAAAGAACAAGAAAATAAAATAGCTCTAAATTTATTAAATGGTAAACAAAGTAAAAGTAAAGGTACTAAACCAATAGTAGTAAGAACTAAAATTTCTAAATTAGAAGAAGCTAAAGAAAATTCATCAATACCATTAGCTAAAGCGTTAGGATTATAACCATAATCAATAATTATTCCTTTAGTATATAAAATTCCTTTAGCAAGCATCGCTGCAAAAACAGCTATAAACATACAAAAACCAGCCGGTGCAGCATTCTTTAAAACGTTTTTCATAAAGTTACCCTTAATTAACTTATTATTTGGTTGAAGTGCTAAGAAAAATGAAGGCATACCTATAATACAAACTTCTAAAACAATCATATTTTTAGGAGTAAATGGATAACCAAATGGTATAGTTTTACTTGCTAAACCAAAAATAATTACTGAAATAGTAAGTAACATAGTAAATATAGTTTTCATAATATATAAAGAAGCTGATAGCTGAATATTATTAATAACTCTTCTACCTTCTTTAACAACTTCAGGCATTGAAGCAAAGTTAGAATCAAGTAAAACTAAATGAGCAACCGCCTTAGTAGCATCTGTACCATTATTCATCGCAATAGAGCAATCCGCCTGTTTCATAGCTAAAATATCATTAACACCATCACCAGTCATAGCTACAATTTCACCATCATTTTTTAACGCTTTTACTAATGCGGCTTTTTGATCAGGAGTTACTCTACCAAAAACAGTATACTGGTTAGCAATAGAACTAACCTTTTCAAGTGACATACCTTCCAATGAAATATATTTATCCGCCCCTTCTACACCACATTTATTAGCAATGTTATAAACAGTAACAGGATTATCTCCAGAAATTATCTTAATTTTTACATCATTTTCTTTAAACCATTTAATAGTTGAATATGCTTCATCTCTAATATGGTCAATTAAAGAAACTAAACAAACAACTTTTAATGGATTTACTATTTTATCATTTTCTATTTTTTCAATTTCAACTAAAGCAATAACTCTATTACCATTACCTGTTTCTTTTTCGACAAATTTCTCAACTTCTAAATCACTTTTATTAAAAACATATTCTGGAGCTCCTAAAGCGTAGGAATGTCCATCCATAAAAGTAATAGCTGAATATTTTCTTGCTGAAGAAAAAGGTAATTTGACTTTAGGAATTAAAGTAGAATTAGTTTTAAAATGATTAATTAACGCTTGACTTGTAGCATTATTAGCTTCAAAAGCGTGTAAGTAAGAGCCCATTAAAATACTTAAATCAATAGAAGAATCTAGTTGCTTTATTTCTTCTACTTTCATAGTTCCATCAGTTAAAGTTCCTGTTTTATCCAAACATAAAGTAGTAACTCTTGATAATCTTTCAATAGAATAAAGATCTTGAACAGATGTATGTCTTTTTGATAATTGTATAACTCCAACACATAAAGCAGCCGAAACTAATAAAACAAGTCCAGAAGGAATCATACCAATAGCACTAGCAGAAGTCTTTTGTGCAATATACTGAAAAAGTTCAAATCCTGATAAATTTGATTTAATACCATTAGCATAATTTGTATAAATCATTAAACCTGTAATTGGTAATAAAACTATAGAAATTATAGTAATAAAGGCATTAATTGATCTTCTTAAAATAGAAGTGTTTTTCTTATAAGTTTTTGCTTCCTGCTGAAGCTTACCAGAAAAAGTATCTTTACCAACTTTTTCAACTTTACCAATACATGAACCAGCAACAACAAATGAACCAGAAAGAAGCAAATCACCAACTTTTTTCTTAATAGGTAAAGATTCACCAGTTAAAGGAGATTCATCAACCTCAACTTCACCTTCCTTAACAATAGTATCAACACCTAATTGATCACCTTGCTTTATCATAATAATATCATCTAAAACTATTAAAGATTGAAGCATTTCAATCTTACGCCCATTCCTTACGACCTTACATTTAGGAGAAGTAATAAGCCTTAATCTATCAATAGTTACTTTTGATCTAATTTCTTGAATAATACCAACAAGAATATTTAAAAAGACAATTCCAAGAAAGAAAAAATCAAACAAACTTGCTTTAGCAAAAGCAAGAACAATAGCAATACAAATCATCAAAACATTAAAATAAGTAAAAACATTAGAAAAAATTATAAAAAGAATAGACTTTGTATATTTATTAGGAACCTTATTTATTAAATTTTCATTAATTCTTTCAGCTACTTGCTCATTAGTAAGTCCTTTATTTAAAGGAGGGTCAAAACGCTTTACATTGCGTCTTCGCATTTCTTCTTCATATTCTTTTAAAATTTGTTTCTTAGATTTTCTTCTAGACGAAAAAAGTTTTTTAACAATTTGAAGTTCAATAGTTTCATCTAAATCAAAAGACAACTTATTAAACTTAAGTTCATCTTTTTGATTATTATCTTGTTTAGCTAAAGATTCTGCTTCTTTTATACTTTCTACTTGTATTTTTTTCTCTTCTATCTTTTTACCCATTTTATCCCTCTTAAATATTTTATACTTTGATACTATTAAAACGCTAAAGATTATTATATTTATTTTTTATCAGTTAACAATTTATAAAGATAGTTTTTCTTTATTGGATAAATTGTAGATAAAATTTTAGAAACTTCACTAATTGAATATCCACCTTTAATTAATTTGTTTGCACATTCTAAATACTTATCATCATTAGACTCTTCAATTTGATTACCTTCTAAAACAATAACGTATTCTCCCTTAATTAAAGATGATTTAAAATCTTCAATATCACCAATATTCATATAAGTATATTCTTCATATAACTTAGTAAGTTCTCTAGCTAAAACTAATCTTTTTGTCTTAGGAAAAACCTCTTGAAAAGCTTCTAATGTTTCTAATAAGCGGTGTGGGGCTTCATAAAATAACATTGTTTCTTTTTTATTAATTAACTTTTCTAAAAAAGCAATTTTTGCTTGTTTTTTAGTAGGTAGAAACCCATAAAAAGTAAAATCCGCCGTATCAAATCCAGACATAATCAAGGCTTGTAAAAAAGCTGATGGTCCTAAAATGGTAGAAACATTAATATCTAAACTTAGAGCTTTAGTTAAAAGTAAACTACCTGGATCTGAAATTCCTGGATTTCCAGCATCAGAAACAAAACATGCTAATAAGTTTTTATTTTTAATTTCTTCTAAATATGTATTAGCCACACTTTCTTCTTTATAAGAAAAACAAGAAACAAGCTTTTTATATGTAATATTTAAAGAATGAAGTAAATTAGCAGTATTTCTTGTATCTTCTGCAAAAATAATATCAGCCTTAGCTAATATTTCCTTAGCACGCAAAGAAATATCTTCTAAATTACCAATAGGTGTCCCTACTAAATAAAGTAAGCCGTTATTTTTACTATTTACATAAGGTTGTACTTTTTTAATAGCCATAATTAGTTTGTACCTTTATCATTAGTATTATTTAAATTATTTGGGTTATTTGGTTTGTTTTTTTGATAGTTGTTATTCTTATAATTATTATATTTTTTAAAACTCTTATTATTGTATTTTTGATTATTTGAATTATTGTTTTTATTATCATTATTAGTATTAAAAGTAGAAGATATTACATTAGTAATATTTTGTAAATCCTCATCATTATCATCTTTTTTAATAATATTTAAGCCTTTAGATATTCTTTTATAATCATCTAAAGAAACTGTCTCAAAAATATCATCTTTATTTAACGTAACTTTTTGAGAAAGAATATTAATTGAAGAAACTTTATATGTCTCATTTTTATATTTAACAAAGGTACCTAAACTAGGAAAATATTTTCTTAAGGAAACATAAGCATCATCTTCATATTTTAAGCAACAAATAAGTTTTCCACATTGACCAGAAAGTTTTGGAATATTAATAGCTAGCATTTGATTCTTAGCCATTTGAATAGTAATTCCTTCAAAAGAAGTTAAAAAAGTAGAACAACAAAGCCTAAGACCACATACACCTAGTCCACCTACAATTTTAGCTTTATCTCTTGCACCTACTTGTTTCATTTCAATATGAGCGTGAATTAATCTAGCTAAAATTTTTAATAATTCTCTAAAATCAACTCTATTATCAGCAACATACATAATACGTACTTTAGAATTATCAAAAGAAGATAAGACATTAAAAACACGCATATCTAATTTAAGGTTATTACATTCTTTTTGAATGACAGGAATTAATTTTTTATCGTTTTCTTTATTTTTTAAATTATAAGCAAGATCAGTATCAGTCGCTTTTCTAATAATTTTATTATAAATTGTAGTATCTACTTTATCATCAACTTGTGAACAAGATAGAATAGAACCCATATATGGAGCATCATCAACTAAAACAATAACTTGATCTCCAACATTTAAAGAATTAGAAGAATAACATGCTAGAGGTACATCTTTATCAATTTTAACTTTATATACAATTTTCATTATTTTCCCTCCATAATATAAGCTAATTTTGCTAGAGCTAATGTAAAGTTCAAATTAGCGCTACTTTTTCCATTAATATCTTCTAAAAAAGCTAAAGCCTTAGAGATATTTTTATAATAAGGCTTCAGTTTAATAACAAATTCTTTATAAGGTGAAGCCTGATTTTCTAATAAAGCATCAGTAAGTAAAATAATTACGATACTATAAAAATAATTATAACACTTATTTGCTATAACTTTTGAACCGGCTTTTTTAATAGGATTTACAACATCAGAAAATAAACTGAGGCTTGCTTCTTCTTTTTTATTAATTAAAGTATCTAAATAAGAAATAGCACCATTGTATGCTAAATCAAATTCTTTTGAACTATTAATTTCTTTCTTTTCTTCTTCCTCATAAGCTAAATAAGAAAGCAAATAATATCTTTCTATTAAAATTTCACCAGAATAATCATTAATTAACTCATCAACATTAGTAGGTAATAAATTCAAAATCTGTAAACGAGAAACAATAGTAGGAAGCACCCTTTGTTTATTAGCAGTAGTTAATATAGCAGTAATTTTTCCTTGTGGTTCTTCTAAGAATTTTAAAAGTCCATTTACAGCTTCTGTAGTAATGTTTTCCACTTGATTAATAATATAAATAGAGCGGTGATTTTTTTCTAAAGAAGAAAGAGAAAAAAAATCTTCTAATTTATCAATTTGATCTTTTTTAATAAGGCTTTGCTTGCCATCAATTACAATTAAATCAGGAGTAATTCCTTTTAAAAAACGTTCACAAGAGGGACATAAGTTACAAGCTAAATCATGTTTTTCACATACTAAAGATTGAGCTAAATAATAAGCAGTTTCTAATAAAGGAGAATTAATATTTCCATTAAGTAAAATACCTTGAGGTATTCTATTTGATTTTATCGCATGCTCAAAAAAAGTGGCAATCACCTTTTGTTTATTAATAAAATTCTCCTTAGTAAAATACATTATTTATTTTCCTTATTTTTAATAAAGTTTTTAACTAAAACGTAAACCTCATCTAAAACATCATCGAAAGATTTAGAAGCATCAATAACTTTAATACGTTCAGGAAATCTTTTAATAACTTCTAAATAACCTTGATGAGCTTTTTGATGAAAATTTAATTTTTCAACATCAAGTCTATTTACTTCTCTTTGAGAATTACTTTCAATTCTTTGTAATCCTAAAATAGGATCTAAATCAAAAAATATAGTTAAATCAGGTAAAGTATTATCCGTTGCAAACATATTGATTTTATAAACATTTTCAATACCAATTCCACGGGCATATCCTTGATAAGCTAAAGAAGAATCAATATAACGATCCGAAACAACTATTTTGTTTTGTTTTAAAAGAGGGACAACATTTTCAACCAAATGTTGTCTTCGGGCTGCAGCATATAATAAAGCTTCAGTTTTAGGATCCATTTCAGTATTCATTTTATCTAAAATAACACTTCTAATTTCTTCTGCTATTTTATTACCACCAGGTTCTCTTGTTAAAATAATTTCTATTCCATCCTCTTTCAACAATTTATCTTTTAAAGCATGTAATACAGAAGTCTTACCAGAACCATCATTACCTTCAAAACTAATAAAGATACCAGCCATTTTAATCCCCTTTCATTTCTTTACGATCCTTTAAAGAAAGTTCAATAGTTTGTTGATCAACATATTCTAAATCTGCACCAACTGGTAAACCATAAGCTAACTTAGTAATTTTGCAACATCCAGCTAAAGCCTTAAAAATATAATGGGCAGTAATTTCACCTTCTAAGTTTGAATCTAAAGCTACAATTAACTCTTCAATATGTTCTTTTTTTACCAAATCCACTAATTCAGGAATCCTAATATCTTCTGCTTTAATCCCCTTTATTGGAGAAATAGATCCACCTAAAACAAAATATTTGCCATTAAATTGATTAGTTTTTTCAAAAGCCAAAACTGCTTTTGTTGATGAAAGAACCATCAATTTAGAATTATCTCTTGTCTTACTATCACAAATTGGACAAAATGGCGTATCAATATACATTCCGCATCTAGGACACTTATGAACTTGGGTTTGAACTAAATTTAAAGCTTGAATAAATTCATCTAAATCCTCTTTAGAAAAACCTAAAGTGGCATAAGCTAACCTTTCAGCAGTTTTATTACCAACAGAAGGTAACTTTTTATAACAAGCGATTAATTTAGTAACTGTATTTATTTGTTCCATCTTATTTTAACAATGAAGAAATATCAACATTGCTAGCTAAATTATTATTTGAATCATCATTAGCTTTTTTAACTTTTTCTAAGCCTTGATTAATAGCGTTTTTCAACATTTCTTCAAGCATTTCCTTATCAGAAAGTACATCTTTATCAATAGTAAGTTCTTTTAACTTATAATCACCAGTAAAAACTAGCTTAATTGCCCCATTTGCCTCAACAGTAAATTCTTTTTTAGATAAAGCTTCTTTATTTTCATTAAGCTTATCTTGCATTTTCATTGCCTGCTCCATTAATTTTGAAAAATCCATATTCTACTCCTCTAAAAATTTCTCTACATTAGTTTTTTTACTTGTAGATGGTTCCACTTTCGCCCTTATTTCAATAGGATAAGGACTTGGTAATTTATTTGCCTGGGCTAAATTAGTAAAAGCTTTAACATAATCTTGAAAATCATTAACTTTTAAAGCAATAATACTACCTTCGAAATTAAATAATTCCTTTAAAAGCTTACGTGATAATTGTATATTTTTTAAAGAATTAATAATTAAAATAATTTTATCATAATAAGATTTTACAACCACTATATTATTAGCAACCAAAGCTACCTTAGTTTGTAACAAGGCATTAGCTAAAGCACTTAAAGGAGAAGTAACATTTAAAGAATGAAGTTTTGCTTCCCAATTTTCATCAAATTCTTTACGCATCTCTTTACTAGCTTGGACCATAATATTTAAAACAAACTTTTCATCTATTTCAATAGCACTTAATTTCTTTACATCACCACTAACAGAATTAGAAGCAATCATAGAAGATGTAATTTTAGTTTCTTTTCTTTCATTATTATCAGAAACAACTTCAATTTTCTTAGTAAAAACTGGCGCTTTAGTTTCTTCAACAATTTTATTTTCTTTTACTTCTTCTACTTTCTTATTTTCAACTTTATTATTATTCTCATTAAGCTCATCTTCTTTTACTGCTGAAGGAATATTAACAGCAATTACTTCAGGTTTTAACATCATTTTTAATAAAGTTAATTCAAACTGATCATAGCTAGATAAAGCATTTTTGTATTCTCTTTTAGAAGCAATTAAAGTATCTAAATTAGTTCTAATTTCTAATGGAGTAACTAAAACTTTAATAGCCTCTTCAGGCTTTAAATAAGTAAGTAAACTAGCTTCTCTAGTAGTTCCATATATTAATAAATCTTTATATATATTTATTAAATCATTATGAAGCTTAACTATATCTGCACCTTTTTGATATCTTAACTTACTAAATTCCAAAGCTTCTTTAACATTACCTTGATGAATCATTCTTACTAAATCTAATTCTTCTTCTACTCTAAATAAACCAAATAAAGTATAAACATCATCTAATTTAATATTTTCTTGAGAATAAGATATTGCTTCATCAAGCAAAGATAAAGCATCTCTAACACCGCCATCAGATAATCTAGCAATTACTCTTAATGCTCCTTCTTCATAAGTAATTTTTTCATTTTTTAAAATTCTTTCCATTAAAGAAACTAAATCATCAATACTAACTTTAGAAAAATCAAATCTTTGAACTCTTGATAAAATAGTAGGTAAAACCTTATTAGGTTCAGTAGTTGCTAAAATAAAAATTACATTACTAGGTGGTTCCTCTAATGTTTTTAACAAGGCATTAAAAGCAGTAGAAGACATTGAATGTACTTCGTCAATTATATATACCTTATAACGGCCATGCAAAGGAGCATAAGAAACCTGTTCAATAATTTGTCTTACTGAATCCACACCTGAATTACTAGCCGCATCAACTTCAACAACATCAGGATGAGTACCATTAGTAATTTCAATACAATTTTGACATTTGTTACATTGATGACCTAAACCTTCTTCACATTCTAAAGCTTTAGCAAATAGTCTAGCTAAAGAAGTTTTACCAGTTCCCCTAGGTCCACAAAAAAGATATGCATGAGCTATTTTGTTTTCTTTTAATGCATTTTCTAGGGTTCTAATTATAGATTGTTGACCAACAACTTCGCTAAAAGTTTGAGGTCTATACTTTCGATATAACGCTTGATATGCCATAATATGTCCTTTTTTATTATATACTAAAAACGATTTTTATTAGAGACAATAATAAGTTAAATATTAAATAGTTGAATTATAATAATTAAATTAAATTAATTAGATCTTTCTTCTTTTAACAAACAAAAAGCGGTCTTTATTTTCCATATCCTTAATTACTTCAATTTCATAAGCTTTTAATAATTCTCTTGCTAATATTAATGTAGCTTCTTTATTGCTAGCTTCAAATTCAAAATAAGCGACACCATGTGGGCTTAAAACCTTATCTAAATTTGAAAATATACTATAAAAAGCATTTAAACCATCTTGCCCAGAATATAAAGCCTCCTTAGGTTCATATTCCAAAGAAGCATCTAAAAGCTCACCTTCTTTAATATAAGGCGGATTAGAAACAATTAAATCAAACTTCATTTGATGCTTAACAAAATAATCAAGAAAATTAGAAAGTGCAAGATTAATTTCTAATTTATTTTCTTCCGCGTTTACTTGCCCTACCATTAAAGCCTTATATGAAATATCTGAAGCATAAATAGTAGCTTTTGGAAACATCTTTTTTAAACTTAAAGCAATACAGCCAGAGCCCGTACATAAATCCAAAGCAGTATTAATTAATGTATTTTTTTGTCTCTTATTAATAATTTCCATCAACTCTTCAGTTTCTGGACGAGGAATTAAAACATTTGGATTAACATTAATTTTAAGACCATAAAAATTAACAAAACCAATTAAATATGCTATAGGGAAATTTCTTGCAATTATTTCTAAATCATCATCTGCTTTATTAGGCATCATAAAAAGCTGACCCATTAAAATTTTATTATAGTCTATATGATAACGATAATTAAAAAGATCCTTAATATCTGCTTCTACTACTCCTAAAGCACGTAATTTAGTTATAAATTTATCAGAATTAATCATTTGTTTTACCAGCGTGTAAAATCAAATCCTTTTGATACTCAGTTTGTAAAGCATCTAAAAGATCATCTAAATCGCCTTCCATAATACGATCTAAATTATTTACAGAATAACCAATACGATGATCTGTACAACGGTTTTGAGGGTAATTATATGTTCTAATTTTTTCTGATCTTTCACCAGTTCCAACTTTTAATTTTCTTTCTGAGCCAACTTTTTCATTTTCCTCTTCTTCTTGCTTAGCCTTTAATTTAGCTCTTAACATGTCCATAGCAATTTCTCTATTTTGTAATTGACTTCTTTCAATTTGACAAGAAACTACAATACCAGTAGGAATATGAGTAATACGAACAGCAGATTCAGTTTTATTAACGTTTTGCCCACCTGCACCTTGTGATCTATAAGTATCAATTTGTAAATCATTAGGATTAATAACAACATCTTCTTTCTTAGTTTCTGGCATAACCAAAACAGTAGCAGTAGAAGTTTGTAATCTTCCTGATTTTTCAGTAACTGGAACTCTTTGAACACGATGAGCCCCTGATTCAAATTTAAGCTTAGAATAAGCACCTTTACCTTGAATCATAAAAGAGACAATAGAATAACCACCTAAAGCAGTAGGTGATTCATCAAGAAGCTTTACTTTCCAACCTTTTTTATCGGCATATTTTAAATACATACGGTATAAATCACCAGCAAAAATATTACCTTCATCACCACCAACAGCGCCTCTAATTTCCATAATGACATTTTTATCATCATTAGCATCTTTAGGAAGTAAAGCAACTTCAATTTTCTTATATAAATCGTCTTTTAAATTATTAAGTCTAGTCACTTCGCTTTTCCCAAGTTCAGCTAATTCAGCATCACTGTCATTAGCCATAGTTTCAGCCTCTTTTAATTCAGTATCAGCCTTTTTATATTGACGATAAAGATTTACTGCTTCTTCTAATGTAGCCCTTTCTTGATTTAATTTTTTAGCTTTAACAAAATCAGAAATATTAGCTAATTGCTCATCAATCTCTGACATTCTTTTATCCATTGTTTCTAATCTATCTATTACGTAGTCCATTTAAAAAAATTCTCCCTTAATATTTATATTATTTTTAAGTTTATAAAACAAGTAATAACACTATAAGCCATCTTTTAAATAAAGGCTTTTAACAACTTTCTTGAATTTTTTACTATCAATAGTTAAAGCATAATAAATACCATGAACTAAATATAAACCAGTTAAAGAAATAGAAGTAAGCTTAATACCTGTATCTAATTTTGGAGTAGAATAAGTTAATTGATAATTAACATTTCCTTTTTCAGCAATAAAAGAAATTAAACCACCTTGACCCTTAAAATATTCTATAGGTACTTCTTTATCATTTTCTATTTTACTTAATGACCAACCTTTATCATAAGCAACATTAAGTAAAACAAGTTTCTTTTCATTATAATTGGAACTAAAAGTATACTTATTAACATTAACAATATTAACATTTTGTAAGCTATTTTCTTTTAATTTTTCAATATCAGAATTAAAAGCAGATTCAGTTTGATAATCAATAGAATCAACACGTATAGATACATTTGTGTTTTGGCTTGAATTATTTTTATTACCTAAAGTTTCTTTTAATGTTCCTACAATTAAATAAACTGGTTCATCAACATAAAAACCACGAGAATATTTCCAATCACCAGACTTATCATAATTATTTTGCATATGTTGATCATGAGTAATAAGCTTAAAACCATATGTCGGCCATGGATTAGTTTCTTTATCTAAATAATTTGGATACTTATCATTTTCACTAGTTAAATAATTAGGATTTCTTCCATAAAAAGCAAAATCAATATTATATCCAAACTTAGATTGTAAAGAGACATATAACTTATTATTTTCATCAGCACTATTAGTAAAAGCAAACGGAGTTAAATAATTTTTATCTATAAAAATAACAAATTTAGAATTATAAGAAAGATTAGTATTGTAATTAGTAGTAGAAGAAGGAGTATAAGTATCAGCTGGATAAGTTCCTATATATGATGTGCGTCCATAAATAGTAGAATCAATTTCACCATCATATTCTTCTTTTGAAGCTAGTTCTTCACTTGTAGGTGTTTGATTGTTTTTCTTTTTTAATAAGTAATTAGCATAATCAATAATTTTAGTCTTAGGTAAAAAACCACCAGAAGTATTTTCCATATCACTAGGGAAATTATTAATACCACCATTAGAATTTACATATTCTTTAATCCAAATATTAACATCATTATCTGAATAATTAGGTGATAATGTTCTGATCTTTCCACCTTGACTAGTAGTATCCCAATTAGAATAATAAACAGCAGTTTTATAAGAATATGTTGTAGGCATATTTAATTTATTTGCCTTATTAAAATCATTAAATTGATCCTTATTTTCATTATAATAAGTCTCATCAACAATTAAAGATTTTAAATAATTATATTCATTAAAATTAGAATCAGAAGAATTAGTCATCATATCAGAAGTTAAATAAGAATCATATCCAAACCCTAAGTTGATAAAATTCTTATTTTTATAAAGTTCAAAATTAGAATTCTTAATAGCTTGTTTTAACTTATCATATTTAGAATCATTAAACTCACTATCTTCACTAACTTTAACATAGTTAAATGGAATATTATTGTCATCTTTTCTAACTAAATAATATTTAACACCTAATAAAGTATCTAAATTAGCTCTCTTTTCATGAATACCAAAAGTCCAACCACCAGAATAAGAAATTCTCGACCAATTAAATAAATCCGTAGAATCATAATTATAAGTAGACGAAAACAAAGCTAAACCATTATAACCTTCAACCATTGCTAAATTAGGTTGACTACGTCCAGCTTGAGTATTAAAAATTCTAAATAAATCAGAATCAACCTTATTTAATTCACTAACAATTTTAGTTTGTTCTTTAGTATTTTGATGCCCTCCATATAAAGAATTACTATATGAAATATAAGTTTGTGCTTGCATAGAAATATTACCCATTACAACAGCTTCAAAACAAACAAGATATAAAATTTCCTTCTTAAAAGTCTTTGCATTATTTCTAAAACGCAAAAACAAATAAACAAGAAAATACCATATAGATTGAAAAATAATTAATGGCAAAAATAAATTACCAGCCGGCTTCAAATTATAATAACTAGGATTTATTTTCTTATTCATTCTTAAAGAATAATAAGTAGTACAAATAAATAAAACCGCAATTAAAGCAAAAGAAACATCCAAATACCAACGTGGCATTTTCTTAATAGAATCGAAATGTAAAGAAACTAATAAAATCATCATTAAAATAGGAAAAAGCTGATAACGAGCATAAGCATTAGCAAACAAACCAGATAAATAATAAAAGAATGGGGCTTCAACACTAATAACTCCAATAACAAAAAAGATTACATGACTATATTGTTTCTTCTTTATCGCATCAAATAAAGAAGGAAAAATCATTAAAATTAAAGGAGTATAGAAAAAAAGATTAATACCAGCATTATCATAACCACTACCATTAAACAAAGTAGTAGAAAAAGAGCCAGTATTCATGTATAAAAGTCCAGCTAATGGATAAAGATGCTTATAACTATCATTATCGCCCCAATAAAAAATTAACCTTAATTTATCCATAAAAGTTTCAGCATCTAACAAATTACTTAAATAAGTAGTATTAGATATTCTTGGCATTTGTTGAATAAAAACATAATTAGGTAAAATAATAAACGAAACTAAGCCGATACCTAATACAAAAGCAACAAAGCCTAAAGAAATAACTAATAAATTATTTTTCCAGCCTCTTTTAAAGAATTCTTTTATATATTTACAAATCGCATAAACAAAGCTACAAATTAAAAAAATAGCAAAAAATTGATAATTCGTACATCCCATTAAAAAGCAAGAAACAATAAATAAACGAGCATCTTTCTTACTAAAAATTTTTTCAATTCCCCAAAGCATCAAAGGCAAAAAAGTAATAACTTCTTGAAAATGAAAAAACCATAAATAAAACCAACCCCAGCCACAAAAAGCATAAGCTAAAGAACAAAATTTTCTTGTAGTTTTACTCATTTTAAAGCTCGTTAAATATCCATAACAAAAAACAGCAGCTAAAACTAACTTTAAAATCATTATTAAAGCTTGAGCTTGTAATAAAAAAGAACGTGGAAAAATCAATAATAATAAAAAGAAAGGATCAAACAAATAATAAAAAGAATAAGCATCAATATTAGAAACACCAATTAACCCAGAAGTATCCCATTCAGGAAAAATTCCAGTTCTAAAAAAATAATGCCAATCATCATACCCATTATAAATAAAAGTCATTCCCTGCAAATTAAAATCGCCAGAAATAGGCAAAGTAAAAGACTCAGTAAATAGGACGTAAGCATAAGACAAAAAAGCAATTATAAAAGACCAAAAAGCAACTTGCCAATAATTGTTCTTTTTCATCTTATTAAATATTTTTAAAACATTATTTTTAAAATCAGAAAAAAAATCATTAACAGAATCAAAAACATCATAATAAAAATCAATAAAAGAACATTTAATTTCTTTTAAAAAAGAATGGGATGGATTTTTACTATAATTATTTAACATAATGCCCTATATATAATCTTTATTAGTATATCATATATATTTAAGCTTTAGAAAACCCAATTAAAATAGCACCACACAAAATAACAACTACACCAGTAATCATTAAAACATTTTCTCTTTTAGTATGTAATTTATATTCTTTTAAAACAAATAAAGAAAGAATAGTAGAAATAACAACCGCCATTTGCGATAAAGTATATCCTACTGCTGAACCAATAATAGGGTTAGCAAGCAATAAAAAGAAATTAGCACCACTAGATAAAAAACCTGGGAAAATTGAATAAAATAATTTCTTATCAAAAAGTGGTGTTAGATGAAAATCAGGATGTTGATGATGCTTTAATTCTTGACCAAAATAAATAATTAAAACAACTATTATAGAACCAATAAAAGTTCCAATAGCATGAGGAAAAATAGTAGAAAAACTAGAAATATTAGTATTATAAGTAGCAAAACGCGGTAAATTAGAATAAAGCATAAAGAACAAAGCAGCTAGAATTGACATAATAAAACCAACAATTAGATCTTTTTTATTTTCTTCTTTTCTATTTTGACGATAAGAAACTAAAAAAGTTCCAATAACAATAACAAAAATACCAGAAAAACCCATGCTTAATTGATATGAAGTTTGCCAATCATGAAAAACAATAACTGAAAATAAAGCATTAAAAACTAAAGTAAAAGCTGTTCCAACTCCAAAAGCTAAGGAAGTAGAAAGTAAAAAATATGATATGTACTGAAAATATTGACCAATAGCCCAAACCATACCACTTAAGGCAGAAAAAATAATAATTTTCCAACCATTAGGGCCACTTAAATCATTTAAAGAAGTTTGTAATGTAGCTAAAAATACAATTGTTCCGACAATTAAGACACCTAACGACATTCCTAATTGTGTATGAATAGTTTTAGCTTTGATTTTAGTAACTAAACTTGGTTTAATTCCCCAAAAGATAGCAGAAATTATAGCATAAATAAATCCCATAATGGATATTCTATTACAAAAGCGTTCTTATTTCCACAAAAAAGCGGATAGAAATTAATTAATATTTCTACCCGCAAAATTCATTAAAGATCAATGTAACTAATTTCTAGCTTAGTTGAAGCATAACTATCACTATTAGAATAAGTTACTTTTAAGTTATAAACTCTATTATCAATTTTGATATTGGCTAATAAGACTTTTTCACCATCATCGTCAATAGTTTCGAAAGTATCCCATCCATTAGTTTTATAAATAGAAGATATATCACTAAAAATATCTTTCTTATAATTATCAGCAGTAATAGTTATATCATCATTACTAGAAGAAACACTAATATCTAAATTATCATCACCGAGATTTACAAATGGAATAGTAACTTTATCTCCTAAAACTTGTTTAAATAAACCTTGTTCACTAGTACTCCAACTATTCTTAGTAAAGTATGTGTAAGATGGCATATCAAAGATTTCAGCTTCAAAACCTAAATTCTCATTTGTTCCATAAGTATTTGCAGAAATTGTAAACTTGAATGTTGAATTAGTATCCATAGCTTTAGTAGCAAACACTTCTGGTAGATAATCATATCCGTAATAATTTTTATATCCAAATGGTCTATAAGTTACATCATAACCTTGTTGTTTTAAAGAATTATAAACTAAATTCATTTGATAATTAGAATAATAAGCATCAGAATTAGTTAAATAGGCTCTAATAGTATCAGAATAAGATTGATTCTTTTTAATTTCAAATTTACTTTTATTTGTTCTTGAATCCAAGAAAAGAAGTGGAGTAATTGTTTCATTAAAGAAATTAGATTTCATATATTCCAATGTCTTTTTTCCTTCAGGTAAGAATTTATCAAGTTCAGACCAAGAAGTAGCAGTTGAAGAAACAGTGCTAACAATAGGATCATAATAAATATCTAATTGAATCTTGTCATCTTCAGTTTGATAAATTCTAAATCTAATTGAAGTGGAGTCAGCAAAAATTTTATATGCTTGAATTTCATATTCCTTAGTATAACTTCCAGAAACAATATAATTTACATTCCATTCATTATTATTAATAGCTTTAAGTTCATTAGCTAAATAATCCATTACATCACTTCTAAAATTTCCACCAAGTAAAGAAATCTTTCTAGAGTTAACTATTGATTTACTAACAGTCATACTAGGATTATCACTATTAAGATAAATTAATGGGAAATCATCAATTTTTAATGTTTCTTTTAATTCTTTATCAATATCAGCAGGATAACTAGTAAAAGTATCTGGTTTAAATCCTTCTGTAAACTTAATAGTAAGTTCAGGTTTAGAAGAATTGCTATAATTGATAGTTGAAAACTCTAACTCTACTACATCTTTATTAGGCATAGTTTTAGTTGCTTCAACAGACCAACTATTTGAACTAGTAATAGTAAATCCATTATCTTCTGCTTGTTTTTTAACATCAGTAAAATATGTTTCACCAACTATACCACCTATAATATTTAATTCATCAGTCTTTGAACTATCTTCAGTAACAACAGGATAAGCAGTTCCTAAATAGAAATAAGGAAGCTCCAAACCATTAAATTTAGATTTAATTTTTTCACTTACACTCTTTGGCCAAGCTTTAGGTGCATTAGCTAAATCATATGTTTCATCAATTTTAATAGTACCATACATATAATAACGCTCTCTACCATATGGCATATTAGTAATAGAAACTACAACTGTTCTTCCATCACTTAATTTTTTAGAAGCATTAATATTTTTAATATATACTTCATTATAGTAATAAGAATCGCCAGCTAACATTTCAACTTTAAAGTCAGGATCACTAGCTAAAGCAGTATAAGCATTAATAATACGATAGTTAACAGAATTAGTAGCAACAAAATTCAAAGAAAGATTACCTCTACTAGTTAAAGTAATTTGATCACCATCTGAATAAGTATCAAAGAATGGAATTTCATTTAAATCCAAATCAAGTGTATCTTTCACTAAAGTTTTACTAGATTCTGACCAAGAAGTATTTTTAGATAAATTATCTGTCTTAGTAATATCTAAATATAATGTTTCATCTGCACCAGTACCTTTAGTAAATAACCCAACTTTATAAGTAGCATTTTCAAATTTCTTAATTGCTGCGGCATAGACCTTTCCATCTTTTTCACTAGAAGAAGAATACATCTTAGTTGTTTTATCAGTTACTACCCAATTTGCTTGACTATATTTAGTCTTAAAATTTTCAACAACTTTCTGATTAAATAAACCACCAGTAACAACCATTTGATTATTGTAATTCTTACTAACTTCACCAGTAGGATTTTTAGTAGCTAAATAAACAAATGGTAAAACCGCCTCTAAATCATCAGTATAAGTATCTTTAAAAAGTGTTTTTAATTCTTCAGGATAAGTACTAGTAATAGTTTCATTATAAGCCTCTTCACTAGAAACAGTTAATAAAGGATAAAAAGAATCATCCTTAGCTACTCTTTCTAATTTAACACTTAAATTACCAAAAGATGTTACTTTAGTTAAAGTAAAATCAGTAGCTGAAGAACTCACTTCTTGCCACTTATCTGCAAGCAATTTTGCTTTAGCATCACTAACTATACTATCATTCCAAATCTTCCCTTTTAAAACCAATTTATGGGCACCAGAAGCAGTAGTATCAATATTAGGATAAACAGTACCTAAATAGAAATAAGGTAAAACCTCATTAAAGGCTAAACTCATTTTATTAGAAACTGTTGTAGACCAACTATCTTGAATAGTAGTATCAAAAACTTCTTCTAAATGAACTCTTAATCTAGCCTTATTTTCATATTTATCAAGTTTAACAACCATCTTGTTACCTTTAGCATCAGTTTTACTAGCTACTACACCATTAGTTGTGGTTTCATCAGTACCAACTTCCCAACCATCTTTAAATGCCTTAGTAAATTCTTCATTAACTGAGTCATTATAAATACCACCTGTAATAGTTAAAACATTACTAGTTTCATCATAATTAGTCTCATAATTCTCAGTTCCTAAGTATATAAAAGGTAGATTAAAAGTACCAAAATATTCTTTTAATTGAGCTTTAGTAACAGTAGTCCAATCAGTTAAAGTAGTATCATCAAAATCAGGTGAATAGAAAATCTTAGCTACCATAATATTAGAGCTATTAATAGAAACTTCTACTTTAATGTGTTTATCATCATTAGAAGCAATTATTTCATTGTTCAATCTAACAACTTCCCACTTATATTTTTGATAATTTTCAACTGATTTAGCAAAACTGCTTTCCTTAAATTTTTCACCTGTTAATTTAATATAAGGTAGATAATTTTCGTTTGAATCATTTGAATCATAAACAGCATCAATTTTTTCGCCTAATTCAATATAAGGTACAATAGTTCCACCAAGATATTTAACCATCATTTGAGTAATAGTTTCATTCCATGGACTATTTTCTTGTGTAATTTCTTGTTCAGTACTATCAGATGAAGAAGTTACTTCACTAGTAGAACTAGAAACAGTAGAAGGTTCGCTAGAAGAAACAGCACCAGTAGAATCTGAAGAACTATTTTCATTACTAGTATTTTGATTACAGGCTGTTAATAAAGTTGGTATTAATAAAAGTAATGTAAATAATTTTGTCTTTTTTGCCATAATATATAACCTCTCTTACTATAAATTAACTAAAGAAATCTTCACTGTAGTTTTCATACTAGTAGCAGTGTTCTCATAAGTAATAGTAACTAAATAAGTTTTTCCATTAACTGTCTTACTTATTAATAAAGAATGAATAAGATTACCATTTCTATCTTTTTCATAATTTTCAAAAGTATCCCAGGAATCAGCTTCAAAAGCTTTTGAAGTATCAGCAAAAATACTTTCTTTATAATTATAGAAAACTAAAGAAACATTTTTATCTGCAACATCAACTTTAGGATTAGCATCACCAAAATTAACATAAGGAAGTTTAAAGTCACTACCAAAAGCCTTAGTTAAAGCATCTAAAGTAGCTTGGTTATAATTAGTTAAAGTATTAGAATCATAACTTAATGTACGCATAATAGAAACGCTAAAACCATTTTTGTTATCTTCGCTATTTGCTAAAGCATTAACACTGATTTTTGTAGTACCTTTGCTATCGGTTTTACTAGCTAATAAACTTGAAATAGGCTCACAACTACTATCAAATGCAGAATAAGAAACTTCATATCCTTGTTTTTCAAGAAGTTCTCTAGTTTTTAAAACATCAGCATTAGTAAAGTAAGCAGTACTATCTTTAATAGTAAATACTTTATTTCCACTACTAGAAGAAGAAGTTTCAATATTAAATTTAGTATTAGTCTTATCAGTAGCAAGGAATGAATCTATACTAAAATTATTGCCAAAATATTGTGAAATTTTACTAGATAAATCACTTTCTAAAGTATCCCAATTTGTTGCACTACTTTGAGTAGTTTGAAGATATTTATCATGAATAATATCTAATTGCATTTTTGAATCATCATTTTCATAGATTTTAAATTTAATAGATGAATTATCATCTAAAACTTTAGATCCAACTAAATAATAAGCTTTATACCAATAACCAACTCCAACTACTTTAGCATTATAAGAATTACCATTTTCCTTAAAAACACTTAAAGCATAATTAAGTAAATCATCAGAATAACTATCACCAACTATACTTAAAGAATCATCAGTAGTAGTAAATGTTGGAGTTTGAGTACCTAAATAAACATTTGGGAAACTGCTATCACCAACCTTAGTAAGTGCAGTTTTTAAATCCGCACTATAAGAATAATCTTTTGGAGCCAAAGCCTTTTGATAAGAAATTTCAACATATGGCTTATCATTTTCAGTACTAAAGCTAAGATAAATAGTATCCCCACTTTCTAAAACAGTATAGCCTACTAAGCCATAATATGAACTATTTACTTCATCAATAGTAAAACCATTTTTATTCAATTGTTCCCTAATATCAGTATAAAAGCTATCAGAATATGCATTACCAATAATTTTGAACTCATCATCATCAATAACAACAGGATTAGAAGTACCTAAATAGAAATAAGGTAATTCATAATTATTAAATTTTTTCTTAACAGCATCACTAACTTCTTTAGGCCAAGCACTAGGAGCAGTAGCTAAATTATAATCTTCAAGTACGTTTATAACACCTGACATAGTATAACGATAATAAGAACTGCTACTTACGCTTACATTAATTTGTAAAGTACGGCCATCATCAAGCTTTTTATTACCAACTATGCTATTAATAAATACTTCTTCATAATAATAGCTTCCACTAAAGCCTAAACTAACATCAAAACCATTAGTTTTCAAAACATTATATAAGTTAATAATTAAATAATTAAGATAATTAGTAGATACAAAAGAAATATCTACTTGTCCATCTTCAAAAGTTATAGGCTCACCAGAGCTCATAGTCTCAATAACAGGAATCTCAGAAGAATCAACCTTTAAATATTCTTTAAAAATACTTTTAGCAGAATCTGACCATGGAGTGTTTTTATCAACATTATCAGTTCTAGTAATATCTAAATAAGTTATTTTAGAGCTTTCATCGCCTTTAACAAATAAGCCAACTTTATAAGTGCCTTTATCAAATTTCTTAATAGCGGCACAAAGTACTACACCTGTTTCATAATCCAGGTCATCATCACCATAACGAGAACTTACTTGCTTATCAACTATTACCCAGTCTTTAAATTTTTCTTTAAAGTTAGTTAAAATTCTAGCATCATAAAGACCACCAGTCAAAGTAATATGGTTAGAATATTTACTATCCTTTTCAACCATAGGTGATTTAGCTCCCAAATATAAATAAGGAATAAATTGATTCATTTCTTCTTTAAAAGTAGATTTGAATGTATTAAGTACCTCACTAGGGTAACTAGTAGAAACAACATCATTATAAGCTTCATTTCTACTAATAGTTAAAACAGGATGATACAAATCATCATCGGTATTTTCAACTCTTTCAATAGTTAAAATAAAAACATCACCATCTTTAGAATAGTTAAAAACTACTTTAGTATCAGTTTGACTTACTATACTCCAGCCAGTTAATTTAGCTTTAGCATCACTTATAATGCTGTCATCCCAATATTTTCCATTTAAAGTAATAGTTTTAGGATCAGTTTTACTAGTATCAATTAAAGGATAAGTAGTTCCTATATAAAAATAAGGAATTTTAATACTGCCTAAAGAAATACTCATTTGGTTAACAACTGCTGTTGACCAACTATCTTGTAAAGAAGAATCAAAAACTTCATCAAATTTAGCAGTTAATCTAGCTCTATTATTATATTTATCTAAAGTAACAGTCATCTTATTACCTTTACTATCAACTTTAGTAGATACAATCGAATTATCTTCCTCACCTAATTTAGTTTCCCATCCAGCAGTTGAACTATAAACTTTACTGAACTCTTCATTAACTAAATCATTATAAATACCACCAATTACAGTAAAAGTATCATCTTGGTAGCTTGTTTTATAAGTGTCATTACCTAAATAAACAAAAGGTAAACCAAAATTTCCAAAATATTCTTTTAATTGAGTCTTAGTAACAGCAGTCCAATCAGTTAATGTAGATGGATCAAAATTAGGCTGATAAAAGATTTTAGCAATCATTAAACCTGACTCATTAGTAGAAACTTTTAATGATAAATTTTTACTAGCTTTAGAAGCATATAAATTACCAGAATTATCAGTAACCACTTCCCATTTATATTCTTTGTAAGTAGTAATAGTTTTAGTAACCTTACTTTCTAAAAATTTTTCACCAGTTAAAAGAACATAAGGAAGATAATTTTCATCCTTATCATCTTCAACATATTTACCTTCAATAGAAGCTATTTGACCTAATTCAATAAATGGAACAATACTACCTCCTAAATGTTCCATCATTAATTTAGTAATCTCTTCACTCCATGGTGAATTAGCTTCTGTAATTTCTTTTTCATCTTCACTACTACTAGAAGAACTAGTACTTGTAGAGCTACTTAATTCTGAATTAGAAGATGAATTAAATGAACTAGAATTTGAAAATGTAGAATCAGTACTAATTGTGCCACTTGTACTGTCATTACAAGCAACTAACAAGCTTGGTAATAACAAAAGTAATGTAAAAAACTTTGTTTTTTTCCTCATTTGATATGTTTCCTCTCAAATCTTCTCGATTAAAACAAAATATAGCACAAAGAAAATCAATTGTAAACAAATTAAAGAATAAATTTTAAAAAACTTATTTAAAAAAGATGCTTAACAATTAAGCATCTTTGAAAACTATTTAATTAAATTACTTAGCTTCAGAATCTTCCTTAGTTTCCTCAGCTTTTCTTCTAGTCTTTTTCTTTTGAATGTTATTAGCATCCATCATATCCTTAATTAAACCTTTAGCACGTTTAACAGAAAGATCAGAACCCACTTTGAAAACAAATGGAATCTCAGTATATAAAGATTTAGTAGAAGCATCACCATGTGGAATAGGAGTTGAATCATAAGCACGAGGAGAAAGTTTCATATAAAGCTTTAACTTTTTACCAGCAACAACAATCTTCATATATTTAACAGTATGGAGACGGAAAGTATCACCAGTAGAAGAAACTCTAGATTTAACGCCATATGACATAATTTCATCTCTAATTTCTTTATACTTTTCAATTAAAGCAGGATCAGCTTTATTTAATCTTTCTTCAAAAGTAATTCTTTTGAACTTTTCTTTAGCAAAAGAAGGTACAGCATCAACAGAATTTTCTTCTTCCTCATCTTCACCTTCATCTTCTTCAGGTTCGGATTCTTCTTCTTGATTCTCTTCAACTGGAGCTGTAGATTCTTCTAACTTATTAGCTTCTTCAACTACAGGAGTTTCTTCAACTATCTTATCAGCCTCTTCTTCAGGTTTTTCATCAGTTTGCCCATAAACAGCAACTGGCTCATCATCTTTAGGTTGTTCTTCAGCTTCAACTTCTTTTTCAGTAGAAGGTTCTTCTGGTTTAGTTTCTTCTTCAGCTGATTTATCTTCTTCAACTGGTTCATCATGAGCTTTTTCTACATCATTAACTTCCTCAACAATTGAAGTTGTAGATTCTTCAGCTTCTTTTTTAGTAAAGAAAGCAACCATAACATAATTAACAACTTGAGCAAGACCATATAAAACAAAGAAAACAATAGCAACAATAAATAAAGAAGGAGAAGTAACTAAGTCAGAATAATTTTTAAAAGAAATATATCTACCAGCTAATAAAACAGAAATAGTAACAATTAAAGTAATAGTAATTTGAAAATATGTTAATCTCCATAAAGAATCTGAATATCTCTTCTTAATCATTAAAACAATTACTGCAATTGCAAATAAAGCAAGAACAATATAACAAACAATAGCAATATTAGGATTAGTTTGCATTAATCCACCTGAAAATAAAGACATTAAGTTAAACCATAAATTATAACCGGCTAAGGTTAAACCAGATTCCACATTAATAACTCTACTTTCTAACACTGTGCCTGCTCCACTAGTAAATAATAAAACAATGGCGACAATGAGGAAAACATAACTTAGTACTGAGGTAATAATACTTTTTTTCATCTTTTTCTCCTTTCTTATTCCCATTTAAGTAGTCAAAAGTGGCATAAAAAATCTACTTTTCTATAATTTAATATAAAATTATTCACGATTTTTGTAAAGAAAAAAAGTAAAAATTTACAATTTTTTATAAATATTTATGCTAATAACACAAAAATCAAGCTTTTGTATGTGAAATTTAACAAAATAGGTAGTCTAATAAAACTACCTACAATGCATAATAATTACTTACTTTCCAAAACTTTTTCAAGCTCATCAACAAGTTCAGTAAGTCTATTAGCTACCGCTAAATAAGCATCTTTTTTAGTTAAATCAACACCAGCTTTCTTAACTTGATTAACTGGATAATCTGAACCACCTGATTTTAATAACTCAATATATTTATTAAAAGCATCCTTCTTTCCTGATTTAACATTTTCATAAATTTTCATAGAAGAAGCAAAAGAAGTAGCATACTGATATACATAGAAAGGAGTGTGGAATAAATGAGGAATATAAGCCCAAACATATTCTTTAACTCTTTCAGTAGTAATATCTAAACCATAATATTGCTTATATAAATCAACCATTATCTTAGAAAGAACTTGATAATTTAATCCTTCACCTTTTTCAACTAATTTAGATACTTCATATTCATATTGTCCAAATAAAGCTTGACGATAAAAAGTAGAACAAATTTCATCAATAGACTTTTGAAGCAACATAATTTTTTCTTCTTTTGAAAGTTCACCTTTTTCAATCATGAAATCTAATAAATTATGTTCATTAAAAGTGGAAGCAATTTCCGCAACAAAAATTGTATAGCCTTGAGTCATTAAAGGCTGTCCTTCCATAGAATACAAAGTATGAATTGAATGTCCAGATTCATGAGCTAAAGTAAATACATCATCTAAAGCGCCATCAAAATTAAGCAAAATAAATGGATGCATATTAGAGCCGCCTGTAGAATAAGCTCCACTTCTCTTACCTTCTTTTTCATAAACATCTACATAACCATCTTTAGTGACTTCTCTTGCCTTATTTTTAAAATCTTCAGGGAATTTATCAATAGATTCAAAGAAAAATTCTTTTGCTTGATCATAAGTATATTTTTTATTAGAAGAAGCTAATTGAATAAAACGATCATATGTATGATGAACATCTAAATGTAAATATTTTCTTCTTAATTCATAATATTTTTTCAAAGCTTCAGTATGAGTAGAAGTTACTTCAATTAAAGAAGTAAAAACCTCCAAAGGAATATTGTTTGGGAAAAGATGAGCTTCAATAATAGAAGGATATTTCTTAGCTCTAGCATAAGCTAACTCACTTTGCATTACAGTATTATAAATTTCAGCATAAGTATTTTTATTTGCTTCATAACTAGAGAAAATAGCTTCAAAAACTAATTTACGATCATTAGGATCTTTTAATTCAGCAATTAAGTTTCTCCAATTTCCTTGAGTAACTTGTACTTCTCTATTATCAGATAACTTAACTATTTTTTCTTTACCATCGGCAGCTGATAACATATCATAAAGCTTACTACCTTCATTTAATACTTGATTAAATAAAGATAATTGTTCCTCTAATGATGCTGAAAGCACATGCTTTTGTAATCTAAAAAGTTTTTGATAACTAAAAGTAAATTGTTTATATTTTGGATTATCATTTAAAAATTTATTAATATATTCTTCCCCTAAAGAAATAATTTCAGGTGATTCAAAAGAAGTATTTTGAACTAATTCATTTAAAATATTTGTAACCTTAACTAAATCTTCCTGTAAAGTAACATCCTTAAAATTTAAATGAGATTTCATAGAAGCATAAGAATAAGCTTTAGAAAGAGATTCTTCTACTTCTAATTGTAAATCCAAATATTTTTTTAATTCTTCAGGTTTTCCTAACTTTCCTTTAAACTTAGCCATTTCATATGAAACAGCTTTTAATCTTTCTAAAGATTTATTAAAATCCTCAGGTGTTTTAAAAATTAAACTTAAATTCCATTGATTCATTTTTTTACCTCTCTAATTGAAAATCAATTGTTGTATCAATACGATCATTACTATTTGTAAAATATTCACCATCTTTAAAATGAAAAAGTTTACTAAATCTTCTATTAAAAAACAAATTCTTAAAATGGTTATAATCTTTCACGTTTAAATTATATAAAGGAATTGAAAAAGAGGTCAATCTATTTTGCTCAACAGCAAAATCCAAAGCGTGTCCTTTTAAATGAAGATTTAATAATTTAGATAATAAATCCTGATACTTTTTATAATAATTATAAGAAATAGCAGGGCTTAAATAATCCTTAACCTCATTAAATTCTTTATATAAGTTATAAAATTCTTTTTCTAATTCCTTAGGCATGTTTAATTCTTGTAACAAAGAAGGAATAAGCTCAAAGTCCCTATTTAAAACCTTTAAAAGTTCCTCAAAAGAACGATCCATTTTCTTTTTTCTTTTTAACATACCTTTATAAACATTACCAATTAAATAAGATAAAAAAAGTAAAATCAAAAAGAAACAAAGAACAATAATAATAACAATAATACCCTTAAATATTTTCTCATTCATAATTAAAACAATGTAATTTCATCAGACTCAGGTAAATCATTAAAAGCCCCTAAAGCCTTTAATTCCTGAACCTTAGTAGTAGAGATACTGGTGCGTTTTATAAAATCATCGATTGATTTAAAAGGTGCTTTATTTCTAGCTTCAATTACAGAAACAGCAGCAGACTCACCTATACCAGCTAAAGAAGAAAATGGTGGGATTAAAGACTTATTTTTCCAATTAATAATAAATCTAGTGGCTTCTGATTTATTAACATCAATTTTTTCAAACTTAAATCCACGATCCAACATTTCAATAGACATTTGCAAGCATAAAATTAAATCTTCTTCTGTCGGGGTCACTTTAAAGTTTGCCTTCTTTTCTTTTAATTCATTTAAACGATTTAAACAAGCTTGTAACCCTTTAACCATAGTAGAAATCTCATACTGATCAAGTCTAACTGAAAAATAAGTTGCATAAAAAGAAAGAGGATCATGAACCTTAAACCAACCGACTCTTAAAGCCATCATAACATAAGCCGCAGCATGAGCTTTCGGGAAAAGATACTTAATTTTTATACATGAATTAATAAAATAATCAGGAACTTTATGATCAATCATTTCTTGCTTATATTTTACAAACTTTTCATAAGTTTTCTTAACTGTTGGGTTAAATTTACCATGACGAGTAATTTCCATAATTTGGAATGCATCATCAAAAGGTATTCCATATGTATCATGTAAAGTCATCATAATATCATCACGGCAACCAATAACTCCTCTTAAATTAGTTATACCTTCTTTAATTAAAATTTGTTGATTACCTGCATAAACATCAGTACCATGGGATAAACCAGAAATAATAAGTAAATCAGCAAAAGTAGTAGGCTTAGTTTCTTCTAGCATCGACATAGAAAAACGAGTACCAAATTCAGGCATACCCATAGTTCCAACATTCACATTTAAATAATTATGTCCAAGTTTTAAAGCTTTAGTAGAAGTAAATAAAGATAAAACTTCAGGATCATTAAAAGGAATAGAATAAAGATCCTTATGAGAATTTTCAGACATCATTTTTAAAGCCTGTGGATCAACATGACCAAGTAAATCAAGTTTTAAAATTGTATCATGCATTTGATTATAATCAAAATGAGAAGTATACCAAGATTTAGAAGTATCATCAGAAGGATATTGTATAGGAGTAAAATCAGTAACATCCTTTCCACGTGGAATAACAATAATACCACCTGGATGTTGGCCAGTAGTTCTCTTAACACCTTCGCATTTTAAAGCAAGTCTAGTAAGTTCAGAACGTGGAACATTACTAGCAACAATATTTAATTCAGGATGCTTTTCTAAAGCTTCAAAATATCCTTTAGCATAACCAATAGCATTTTTTTCAGCAACAGTTTCAGTAGTTCCAGCTTTAAAGACTTGATTTCCAGATTCCTCAGTAAGCAAAATTCTAGTTAAATCATGAGCGTGAGGCTGATAATCAGGTGGAAAATTTAAATCAATATCTGGAGTTTTTTCAGCATGGAAACCAATAAAGGTTGCAAAAGGAATATTGTGTCCATCATGAACCATTTTAGTATGGCAAATTGGACATTCCTTATCAGGTAAATCAAACCCAGAGCGAATATCAGGATAAGTAGTATTATCTATCCATTCTAAATGCTTACAATTAGGATTTGGGCAGCGATAATGTGGCTGAAGTGGATTAACTTCTGTAATACCAGCCATTGTAGCAACTAAAGAAGAACCAACAGAACCACGAGAGCCAACTAAATAACCATCGGCATTGGCTTGAGTAACTAATTTAGAAGCTATCCAATAAATAACTTCAAAGTGGTTAGCAGAAATACCGCTCATTTCCGCTTCTAAACGATCAGCAACAATCTTAGGAAGTGGATCACCATATAATTTATGAGCTGTTTCCATAACTTTGTTCTTTAATAAAACATCACAATTATCAATAATAGGGGCCGCAAGATAATCATGAATAGGATGAACATCGCTAGAAATCATATCTGCCACTTTGTGAGTATTAGTAATAACAATTTCTTTAACTAATTCTTCATTATTTAAGAATGAAAATTCTTCTATCATTTCCTCAGTTGTTCTTAAAAATTGATCAGGATTATCATAATATTTTTGTTTATCTCTACTAAATGGATTAAGAGGATGTCTTACCCCTTTTAAACCTTTAGCAAAAACAAAGACATCTCTAAAAATTTTATCTTCTTTTTCAATATAATGGCAATCAGAAGTGGCTACTACTAGCTTATTAATTTCTTTTGCCATGTCAACAATATCTCTAATAATTTTATAAACATCATCAAAAGAAGAAAGCGAACCTTTTGCCACCAAATGAGAAAAATTAGCAGGTGGTTGTACTTCAATATAATCATAAAACTTCATGATTTCTTCAGTAACTGACTTACCTCTAGTCATAGCTGCTTCAAAAACTTCACCATTTTCACAAGCAGAGCCTAAAAGTAAATGCTCCCTATAAGCTTGTAATTCATCTTTAGGAACACGAGGTACACCTGATATATATTTAATACAGGAATCAGAAATTATTTGAAATAAATCCTTTAAGCCTTGTTTATCTCTAGCATAAGCAATAACGTGCATTGGATGCCTTGCCTGTAAAATAATATTTTTTCTAATTTCTTCTTGTTTTTTACTATCACCTAAAAAATCAATTACATGACTTAAATCATTTAAAGTAAAGTCTCTTTTAATATTAATTAAACTTTGTTCAATATATTGCCAACAAGAATTTAAAACCTCAGCATCATAGTTAGCTCTATGGGCTTCATCTTTATCATAAACAACATCGAGTTTTTTACAAACATCACCTAAAGTATGGGAACGAATATCTTGGAATAAAATTCTACTTAAAGGTAAGGTATCAATTACCTTATTAGTTAAAATAGGCATATTGTTATTTTGCAAAGCTTCGTTTAAAAAGCCAAAATCGAAAACAGCATTATGAGAAACCAAAGTACATCCTTTTACAAAAGTAACAATATCTTCCAAAGCTCTTTTAATTGGTTTCCCTGATGCAACATCTTCATCAGTAATTCCTGTTAAATTTTTTGTAACTTCCGATAATTTTTTATCTGGATTAATAAAAAAGTCAACTTCAGAAACAATTTGTCCATTCTTTACTTTTACTGCACCAAACTCAATAATACGATCATATCTAGCAGATAAACCAGTAGTTTCCAAATCAAAAACAACATATGTTTGATCCTTTAAAGCTTCATTATTAGGATTAAACACAGTTTTTAAATTAGCATCAACTACATATAATTCACACCCATAGAGTGGTTTAATTTTACCTTTAGAAAAATCTTGAAATTTTGGAAACCCTTGAACCGCACCATGATCAGTAATACCTAAAGCTTCCCAACCCCAACTAACCGCAGTATTAATATAATCAGGAATTTCACCAACACCATCCATAGTAGACATCTTAGTATGAAGATGTAATTCTATTCTCTTTTGGCCTGGATAATTATCCATTCTTTTAGGTAAAGGTGGAACTTTTTCTATTGAATAAATTTTTATTACTACTTGCTTTGCATAATCATCATAACTTGGCTCGCCTTTAATTTTAATACGATCACCAACTTTCAAATCCATAATCGCTTCTTTAGTAAATTTCTTATTTTCAAAAAGATTTGAAAGCATACCAAAAGTACCATCTTCATAAAATATTTCAGCCATTACTTTAGTATGATTCTTAATTTCTTTCACATTTAATTGAAAAATATTACCAGTAACTTCAACTCTCTTTAAAGTTAATGTCGCTGCATCTTTTAATTTACAAGGTATAAACTCTTGCTCTTGCTTTTTTCTAAACAAGTATTCTTGCTGTTGCAATTTAAACTGTTCTTGATTAGCTAAAGTTTCTTGCTTAAATTCACTATCAACTTTTTCTGAAGAAACTAAATCATCATTAAAAGAAGGTAAATGACCTAGTTGAACCTTTAAATTAATTCCTGCTCTTTTTAATAAATCAACTAGTGGTGTAACAGCATTCATTAATTTATTAACATCTAATTCTGACTGATATTCAAATACAATTTCACTATTATATAAGTCAATATAGTATGAAGATAATAAATTTTCAAATCCATATTCAGCAGTATAATCTTTTATAAATTTATTAAGTAAACTTAAACTTGGTTTTTCTAAATAAATAAAACTAAGTTCAGAAGCAAAGCCACTATCCAACTTTGCAAAACTATCAATATCTTTAAAAAAACTGGTTATGATTTTATAGTCTAAAATATGTGGAAAAACTACCTCAGCTTGAAAAGTTTCACTAGCATTAGTAACCCTATAGCTTTTAAAATAGCCCTGGCTAATAATTGGATCATCAGTATAAACAAAACCTATTTTACTTAAAAATTTATTAAATAGCCTATCCATAAAATCTCCTAGCTAAACTATTTTAGCAAATTTTAAAATCTAAAGTTTCACTAAATTGCAGGTGAGACTATATCTTTAATTACTAAAACAACCATTAAAATAATAAGTAAACACATGCCAACCATTGACATTATATTTTTAATTTTCTTATATGTTTTATTATTTTTTAAAGATTTATTTTCATCCGCTTGTTTTAATTGTTCCAATTCACTTTCGGAAAGTTTCTTCATCTTATATTTTATTTTTCTTACTAACTTTTGAATATTAAAATATATACCTTCACAAATAGTAATTAAAATTTGCCAACCATCTAAAGCAGGGAATGGTAACAAATTCATTACAGCTAAGTTAACAGAAATCAAAGCCCATAAATTTAAAAATGAACCGATTCCTAAAGCTTGAGCTTGAGCAGATAATTTAAAAATTGAAATAACACCACCAACTTGTGACCAAGTAGCTGGATTAAATAAAGCAGCAATTGAAACAAACAAAGCTGAACAATAATAACACCATTGCTCCCATGCTACTTTTGCACCTTCAGCAAAAGAATATTTAAAATGTATACGATATGAACCAATTCCTAAATTTTCATAACCGCCATTACTAGTGGCTTTGGATAATACTTTAGTAGTATAAACTTTAGAAGGTGGAATATTAGCTAATTCACTTTCATTATTTACTTCATTTCCTTTAACAAAACTAAAAGTAATTTCACGATAATCATAAGAAAACTTGGATGGATACTCTACTTTTTCAGTCTCAGTATAATAAACATTAGAAAGTAAAGTATTTAAAGCATTATTTAATTCAACTTTATTATCAACATCATTTTCATTAGAATAAGCATAACGACTAATATTAGACTCAATTGTTTCAACTTTTATATCAGTTCCAGAACCGCCTTCAGGTAAAAAATGATAAGTAATTTTAACATGTCTAATATAATCACCATCACTTAAAGTAACATTATCAACTTTATTGCCATTTAAATAAACCTCATTTTGAGTTTTTAAAACGCCTTCATTATTTACGTAAACTCTACTAGAAGCAATATTATTAGTAACTTGAGTACAGGCAGTAAAAGAAAATAATAGTAAAATATAGCCTAAAACAAAATTCATAAAAACACCAGCAGCCATAATAATTACCTGCTTCCATCTAGATTTACCTTCTAAAGTGCGATCATGAGGAACAATAATAGACTTATCTACCCCTTCAACATCTTCTAAATCTTCTCCAGCCATAGAAACATAGCCACCAATAGGTAAAGCCCTAATTGAAAAAGCAGTTTCTTGTTTCTTTTGTTTATTAGGTTTCTTTTGATAAATTAATGGTCCCATACCAACTGAAAACTCATAGCAATAAACCTTAAAAATCTTTGCAGCTGATAAATGACCTGCTTCATGAATAACAACCAAAATAGATAGTGATAATAGAAAAACAATAATATCTAAGACAGTTTGCCAAAATCCACTCATTTTAATCTCCTACTAACAATAAAACATTGTATTAAATATTTTAATATATCTATAAATAAATTAACAAGTAATTTAATATCAAGCTCTTTTATACTTCTTAACAAGTTCTCTTAGTTTTGAATCAGTCTCTTCTAATTCTTCATAATTCATTTCTTTTTTATTAATTAAATTTTCTTTTACAATTTTTTCTTCTAAATTTAAAAAATCTAGATATGTTAATTCATTATTAACTAATAATTTAATTAGTTCCTCATCAACAGCATTTAAAACTACCATATTTAAAGGATTTAATTTAAAAACATCTAAAACCAATTTAAATAAAGGATAACGTTTAACATTAAACTCTCTAAAATTTAATGAACATTTTCTATTAAAATCAACTGCTTTATAATCCATATTTATTCTTTTAGCTTCATTTAAAGCATAAGAAATTGGAATTCTCATATCAGAAGGACCAACTTCAAATAAATAAGAATTATCTTTAAACTCTAAAGCAGAATGAATTTCAGACTCATCATTAATTAAAACTGAAATATTATTAATATCCCAATTAAATAAATAACTTGCTTCAATAAATTCAAAACCTTTATTAACCATAGTTGTAGAATCTACAGTTATCCTTTTACCCATTTTCCAAGTTGGATGATTTAAAACATCTTTGATAGTTACTTTAGATAATTCTTCTAAAGGATAATCTCTTAAAGCTCCACCTGAAGCAGTAATTATCATCCTTTTAACTTCTTTTCTATTTGAATGCTTTAGAAGCTTATATAAAGCCACATGCTCTGAATCAATAGGATATAATTTACCAAATCCTTGGCTTAATAAATTATTAATTAATATGCCACCAACTACTAAAGATTCTTTATTAGCTAAACAAAGAGTCTTGTTTAATTTTAAAGCAGTTAAACTTGGCTTTAGCCCAGCAAAACCTACTAAAGAATTAATAATCTTTTGACTTTTTACAGCATTTAATAAATCAATATTAGAATCTTTTCCACTAAAAACGAAATAGTTAGGATATTCTTTTTTAAATTCATTTGCTTTTTCCTCATTTAAAATAGCAACATACTTTAAATTAGGTAACTTACATAATTGTTCTTTTAAAACATCAATTTTAGAATTTAAAGAAAGACCTTCCACCTCAAATCCTTCTTTACATGCAACATCAATACTTTGTAAACCAATAGAGCCTGTAGCTCCTAAAATTGTAATTTTTTCCATTAGAATGTCCAGCTATGTATAATACAATAAATCAACGAAGCCATCAAAATAGAAGAGAAAATTAAAGAATCAACTCTATCTAAAACTCCACCATGACCAGGTAATAAATTTGAAAAGTCCTTTAAAGCAAAGAAACGCTTAACTAAGGATAAAAGTAAATCACCAAAAACTGCAGCCAAAGGTAAAACTAATGAAAACATAATAAGAAATCCAGGACCGTTAGTTTTAACAGAAAAAATAGGTGAAATATCAGTTGGTAAAATAGGTATTTCATAATAATCCATCAAAAAAGCAAAAAGGAATGAAAACAAAAATGAAATAACAATACCCCCAATAAATCCTTCCCAGGTTTTATGAGGAGAAATAGTTTTAGCCATGTGGTGCTTACCAAATAAGATTCCAACAAAATACGCACCAATATCATTAAAAATTACAGCAATAATCAAATATACACAAAGTAAAGAAGATCTCCAACCATCTTGTAAATAAAAAGAATTAGGTAAATATCTAACATATAACATAGATAAAAAACCCATAGCCAAATAAAGTCCCATAGAAAATATATAACAGGCATTATTTAAAGTGAAATTATTAAAAAATAAACAACAAGAAAATAACAAGAAGAAAAATAAACCTATATATAAAGGTGAAACATTAAAATTATTTAAAACAAACAAGTTATTATTTTTAATAAAATTAAAAGACTCCTGTTCCAATAAAAATGGTGAAAAAGCCATTAATAAAACCATTACAAAAGTAATAATAGTAACTAAAGGATTAAATAAAGTATGGTTAGAAGCATGAATAACTTCATAAATTCCTAAAATACAAATTAAAAATAAAGCAACATAAAAATACCAACTACCAAAAACCAAACATGGAACTAAAATAGCGCATAAAATTACAGCAGTAATAATTCTTTTTAACATAACATGATAAGAAGATGATGTTAATCTATTCATTTTTTAGTCCCCCAAAACGACGATTACGATTTTGATAATCTTGTAAACAATTTTCTAAATCAATTTTAGAAAAAGACGGCCAATATTGCTTTGGAAAAACAAACTCAGCATAAGCAGCTTCCCATAATAAACAATTAGAAAGTCTTTGTTCTCCACTAGTTCTAATTAATAAATCCACAGGTGGTAATAAATTATATAAATTGTCATTTATAGTTTGTTCAGTAATTTCATCTATTTTAATTTCATTATTTTGAACTTTTTTAGCAATTTGTTTACAAGCATAAACTATTTCTCTTCTTCCACCATAATTAAACAAGACATTGAAAACATGTTTATTAAATTGTTTAGTTTTATTTATTGCCTCATCCATTGTTTCTTTTACATCGCTAGGTATTCTAGGATCATCTAAATCACCAGAAATAGTAATTCTAGTTTCTTTTTTTATAAAGTCATCAATGTTATCTTTAAAAAATGTTTTTAATAAATTAAACAAAAAAGAAATTTCTGCTTGTGGCCTATTCCAATTTTCTGTAGAAAAACAAAAAAGAGAGACAACTTTTATCCCATAGTCAAAAAAACAAAGATCAACAATTTCTTTAATCTTTTTTACCCCAGCTTTATGTCCTAATGAACGTGGAAGCAATCTTTTTTTAGCCCAACGCCCATTACCATCCATAATAAAGGCAAGATGATCAAGTTTTTTAGTTAAGATAAATTTGTCTTCCATTTATTAGAGAGTTAATAATTCTTTCTCTTTAGTAGCAAAAATAGTATCAATAGTTTTGTTATATTTATCAGTAACCTTTTGAATATCATCTTGGATATCAAAAACCATATCCTTAGATAAAGTAGTATCCTTTTTTAACTTATTCATGAATTCGCCTCTAACAGCTCTAATAGAAGATTTAGCTTTATCAGAATAAGTCTTTGCTTGCTTAACAAATTCTTTACGTCTATCACCAGTTAAAGAAGGAAAATTTAAAACAATATTTGTTCCATTAATAACTGGGTTAACACCTAAATCAGATTCACCAATAGCTTTAACAATATCTTTAATTGAAGTTGGATCATAAGGTTTAACTACTAATTGAGTAGGTAAAGGTGCTGAGATACCAGCAATAATCTTAATTTGAGTTTTTTCCCCATAATAATCAACATAAACCTTATCTAAAACTGAAGCAGAGACGACTCCAGATCTAATAGTCTTTAAGCCATTTTTAAGATTTTCAACGACCTTAGACATTTCTTGGTCACATTTTTGAACAATTTCTTCCATAATTTAAAACCTTTCTATTTATGAATAATCGTACCGATCTTTTCATCATTTAATATTTTAACAAAATTTTGCTTATCACCCATATCAAAAACGCAAATTGTAATATCACTTTCTCTTAATAAAGAAATAGCAGTAGAATCTATAACCTTAAGATTTCTTTGTAAGACTTCATCATAAGTAATATCCTTAATAAGCTTAGCATTTTTATTTGTACGAGGATCAGAATCAAAAACCCCTTCTACGCCGTTTTTAGCCATAAAAATTGCATTACAATTTAATTCTTTAGCTCTTAAAGCTGCTGCAGTATCAGTTGTAAAGTAAGGATTACCAATCCCCCCTGCAAAAATTACTACTCTACCTTTTTCTAAATGTCTAATAGCTTTCTTTTGAATATATGGTTCTGCTACTTGATTAACACTAATAGCAGACATTACACGATTATCTACACCAACATTAGATAAAGTGGAACCGATAGCCATGGCATTAATAATAGTACCTAACATTCCCATATAATCAGCAGTTGCATGTTCAATACCAATACTATCTGCTAATCTTCCTCTCCAAATATTACCAGCACCACAAACTACACAAACCTGACAAGATAAAGAAGCTAATTCTTTAATTGACAAAGCAATATTTTTTAAAAACTTAGCATCAAGTATTTGATCATCAGAAAAATCTTTTAAGGCTTCGCCAGATAACTTTACTAAAATTCTTTTATATTTCATAGCTTACTCCTAACTTTCTTTAATATTCTAAACTAATTAAATTAATATTTACACTAAAAGCTTACTTTTAAATATAAATTATAAGCAACAAAACTATAAATACTTAAAAATTCAAATTAATTTATTCTTTATGTATTAATAAACATTTACAATATTTTTACATTTTACTAAAATATAAAATAATATACTAAATAAAAAAGGAGATTATTATGAATATTGAAATCAATTCAAAAGGAATAAACATAAACTCAAACAAAAATAAAAGTAAGAAATTACAAGCTTTAGCTCATGCTTTGGATTGCTCTTTATATGGTTTACTAATATTAACTTATGCGATTTTATCTCTTTTTGTAGAAATCAAATTTGAAAGTGGTCTAAACGCTTGGGCATGCTTATGGCCAATTATTTTATTAGGTAATGTTCCTAGTGGCATTTTAAAAACAATTGTCTTAAAAAGAGCCAATGAATTTCCTATCTATTCTATTATTTTATTCGCCTATTTATTTATGGGTATGGCTTATAATATGTGGCATCCTTACTGGGTTATAATCTTAATTATCCCTATATATTATTTAATTGCCAATTCTATTGATGCTTTAGTAAGCTACTTAAGAAAAAGCACAGATGATAATAAAGACATTGATATAGATTATTCTAAAAAAGATTAAACATATTTAATACATATTTCTAAGCAATAAATACATATCAACCTATTTTATATAAATTTAATTTATATCCTATTTTTCTTGTAAAAATAATAATCTACCACTATAATTTACTTGTCTATAAATTAAGGAAAGATTAATGTTAATACTAAAAGCTCCTGCAAAGATTAATTTAGCTATCGATGTCTTAAATAAAAGAGATGATGGCTACCATAATATCGATATTGTAACTATTCCTTTAGAGTTACATGATTCTTTAGAATTAGAGACTTATCCTAAAAAATATGGAACTTTTGTTACTTCTGATGATTCTTCTTTAATTTGTGATGAATCTAACTTAGTTTATATATCTTATCGCTTAATGAAATCAACTTTCCATTTAGAACCAGGTTTAAGAATCAAAATTTTCAAAAGAATTCCAATGGAAGCTGGTTTAGGTGGTGGATCAGCTGATGCCGCAAGTGTTATTAATGCTATTAATAAAATTCATAAATTGAATTTAACTGATCAACAAAAAATTGACTTAGCAATTCAAGTAGGTTCAGATGTTCCTTATTGCTTATTTAATAAGCCAGCTAGAATCGAAAAGAAAGGTGAAAAGTTAACTTTTTTAAATCTTAAAAAGAACTATTATGTCTTACTAATTCAACCTAATATGGGCTTATCAACAGCTGGAGTCTATAAACTTTATGATAAAGTTGGAGGAGATAAACCAAATATTGATAAATTAATTCAAGGTTTAGAAACTGACAATGATAAATTAATTGAAGATAATATGGTAAATGCCTTACAAAAAGCAGCTACAATAGCCTTACCTGAAATAGGAAATATTATAAATAAGCTAAAAGATGCCGGTCTAAAAAAGGTAATGATGTCTGGTTCAGGTTCTACTGTCTTTGCTTTAGATGAAGACAAAGAAAAAATAAAAAATATCGCTAAGTTATTTAATGATGATAATCATTCTGTATGGGTTACTAAAACAGCTTGCAAAATTAATAAATAAAAATGAATAAAATAATAAAAAGGAGGATTATATGTTAGAAAACGCCATTTTGTTCTCGCTCTCGGCTAATCCAGACTTAGCCAAGTCTATTGCTAATAGACTAAATGTCCGCTTAGGTCAAAGATCAATAAGAAGATTCCCATCTGGAGAAATCATTTGTGAACCAATTGAATCAGTAAGAGGTAAAGATGTCTTTATCTTACAATCTACTTGTCCGCCAGTTAATGAGAATTTAATGGAACTTTTAATTTTTGTCGATGCCTTAAAAAGAGCTTCAGCTAATGAAATTAATGTTATCATTCCATATTTTGGCTATGCTAGACAAGATAGAAAAGCTAAACCAAGACAACCAATTACAGCTTCTTTAGTTGCTAATTTATTAGTAACTGCCGGTGTTAACAGAGTTGTTACTGTTAATTTACACGCCAGCCAAATTCAAGGTTTCTTCTCTTGTTTAGTTGATGATTTAACCGCTGTTAATTTATTAGGCTACTATATTATGGCTACCCACAAAGACTTAAAGAACTTTACAGTAGTTAGCCCTGATCATGGTGGTGTTGAAAGAGCTAGAACCATTGCTGAATTGTTTGATTGTCCTTTAGCAATCATTGATAAAAGAAGAAATTCAAATTTAGAGCCAGAAGTCATGGCAATTATTGGTGATGTTAAAGGTAGAAACTGCTTAATGATTGACGATATGATTGATACTGCTAGATCAGCAGTTAATGGCGCTAATGCTTTAAGAAAAGCTGGTGCTACTTCAGTTAAAATTGCAGCTGTTCATGGTGTATTTTCTGATCCTGCTTATGACTTACTTTCTAAAGGCGCTTTTGATGAAATAATTGTTACTGATTCTATTCCACTTTCAGCTAAAATGACAAATATTCCTTATATTAAAGTTATTTCCTTAGCCCCTATGTTAGCTGATATTATTCATAGAATAACTGATAATAAGCCATTATCAACAGTCTATGATGCTTATACTAAAAACGATTATCCAGAAATTGTTGAAGTCGATCATCAAGAATAAGCTTAATGAAAACTCAAGAACATACAGTTGTTGGTAATCTTGATTTAAAGAAAATATATAATAAGAATTTTTTAGTGAGTCCAAATAGAACAATACGTATTTGGACTCCTTTTAATTACAATAAAAATTCTTTACACAAATACAAAACAATATATATGTTTGATGGAGCTAATCTTTTTGATAAAGCTACCGCTTTTATTGACGAATGGGAAATAGATGAAACTATTTTAACCTGCTTAAAAGAAAATAAAATTAGACCTTCAATAGTTATTGGTTTAGACTCTTCAAAAGATCGTCTTTCTGAACTTTTACCACGTTTTTCTAATAAAGCAATAGCAAATTTAGCATACAAAGGTGAAGAAACCTTAGATTTTTTAATAAGTAAAGTAATGCCTTATATAAATAAGCATTATAACGTTTCAACAAATAGAAACGATATAACTCTTGCTGGCTCATCTATGGGTGGATTAATGGCTTTAGCAGGGGGGATAGATTATCCTGAAGTCTTTGGTAACATCTTATCTTTTTCCCCTGCTTTTCCTTTATATAAATATGGTTTAAATGAAGAACCACCTTGTCACTTTGGAACTAATAACGATGAGGCTTTTAAATATGTAATAAAAAAATATTTAGATCCTAATTTAATAAACAAATTTAAAATATTTATCTCTGCTGGTGGTCAAGGAATTGAAAAAGAATACACGAAATATCCACTTAAATTTACTAAAAAACTTTTAAAAAATAATTGGAATTCTAAAAACATTCTTTGTAAAGTAGATGAAAATTATTCTCATAATGAAGAACAATGGTCAATGTTTTTCTATTATGCTTATAAATTTATTAATCAAGAATAAAAAAAGAGGTATAAAACCTCAAATTTATTAATAATTCCTAAGATATTATATATAAATGGTGGATCAGACAGGACTCGAACCTGTAACGACCCGCTTATGAGACGGGGACTCTAACCATTGAGCTACTGATCCGAGATGGTAGCAGCGGGGGGAGTCGAACCCTCGACATATCGGGTATGAGCCGAGTGCTCTACCAGCTGAGCTACGCTGCCATAATGAATCAATCTGATCACGCGATTGGCTTTTTATATAAAAAATGGTGGACCTGACGGGGATCGAACTCGCTACCTCCTCCATGCCATGGAGGCGCTCTCCCAGATGAGCTACAGGCCCAGCAATAGTTAAGATACCTTATTTAGAGCCATTAGTCAAGAAAATTTTTAAAAAGTCGACTTTATTTTTAAATATGAATAATAAAGTATTAAAAAATAAAACAAAAAACTTAATTTAATTTAAAAAATTAAAGATTTACAATATTTTATTTTTTCTCTTCTTCTTTTTTATCAAATAAATCAAACTTATTAGCTGTTAAGCCAACTACTTGACCTGCTGGGACTGCAAAGGCTAAACCTTGACCATTTGTTTCTAAGCCAGCTTCATCATAAATTTTTTCTAAAACTTTATCGGAAGTTTCTCTGCTAGTAAGAATCAATACAACTTCTTTTTCTGGTTGGATAGCAATACCATAAAACAATTCCATTTCTTTATTACCAGTTCCACGGGCTGATAAGATAGTACCACCACGTGCCCCAGCTTTTCTACTAGCTTCCATTACTAAATCAGTATAACCTCTATTTACTATTGTAATAATTAAATCGTATTTATTATTATTTTCCATCTTCATTATTCCTTTCTACTTTATGTGAGAGACGATCTTCTTTTTTCATATCTGAGAAAAATTTATATGGCGCAATACCACTGATTTTAGTAATTGGTAAAGAAAAAGCAATTCCACGAGTATTATCAGAAGTTTGAAATCTCTTATTCGCTTCTTTTAACATATCGTTAACATAAGAAGTACGAGTAGGAGTTAATATTATTGTTCTCTTATTATCAAAGTCTCCTAAAAATGGAATCAATTCTTCAGGTGGTTGAGAATAACCATAAAGAACAACAGACATTCCTGCACCTAGTTCTGAATATTTGTCAGTAAAGAAATTTTCTTGATGTCTTTTACAAATAGTAACAATTAAGGAAACAGGTATTAATTCTTCTTTATGTCTTTTTTCATAAAGATCTCTTGTTCCAACTTCTTTTTTTCTATTTTTTTCAAAATGTTTAAATAATTTCATTTAAAACCTCCTAATAACTTAAAGGCTCATTATTTTCAAGGTGAATAACTTGTTTATCATCAGCTTCAATAATTCTAGCTTGATTAATTCTAAAGACGATATTAGATTTAACTTTTCCATAAACACCTAATATTTCAATAGCTAATAAAGGACAAATATAAACAAGTCCAACCATACCTGTTCCATATCTTACTGTTTCTTCTGCACTAGCAGTAGGATACTTAGCAACAAACATAGCAATTTCCATTGGTAATAAAAAGGCTGAAGCCATTGTCGAAGAAGCAATACCTGCACTATCTAAAGCTAGACCAGTATAAATATTTGGAACAAATAAAGTTAAAATAAAGAATAAAAGAAGCAATGGAATAATAATAACAGTAATATCTATTCTAAATTGAACCTTTAAAATACCAAATAATAAAGCAGCACAAACTGCAACACATAAAGCCCCGTAAAGTTCTTTAATACCAATAGAGCCACGTGAAACTTCTTCAACTTGTTTACATAAAACATGAACAGCAGGTTCAGCTAAAATAATTAAAGTACCTATTAAAATACAAAGTAAAATTACCACATAGAAATGATCTTGGAAACCAGTGCTACTAAAAGCTACACCTAGTTGTCTTGCAACAATCATAAATCCAGAATTTATACCAACCATAAAAACAGTCAAACCTAAAAATGTTTCAACTAAACCAATAAAGATTTTTTCTAATTCCTTTAAAGAAAGTTTTAAAAAGATAAAATTATAAGTCAAGAAGAACACAATCAAAGGTAAAATAGCAATACCAACATCAGTAATTGAACTAATAAACGCATCTAAATAATGTGAACCTAAAGAAGCATAATTCATAGGACCAATACCACCAGAAGAGCCAGAAACAACACTACCAAATAAACTTTCAGCATCAAAACCAATTGTAGTAGTTATTTTAGCCCATAAAAAGATTGTAATAATTGGACCTAAAGAGGCTAAACCATTTAAGCCAAAAGAATCATCCTCAGCGTTTTTACCGCCTCTAAGTTGGGCAACAGCAATACCCATAGAAAGAACAAATGGTACAGTAATAGAACCAATTGTAACACCCATACCATCAAAAACAATAGGGAAGAAAGATTCTCTATTAATTAATATTCCTAATCCAAAAGCAATTAAGAAAATAATATAAAGAATAATCTTATATGACCATTGGAAAATAATTCTAATAAAAGCCAATCCCAAGAGTAAACCAACACCCAAAGAAACAATACTAATAATTACATATTTTCCACCTTCGCCCATTAATTGAGTAGAAAAAACAGTTAAATCAGGTTCAGCGAAAGTACATAATCCACCTAATAAAGCCGAAACAATAAATAACAATATAATAGACTTCTTCTTAGTTAAAGAAGAACCAACAGCTGCACCCATTTTATCAACAGCATTATCAGCACCAATCCCATAAAAAGACATACCTAATACCATTAATGGGAAAGCAATTAAAAAACATATTAAAGCTGGTGAAAAAACATATTTTCCATAATAATCAGAATAAAAATTCCCTTGAAAAATACTCGCTTCAGAAAAAATATTACCATTAACATTAACAGTAGAACCAATCATCAGCAAACCAGAAAAATGCATAATTAAAATAACTAAAAAGAAAGGACCAATAGATAAGAAACTCTCTTTTATTCTTTCATAAACTACCTTAAACATTTTGTCCTCCTTAACCACTAAAATTATAAAAGAAATTTAATATCTAAATAAAGAAAAATCGTATTAAAACTTATATATTTTAAGAATAATTCATTAACATTTGTTTTTATTTTACAAGATGTCTAGCATTTAGAATTTTTGTAAATAAATTTTTTACTTTTATAATTAAAAGAAATTATATAAACTATAACTAGATAAAAAAGGAGACTTTATGACCTTAAAAGAAAAAGATTATGAAATATTCTTTGCTATACAGCAAGAAAAAAAACGCGAAGAAGAATCATGCGAACTAATTGCTTCAGAAAATTTTGTTTCCAATGCTGTATTAGAAGCCCAAGGTAGCATTCTTACTAATAAATATGCAGAAGGCTATCCTAATAAAAGATACTATGGTGGTTGCGCTTATGTAGATATCGTTGAAAATTTAGCAATAGAAAGACTAAAAAAACTATTCAATGTAAATTTTGCAAATGTTCAACCTCATTCTGGTTCCTCAGCAAACATGGCCGCTATTAAAGCCTTAGCTAAGCCTGGAGACACTATAATGGGAATGTCAGTAAATTCAGGTGGACACTTGTCTCATGGATATTCTTTATCTTTTTCTGGCCAAGATTTTAATTCAGTTCCCTATGAAGTTGATAGAAAAACCTATCTTCTTGATTATGATGCCATTTTAAAACAGGCTAGAGAAGTTAAACCAAAAGTAATAATTTGTGGTTGCTCATCTTACTCAAGAGAAGTAGATTTCAAAAAATTCCATGAAATTGCAAAAGAAGTTAATGCCTACTTAATTGCCGACATTGCTCATATTGCTGGCTTAGTCGCCACTAATAACCATATTTCTCCTATTCCCTATGCTGATATTGTAACCTCTACTACCCATAAAACCTTACGTGGACCAAGAGGTGGAATTATTATGACTAATTCCGAAGAATTAGCTAAAAAGATTAATAAAATCGTCTTCCCTGGTTTACAAGGTGGACCATTAGAACATGTAATTGCTGCCAAAGCAGTAGCTTTTAAAGAAGATAGTACAGAAGAATTTAAAACATATATTGACCAAGTAATTAAAAATAGTAAAGCTATGTCAAACGAATTTATTAAAATGGGTTATGATGTATTAACAGGTGGAACAGATAATCATCTTTTCCTAATTAATACTTATAAAACAAATAAAATTACTGGTATAGATGCTCAAAAACTCTGTGAAGAAATAAATATAACCTGTAATAAGAATGCCTTACCTTTTGATGAACTTAAGCCATTTATCGCTTCTGGTATACGTATAGGTACCCCAGCCATGACTTCAAGAGGTTATAAAGAAGAAGACTTTATAAAAATCGCTCATTTTATTGATGAGGCTTTTAAAAATAAAGAATCTATAAAAGAATTAAATATCTTAAAAGAAGAAGTTATAACTCTAAATAAAAAACATCCTTTATGGTATTAAAATAAATCAGCGCTATTTAAAAAAAATATACATATAAAAAGGTCATAGTTAAGTGCTATGACCTTTTAAATTAATCAAATAAATTAATTAAGTTCCTTAGCAACTTCAGCGGCAAAGTCTTCTTTTTTCTTTTCAATACCTTCACCAACTTTGAACATAACAAAGGAAATTGGAGTAACTTTTTCTTCTTTTAAAACTTGTCCAACAGTTTTAGAAGGATCTAAGATATATTCAGCAAAAGAGAAGACTTGAGCTTCAAAATGCTTATTAACTCTACCTTCTAAAATCTTAGCTTGAATATTAGCAGGTTTCTTAGCAAAGGAAGGATCTTCTTTAGCAGATTCTTCTTGAACCTTTCTTTCAGCTTCTAAGTCTTCAGGTTTAACTTCAGAGATAGAAAGATAAGAAGGATTAGCAGAAACAACAGCCATAGCTAAGTTATCAGCAAATTCTTGAGTGCCACCTTTAACTTTAATTAAAACAGAGATTGCACCCTTCATATGAATATATGAACCAAAGAGTTCATCAGCATTCTTAGTAACAATGACAAATCTTCTTAAAGAAAGCTTTTCACCTAACTTAATACCGGCATCGTTAAATAAATCATTAACAGATTGTCCTTTAGCATTAGTAGCTAACTTTAAAGCTTCAACATCACTAGGCTTTTTATCTAAAGCAATATCAGCAACATCAGAGACTAATTGAACAAAAGGATCTGAATGAGCAACAAAATCAGTTTCACAATTGATTTCTAAAACAACAGCTTCATCACCCTTAACTTTAACAGTGGTTAAACCTTCAGCAGCAATTCTTGAAGCCTTTTTAGCTTGTTTAGCAATACCTTTTTCTCTTAACCAAGTAATGGATTTTTCAATATCATTATTACATTCAACTAAAGCGTGCTTGCAATCCATTAAACCAGCACCGGTTCTTTCACGAAGAACTTTAATTAATTCGACGATTTCAGACATCGATTATTTATTTCCTTTCTCAGCAGTAGTAGCTTCAACAGGTTTAACTTCAGCAGGTTTTGCTTCAACCTTAGCTTCTACAGCTTGGTTTTGTTGTCCTTTATTTTCAACAGGTTTATTTTTCTTAACGAAAGGTTTTCTAGGACCTTTGAAAGCCTTCTTTCTCATTCTCATACCTTTAGCTAAAGGTTTCTTCATCTTTCTTAAAGCATATTGATCTTCCTTAACTCTAGTCTTAATGAGTTTGAATTCTTCAGTCTTATCAACGCCTTTTAAGACAGTGGTGAAATCAGCATCAGGATTATCTTGTTTAATATAAGCATAAGCAACATCGCCACCCTTACCTTCAACAACAGCATCAGCTAAGATACCTAAAATTAATTTAATGGTCTTAGAAGAATCATCGTTGCAAGGAATAACATGATCTAAACCTTCAGGGTTACAATTAGTATTAATTAAAACAAAGAGTGGAATATGTAAAATTAAAGCTTCAGCAATAGCATTGTGTTCAGTCTTAGGATCAACAACAACCATAGCATCAGGAATCTTTCTCATTTCCTTAATACCTTCTAAGTTAGAAGCTAATTTAGCTTGTTCTTTCTTTAACTTAATAGCTTCTTTCTTAGCCATAGTGTCATAAACACCATCCATTTCATATTGTTCTAAAGTCTTTAAACGTTTAGTTCTATTAGAAATAGTCTTAAAGTTAGTTAAAGTACCACCTAACCATCTCTTGTTTACATAGAAAGAACCAGATCTAATAGCTTCATCTTTAACAGCTTCGCTAGCAGCTTTCTTAGTACCAACAAATAAAACTTTGCCACCTTTAGTAACAATATCTTTTAAAAGCTTGTAATCTTCAGTAATGTTAGCAACAGTCTTATCAAGATTAATAATGTGAATACCATTTCTAGTATTGAAAATATATGGTTTGAATCTAGCATCCCATCTTCTAGTCATATGACCAAAGTGAGCACCAACATCTAATAATTCCTTAACAGTGACAATAGGAGCGTTAGGATCATGAATAACGCTAGCCATTTCAGGACTTACAGTTTCTTGCTGAGTTTCGGTTTTAGTTTCCGCGGTTTCAGCTACCTTCTTTTCTTCTTCACCCATAGTGAACCTCCATTTGTTAAACCTCCATCATTTCTAAAATTTGGCCCAATTAATAACAGGAATTAACTAATAATGTAAAAGTGTAAATGTTAATAAATAATAAAATTTAGTTAATTACCTCAACATCTAAGTAAGCTTTAAAAGGACTAGCCAAATAAATCCATGATGTGCGTATTTGCATGAAAAAAATACATGCCTTTATAAAATATCACAATTGATATATATAATCAAGAATATAGACTATTATATATATAAACAATATATTAATTTCTACCTTTTAAATCATTAATATTAGGACTTTGATTATACCATTTAGCTAAACTTGGATTTAAAGTTAAATAAGACCAATCATTAAATCCTAAAAGACCAAAAGCAGCTCTTCCCATTCCAATAAGCATAGAATCAATTTTAGCCTGAGTATTATTTATATCAGTATATGGTGAACTTTTATCTAAAGTATAAGCGTAAGGGTTTAAAGAAAATTCCTCATTAAAATATGAATTATCATAGAAAATATCAGTAGTATTTAATCCACCACCCATTTTAAAAACAGGATTATTAATGTATTTTTTATCTCCATCAGTTTTTAAAATCTTTTCATAATCTTGCTTAATAATTTCTTTTAAAGGAAGATAGTCGTCAGTAGTAACATTGACAGATCCAACACCACCATGTAAATCAATAAATGCCTCTATATCTTGGAAAATTAAAGAAGAATAATCTAAGGAATCAAAATCTTTCCAATTATAGAATCTTGTATCACCAGTAATTGTAATTTTACTTGGATAAGAACTTAATGCAAGTTTAGAAGGATAAAGATTCTCAGAATAAATTGCTAAAATTACCATCGCAATATCCATATTATTTTCTAAATAACTTCCTTGATAATAAGTGTCAGCAGATATTGAAGCAATGCCGCTATTATAAAAGAAAGTATTATTAATATTTACACTGCCTTTATAGTTCTTACTACCATCTGAATTATAAAAACCACTATCGTTAAATAAAGCGCTTTGTAAAGCTTTCTGATTATTTAAGTAATCTTGCTTAGAAAATGGGGTAGGATTAAGTCCAATAAATTGGTATCCTGCTGTATTAGAAAAGGTCGCATAAGTTAAAATACTTTCTGCTTTATAGCTTGTTAACTCATCAAAATCTTTAACGCGAGCAATATAATCATTAACTGTTGATTCTTTAGTTTCATTTCCTTGTTTATAAGTAATTTTTTTATTTAAATCAACTCTATTATATTCATTAGTCCCAGTTCTAACTAAAAACTCATAGGCATTAGAAAGTAAACAATTATCTATATTAAAATTCATAGAAGAATATGAGCGAATAACATTTCTACCATTAGAAACTAAAGAATTCTTTAATGCAATATTATCTCCATCAACTTCCATTATAGTACCTGTGTATTTTAAGTTTTCCATATTGTTACCAAAATCACAGCCCTTAAAATTTACACCTTCTAATAAGATATTATTTCCCTTAATATAAAAAGCAGAATTATCTTGTCCATACAAACCAAAAACAGGCAAATTAACATTTGGATTTAAATCAGTTTCAATTGTTTTAGGAGCTCCTATAGCCATAAACATATTAGGACCTCTAAATAAATCATCATTAGTTAAAACAGGCACAATATTTTTTTCACCATTAACAGTTACTTCTTTTTCACCTGATGGATAGACTAAATCATGAGTATTAATAACAAATCCATTACCATAAAAATCTTTACTGATTTTAATACCAGAATAAATATTAGTTTTAACAGGATAATCTGGATAAGTTTTGTTATATAAATCTAAATATTCTATATTAAAAGTTGAATCATGAATACAAATTTCATTTTGGAAATTAAACTTCTTAGTTTCAAAATCAAAATTACCAAAAAGTTCAGTATTCTTAAGACTTTTCTTAACATATTTATCATCTTTAATATCATAAAGATTATTTAATGACTCTAAATTATTTCTTAAAATAGCAACTTCACCTTCACTAGATAAGTTAGTAGCTAACAATAAATCATTATAATTATAAATATTTACACCATCTATAATATTAAATTCATATTCACCTTTAGTAGATTCACTAGTAGAATAAGGATAAGAATACCTAATATTAGCCTTACCAAAACCAGTATAATTTAATACATTATTAGCTAAATCAATACTTAAATTATCAGATAAATTAAATTCAATAGTATCTTTAGTAATTTTATCATTACCATAAATTTCTAAGGAAAAAGGAAAATTTGATTTGACCTTTTTATCATCCTTGAAATCATAAAAACCTACATACTTATTATCAGTAATACCACTTTGAGAAAATTCTTTAATAGGATTAAAAATAATCGCGCCATCATTTCCATAAACAGTTGCTAAAAAGCTTTTAGAAACATTACCCTTTTCATTTGAACAAGTAACCTTAGTTTTTCCTTCAGATAATAATTCTAAATAATACGAATCACCAATTTTGCTAATTGTAGCAATTTCTGGATTAGAGCTAAACCAAACTAATGAATTATTACTTCCTAATGGATACTTTTCATTATATGAATAACTAGATTCTAATTTAATTTTCCCAGCTTTTAAAGAAAAAGCTTCATTATCTTTATAATTCCAATTAATACTAGAAATATCCTGTTCATTATTTTTAATAATAACAGTAGCAGTTACAAAAGCAAAAATAGAAATAACAAATGGAATAGTTAATAAAAATGGGATAATACTCTTTTTCATCATTGACCTCCAAACTCAATAAAAGCTTTAGTTAAACGGCTTTTTATCTTAATTAAATACATTCCTAATAAAGCAATTTCTAAAAATAAAACAACTAAATAAAATACAATATCAGTTGGAATAGATAATTTAGGAATCAAAGTAAACAAAACACCAATAAAAACAAAAATTAAAGGCAAAATTAAACTAGTAAAAGTACCAACAAAATCACTAACTTTAGACTTAACATCCGAAATAGTTGAAGTAATAAATAAAACACTTAAACCTATCAAACCTATAAAAAGTAAAAATAACATTGCATAATAAGAAATCAAATTAGTTACAAGCAAAACTAAAACAGTAATAAAATAAGACAAAATAGAAAAACAATAAGGTACTAACATCTTAAAACATATTTGCTTAAGTGGACTTATTGGTAACGACTTAATAAGCTTTAAAGTATTTATTTCCTTTTTTAAAGAAGCTGAAGAATTTGAGTTAAAAATAAGTATAAAAATTAAAATCAAAAAAGTATCTAAAGCAGAAATAAAATTAGGATACAAACTTTTAATATAAGTTAAATTACCAGTGGAAAAAATTAAATGAATAGATGAAATAACAAGATAAATTAAGAATGGTTGAATACAAACTAAGAAAACGAAAGAAAAGACACCTTCATCATTTTTGAAAGTTAAACTTAATTCCTTCTTAACTAAAGCAATAGACTGAGAATTCACTCTAGATTTCCTTTTAAATAAAACAATTTCTTGTTTACTATTTTCACCACTATATAAATAATGTTTATAAAAATAATAAAAGCATAATATAGAAATTGAAAACAAAGAGAAAATAAAAATTAGTAGCATTACCAAATTAAAAATAACATTTTCCCTAACCATTAAATCCATCATAAAATTAATTGGAAATAAAGAACTAGAAAGATTATTAAGATACTCAATATTATTAATAGTAAATAAATTATCTAAATTAGTAGAGCGAACAACTGAAATAAAAAAATCTAAAATAACAGAATAAAAATAAGTAAGTAAAAAACCTAAACCTAAAGTCAAAACAACTAAAACAACAGGTAATCTTTTTAAATTCTCATAAATATATTTATAAGGCATAACTAAAAGAAGACTTATAAAAGAAATAATTAAAGAAGAAAAAATAATATTAACAAAAGCTAGAAAATAATATGATACCTGATAATTATTAAAGTAAGCTTGTAAAAACAAAAAAGGATAAATAGCTACTATTGAAATTAAAAATATTCTTAAAGTATTAAATAAAACTTTTGAAAAAATAATAGAAGAAACAGAAATAGGTTTACTTCCCAATATTATTCTTTCTTTTTTATTACCGAAAAATATCTTGTAATACTTAACTATTGAATATAAAATCAAAAAAATGCAAAAACAAAAATAATAAATGCTAATTAATGAAGAAAATAAACCAACAATATTTCCTATTTTATTATGAAGTTGAATAAACAAATAAGTTTCTAAAAATATAATAAAAGCTAGAGAAACTGAAAATGATAAAATCTTTAACAAACGCTTAGATAATTTAAGATTAATAAGATTAAAACTATCAAACTCTCTAACAAATAAATCACTAAGCATTTTTAGCCCCCACTACTTCAAAGAATTTATCCTCAAGAGTATTTCTAAGATTTGGATCATCTTCTAAATTTAAAATACATTTTATAACACCATCATTAATAATTGCGACTCTACTAGCTAGTTTAGAAACTAAATCAATATTATGAGAAGCAATAAAAATACAATTACCTTGGTTTACATAATCTTTCATCAATTTTTTAAAAAATATTAAAGTTAAAGCATCAAGTCCTAAAGTTGGTTCATCCATTATCCAAACTTTAGGATTATGAATCAAAGAAGCCATTATACATAGCTTTTGTTTCATACCTAATGAATATTCTTTTATTACTCTATTAAGATCCATATAAGGTAATCCTAAATTCTTAGATAAGCTTTCAAGTCTTTTTTCAAAATCATCTTCAGAAACCTTATAAACAGAAGCAATAAATTCCAAATAAGATAAACCTGACATATCTTCATAAACAGTTGGTTCACTATTTAAATATGAAAATGAACTTTTTGCTTCTATTGGTTGTTCTTTTATATCAAAACCATTGATTATTACTTTTCCAGTATTAAAAGATTTTACACCAGTTATACAATCTATTAAAGTCGATTTTCCAGCACCATTTTTACCTAAATAAGCAAATATTTCACCGCTTTTAACAATTAAAGAAACTCCTTTAATTACTTCTATTTTCCCATCGTAAGACTTATGTAAATCCTTTATCTCAATTAAATTATCTATTTCCATATTAAGTTCCTCTTATTTCATTTTCCAAGTTTTAGAATTTGAATCAAAAATGAATGAATAATTATTTACATGGTTAGCACCATTATTAGTATCATCTCTTACCCCTTCACCTCTAAATTTAAGTAAAGAATATGTTCCATCTTCTTGCTTTGGAATAAATGCCCCTTGGAAATAAATATAGCTTTTACCATTTATTGAATTAAATTCGTGAGTATTATTGTTATAAGTTCCTTCAATAAAACTTCCACTTAAAGAATCAGCCTTATTTAAATCATTAGCTTTATAAATATTATCTATATCTTCATTATCGTAAATAAATGCATATTGTTTACCATCCTTACTAGAAATTACACCAGTAATTGAATCAAAAGTCATTTCTCTATTATCAAAAGCATCCTGATTATTAGAATCTTTAGTTTTTATTATAACTTTTCCATTAGAAATTAAAGGTAATGCATTAAACTCAGATATATTTAATCTGCGATTTTTACCATTTCCAAAAATTATATTTGCCACATTACTATCCAATGTTCTATTTGGCCCACTTAAAGCAGTTGAAGAGAACAAATCTAAATGGGATTGATTTACTAGATTTTTTAATACTTTGATATTTTTAAAATTAATATTACCAGATAATCTATAATTATGATTAAAATTATTGTTATTTGAATTTACAAAAAATAATTCACCTTCAAAATCACAAAATGCCTCTCTTTTATCAATACTATTCCAATATTTATCACTTTGACTTTCTAAATACATTCTGTTTTCAGCATTATTTGATTTTGTTATGTCCCAAATATTACAATACTTTAATATTTGAGTGTGGTTATAAGCCCTATTTAAAAACATTAATCCACCAACAGATTGATATTTTTTTTCATCTATAAGATGGTTGTTAAACATAATCTTTACATTCATGCTTGGCATTGTTAAGATATCACTTATTCCTAAATTTATCTTGCTATATTTATCAACAAATAAATAAGTATTATTCATAAAAACTAATAACTGATTTAAATTAAAGCTAGATTTATATAAATAAAATGAATAAAAAGGTGGTATATAAAAAAGATATTTTTTAGAGGTAAAATTCATCTCACCCCTTAAATTAAATTTTATGTTCCAATTTTCAAAATAAATTTTAGCATTAAAAGCTTTATATGTGACTTTTTGATTTAGCAAATAATTACCAATAAAATTTTCTTGAAGACTAGAATCAACAGAAAAATTTCTTTCAATATATGAATCTTCTTCATTTAATTTTGTTTTAATTAAAGTATTATCTAAATTGGTTGAAATTAAATTAATATCGCTAACAACTTGTCCAGATCCACCTAAAGAAATTCTTAGATGCCCTATAAGACTAGATTGATTTTTTAAAACAATATTAGCTTGTAAATAAGGCATAAAATACAAATTAAATAATGGAGTATTATTAAAATATGCTTCTGGCATACTATCCTCATGATACATATCTAAAATAGCAAAAGGAGTTTTTAGACTAGAATTATCAGTTAAAATAATTTTCCCTCCACCAATAGAATCAGTAATTAAACCATAACTATCTAAAACTGAGTTGTTTGTCAAAATCAAATCATGTCCTTTTAAATCTAAAGTAGCATAGTTAGTAACAATATAACCTTGAGCATGAACTTGTCCAAAATTTTTAGAGTTACTACCCCATGATTGAGAACCTGTTATACCACCAATACTTAAGTTGCCATTTAAAATAACATCATTTTCCAATTGAATTTTTGCTTCTTCTTTATTATTTGTATCTAATTTTATTGTCCAATCAGAAACTGAAAAACCATTACCTGAACTAGAATTATTTAAAACTTTTTTATTATCATTATCACTTACTTTTTTCTCTAAGTTTCCTGAATAACCTAAACTAGTTAAATTACTTACATCAGTTAAATTAGTTGGCACTTCACTACTTCCCACAAAAGTCAAATTAGAATTAACCTTAATATCATCTTTCCCTAAAATAAGATTTTCACTTTTCCATTCTATATAATTACTACCATCAATATATTTAGGAGCATTTCTTAAACTTAAATCACTTCCTTTTTCAACATATTCAGTTTTTAATATTTGATTATTATATTTGTATTCAACTTTTAACTTATTAGTATTATTATCGTGAATATCTAATTTATTATCATTATTAACAACAACAAAAGAAGAATAAGAAATAGATATCGTAGAAAATAAAACAATTAAGGCTTTAAAAATTTTAAACTTTTTCATATTTCTACCTCACTACTAACAAAATCAAAAGCTAAAGTAAATTTCCCAAGTAATAAAGAATCAATTTTAAGAAAATCAATATTAAAATTAATAGTTTCAATATTATTTTCAACTAAATTTAAAAAGTAAGATGAATCAAATAATTCAGCTGATTTTATAGGTAAACTTAATGTAACTGAATTATTAGTATATTTTTTAATATCATAAAATATTATAGATTTACCATTAATATTAGTTAAACTAAAACATTTAGCATCATATAAGCTACTATCTTTAAAAATATCGTTATCTTTAGTAATAGTAATTTTAAAATATTTAAATTGATCAGCTTCTTGCTTTTGATTTTCTTCACTATTAAATTTTGTTTTGTCAAATTCAAAAGTAACATTCAGCTCTTTATTAATAGGATTATTACCATCTTTTTCAATTCCACTATACTCTTTAAGAGTTAAAAAGGAATAACCATTATTATTTGAAATAATATTTACATCTTCAATATTTGGATTTATTTCTGTGCCTTGATAATCCATTACAAAAGCAGCAAAAGTTACACTGCAACTTAATATAGTAATAAAGGATAAAGAAAATAAAAGTATTCTACTCCTTTTCATTTTTTACTCCTTTTTTACATATTTTAACTATTAAATAAGTTACTATCCCTATTAAAAACAAAATAACTGTAGGGATTAAAGCCAACAAAATAACTTCACCAACAAATTTTAATGTAATTAAATAAGCATCATTCTTTAATGGTAAATATAAAATTGAACCTATTCCAAAAGAGAAGAACAAACAATAAGCAATTAAACACAAAATAGTAGTTATCCAAAAAGGACTTAAAATGTTAGTTCCTTCTTTTTTCGCTTCTATTTTTATAAAAATAAAACCAGCTATAAAAATCGCTAAATATATTAAAATCAAACTTAAGAAAGCATAACTAGCACCATTTAAAGTAAATAATTCAAGACCTAAACTTCTAACAATACTAACAAAAAAGTGATTTTCAAGTTGATCATAATATGAAGCATTTAAGCCAAAAGAAACTAAAATTGAAAAGATAACAAAAACTAAACTAATTGAAATTAATAAAAGATTTTTTCTATTTAAAACATCTTTCATTTAGTCACCTCCGTCTTTTTTAATCTTGCTCTTTTCTCTTTTTCAATTAAGCTTTCTTCCACTGAGTAAGCTATATAAGAGGAAAAAATTAGACTAACCGCAAGGATTCCATAATTAGATCTTAAGTAAAAAACAACAAATCCTAGATAAGGTATTCTAAAATTAGAATATTTTCCATTAATCATTTCTAAATTAACTTTTATAGGATCAACTTGGTCATTAGCATCACCTTTTAAAATCAAATAATCATCATGTATTTCTACTATTCTATGAATAATATTTATTTCATTAGATTTATAAGAAACAATATCATAAAGTTTAAGATCTTCTAAGGAATTAACCTTTGTTAAAAACACAACATCATATTTATAAAGTCTATTATTTAAGTTATTTTCGTCTATATATTTATTTTGCTTATTAACACTAGCCATAGAATTAGAAGCAATAGTTGTAAATTGGAATGGCGCTTTATAAGAAGAAGTAATTCTACTTAATAAAGAGAATCCAAACAAAACAATAACAATTCCAACTACAACATAATTAATTATGGATAAGACAATATCAAAAATAGACTTTTTTTCTTCTTTTTTAGATTCTAAAGAAATCTCATTATCCAATTCGCCTTTTTTTATTAAACTTTTTTCTTTAATAAAAGAATAAATCAAATAAGTAATAAAACAAATAAAGAGAAAAACAAAGATTCCAAATAAAATCCAAAAAATACTATCCATTACTATGCATTAGTAGCATTAACAGATAATGTGATATTAGTATTAGCTGCACTATCTTTTAAACTATTTAAACTAGTTTCCATATCTTTATTAGAAACACTAGCACCACCTTTTCCTTCTTCGTAATATTCAGAAGGATTAATTCCACCAAAAGCTGTTCCCCAACTAAAAGCAACCTCTTTAGTAATAGTTGTAACAGCATTACTACCTTCACCGGTAACAGACCAAGTAGCTTCTTTAGCTACAGAAACATTTTTAAAATCTAAAAACTTTAAAGTAAATAAATCATCTTTTCCATTAGCATCTTTTTTACTAGCTTTAGCAGAAATATCAATTCTATTAAATAAAGAAGTGTCACCTGTAACAGAAATATTTAATGTTAAGTTTAAATTTTCACTACTAGACTTATCTTGATATTGTAAGCGTCCTTCTTTATCAGTTGCTTTTGGCTCTAAAGAAAGTTTGTTATTATTAGCAATACTAACAGTTACATCTAAGGCTTTGTTAGAAACGCCTTCGGCAGAAACTGCAGGATTAACTGTACCAGGGTTATTACCACCACCAGTAATAACAAAAGCAGCATAAGTGGTAGTTATTACAGCACATAGGCCTAAAACTAAACCACTTGTTAAAAAAAACTTTTTATGATTTCTTTTTGTAAACGACATTTTGTCCTCCTATATCATTATTTACATTTATAATGTATCAAAAAAAAAAAAAAAAACACTTTATTTCAAGTAAATAAAATTATAAAACAATAAAATAGTCCATTTAAAAGGACAAATACAATGATGTATAATAAAAAAGTATGAAAAGCGGTTACAATATTTCTATTTGGGATTTTTTACACAAATTACCTGCCGGAACAATGTTTGTCCCTTTAATAATATCTTCTATAATAACTACAATATGTTTACATTGTGGTTTGAATCAAAGTCTATGGGATTACTTAGGAAGTCCTACTAAAGACCTCTTTGGCTCTAATGGAATAATGTTTTCTACTGGTCTAATGCTTTTTGTTACTGGTACCATGCTAAAAATAAATGATTTTGTAAAAATGGCACAAAGAGGACTATGGGTAACCTTAATAAGACTTATACCTGCATATATTTTTTGTTTCCTTATTTATTATTTTTGTGGCTTAAATGGATTTTTAGGATTAAACTTTGTTCTTTTAGTTTCGCTATTAGTATGTATCAACGCTTCAATGTATGTAGCAGTAGTAGAGCCTTATGCAGATACTATTGATAAAGCATTACTACCTTTACTTTGCTTAACCTCAGTTCCTCTTTTACCTTTTATTTTTATTTCTTCTTTTGGAGAAGGAGAAAGCAATTTACTTAGTAAAATTTTACAAATCATTTCATTATTATTACCTTTCTTATTAGGTTTCATATTAGGTAATTTAGATTCTAAAATTAGAACCATATTTAAAGATGGAAACACAATACTACTTCCATTTATTGGTTTTCAATTTGGAAGTAACATTGATTTAGTACAAGCTTTTAACATAAATGTTTTATTAAGTGGACTTTTAGCTCTGTTAATTTTTTATTTTTTTAACTTATTACCATTTTTATTTGAACGTTTTATTTTAAAAAGAACACCATATATATCAACTGCCTCTTCTTCACTAGCGGGCTTAGGCCTAGCAGTACCAAATATGTTTATTACTTATACTTTTAATGGTGAAAGTTTTTCTAACTTACTAACACAAAGCCTAGCAATTTTAGCCTTTGTTTTACTAATGAGTAATATGCTAGCACCTTTATTTACTAGCTTAACAATAAAATTAGGAGCAAAATACGACAACAAAATCTTTTTAAAAACCTTTAAAGACAACAAAGAAATTTTAGAAAAATATAATAAAAAATAACTATTAATATAAAAATAGTTAGTAACAAATACTAACCATTAAGTTTATTCAATTCCTTTTGTTCCAAAATCAACTTGATGAACAACATTTTCACCTAATAAAGTCTTTACAATAAGTTCAGCTAATTCATAAGTAAAATACATGCTTCTTCCAGTAAAAAGATGCCCATCCTGAATAGCACCACCCTTAAACTTAATTCCTTTACCATATTCAAAACCAGGAAAACATGTAAAATTCTTATGATCTAATAATCCCATTTTACCTAAAATAGAAGGTGCAGCACAAATAGCAGCAATATATTTATTTTCTTTAACAAAATAATTAATAACTTCCTTAACTTTATCTGATTTATCTAAATTATCTACACCAACTTTACCACCAGGTAAATAAACTAAATCATATTTAGAATAATCAAATCCATCTAACAAATAATTAGCTTCAACCTTAACATGAGAAGAAGAAGTAACTATTAAGCTATGTGAAATAGAAACTAAACTAGTTTCTACTCCTGCTCTACGCATATAATCTTGAAAAACTAAAGCCTCACATTGTTCAAAACCATCAGCTAATAAAATTAATACTTTCATAATAAAAACTCCTTCAAAGATATTGTAGCGACTTTTTAAAATAAATTAGGATATTTATCAATTATTTTTTTGTATTCTTCAAATAAATTATCAAAAACAAAAATCTTCAATTTTTTATGAATATTTTCAAAATCATCTTGTTTAATATTTACAGTATGTGGGACAGGTAAAAAATGTAAAACCTTACAAAAATGCTTAATAATAGTATCTTTTTTTATCTTAGGTCCTTGCTCATTAAAACGTGGATTATATAAGACCTTCCTAAATTTAGCATTATAATTAATCGCATCTTGATCAGGCATAAAAGACTTAATTTTAAAAACATAATTAAGAGCTTTTTCAAACAATTTTGTTTCTCTAATTTTTTCTAAATTAAGTAACAAAACACCAGTATTACAATAATTCTTGCCAAAAAAGAAATGACCTACACGATCTTGAGTGCCAATAAATTCATAATTACTAACATCCATTGAATATAATTTATTAATATCATCTAAAGCTAGAATATCTGAATCAAGATATAAAATTTTAGAACAGTTAATATTATCTAATTTATCTAAAAAAAGTCTTAAAAAAGCATAAGGAGAATAAACACTATTAATATTAGCTCCACTATTTTTAAAATAATCATTAAAAATCGATTCTAAATTAAACAAAGTAACTTTATTATTAATATTATATGTTTTAACAAAATAATTCAAAAAATCAATTTGTTCCTTACTAATAATTTTAAATTCTCTTTTAGATGTTTTAATATTCATACTTAAAATATTTATGTTTAAACATTCTTTAGTAGTCTTTAAGATTGAAAGAATAGACATAAAAACATATTTGAAGTAATTTTTATCGGCAGAATAAGCTAAATAAATCATATTTTACAAAATTATTTTAACATATAAACAAATCTTATTCATTTATAAAAACAATAAAGATATAATATATAAATATTTATTTATTAAAATTTATGACCACAGTTAGAACAATACTGAGAATCAATTTCATTTTCTGTATTGCAATTAGGGCATAACTTAACTAATTTACTACCACATTTATTACAATACTTACTTCCTTTCGGATTACATGCCTTACAATTAGGGCAAATAATTGACTGATCTTTTATTAAAGAAACAGTTTCACCCAATTCTTTTTGAGTCCCATCTAAATATCTATTAGTCATTTCAATTTTAGTATCTATAGTTTGATTAGAAATATAATGATTTATATTTTTTAAATTACAAGCCAAAAGAAAAGCAAGACCGACAAAGAAGATAGGTCCACCAATAAAACAAAGGAAAAATAATTTAGGTGATGTACCATTATTAAAACTAGAAAAGAAGCTATAAAGTCCAATAGTAACGCAAATTAATCCTGCAATTAATAAGATTGTACCTACAATAATATAAATTTTTTTAAGTGAATTATTTTTAGCCATTTTATGCTCCTTTTTTATTATCCCATAAATAAATATATTTTTGTAAATAAAAAAGGGAAACAATAATTGTTCCCTTTATAAGTTTATTCAAGTTCAAAAGCCCCAGTATACAATTGATAATAGACACCTTTTTGAGCTATTAACTGCTCATGAGTTCCTCTTTCTATAATATGACCATGATCTAAAACCATAATAACATCAGAATTTTGAACAGTAGATAATCTATGAGCAATAACAAAAACTGTTCTTCCTTTCATTAATGCATCCATACCTTTTTGTACTAATCCTTCTGTTCTTGTATCAATTGAAGAAGTCGCTTCATCTAAGATCATAACTGGAGGATTGCAAACTGCTGCTCTAGCAATAGATATTAATTGTCTTTGTCCTTGAGACAAGGAATTACCACCTGCATAAACCATAGTATCATAACCATTAGGAAGCATTCTAATAAATGAATCAGCATTGGCTAATTTAGCTGCAGCAATAACTTCCTCATCTGTAGCATCTTCTTTACCATATTTAATATTATCTTTAATAGTTCCAGTAAATAAATTAGTATCCTGTAAAACCATACCTAAAGATTTTCTTAAATCTTCTTTTTTAATCTTTTCAATATTAATGCCATCATATCTTATTTTTCCAGATTTCAAATCATAGAATCTATTAATTAAATTAGTTATAGTAGTTTTACCAGCACCAGTTGCACCAACAAAAGCGACTTTTTGACCTGGTTTAGCATATAAGTTAATATCAAATAAAATTTGTTTATTTTCGTTATAACCAAAATTAACATTTTCAAAAACAATATCACCCTTTAATGGTACATAAGTAGTAGTATTAGTAGCTTTATGATAATGTTTCCAAGCCCATTGACCAGTTCTTTGAGCTGATTCAATAATTTCACCTTTTTCATTAGTTGTAGCATTAACTAAAGTAACATAACCATTATCTTTTTCTACAGGTTCATCTATAAATACGAAAATACGATTACAACCAGCTAAAGCATTAATAACAAAAGACATCATCTGGGCAATTTGTCCAATTGGGTTTGTAAAAGCCTTAGTGAAATTAATAAAAGCAATAATAACACCAATTTGCATAATATCAGGTCTAGTAATAGCTAAAATACCACCAACTAAAGCGACTAAAATATATTCTAAATTACCTAAGTTATTAGCCATTGGCATTAAAATATTAGAAAATTGGTTAGCCTTAGTAGCAGATAAATAAAGCTCATTATTAATCTTATCAAAGCCTTCTTCAGCTTTCTTTTCATGATTAAATACTTTAATAACCTTTTGTCCATTAGTATATTCTTCTACATAACCAGTAATTTTAGCTAAATTAAATTGCTGTGCTCTAAAGTACTTAGAAGATTTTCTAACAACCAAATAAGTAATAAGTAAAACAAAAATAGAAAAGAAAATAACAACTAAAGTAAGAATCCAATTAAGAATAAACATACTAACTAAAGTACAAATAATAGTAACAAAACACATTAAAATCTGTGGAATAGCCATAGAAAGTAACATTCTTAAAGTATCAGCATCATTAGTATAATAAGACATTATATCCCCATGAGTATGAGTATCAAAGAATCTTATTGGAAGCTTTTCCATATGAGCAAACATCTCATCTCTAATTTTCTTTAATGTTCCTTGGGAAATAATAGCAATAATTCTAAAATATAAATAAGTAAATAAAGCACCTATTACATATAAACAAGCCATTACTATTAAAACTTTATTTAGTTTAGCCATTGTAGAATCAATAATGCTTGGATCACTTAACATAGGGTTAATGTAATTATCAACCAATTGTTGAATAAATAAGGTATTAACCGCACTAATAACACCAGAAATAATAATAGAAAGAATAACTACAATAAAAGCAAATTTATAATATTTCCAAACATAAGAAAGAATTCGTCTAATAGCTTGAATAGAGGCTTGTTTCCTAGATAAATTATTAGTCATTTTCTAAACCTCCTTGATTATTTTGAGTGTTGTAAATTTCTTTATAAATCTCATTTCTTTTTAATAATTCCTCATGAGTTCCAATATCGTTAATTTTACCTTCATCCATAATAATTATTTGATCCGCATCCTCAATAGAAGAAATTCTTTGAGCAACAATAAATTTAGTAACATTTGGAATATTTTCTCTAAAAGCATTTCTAATTAACTTATCAGTCTTGGTATCAACAGCAGAGGTAGAATCATCCAAAATTAATATCTTTGGTGACTTTAATAATGCTCTAGCAATACATAATCTTTGTTTTTGACCACCAGATACATTAGTTCCTCCTTCTTCAATATAGGTATCGTATTTTTTAGGAAATTGTTCAATAAAAGAATCAGCTTGAGCTAATTTACAAGCATTAATCATTTCTTGCTCAGTCATATCTTCCTTACCCCATGCAAGATTTTCCTTAATTGTTCCACTAAATAAAGTATTTTTTTGTAAAACAACAGCAACTTTATCTCTTAAAGAATATAAATCATAATCCTTAACATTTATTCCACCAACTAGAACTTCACCTTCAGTTGCATCAAACAAACGAGCAATCAAACTAACTAAACTAGTTTTAGAAGAGCCAGTCCCTCCTAAAATACCAATAGTTTGACCTGATTTTGCTTTAAATGAAATATCATCTAAAACTTTCTTTTCAGAAGAACTAGAATATTTAAAAGAAACATTTTTAAATTCTACATCACCATTTTTTACTTCTTTAATAGCATTAGGTTTAGAAGTAATATCTGACTGTTCCTTTAGCATTTCAGTAACTCTTTTAATAGAAGTCATTGCAATAATAATAGTTACAAACATCATTGAAATCATTATTAAAGTATTTAAAATCATCCAAGCATAAGAAATAGAAGAAGATAATTGACCAGTAGTCATAGTACCATTTACAACAATAAATCTTGTGACAAAATAAGATAAACAAATCATAATGCCATAAATAGATAATTGAACAACAGGTTGTTGAAAAGCGACAATTTTTTCACCAGAAGAAAATAATCTAAAAATCTTGTTTGATATTTGACCAAATTTTTGATCCTCAAAATCTTCTTTAACATAAGACTTAACTACTCTAATACCTTGTAAATTTTCTTGTACTACATTATTTAAATCATCATAAGTAAATACACCAGTATTAAAATAAGGATGAGCTTTGCTAGCTAAAAAGATTAAAATAGTTCCTAAAACAACAGCCATTATTAAATAAATAATACCGATAACCCAATTAGAAACAAAAGAAAGAATCAAAGCCAAAATTAACATAATAGGTGCTCTAATACCTGTTCTTATTACTTGTAAATAAGCGTTTTGAATATTAATAGAATCAGTAGTAATTCTAGTAACAATACTAGCAGTAGAAAACTTATCGATATTTTTAAAAGAATAAGTTTGTAACTTATAATAACAATCTTGTCTTAAATTCTTAGCAAAACCACAAGAAGCCTTACTAGCTTTAAAACCAGCCACAACACCGCAAATAAAACATAAAATAGTAAAAGAAATTAAAACAATACAATAATAAACTAACGGCATAACATCACCATTATTATGTTCAATAGTTTTATCAATAGCTAAAGCCATAATAAATGGAACACTTACTTCTAATATACATTCAATAAAAACAACAATCATTGTAATAATTGAATCTTTTTTATACTCCCTAATTGATTTCATCAAAATCTTTATCATGTTTCCCCTCCTTTTTATCTAAATAATTAATAAGTGTGCTAAGACTATTAATAATTTCTTGATAGTCCTTTTTAGAATATAAAGACTTTAAATTCATATTAAGTTCATTAACTGATTTTTCCATCTTTAAGCATTCTTTTTCACCTAATTCAGTAAGAATTATTTCTTTAGCACGTAAATCATTCTCCACAACAACTCTTTTAATAAATCCATCATTTTCTAAGCAATTAAGAATAGTTGAGACAGAAGAACGTCTAATTCCAAAAGCTTTTTCTAAATCCTTTTGATAACAGCGTTCACCATGATTTTTAAAATTAGTTAAAGTCTTAAGAACAAGGCCTTGAGCTCCTCTATGTGCGTTGTTAACAATAGCAATATTAATAATTTCTCTTTCTAAAAGTTTATCTGCTTTCCTAACTAGAAAAATCAATTCCTTTGGTTCCAAATCTTTCACTTCTTCTCCTTTTTGTTAGAATCCTAACAATTCACAATATGATTTTAATGTTTTAAAAAACAATGTCAATTGTGAAAGCGATTACACCTAAAAGGCAAAATTTATCAACAAATTTATAATCCAAAAAACAAAATATAAAGCATAATATTTATACAATGTGTAGAAAATTTATAACATCAAAAGAAAATCAAGAATTATTAACAAAAATCTCAAGCGATAATTTAAAAGAATTACCAGAAACCATAACACTTAATAAACAAGCTTACGCTATTGTTTTAGAAGATAAAAAATTAAAAATCAAAAAACTAAATTTTGGATACACTAATCTAGATAAGATAATATATAACGCTAGAAGCGAAACAGTTTTAACTAAATCATTATTTAAAGATGATTTTTTACAAAGGAAAGCCATCTTTATATGTAATGGCTATTTTGAATATAATCGTTTAAAAGAAGAAGAGTATTTTACTAGCAATTCGTATTTCTTTTTAACTGGTTTTTATAATCAAAACAACGAATTTGTCTTACTAACAAAAAAAGGTGATTATCTTCCTAGAGAGCCTTTAAGCATCACAAAAAAAGATGCGGTAAATTATTTAAATAACAAACTTGATTTAAATAAAATAGAGCATCCTTTAATAACAAAAGCTAATGATATATCCTTATTTTAGGTTTTATTTCTTAGAAAGTGCTAAAGCAATTTGAGCTGCTACTTTCGCATTATTTTTTATTAAAGCAATATTAGCTTCTAATGATTTACCTTTAGTAAGCTTAACGATTTCTGCTAATAAATAAGGAGTAATTTCTTTACCTTTAATTCCTAATTTAATTGATTCGTTTACGGCTTTTTCAATATATTGTTCCATCATTGTGGCATCTAAAGAATTTTCTTTTGGAATTGGATTAGTAATAATAGTACCTTGTTTTAAATTCAAAGCTTGATAAACATGAATTAAATTAGCAACTTCTTCTGGAGTTTCACAGTATTGATCTAATTTATATTTTGACTCACGTGAATAAAATAAAGGTAAAGTAGAAGTACCATAACCAATAACAGGAACACCTTTAGTTTCCAAGTATTCTAATGTAAGTGGAATATCTAAAATGGCTTTCGGACCAGAACAAACAACATTAACAGGGGATTTTCCAAATTCTTCTAAATCAGCAGAAACATCCATACTAGTTGTTGCCCCACGATGAACACCACCTAATCCACCAGTAGCAAAAACTGAAATATGTGCTAAATTAGCAAAAATCATAGTAGCAGCAACAGTAGTAGCACCAGATCTTTTATTAGCTAAACAATAGCCAATATCACGACGTGAGACTTTCATAATTTCATGTTGCTTCTTACCAAAAGTTTCAATTTCATCAGGATTCATTCCTATCTTGATTTTTCCATCTAAAATACCAATAGTTACAGGAATAGCTCCAACTTTTCTTATTTCATGCTCAACAGCTAAAGCAGTTTCAACATTTTGTGGATAAGGCATTCCATGTGAAATAATTGTTGTTTCTAAAGCAACAGCAGGTTTTCCTTCATAATTAGGAATATCTTTCAATTGTTCTAATATTTCATTATAAAAATTCATATATAATCTCCATTTCCTTTAAAAGTATACAATAGAAAAATCAAAATATTAAGTTTCATACAATATTTACTCAAGACTTTAATAATCAAAAAAGACATACAAAGTTTTAAACACTTTATATGTCTTAATCATCTTAAATTAATAAGTTCTAAATCTAATTAGCTATACCAAAGTAAATATATTTAGAAAAATCATATTCACCTTTTTCACCAAATCTAATTCTTACATTATCCTTAATATAATAAGTATATTCAATTGAACTAATAGTAACTTTAGTTTCTACATATCCTTGTTCCACTAATAATTCTTTATAATTAGTAACATAAGAAGTTATATCTTGAGAATTATAAATACAAAAATCTCCAGTACTATCATAATTAGTTCCTAAAAACCATTTACCTGAAATATTAGCATCATATAAATAAGGAATAGAAGAAGCTTTATCACCATATTTTTTAGTAAACATCTTGCCAATATTAGTGTCTTTTTCTTGTGTCCAATTATAAATTGCACTAGTACCTTCTGTTAGTGTGTCAAAACCATCCTTATTAACAATACTACTAGGGAATTCAATTTCATTTTTATAAGAGAACTTTAATTCTTCCTTACCAGTTAATAAACCACTAGTAACATATTGATAAGAAACATTATCAATTCTATTATTATCATCAATATTAATTCTAAAAGTTGAACCGACTAAACCATGTACAGAAGAACCACCAAATATAGTTTTATCAACATGCTTAACATAAGGTTTTAAAGCATAAGTTTTTTCATCTATCTTATTAAAAACTACACTTTTAGCAGTCCAAGGAATAAAGTCACTTAAAGTTTTATCAGCAATAATATTACCACTTGCAGTAACATTACCTTTTTTATCAACAGTAAACTTTAATAAACCATTATCCATCTTTTTATAACCATAAATGGTTTCAACATAGTTTCCTCTATTCTTTTCTCTAAAAATTAAATATTGATCCTTTTGATAATAATAAGTGTTACTAGGTAAAGTTTCAGCAATAGCACCTGAACTAGTTAAACCATGTCCATCAGCAACAAATGATTGACTAAAAGTATTCTTAATATCAGTATCTAATGCTTTAGAGTCCTCATCTTCTTTATATCCTTCTAAAGGAAGACTAACTATAGGATCAGTAATTAAAGTAGAAGTAGTCTTTAAAATTAAATCAATAGCTGAACCATCTTCACCATAATAGAAAGCATCTAAATCAGCAGTAATTACTAACCCATTTTCATTAGTAGTAACAGTCATTCTAACAATATCTTTAATATTTAAATCAGTTAATACAGTTAATGCCGCAATAGATTCATAAATTCTATCATAATTAATACCTAAATAAGAAAAATCATTATCAGTATTAGAAACAAAAGAATCTAAATCAATTTCTTCTTGTAAAAAGAAAATACCATTACCAAAATAAAAATCAGAATGATCAAACTTCTCAGTTTTTACATTATTATTACCATCAATATAAGTATCTAAAGCGCCTTTTAAGTCAGTATCTCTTTTTAACACATAAGAATAACTTTCATTATTAATAGTATCTGTAAAATCATATGAGACTAAATCATTAGCACGATTATTACTATCATAATGGGAAACAACTTTAGTAGAGCCAAAAGATTGGAATTGACCATAACTATTTTTATAACTAATATCAGTATTAAAACCTACATTTTCAGCCGTTAATTTTTGTCTTACATCATCACTCATTTTATTAGTTGGTGTTTTATAAGAAGCAATAAAATCAGCTAACACTTGAGAACTAGTTTGATTAAGCTTATTTAAAGTAGCAGTAATTAAAACCTCAGTAGAATTATAATCAGTTTCAATTTGCTTATATAATTCAAAAGTTAATACCCCATTTTCTACATAAAAATCAGCTTCAACAATATTGTAATCAGTATTAGTAGAATCATATCCCATTAAATGGCTTAAAACATATAATACATTATCAGCAGTAGAATAAATACGATTACTAGCTTTCTTAAAATCACTAGCTTTTAAAGCATAATTAGAATTATTAAAAAGCTTTAAATAATCCAAATCCTTACAGCTTTTTACACTAGATAAATTATCATTATCATCATAATAAGAAACTGCTTTACCTAAATGAACTTGATTATCAGTATCATACTTAAAAGAATAAACCATACTAGGACCATATTTAGCAGTATCAACACTAGGTAAAGTTACATATCCACCTTTAGCATAGCCAATAGAAATATAGTCTTTAGTATAAATATCTTGTAATTGAATAGTGCCATCATTACCATCAGATTCTAAAGAATCTACTGTATATGATTCAGCCTTAGCATAATTATTTAAAATACTAATAACTTCTTCAACATTAACTGTATTTTCACTGCTAGAAGTACTAGAAGAACTACTACTAGTACTAGAAGTAATATTAGAAATATTAGCACTATTTGAAGTTAATTCATTTGAATTATTACAACCAACTAAAGCTAATATTGATAATAAGCTTAAAGATAAAAATTTTTTATTCATCTATTTCCCCTTTTATTTTTTAATATTTAAAGTTTGAAGCATTTTTGTTGTCTTGTTATACAATACATAAACCTTTACTTGAGAAGGTGTATTTGAACTAAAATTAACTTTATTATATTCAGAATTACTCTTATCATTACCATCAAAAGTATATTTAATTGAACTATTTAATGTTCCAACAATTGTAACATTAGTAAATACAATTCTATAATCAGAATCATTCTTCTTTTCTAAATCCCAATTAAATGAATAATTATTAGTTGACTTAAGCGTAATTTCACCAGTAGTCTCATTTCTAAAAGTTAAAGAAGCTGTAGAATTTTCAAATGTTTTTCCAACTAAAGATTGTTTAATACTATCTGTACCGCTAACAGCTTTCTTAATAGTAATAGTAATTTGCTTTTTAATGTTTTCATCAGCTAAGGATTTAACTTCAATAGTAACATCTTTATCTTCACTAATTTCTTTAGCAGTTACAATAAACTTAGAATTATCTAAATCAACTTGTAAATCAGCATAATTAGCCATTTCTTGGTCAGTAAAGCTTGCAGAAAACTCTTTATTTTTAGCATTAATAGGTAAAACATTAACCTTATATTCAGCTTTTTGCTTACTATTTAAAGAAGTAAGACCAGTAATTTCAATACTAGTAGGTTGAACCTCTTTTACAGTAATAGTAATTGTTTTACTAACACCATAAGCTGAATTAACAGTAATGGTAGTAGTACCTATAGTACTTGCTTCAATATAATATTGATTTTTGTCTTTAGTTAATAAGACAACACCTTGTGGATTAATATCAGTACTATCATCAATTGTGAAATTTTCAGCTAAATAAATAGCAGGGCTAGTAACTTTAATCTCTAATGGGATTTTTTCACCAACATACATAGTATTATTCTCATGTAAACCAATACTACCAACTTCAAAATCTTTTACATGATAATCACTTTCATTAATAAGATGTTCATCACTTGCTACTCTTGCATCATATTTTAAAGTAGAATCAACTGAAAAAGAATCATCTGATTTAGTAGCATCAGCTTTTTTATTATTATTTGCAAAATCATAAGCATCTTCACCATAAATATCGCAAGTAAAATTAAAGCTAACTAAATTACTATTAGCATCAACTTCGAAAGATAAAAGATTCTCATAATATTTCTTTTCAGAAGCTTTGGCATATTTATTAATAGCTTCATATTTAGTAATACTACCATGAGTAATACTAAATGTAGGGGCACCACTAGTAAAATAAGAACCAGTTAAATAATTAGAAACTAATTTAGAAACAGTAGAAATATTATTTAAAGTAAAAGAAGAATAATATGATTTAAACTCTTCATCACTAAGTTCTGAACTAGAAGAAACAACAGTAGATTTACTAATAGATGTTGTTGTTAAATCAATTTTTTCAATTGAATCACCAGTCTTAAAATACTGAGTTTTACTTTCAACACCATTATCATTAAGAACTGTAGTTATAGTGTCTGAAGAATAAATAAACCAATTATAAGTCGCTTCACCTAACTTATTTTTAATTTTATATGTTCCTGTATTATTAGACTTAATTTCATTAGAAGAAGTAGTTTTTAAAATACTAGTTAAATCATTACTTTCAATCTTTTTAACTTCTAACTCAAAAGACTTAGTAATATTTTCTAACTTAACAGAAATAACAGTATTACCTTCTTTAATACCAGTAATTAAACCAGTTTCAGAAACAGTAGCAACATCGGTATTAGAAGATGTAAAGGTGATAGAACTTGATTCACCACCAACCACTTCATAACTAACCTGTAAAGTTTCACCAACTTTAATAGATGTTTCGGTATTTTTAACAATAAGATCTAGTTTTTCACTACTAGAAGAGCTACTAAAAGAACTGCTAGATGAATTAGGTATAGAACTAATAGATGAACTACTAATGCTACTAACTGAGTTAGATATAGAACTAGTAGATGAACTACTGACCTCCCCTATACTAGATGTTAAGAGTGAACTACTATTATCATTACAAGCTACAAGTGTTAATGATAATAAAGCAACCAAGGTAAATAAAGACTTTTTCATTTTATCCTCCTAATGAATTATAAAAAGTATACATCTTTATAAAATTAAAAAAAAGCATTTTTTAAAAAAACTTATAAGTTAAACATTAAGCAAAAGATACCTATAGAAATAACTACAGGTATCTTAACTTAATTTATAAAAAAATTTATAAAGAATACATTAAACCAGAATTTTCAAATAAATAAGCTTTAACATCTTCTGCATTTAACATAACTTCAACATCACTAGCTTTTTTATCAGTATCATAATAGAAAAGTCTAGCATCAGTTTCAAAATGAGAATAATCTAAACTATTACCATTTGCATCTTCTGTTTTTCCATTAAATGGATAAGTATGCCAAGTATCATCTTTAACAGCAACTGTTCTTGCTTCAGCATTATAATACTCTTTTGAAAAATACTGATTACCTTCTTCTGTACGATCTTGAAGAACCTTAGTAGCATTTAATGGACCACAATTATAGAAAATATCATTATATGATTTAATAACACCATGATTAGGTTCAGTAGAATAATCAACTGAGAAAGGTTGAACACAATTTTCAAAGAAATTATTTTCAGAAAATCCATAACCATCATTTCTAAAATCCATTACACGTAAACCACCAAAATAATAATTATTATATAAATGGACATTAGCTCTTCTCCCTAATGGAATACGTTGCCCATCAGCATAGTTTTGATAGAAATTATGATGATAAGTAACATTTGCTGTATAGTTAGAATTACCACCACCAATTAAACCAGTCTTATGACATTCAATAAATTTATTATAGGCGGAAGTATAATAGGAAATACCTTTTATATCATTTGAACCATCACCTTCATGTTTATCCTGTTCTTCTGTTAAATCCCAATTATTTTTACCCTGTAAAAAGGTAGTATGATGTAAAAAGAAACGAGAAGAAATATTAACATCACCATTTTCACCTTTTTGATCATTATTTTCAAAAGCACAAGCATCTTCAGGATAATTTTTAAAAGTTAAATTAGTAACCTCAATACTAGAACAAGCTTGGAATGACATTCCCCACTGGTTAATAACAGCATCCTCAAATAAACCTTCAACAGTAATATTTTTAGCGTTACTAATATTAAGCATATTCATTCCAGAATCACAATCAGTATATTTGCTAGCAGATTGAATATTTACTAATTGTCTTTCTCTTTCCCCATAGAGTTTTTGAATTTGTTCAGTAGTTAATTTAACCCTAATAGAAGAAGTAAGACCTAATAAATCATCATAAGTATTCTCTAACTCATTAGTATAAACAGAAGGATCATCTAAAAAGTTAGGATGAGTAGTACCATATTTATTATCAGAAGCACCACCTGACTCAGACCAATAAACAATAGGAAAAGTTTTTGATTTAAATTGATTAGCATTAATACTCCCTTTAATACGAATATTTAATGGAGTAGTTATCTCACTTGCATGACTTAAAATATCACTAATTCCTTTATATGTTTTATCGCCATTTACAAATTCAACAGTATTTTTAGTTTCTTCACTAACATAGACAACTTTTGTATTTTCTTTTAAAGTTCCATCTAAATTATAAGCACCTATGCCCTCTGTAGCATTAAAAAAGCCATAACCAGAACGATCAACATCTTTAACTTGAATATCTCTAATAATTACCGCTTCATTTTCTTTATTATCAGGAACAACTTTAACTATATATTTTCCTTCCTTTAAACCTAAAATAGCAGCTCTAGAATTATTTAAATCAACTAAATCATCATCAATTTTAGTAAAAGATTGACAATTATCTACAGAATAAGAAACATCAATTCTAGCAACATTTTTAGAAACAATAGTAGTTAATTCAATTCGATTAAGTAACCCTCTTCCATAAACTTCTAAATTCTTTTTAGTAACTAAATCACCATTAGCTAAATCTTCTAACCATTCTTTTTCTGTTTTAGTGTATTCAGGGTGATTTGCAACATATAATTCATAAGCAGATTTGCCATCTTTTCCGTTTTCTCCTTGAATCCCCTGTTCACCTTGAATTCCTTGCTCTCCTTGAGGACCAGCTTGATTACAGGCACTCAAAAAAAGAGAAAAAGCTACAACTGGAAGTAATAATAAACTTTTTAAACGCATAATTATTTTCCTTTCTGTTTAAAGTTTTATTTTAAGCCAAATATTAAATAAATATATTTTATAAAAATATAAAATACAAATAGAACAAATTAGTATATATACATAAAATCATCAACAAATTAAAGTAATTATTTAACTAATTACAGGTGTTAAGAGCAAATAAACTAATTAGCTAGCAAACCTTAACAGTTTAAATTTTAATAAGCAAAATATGCAAAATCAAGCAAGCGCTTTCATATTTGTGCCTAAGGCACAAACGCTAATTTTAATCGTAAAATATATTAATTTATTTATATAAAAAACTATTATAAAATTACATTTTTTATATTAAATCCAACTAATAAAAATACAATATTTTTATAATTAAATACTATGATTTTTAATAACTTTTTCAGAAATAATAGAAGGAACCTCTTCATAATCTTCAAAAGTTAAATTAAAGAATCCTGTTCCTTTAGTTAAAGATTTAATTTCATTAGCATATTCTAATATTTCCGCTTCAGGAACAACAGCAACAATATCTAAATCACCATTTTCTACTTCTTCTGTTGATAAAATACGCCCTCTTCTTTTTGTTAAATCAGATAAAACATTTCCTAAATATACATTATTTACTCTAACAACAATTTGATCATATGGTTCTAAAAGTATTGGTTTACAATTTTTATAAGCTTCTTTAAAAGCTAATATAGCTGCGTTTTTAAACGCCATTTCATTAGAATCCACACTATGTTGCTTACCATCTTTTAAAATAGCTTTAATTTTAATAACAGGTGCCTGTACTAATTCCCCATGTTTAATTGCTTCTAAAAATCCTTTTTCTACTGCAGGAAAATATCCTTTATCAATATGTCCACCGAAAACAGTAGAAACAAATTCAATTTTATCAGAAGGCATAAATTCCATATCAACTACCCCATAATAACCTGAACCACCTGATTGTTTAATATATCTACCGGTGGCTTTTCCTGCTTTTGTAATAGTTTCTCGATAAGAAATTTTTTTATCTTCTATATCAAATTTTAAACCATAATCATCTTTTAACTTACTAAAAAGATAATTCAATTGAGTAGTAGATTGCCCTCCTATTAATATTTGATTAGTATCCTCATTTTTAGTTAAGGAAATAGTAGGATTTTCAATAGCTAACTTTTCAAAAGCTGGAAATAACTTATCCAAATCATTTTTAGTTTGTGGAACTATACCTTTAAAATAAATCGGTGTTGGATAATTAACTTTCTTAAAAGAAACTAAAAAATCCTTACTAGTTAAAGTGTCTGAAAGTTTAATATCTTCTAAGCGGTTAGTTGCCCCAAGATCCCCTGCACTTATTTCAGTTACTGGAATTAACTTACTTCCTTCCACAGTAAATAAGGAATTAATTTTATAAGTCTTTTTATTATTCGGGCAAAACAATTCATCACCTAATTTAACTACACCTGATTGAACCTTAAAAATAGAAACTAAACCTTGATACTGATTATACATATTTTTAAAAATCGATAAAGTAAGAGGCTCATTAATATCTGTTTTTATTTTTACCTCTTCCCCATTTTCTTTAAATGCAGTAATAGGTTTTAAATCAAGTGGTGATGGTAAATAATCAACCATCATAGTAAGTAAAGTATTAATACCTATATCTTTTAAAGCTGAGCCAACAATAATAGGATATAATTCACCTTCCAAAACACCTTGTCTTAAACCCTTTTTAATTTCATTATTTGTTAAAGCTTCCCCACTAAAGAATTTTTCCAATAATGAATCATCAGTAGTAGCTACCGCTTCACATAAACGATTATGAAGCTTAAAAATCAAAGGTTTTTTATCATCATAAATTACATCATCAACACATTCTTTGCCATTATATTTTCTTGCTTTAAGTTCAACAACATTAACAAAGCCATCAAAAGTTTTTTCTTTACCAATTGGATAAGTAAATGGTACACATTTTTTAGGATCCAAAGAATTTTCAATTGAGTTTAATAGTGCATTAAAATCAATATTTTCCTTATCCATCTTATTAACAAAAATAAAAATAGGAACTCCTCTTTTCTTTAATAAATTAAAAGCTTTAATAGTTCCTATTTGTACACCTTTAGAAGCATCAATAACCAAGATAGCCCCTTTAACTAACCTAGTAATACCAATCATTTCAAAAATAAAATCATCATTACCAGGCACATCGATCAAATTTAATTTATGTTCTTTATATTTCAAAGGAATTATTGATGAAGATAAAGAAATTTGTCTTTTCTTCTCATCAGGTAAAAAATCAGATAAGGTATCCTTCTTTTCAATAGAGCCTTTTTTACTAATTAATCCAGCTTTATAAGCCAAAGATTCCACTAAAGAAGTTTTTCCGCTTCCTTGATGTCCCACAATTGCAATGTTTCTTATTTTATCTGGCGTATAAGTCATAATCGCTCCTTTCTTATGATGTAAACGCTTTCACTATCTAATTAAAGTATAACATAGAAACATACTTTTTTAAATTTAAATAAAAAATAGATTACCCTTACTTAAAGGTAACCTACTTTTTTAAATTAATCATCAGTTAAACTAATTCTATTAATAGCTTTCTTTAAAGAAAGTTCAGCTTTTTCAAAAGTCTCTTTATCACTAGGATGTTGTTTTAAAACTTCTTCCCAATGCTTTTTACTTGCCTGTACTCTTTCTTTATCTATTTCTTCAACAGACTCAAATGTTTCAGCTAAGATCAGAACCTTATCCTTTTGAACATCTAAGATACCACCTGAAATAGCAAAGTTTTTCCTTTTACCATTTTTAACATAATTAAAATGTGAAATAGCAATAATTCCAATTAAAGGTGCACAGCCTTTTAAAATACCAATAGCACCATCAGTTAAAACCATGTTTAAAATTTCAACATCATCGATTAAGCTTTTTCCATCAGGTGAGGAAACAACAATTCTAAAAGTGTTATTTGGCATTATTTATCCTTCTTAGCTTTAGCTTCAACATCTTCAATAGAGCCACAATATAAGAAAGCAGATTCAGGATAAGAATCATATTTTCCAGTTAAAATCTCTTCAAATGATCTAATAGTATCTTCTAACTTAACATACTTACCTTCATTACCCATAAAAGAAGAAGCTACAGAAAATGGCTGAGATAAGAAGTTTCTAATTCTTCTTGCTCTATTAACAATAATTTTATCATCATCAGAAAGTTCATCCATACCCAAAATAGCAATAATATCTTGTAATTCTTTATATCTTTGTAAAACAGTTTGTACACCTCTAGCCACATTATAATGTCTTTGTCCAATAACTAAAGGATCCAAAATATTAGATGCAGATTCTAAAGGATCAACTGCTGGATATATACCTAAACTTGCTAAGCCTCTATCAAGAACAGTTTTAGCATCAAGATGAGAGAAAGTAGTAGCAGGAGCCGGGTCAGTCATATCATCAGCAGGAACATATACTGCTTGAATAGAAGTAATTGATCCTTCCTTAGTAGAAGTAATTCTTTCTTGTAATTGACCCATTTCAGTAGCTAAAGTTGGTTGGTAACCAACAGCAGAAGGCATTCTTCCAAGCAAAGCAGAAACTTCTGAACCAGCTTGAGTAAATCTAAAGATATTATCAATAAATAACAAAACATCTTGGTGTTCTTTATCTCTAAAATGTTCAGCCATAGTTAAAGCAGTTAAAGCAACTCTCATTCTCGCCCCTGGAGGTTCATTCATTTGACCAAAGACCAAGGCAGTTTTAGCTAATACACCAGAATTGCGCATTTCATAATAAAGATCATTACCTTCTCTTGATCTTTCACCAACACCAGCAAAAACAGAAATACCATGATGTTCAGTAGCAACATTGTGAATAAGTTCCTGAATTAAAACAGTTTTTCCAACACCAGCCCCACCAAACAAACCAATTTTTCCACCTTTAACATAAGGGCAAAGTAAATCAATAACTTTAATACCAGTCTCTAAAATTTCTTGACTAGTAGCTTGTTCTTTAAAAGAAGGTGGTTCACGATGAATAGGATCATGTTCAACATTATTAAAGCAATTAGGCATCTCATCTATTGGTTCACCTAAAACATTAAACATTCTTCCTAAAGTTTTATCACCAACAGGAACAGAAATAGGAGCACCAGTATCAATAACTTCCATTCCTCTTACAATTCCTTCAGTAGGACCCATAGCTACACCTCTTACCATATCATCACCAATATGTTGTAAGACTTCTACTACTAAGTGTTTATTATCTTTTAAAGGAATATCTAAAGCGGTTAAAATCTTTGGAATTGCATTTTCTTCAAATCTTACATCGATAATTGGTCCAACAGCTTGTACTATATAACCTTTATTAATAGTTTTTTTCATCTTAACCTCCTTAATTATTATCATTAATACGTCCAGAAACTATTTCTGTGATCTCTGAAGTGATTTGCCCTTGTCTAGCTTTATTGTATTTTAATGAAAGATTCTTTAATAATTCATCAGCATTATCACTAGCGCCTTTCATTGCATTTCGCCTTTCGCCTTCTTCTGAAACAAGACCTTCACATATTTTTTCAAAAAGAATCGTATTTAAATATTTAGGAACTAATAGTTCAAAGACTTCTTCTTTATTTGGTAAATACTTTTCTTCAAAACTATTATCGTATTTTTCTACATTATGAGAAGTGGGCTTCTCTAAAGGTAAAATCTTTTCACAAGTAGGTACAAAAGTTAATGCGTTTTTATAACTTGTATATACTAAGAAAATATTTTTATATTTACCATCTAAATAAACTTGTTCCAATAAAGTAGATAAATGACCAGCTTGACGATAATCAAAATTAGAAACAGTCTTCATTTCAGTAGTGTTAATTACATACTTTAAAGGATCAATTTTATTAATAGAATGACTTCCTAAAAACAAGACTGTATCTCCTTCTTTAATATGCTCATTTAAGCATTTTAATAAGTTGTAATTATAACCACCACAAAGCCCTAAATCCGAATTTACTAAAACATATAAATCATTAGTAGCATTTTCGTTAATTTTAGTTAACTTTAAAAGCGGAAACTTACCTTTTTCATCTAGTTTAGTAAGTAAGTCTAAAAGAATGGATTCAATAATATTAGTATAATCTTTAACATTTTCCATCATTTTCTTCTTTTTCCTAAGCTTAGCTGAAGAAACTAATTCCATTGCATTAGTTATCTTCCTAGTTGAGGAAATTGAAGCGATTCTCCTTTTAATTTTAACTAAATCTTCTGCCATAAAAAATCCTATTTATAAGCCTGTACAAAATCTTTAACAACCTTATCTAAATTAACAGTAAAGGCTGCAGACATTTCTTTTTTATCTTCCAATTCTTTAATTAATTCATGATGATTTTTATCAATAAAAGTATAAAGTTGATCTAAAAAAGGATGAATATCACTAACTTTTAAGCTATCCAAATATCCTTGTTTAGCAGTAAAAAGTTCAATAACTTGTCTTATATAAGACATTGGTTGATATTGACCTTGTTTTAAAACTTCCATTAAAGCTTCACCATGAGCTAAAGTCTTTTTAGTTTGAGCATCTAAATCAGAACCAAATTGAGAAAAAGCCTGTAATTCATGGAAATTAGCAAGTTCAATCTTCAATGATTTACTAACCTGTTTAATACACTTAAATTGGGCAGCAGAACCAACTCTAGAAACAGATAATCCAGAATCAATAGCTGGTCTTTGACCTGCATTAAATAAATCAGTAACTAAGAAAATTTGACCATCAGTAATAGAAATAACATTTGTAGGAATATAAGCAGAAATATCCCCTGCTTGAGTTTCAATAATAGGTAAAGCAGTAATTGAACCACCACCATATTCTTTAGATAAACGACATGAACGTTCTAGTAAACGAGAATGGATATAGAAAATATCGCCAGGATAAGCTTCTCTACCTGGAGCTCTTTTTAAAAGTAAAGACAAAGTACGATAAGCAACTGCATGCTTAGATAAATCATCATAAACAATTAAAACATCCTTACCTTGTTCCATCCACTCTTCAGCCATAGCACAGCCAGCATATGGGGCAAGATATTTTAAAGGATCTAGTTCAGCAGCATTAGCGCAAACAACAGTTGTATATTTCATTGCATCAAAAGCTTTAAGCTTTTCAACAACTCTTACAACAGTAGAAGTTTTTTGACCAATAGCGACATAGACACATAAAACATTTTTACCTTTTTGATTAATAATAGTATCAATAGCAAGAGCAGTTTTTCCAGTTTGACGGTCCCCGATAATTAATTCTCTTTGACCACGCCCAATAGGTATCATATTATCAATAGCTTTAATACCAGTTTCTAAAGGAGTATCAACGGATTTTCTAGTCATAACTCCTGGAGCAATCCTTTCTACTGGTCTAGTTTTAGTATATGGAATATCACCTAATCCATCTACAGCTTGCCCTAAAGCATTAACAACACGACCAAGTAAGCCATCACCTACTGGAACTTGAACAACCATTCCAGTTCTTTTAACAATATCATTTTCCTCAATCAAAAGATCATTACCAAATAAACAGGCACCAACTGAATCTTCATTTAGGTTCATAACCATACCATAAATATCATGTGGGAAAACTAATAGCTCACCTAACATTGCTTTTTCTAAGCCATAAATAGAAGCAATGCCATCACCAACAGTGACAATTTTACCGATATCTGAAGCATCAATTTTTGCATTATAATGCTCAATTTGCTCCTTAATAAGAGCAGAAACTTCATTTGTATTAAAAGCCATTATTTTACTCCTTTCAATATTTGTTCTTGCATTTCAGTTAGTTGCATTTTTAAAGAAGAATCAAAGATTTTACCCCTTAATTCAACCCTAATTCCACCTATTAATGAAGGATCAACAACATTTACTAATTCAACTTTAGTCTTTAGCCTCTTTTCAAAAGCCATAATAACTTCTTCTAACTCACTAGAAGAAAGCTTCCTTGCAGAAATACATTTACCTGACATAACCTTAAGATGAGTTTCTGCAAGTTTAATAAACTCCTTAAGAATATAAATCAACAAATAAGCTCTTTTATGTTTAGTAACGACTTTAAAGAAAGTAACAATCTTTGTATTATTAAAATCCTTAAAAACCTCATCAAGTATCTTTTCCTTTTCATTAAATGAAATGAAATAAGAAGAAAGGACATTTAAAAATTGGCGGTTATCCTTTAGAACTTGTCTAATAGCTTTTGCCTCATCCAAATAAAGATGAAAATCATTAGAATCTAAAGCCAATTCATATAAAGCCTTAGCATAAGCATCTGCGACACTAGCCATTTCTATTTATCCTCATTAATAGAATCAATAAATTCTTGAATTAGTTTTTTATCAGTCTTAGAATCAACCTTCTTCTTTAATAAATTAGAAGAAGCAGCTAAAGCTAAATCAACAACTTCCTTTTGAGAATCAATGATAGCTTGTTTCTTTTGCATTTCAATATCTTTTTCACATTGTTGACGCTTATTATTAAGTTCAACTTGTAATTCTGAAAGATATTTATTTCTATCATCTTGTGCTTGTTTTTTAACATTAGCTAATATATCACTTGCTTCTTTTTTAGAATTATTAACACGAGTTGTCGCTTCTAAATTCTTCTTTTCAGCTTCTTCATTAGCTTTCTTTGCTGCTTCTAAATTAGAATTAATATAATTCTTTTGCTTACTAATATAATTAGAAACAGGCTTATAAGCAAACTTAAAAACAATCAAAACCAAGACAACAAACGCTAATAACTGAGCAATAAAAGCCCAGAGATTAGGAACTAGTTTATCAATAATAGTAATATCTGGTTTATCTTCGAAAAGAAGAAAGAATTGACTCATACTAACCTCCTATAAAACTAAGCACATAATAGCGATAACAAAGCAGAAAATAGCAGCAGTTTCAGTTAAACCGCAACCTATCATCATCGCGGATCTTAATTTAGAATACATTTCAGGATTTCTAGCCATAGAATCCATAGTTTTAGTGACAATCATACCTTCACCAAAAGCAGTACCGATACTTCCAATCATAGCAATAGCAGCAGCAATGTATTGAATACCTTCCATAATTTCACCTCCTTATGCCTTAATTTTTACTGATGTAGATGTTAACACCTCTTCCTCATCAGGATCTTCTTGACTAACCCATATCATCGTAATCGTGGTAAAGATTAGAGTTTGAATCGCTCCTATAAACATATCTAAGAAAAGATGTAACCAAGGTGTAACAAGCCAAGCGAGGAATATTTGATTAGCCCCACTTGCAATAAAACCAAAGAGTAAGCTAGAAGCTTTCTCTAAGTAGAAATAAGCTAAAGTTAATAAACAATAACCAGCAATAGCATTACCAAACAAACGCAAAGTTATAGATAACAATGGTGCCCACATAGAAATTAAATTTACTGGTAAGAAAATAGCAAATGGCTCAGTATATCTTTTAAAATACTTCCATTTTTTAGCTCTAATAGCAGTAATATGAATAAGTAAAAAAGTCATTAAGCCAATACTAAGAGGCATAGTTAAGCTAACTAAAGGCGCTGGGAGACCAGTCATACCTATAAAAAAGCAAGTAAATATATATAGACCCAAAGCCATAGTATAACCAGTAAAATTCTTCCATTTTTTACCCATAGAAGAAATAGTATAGTTTTCTACCATTTCAACTAATCCACTAATAACTGCTACAAAACCATTAGCTTTTTTATATGGATCAGCTTTTCTAAACACAAAATAAATTACAAAAGAAAAAATAGCAATAATAATCATTACAATAAAAGAAGTGATAACCTCACCAGAAAAAGTGGAACTATTCCAATCTAATACATGTGACAAGTCCATATTATTCACCTCGATTCTTTTCCCTTATTAGCATAGAAACTAATAAAAAAACAAAGTAAGGTATAGCAGCAAATAGAATATAAAAATAAGTCTTTTTATCGCCACTATCATTTGTTAAATATATCACTAAAAAAGATAAAACAAGCCCTAAAAGTAGCAAAATCATTCTAAAAATTTGTAAAAATAGTAAAAAAGCGGTTCCAGGATTTTCTTTACTCATTAACTCAGTTGTTTTAAACAAAGAAAAGATATTTGCCAAACCAAAAACAGCACCTATTGCTAAAGAAGTTGTTACATAATAATTATGATAAATCAAAAATATTAAAGATAATAAAATAAGTGCTAAATTAACAAGAAGATAAGTAAATATAATCCTAAAAGAATAAGAGTTTTTATTGAGTTTCATCTTTTTAATTATACTATTTTTTAAATTGAAAAAATAATAGTAGAAATCTACTAATAAATCTTTTAAAATCACTATGTGAAAAAACTTATAGAAATAACAAAAAATCTATTTAAACCAGTTGATTTAACCAAAGGAAGACCCTTAAAAGTCATATTAATTTTTATGACTCCTATTTTACTTTCTTTGTTTTTTCAACAAATTTATACAATATCAGACGCAGCAATTGTAGGAAACAACCTAGAAAAAGAGCTTGTAGCTGGTGTTAATCAATCTTACTCTTTAGTTTTTATAGTTATACAATTCGCCTTTGGATGCACTTCTGGCTTTTCAGCCATTTCTTCTCAAAAAATGGGTCAAAATGACTTAGAAGGTGTTAGAAAATCATTTGCAGCTCAACTTTTAATGAGCTTAATAATTTCAATAATACTAACAATTGTAGCTGTTTGCTGCATTCCATTTTTACTTAACTTTATAGGTTCAGTAGAAGGAACAAAAACATACACCGCAGCAAAAGAATACATTTTTATTATTTATTTAGGCTTATTTACACAAATTTTTTATAACTTAATGGTCTCAGTTTTAAGAAGTATCGGTGATTCTTTAACCCCTCTTCTATTTTTAATAGCCTCAACAATTATTAATATTTGCTTAGATATTTTATTTATTGTCGCTTTTAAGTGGGGTGTAATTGGAGCAGCAGTTGCTACTGTTATTTCTCAATTACTAGCAGGTTTAGCATCATTTATTTATTCTCTTTATAAATATCCTTATTTAAGATTTAAATTAAATGATTTTAAACTAAATTTCAAATTTGCCTTTGCTCATTTAAAACTTGGTTTACCTTTGGCTTTGCAATTTTCTATCTTAGCAATAGGTTTAATCATTTTACAAAAATCAATGAATAATTTCGGTGTAGATGCTATTAACGGATATGGAGTTGCTGCTAAATATAATGACTTTTTAATGACTCCTTTTTCCGCTTTAGGTACAGCTATGCTTTCTTATATGGGTCAAAACTTAGGAGCTCATAATACCTCTAGAATTAAAAGTGGTTTAAAAGATTCAGCAATAGTAATGCTAATAATGTATGTAATTTTTGGTGGTCTTGGTATTTTAACTGCAATTAATGGCACTTATACTCATATTTTCTTAAGTTCTGAAAATATTAATGATAAAGTTAAATTCTATGCTTCTATGTACATATTTATAGATTGTGCATTTTATCCAATACTCGGCTTCTTATTTTTATACCGCAATATATTACAAGGCTTAGGAAAATCATTATTTCCTTTCTTAGCTGGAATTGGTGAATTAATTGGACGTACTCTTTTATGTGAATTCTTACCAAGTTTAATAAACAAAGAAAATCCTACTTCCGACGCCTCTTATATTGGTTTATGCTTTGCTGATACATTAGCTTGGACCTTTGCTGTTACTTTACTTTTAATTGGTCTTTATTTAACATTCATTAAAGGAAAATTATTACAAAAATTAGATCAAGAAAATTTAAAAGCTGCATCTTCTAATTAAATCTTCTACTTCTTTTTCTAATTTAGCCTTTTCACGTGGTCTACTTACTTGTTTTAATTCATCTTTTTTAATTTGAATAATTTTCTTTTGATATTTCTTTACATTAAAAAAAGGATCTATTAATAAAGACTCATAAATACCTTTAAAAAGGTTAGAAAAGCTTATATACGCATTTAAAAATTTATTTACAAATTCTTCTTTATTTTCACATAAATTAAAAATATCCTTTAAATAAGAAACTAAAGCATATAACTGAGGAGTCTGCTCAGAAGAATAATCAATAACAGGATCATCTAGTGTTATCAAAAAAGAAAGAAGATAATCTAGCGCCTTTAAATACTCTTTATTATTTACATAATAATTACACTTTTTTACTAATATCAAAAAAGAATCATCTAAAAGAAGCTGAACTGAGTAACAATCACAATCCTTTTCTTTAATATATTTTTTCTTTAAATTTTCAATTTCTAAAATTTTTTCCATATTATTAATATTTTAAAATAAAAAGTGCTAATTTTTAATATGAATCTAATCTTTAACCTTAAAAATTATTAGATTAAAATTTTAAATCATATAATATTAGCACTTAAATATTAAATCTTAGGTAAAGTAAGAGTATTCTTAAAATAATTAAATTCTGTCTCTAAACTAATTTCATAACCACTTTGAACATAGTTAATATTAAATTTATTTAATCTAATATTTGTTTCTTCATTAGAAGTATTCTTAATAAGTTCAGCATGCAAATTTACATTACTTATTTTTGAAACATCTTCTAAATTTAAAAATGATGCATATTTATCTTGATTAACAGTAGCAGTAAATTCTGCTTTGCTTTGTTCCTCTACAGTTTTAGTAAGTTCAATACCTTCTAAATTATATTTAAAAGCATATATATCAATATTACGCTTAGAAGTATTTTCACTTGCTTGATATTTACCATCACTTCCTAAAATATAAGTATGGGAAGAAGTATAATATTTATTTACTGAAGTTTTAGAAACACCTAAAGGATCAGTAGAATCAATAGAATTAAAGACTGTTTGTGAACCAGATTCAAATTCTATTTTATTTTCTAAATCAACCATGTGATTAAAATAATTATAAATGATTTGTTTACCATCTTTTTTAACAATATATGTTGTTGAATAAGTTGGAAAAGTAATTTCACTTCTTAAGGCTTTTTCAAAATCATTATTAGTTATTTCCTCACTATTATTACTAGTTGGTGTACAAGAAGCTAAACCTAATAAAATTAATGGTAATATTAAAAGATTCTTTTTCATTTTATTTACCTCCAATATTGCTATTATCAATACTATAAGCATTATCTAAAATTAATCCTAATAATTCTAATAATTCATTATATTCTTTTAGTGCTTGATCAAATTTAGCTTTTTCTGTTGTAACTTTGTTTTTATCTTCTTCACTTAAATATTTATAAACTTGATTAGCTTTATATAAATAATGACGATTAGATAAAACATCAGTAGTAGAAAGCTTATCAACATATGTTTTAAATAATTCAGAAGTCATTTTTGCTCTAATTTCTTCTTCTGTTTTAATGTTGACATATGGTTTTCCAGTTTCTTCATTAAAAGAGAAAATAAATGAAGTATCAAAGTCTCTAATAAAAGTATTTTCTTCCCACCACATTTGAGTATAATTATCTACCACATTTAAACTACGTCCAAAAGAAATGGCAGTTTTAGTAGGAGTAATAGAATCCGCTAAAGAAGAATAATCTTCATTAATATAATAAACATCACTACCATTATAAGAAGAAGTGTTAGCATCATGAGAACCAATGAAGTTATTAAAATAAGTAACTTGAGTAATCATGCCGATTTTTAAGTCAGTAACAATATTTTTAACTTGTAATTTTCCGCCTTCTTTATTATGCCCAGCAATAGCTCCAACTTCTTTTTTGCAATTCTTAACATCTAGATAAACAATAGCGTTATTAATAGTTGTACTACCTCTATTTCTACCAATTAATCCAATAGCTGCCCCTTCAGTAGTAATACTTCCTTCACCAAAGAAATTTTCAATTGTAATAGCAACATCCTGACTAGAGCCACCTACACCACCAGTTAATAAACCTATGTATTTAGGCCCGTTTATTTCAGCATTATAAATATTAATATTAGTTAATTTACATCTATTACCATCGCTTCTAAAACGACCACAGATTACGCCAAAATAACCTTCACCACCAGTAACATTAGTATTTTGTTCAATTTTAGGATTTATAAAATCAACATTAGTTATTTCACCATCAGTAATTAATCCAGCAATAAGTCCAACATCTGATAATCCATTTACTGAAGCATTTTCAAACTTAACATTTTTTATTACTCCAGAAAATTCAGAAAATAAACCTGTTCTAGCTGTAGTAGATTGAATAGTTAAATTAGAAATAGTATAACCTTGACCATCAATTTCTCCAGTAAATTTAACAACTTTAGCTGAATCAAATTCCCAGTTAAAAGAAGAACAATCAATATCATTTATAATACGATACTTAGAACCTTTAGTATCCATATTTATGGTCATATCATATAAATCTTCTACAGTTGATAAATTAATAACAGTAGAAATCTTTAAAGCTTTATAAATAGAAGAATCACCATAGCTATTACTTAAGACAGCATAAACATCATATTCTTGATTAATATCAGGAACTTGAATAGTATCAAAACTGAAAAAAGTAGAAAGATTATTACTTAAATCAATAGTTTGATGACCTATAGCATTAGATGAGCCATTTTTAATTTGTTCAACCTTAGGCTCATCACTATTAACAGGTAATATCAAATATGATAAACTTACATCACTTCGATAAATATTACCACTAATAGTCATATGAGCTTTGTTTGCATCTATAGTAGTTCCATCTTCCCCAACTTTAGAATCGCTTTTTAAGTATGAAACTTTAAAATCTTCTAAACGAGGAGTATTTTCTTCACTATCTAAATAAAAAGTTTGAATAACCTTTTGCACTTCATTAGTAGCTTTTAATTTGAATGTATATTCTATCTTGTGTACTTCATAATTTGAACTTGTATAACTAACAGCAAGCTTATTACTAGTAACTGTATAATCTATATCTTTAGCATATGTTTTATTAGAATTAAATCTATCATGAACAATAAAATCAGGAATAGCATCTAAATCATTTTTATTAGTAGTAAAAACTTCTTTTTTATATCCTTCAATTAAACCTATACCTTCAGTTCTATTAGGATTATTAACACTAGTTTCTTGAGCTAGATTTTCAAAAGAATCAAATTTTAAATTAGATAAATAAGTTTTACCAACTTTTGTTCCAGTATTTACTTTTAATACTAAAGAATCAATATTACCTTTAGCTCCTGATAAAACACCAGCATTTGAAATATAATTTCCACTTTCGCTAGTTAAATCAACATATTGATTAGTAGCAAAATTAAAAACTTTAAAAATAATATAACCAGATAATCTAACTTCTACTCTAAACTTAGTCCATACACCATTAACAGGAAGAAATTTAGTAGCATTAACTTTACTACCTGAAACAAAATATTGGTAATTAGAAGAATTAAAACCAAAACTAGCGACAGTTTTACTTCCAGATCCAAATTCTAAAGTTACTCCATTTGTTTCACCATAACTCATTACATATCCTTCTAAAACAACAGTACCTTTTTTTCCAATATTAGTAGAATTAGCGTTTAATTTTGCTTTATAAGTAATATTAGAAGCTTGTCTTTTAGAATCAATTTCAATAGCCCTATTATTAGCAATGTTATTATAATCACCAACTGAGTCTACAATTTTAACACTTCCCATTTCACCATTAGTAATTTGCCATTTATAGTAATTACCTAAATCAATGCCAGTTTTATAACTTGAAAAATCATCTTCAAAACTTAATGGTAAATCTGAAACAACTTGATTTGTTTTTTTCAAAACAACAACCTCAAAATCTTTATTACCTTTATATTCTTGATCTCTTTCTTTATAAGTAACAGTAGCTGTTAATTTTACTTTAGTATCAACATCTAATCTAGTTACTCTTGCAACAATATCAGCTACACCACCATCATCTTTTTTACTTACATCAATATTAATAACATTAGTATTAGAAGAAGCCCAAGTAATAGAAGTGTCATAAATAGAAGATTTTAATAATCTAAAGTCAGAAACAATTTTATTTAAATCAATATTAAAAGTAACTAATTTTAAAGCCTCAGTTAATTGCATAGGAGTAGAAGCTTCTACTTCTTTTTTTTCATCATTTTTATTAATTTGATTTTGAATAATATTATTAGAAATTCCTAAAATAGATGTAAAAGCAGTAGCGATTGTTAATAAATTAATAATTCTTTTCATATTTCACCTCTTAATTATGCAAATTAGCACCTAAAGGGCTATTATTTTCACCCATAGTCTTAAATTTAGATTCATCTTTTAATTTTAAGAAATCACCTAAATTAACTGAACCATCCTTATTTCTTAAAACTTTATGAATATCAACTTTATTTTCTACAGCTTCTCCTTTAAAAGACTGCTCCTGTGGAGTAGTAATAGAAACAAAAGGATTTTCTAAATCTTCAAATAAAGTACCTCTTAATGCTTCAACATCATAATCAACTTCTTGCATACTACCTATATATAAAGAAGACAAAGAATTAAAGAAAGCACAATAACTTGCAGAGCCCTTATAGGCATCTTTTGAATTATTAATATTTTTTTCTTTAGTTATAGGATTAACTTTTTCACCAATAGAAAAAGATAAACAATTCTTATATGAATTTAAAGATGTGGCTCGATCTCTACAAGTAGAAAAATTATATCCATCTTCATCTCTTGATCCGTTATTAAAAGCTGTACAATTTTCAAAATAAATGGTTCCTGGATTAGAATTATCAGTAAATCCTGTAGCTAAATTATTAAAAGCTACACAGTTAATAACAGTATGATTAACAGCAATAGATTCACCACCTAATTTAAAACCATTACCATCAGAATTAGCAGTACCAATACCACCAGTAGTAATACCATTATTAAAAGCTACGCAATTTTTTAAAGTAACTGGACCAATAGGACCTGATTCACCTTTAGTATATAAATCCCAGCCATCATCAACATTGTTATAAGCAATACATCCATCAAAAACATTGTTATAACCTGTAGTTAATTTGCAGGCAAATCCATCAGAATCCTCACCAGTAGGATCATGATTATCATAAGAAGTGCAATTAATAATTAAATTATTACTAGGCCAAGTATCAATAGTTTCGTAATTAGAAAAAGAACGTCCTAATTGAAGACCAGTATCTCTACATTCAAAAGTTTCCATTTGAGAAACAATGTTGTAATTACCGCCAATATAGATACCATTATCACCAGCACCTTTAACTTTAAATCCTTCTACAGTCCAATAATCAGAATCTAAAGAAATTCCTCTATTAGAAGAAGCATATGCCATTTGCGAAAAATCAAATAAAACATCAACATATGTTCCATCTTCTTTTTTCTCTGGAGTCATATATTTTCTCTCTTCTTCTTTACTAGCAACACCTACGCCGCTATTTTTTTCACTATCTCTAGTAACTCTTAAAGTTGAAGTAAGAGAATAAGTACCTTCTAAAAGAATGATTCTTCCTCCTTTGTTCAACCTATTCATTGCAGAAAAAGCATCCAAAGGGGATTCTTTACTTCCACTATTAGTAGCTTCCCCTTTAGGTGAAACATAAATCACATTTAGTCCATTATTATTTTCTTCAACTGAAGTACTAGTAACAATATTTTCACTATTAGATGAATTTTGTGTATTACACCCATACAATAAAGGTAGAATTAAAGCGATAAATAACAATTTACTTTTTTTCATATAAAACACTTCCTATCTATACAATTTTAATTTTATCAAAATGAATGCCCTTACACTTAAAATAATTAGTTATCTAAATAACATTTGTGCGGACCGCACAAAAAGCCGCTAAAAGTCTTTATTATTTTTTATGTTTTATATTATATTAAATCTATGTAAGCGATTACTTACAATAAAGCGAAAGGAAACTTTTATGAAAATTAAAAAAATTATTCCCTTATTTTTATTAGTACTTGGCCTTGCTTCATGTACTTCAACTTCAGATTCAACTGTAACTGAAGTTTCAACTTCTGAAAAGCAAAGCGAAACTAGCTCTGATTCTGTTACTACAGTCGTTCCAGTAAGTTCTGAATCTGCTGCTCCAGCCCCAACTAGTTCCGAAACCACTTCAACTTCTATCACAAAATCTATTGATATGACTACATTACCTGTGGTTAGTAAAGCTGATTTTACAGCCGCTGATGGTTTCTTTAAAATTCATACAATGTCTACTGAACCAGGTAAAAGAATTAAAACTGATGCAACTTCTGATGTTAAAAAATCAAAAGCTGTTATTGAATTTACTGTTACTGGTAGTGGTAAGGTTTCTATTTCTGCTAAATCTGGTAGTAGTAAAAATTTCACTAGATTATTCTTAGCTGAATTAACTGGTGGCGAAGTTGGAGAAACTGCTGAATTTAATTATTTAAGTGCTCATACTGTCAGTCCTTCTTATGAAGATATTGAATTTATTTTACCAAAAGCTGGAACATACTTAATTCTTTCTAATCAAAATACTTCTATACAAACACTAGAAGTTACTTATACTGAAGGAACTACTACTGAAGCTCCAGTTGTAACCCCTGCTATTACAGATTCAAATGTTTTAACTCCATATGAATTATTACCAGGCACTTATACTGATCAAAAAGTTGGAAACTTCACTATTAATGGTGATATAGAATATAAAGGTCAAAGAACTTTAACTGGTTATACTTTAGAAGGTTATACTAATGCTTTACTTAATGACTGCTTTAATTTAGCTGCTGGTAAAACCTTAAAATTTGAAGCTAGTGGACAAGGAACTCTTTCTTTCTATGCTCTGTCTAGTGATTCAGCTGTTGCTCCTAAACTTGGTCATAAAAAAGCTGGTGAAGCTGAATTTACTTATGAAACCACTGCTTTACCATTAGGTGGAGAAAAAACTTTAACAGCAGTAAATATTAGTATTCCTGAAGCAGGAACATATGAATTTACTGTAGATTCAGTTTCTGCGCTTATCTTTATTGCTTCCTTTGCTGCTATTTAATCTTAATTATTAATCCTCATTAATAAATTACCCTCCAAAAAGAGACTTATTAATTTAAGTCTCTTTTTCTTTGTTTTCTCTCACTAACTTTAAACTATTTCTTTATAATTATTAAGCTTATGACAAATTATATTTATGTAATTTTATTAGGAATTTCCTTAGCGATGGACGCTTTTACTGTTTCTATAATCGATGGCTTATCTTTTACTAAAATTTCCAAATTAAAATTACTTATTATTCCTTTAATGTTTTCTCTTTTCCAAGGATTAATGCCCTTAATTGGACATTATATTGGCTCAACATTTCTAAATTATATTGATTCATATGATCATTATATTTCTTTTGCAATTTTATTATTTATTGGTGGAAAAATGATTTTTGACTCGATAAAAGAATATAAAGAAAAAATAGAACCTGAATTAAAAATAAAAAGCTTTAATTTTCTTACAATAACACTTCAAGCCATTGCTACAGCAATAGATGCCCTTGTAGTTGGTTTAACTCTACAGGAAGACTCTAATTTAAACATTTATATAGATATTTCAATTATTATATTTATTACTTTTGTTTTTTGTATTATAGGAGTATTTTTAGGCAAACAATTATCTAAAATTTTAAAAGGTCATTTTGAATTAGCAAAAATTTTGGGTGGATTTATTCTTATTTTAATCAGCATCAAAATTCTTCTTTCTGGTTTGGGAATTATTAATTTTTAAAGTAATTTATATAAGATTTTTTCTAAATCATCTTTACTTAATAATTTAGGAACAGGATATAAAGGAATGGCTTCCTTGTAAGCCATATTAACTAATTTTTTTATATCTTTTTCTTTTAAAATACCATGTAAAGAATCAGGTAAATCTAGATCATCTTTTAAGAATTCTAAATATGTAAAAAACTTTTGTCTTTTATTTATTAAAGAAGAATTAGGATTAAATAAGGTAAGAGAATTAGATAATTTATCAATTTTTCTATCTAAACACGAACCATAGCTTTTTAAAACCTCTACTAATAAAACACCCATTAAAAAACCATGTGGCAAATTATAATAAGCACCTAAGGCATGACCTAAAGCATGCACATATCCAACATAAGCTTTTGAAAAAGATAAACCTGCTAAATAACTAGCTTTTAACATTTTCTCTAAATATTCTAAATTATTTTCTTCCTTATAAGCTTTAACTAAATTTTTAAAGATTAAATCAATAGCTTGTTTTTCTTTTCTAATTCTAAATGGAGTATTAGCTTTATTAAAATAAGCCTCTAAAGCATGAGTTAAGGCATCAATACCGGCGTAAGCTATTACTTTTCTAGGAGATTTAGTAAGTAAATATGGATCAAATAGAACCTTATCGCATATTAATTTAGGAGAGAGAATTGCATATTTTTCTTTCTTTTGATGATTAGAAATAACACTAGCAATAGTAACTTCTGAACCTGTACCAGCTGTAGTTGGTATTCCTATTAATAATGGTAATTTACCTCTCACCTTAAAAAGTCCCTTTAAATCACTAAGTTTTTTATTTTTATTATTAGTTAAGCAACAACAAGCTTTTGCTAAATCTAAACATGAACCTCCACCAAAAGCTAAAATTGCTGTTAAATTATTTTCTTTATAAATATTTAAAGCTAAATAAACTTCTTGCTCATCTGGATTTGAAGAAGTTTGGTCAAAAATCTTATAAAATATTTTCTTCTCATCTAAATTATTTTTAAGTTCATTTAAAAGACCAAGGCCATTAATATGCTTACCTGTTACTATTAATAATCTTTCATTTTTAATATCATTTGCAAGATTTAAATATTTATTTTGCCCACTATATATTTTGCTTTTTTTATATTTTAAAAAAAGTCCTGATACAAAAAGAATCTTTTGATACAATCTTATAAATAATTTATTCATAATCTAACTTTATTTCAGTTACAGAAGTAAAACTATCTAAAGTCCCTTTAACAAAATCAGGATTAGAAAAAGCAACTAAAGAACATTCTTTTACCTTAGAAGAAATTTTAGCAATATAACTAGAAACATCTTCTAAACTTGTATCTAACATATCTTTTCTAAATTTTAAAACATCACTTTCATTATAATTAACATAAGCCCTAAAGAAAGCAGCATAAGAAATAAAGTCTAAAGAAGGATCCTGGTAACTATCACTGTAATCTTCTATTTTTGCTAAAAATAAATCTTTTTCTGTAAAAACTAATCTATTTAAATAGTCACCAAAATAAATTATTTTATCGCGAGATTTACTATAATTTTCTGCAAGGTAAACATTAATATTAACTAATTGTAAATCAAAAATATTTAAAAATATATGATAATTAATTCCCTCATTTTGCCCATCATCATAAATTTTGTTCATTAAAAGAATTTGAACTAAATCATCCCTCATTTCTTTAATTTCAGAATCTCCTAATTTAAAAGAAACTGAAACAGTATTATTTTTAACTTGATTGCTAATAAAAGCTTCATTTCTTTGATATTTTAATGAATAAAAAATAGGATCTTGAATTTCAATTTTATTTAATTTAGAAACAATATTTTCCCTTAAATTATTTTCAATCCTATTAATATTTCTTTCATTAGAAAGTAAACTAAAATTAAATCTCTTAAAAGAGAAAACTTTTTTAATAATATTTTGAATATCATTTATTAATTTTGGATAAACACTATCAAAATTATCTGACAAATCTTGTAAATAATTAATATAAGAAAAGCCATAAAAATGCTCATTTAAAGAAAACTCATCATCAGCTAAACTACTAGAGCGAATAGAACAATAAAGAGAAGTATCAAGTAACTTATGTTTTGCATGTAAAAGCGCTATATGTATTAATAATTCTAAATTATGCTTTTCCAAATACGGATTAAACATTAGATTACTTATAATCTTTATTAACTTTGGAAAATCATCAACAAAGCAAGTAAAATGTAAAGAAAGGAATTTATACATCTTTTTAAAACGATCATTAGAAGAAGATAAAGCTTCAAAATTATATTTTAAAGCGTATTTACTTAACTTATTTGAACTTAATGAAGAATGACTACAATTAGGTAACTTATCAAAAATAGAAGTAAAAAGAGATAAAACATGTATACTATCAACATCAAGATCATGAAGATCAAAAATTAAAGAAAAATAACATGTCTTCTTATTTTCAATATTAAAATGATAAAAATTAAATCCCCTTTCAAGTTTCTTAGATTTTAAAAAGAGTAAATCATCATTTAAATCTTTAATCTCAACAGAAGGATAATTGGTTTTTTCTATTCTTTTTTCGTAATTTTTAGAATAATTTAAAAAGCTTATATTATCTTTAATAATATTTTCAGTTTGACTTATTGTTAAACTATTTTGATATTCTTGTATTTTTTTATTTAATTCTTCTTCTCTTTCATCTGCAATTGATAAAGAAGGAATATAATCTATAAAAATACATGATCTCTTAAAATTTTCTGAAACTTCTTTAAATATCAATTTAATAAATGCAATTAGTTCTAAATTACTAAATCTCAGGAATGACATTAAATTTTTTACAACATTAAAATAATAAGAGTCTTTAAGATTTTTCTCTCCGGCAAAATTAATCATCATCTTTAATTCACCAACATCAAAATCACTATATTCATTACTTTCGATATTTAAGATTTTTTTCTTAATTTCAAATCTAAAATCATCTAAATCTTCTTTAGATGGAAAATAATTGTTTAAAAATTTATATAAATGATTAATTTCTTTATTAGAGTCAAAGTTATATTTTGTATTTTTAAAACAATTTAATGAAAAAACACAAGGATATGTTTGAGAAAAATAAATTTCACATTTAGTAAAAATTTCTTTTTGTTTTACATCACTTCTATCTAAATAAGCATTTTTATGTAACATAGAAGAATATAAACCAGCCTTATTAATAATTAAAGGTAACAAAATTTTACATATTTCTACATCAAATTTACTGAATTTATGTGGATCCAAAACCATAGAAAATGAACTAGCAAAAATATTTTTAACTCTATTTGAAGGATATTTAACAAATTCTTTTTTGCTTTCTAGCAATTTAAAGTGCTCAGATAAATTATCAAAATAATTTTGTCCTAAACCATATTTACTCAAATATTCTTTATCTAAATAATCTAGTAAATTATCAATATCTAAATCGCCATAAAAAGAAAGTATCATGTTGCTAGGTTGATAAAATTTTTTATATGTTGCTAAAGTTTTTTCATAAGTCGAATTTAAAAATCCTTCAACACTATAATCATTAATTAATTCTAAAGAAGTATTTTTAAAATTAAATTCATGTATAGCTTTTTTCATTACAAAATCAGCATTATATTCATTATCAACTGCGGCAAAATATAATGGGCTATCTATTTGTAAAGTATCAAAATTGAAAGTCATTATTCTTCTTAAAGCGTAACAATAATAAGCATTTTTTGAAAAAAGAGGATTAAATAAAGTATCTAATAAAACATCTAAAAATATATTAAAAGAAGCTTTATTATAAGTAGCAAAACTATAATGTGTTTGATTATTAAAAATTTCATCTTTTTTAAAAATCAATGCTGTTCTATAACTAACATTATTAAAAACATCACTATATGGATACTTCTTACTTCCTTCATTTAGAACTAAAGGAATAAAACTAATACATGCTGATTTATCATAATTTGGAGTATTAACAGTAATGTTAGCAATCATCTTTTTGCTTTTAGTTTTATAAAAATAAATTAAACAATTTGTCTTTAGGTGTTTATATACTTTTAAAATACATTGTGGGTACTTGATATTAAAAGTATTTTGTAAAATAAAATTTTTGTTCATAACCAATATTATAATGTATTTAACTTTAAAAATAAAAAACAATAATTAAATAAACACACCTTTTTAAAACTAAAGTAACTAAAAAGTAATATCCTTAATAAATATATTGAAAATATATTATTTAAAATATACACTTTTAAAGGGGTTTAAAATTATGCCAAAAATAGTATTAATCGGAGGTGGTTCCTCTTCTGGAAAAACCTTTATTACAAAAGAAGCATTAAAGAAATTAGGAAGAGAAAATTTTACATTCATTTCTTTTGATGATTATTATAAAGATATTTCAAACCTTTCTATTGAAGAAAGAAAAAAAGAAAATTTCGACCATCCCTCAGCCTTTGATTGGCCTCTAATTTTAGAACAAATTTCAAAATTAAAAGTAGGTGAATCAATAAATAAACCAGTTTATGATTTCAATATCTTAACTAGAACCAACAAAACTGAAGTAGTAAAACCTAAAAATGTTGTAATTTTTGAAGGAATTATGGCATTAGAGAATTCAAAATTAAGAAAAATGGCTGATTTAAAAATATTTGTGGCTGCCTCTCCAGAAAAAAGATTTTTAAGACGTCTAATACGAGACCATTCAGAAAGAACTAATCGTCCTTATGACTTTATTATTGATCAATATTTTTCCACTGTTAAACCAATGTATGATGAATTTGTAAAACCTACACAATTCTATGCTGATACAATCATTTATAATGAAGATGACGCAAAAAAGACCTCTCGTGCTATTAATATTTTAACTGTTTTACTTAATGCAGTATTACATGATAAAGAATACCCATCATTCTAAAACTATATTTTTATAATTTTATTATTTAATAAATTTCACTCTTGAAAAATCAATTCTTTCATTTAATTCACTATTAGCATTTTCTAAGCTAGGATAGCCTACACAAATAAAACAAAAAGGAAACTTAGTATCATCTTTAATGTTTAAAAATTCCTTAGCTTTTCTAACTCTTTCTTGATTAGGATAAACTCCTAAATAAACAGCACCTAAACCTAAATGAACAGCTTCTAATAGTAAATTTTGACTTGCTAAAGCCATATCTTGTTCAGCATATGAGGTACTAGTAATAACTTTATTTATATCCAAAATTGGAACAATAATAACATTAGCTTTTAAACATGCTTTAGCATACTGGCTCACTTCACTTAATTGATCTTTTAAAATAGGATTAGAAACAACAATTAATTCCCATGGTCTTTCATTTTTTGCTGAAGGGCCTAGCATAAAAGCTTCTAAAAGAAGTCTAATTTTGTCTTCTTCAACTTCTTTATTAGTAAATTCTCTAACGCTTCTTCTAATTTTAATTTCTTTTAAAATATCCATACTAATTCACCTTAAAATTCTCAGCATTCTTTAAATCAAAGTCTTCACCTTTAAATTCATCCATGTTGTGATTTACTTCATAATTAAAATTCATAAATTTAACATTTTTAGCATTTCTTAAATATAATACATTAACCTTATCTTCTAACATTTCAAATTTATAATATGGTCTTAAATCCTTAAATATCTTAGGCCATTTAGACTTATTTTCAATACTTAAATTAACAGTATCAAAACTTATATTTGAAATATTAGTCTCATCTTCACCATAAATTAAGATACCATTTTCTGAATTGGCATTAATGTTTCTAAATACTATATTTTTAACATGCCCTATTTTAGTATCTTCTTTTCTTTTAACTGCAGTAATGCAAATAGGTTCGGAAGAACCCCAATAGTATTGTTTAGCAAAAATACGTGTATCAATATTAATATTTGAAAATATAATGTTTTCAATAGAGCCTTCATCTCTTAATTGAATAGAAATACCTCTATTAGAATTAAAAATATTACAGTTTGTAATAGTAATATTTTTAAACAAAGAACAAGATTCTGTACCAAATTTGAATCCAGCTGAGGTTGTAATAATATTACAATTAGTTACTGAAATATTTTCACAGTTTCCATATTTTTTCTCAGCAGCTGTATTTTTAAAAACAATTGCATCATCGGCACAATGAATAAAACAATTACTAATACGTAAATTTTTACAATGATCAGGATCAATACCATCACAATTTGCAGTTTTTAAACTATTGTTAATTCTAATACCATCAATTAACCCATCATTTACACCGACTAAATGTAGAGTCCAAAAAGCAGAATTAGCTAAGGTAATATCCTTAATAGTTAAACCTTCAACCCCTTCTAAGAAAATCAAAGGCATACGTGGATAAAATTTTCCATCAATAAAATATTTATCCTCAAAACCTTTATATATAATTCCATTACCATCAATAGTACCAAAACCAGTGATCTTAATATTTTTTGCTTGATTTGCATAAATAAAATATAAAGAAGGTTTACCATTATAATCACAATTAGTATAAGAAGGAGTTTCTAATTTATCTGAATATTTCAAATGGCGTTTAAAATAATCAAAATCATTAAAATTATTACTAGCTTTTAAGCAAGCACCATTTTCAAAATAGAGTTCAACATTATCTTTTAAAACAATTGTCCCAGAAAAATAAGTCTTTCCAGCAGGAATTATTACTCTCCCACCTTTATTACTAAAGCAAGAATCAATAGCATCTTGAATGTAACAAGCGTTATTTAAATTTTTAACATCCGCACCAAAATCCTCAATATTAAAATCCATAACATACTCCTTATATCTTAAAAATTATAGCATGTTAGTTTTAAACAAGAAGAAAAGATATTTTATTAAATAAAATATTTTAATTAAAAAAACACCCTGCTAATTCTAGCAAGGTGTTCAAACTATTTACTTATATTCAATCTTAAAATTAGAAATAGTCGTACGATTACCAACAGAAGTTGTACCAGTATTAATAAAACCAATACCACCTTTATTTTGTAAACCATTAGTAATATCAGCTTCTAAAGTTACAGACATTTCATGATCATTATCAGTAATAGTTGGATCTTTTTCTTTATCTGAAACAATACTAGCAGTTAATTTAGTATCAGTTAAAGAAATGCTAACATCAACATTTCCTTTATATGCCGCTGCAAATAAACCTTTGTATTCTACATCATTAACAGTTGTTTTAACCTTTGAAATATATTCAGCTTTATCATTATTAAACTTATATAAACCAAATAAGCAAGCATTAGAATATGCTTTTTCTCTTTCAATTCTTAAACCATAACCACTTAATGTAGTAGTATCATATCCAATATAAATATCTAAATATTGACCATGTGCAGAGCCAAAACCTTGACCAGCTGATTTAGCAGGATTTAATCTCATTGTTAAATCCATAGCCTTATTTTGATTAGAACTAATAGGAGTATAAAGCATTCTAGCCCCTCTACCTTTTTGACTAAAACCATATTTTCCTAAAGCTCCATCAGCCCCTTCAGTATATTCAAACCCATCTGGGAAAGAAGTCTTTGAATCTTCAACTTGTTGCTTATATTGAACAAAGTTTTTGTTTTCAGATCCATCAGCATTATTTGGATAATAAACACTTTGTAAATCAGCAGGAATATGAGTATCAAACATAAAAGAATCTTCACTTACTACTTTATTACTAGAAGCAATATTTTCTAAACTATTAAAATCTAAAATAGTGCTAGATGAAGTAACTTGTTCATTAGTAATAGTGCTGTTAGTTACAAAAGTTTTAACTTCACTATTAAGATCAGATAAATTAGATTTAGTAGCAATAGTTGCAATAATATATTTACCAATATCACCATTAGTTAATGTATATGATTTAAATGGTTTATTTAAACGAGTTGTAGCAACCTTAACGTCATCATTATCTAATTTATTATCATTAGAACGATAAAATTCAATAAGAGAATTATCTTTTAAATCTTCATTATTAAAATCTAAAGAATAATTTAAATTTGCTTTACCATCACTAATTTCTAATGAAGCACCACTTTCTAAAGTAGGAGCAGTTCTTTTAGCAGGAGTTAAATTAAAATACATTACAGCATGTAAATTAGATTCTGATTGAATTTCTACATAATCAGTAACTTCTTCTAAACCTATTTTATCCTTAACTTTAACATTTAAAGTATTATCTTCATTAATTGTACAAGTAAAGTTAGAATTCTCTGCTAATTCTACTTTGTATTTAACATTTGTCAAATCTGTAGAAGAAGAAATAAAAGTTGGAACTAAAGTAGTTTGTTGACCTTCTACTAATTTACCATCAGCACCTAATAAGCCATTTTTTACTTCTAAAGTTGCACGATATGGTAAATCAATATTATTAGATACTAAATCTTTTACATTATTAGGATCCCAATTATCACTTCCTTTTAATAAATTATAAGAATTATAAGTATCTCCGACTTTAAATGCTTTTAAGGCAACATCAGTTTCTTTTAAAGTAATTGTATTATTAAAACCATCAGCACCAATAACAACATCTAAATCTTTATAAGTAGAATTATATACATAATTTTTAACTTCAGGATGACGATCTAAAGTGTTACACCAAGTAATACCACCTTCGAAATCATCTTCAAATTTACAATCAATAAGAGCTAAATTAGTAGGATCCTTAGAAAAATAAAACTTTGAATTTGCATCTCCTTTTCCTCTAAAGGTACAGCCTAAGAATGCTATATTTTGTGAATTTGAGCCCCACATTGGGTGTTTACCATAAAAATCAAAATCACAATTTTCATATACTACATGATTACCTGGTTGAATAGCATCATCAGTACATTCAATATGACAATCTTTAAAATAAAATCTATCTGCACCACCTGGAATACAATTTAGACGAGAGATAAACCTAACATTATTAAATTGCCACTTATCAGAATTAGTACCAATATTACTTACTGTTTGACCTTGTGTTATAGATGTAGAATTTCTCGCTGGAACATTTAAACTAGGATTATCAGGATAAACTAAATCCAAATTAACATAATTTCCAATAGTTAAATCCTTAGCGACAAACCCATTAGAAACACCCATAACATTCCAGTTTCCAGTAGATCCTTCTCTATTACCTCTATTACCAGCAATAATAGTCTTACTAGCATCTTTATCTAAACCATAAATTCTTACAAAATCTTGTTTTAATTCTAAACCATGCATATTAGAACCAATGGTATCTTCTTCTGCATCTTTATCATCTACCCAATAGACACCCTTAGCTAAATAAATAATTGTTGGCTCATCATAAGAAGCCCCAGCAACTAAATGTTTGCTAGCTTCAACTAGATCGTTATAAACAAAATCGTTTAATTTACTAGATTCTAAAGAAGAATCTACTAAAATATGATGTTCATCTAAAGTGATATCTTCACCAAAATAATTAATTTTAGTGATTTTTGTTTCGCTTTGACTATTAGAACTTTGACTTACACTTGTACTAGAACTTGAACTCATTTTCTCACTATTACTAGAACTGTTAGACTCTGAACTAGGATTACAACTTGCTAAGCTAAAAGATAAAGTCAAAATAAAAGCTAAGCTTAATAAATTACTTTTTTTCATGTTTCATTTCCTTTTTTCATGCTGATAACTTAGCTAAGTTATACCCTAATATAACACTAAATGTAAGCCTTTACAATAATTAATTAGCTTATTAACTATCTCAAAAAATATGTTAAAAAATTTATAATTAATTAATAAATTTTGTGTGCTTTTTATGTTATTAATTAACATTAAAATCCTACTGAATTTTTAATAATATTTATATATTAAAAAATAACAAGTTTAATTGGTAATATATGGCTTTTATTTAATATTTTTATAAAATCAGTCCTTTTATTTACATTTTTTACAATCTTAAAATATTGTAAATGTTTTGTAAAAAATATGTGCATTCAATTGTTATTTATGTATCTATTCAATTACACTTTTTTTGGAGGATTTTACATGAAAAAATCAAAATATTGTCTTTTAGTCGCCTTCTTATTCCCTCTTATAGGTTGTAGCAATAATAATAGTTCTACTTCTTCTAGCTTAGATTCTTCTAGTAAACTAAGCGAAGTAGTTTCAAGCTCAACTAGTTCTAGTTCCTCTAGTTCAACTAGTTCTTCTGCTGCTGAAAAAAATAAACACCTTATTATTACAAAAGCCGCTACTAATAATTATGTAAGTAGCTATTTTGTTGAATTATACAATCCTACTGATACAACTATTAATTTAAGCTCCTATTCTTTACAATATTTACCACCTAAACTTGATAATGTTACTGCTTTTACTAAGTTTGACTTAAGTGGTGAAATTAAACCAAATTCATATTTCTTAATTGCTGGTAAAGCAAGCGAAGATGCTACTAAAGTAGTTTATACTTTACCTCAAGCTGATTTAACTTTAGATAATTTTACTTTATCCAATAAAGGCTTCACCTTAGCATTAACTAGTAGCCAAACTCTTTTAGATGGCACTTTATCTGGTGATAGTACTACTTTAAATATTCCTAATTTAGTTGACTTAGTTGGTGTTGCTAGTAATGATCACTCTGAAGAACCAGAAAGCAATGAAGTTCCTCTTCTTTATGAAAAAGATTTCCCTTCAATTTTCTCTAAAAAGAAAGGCTTCATGAGAAATTCTTTAGAAGATAGTGATAATAATAAAAACGACTTAGTTGTAGTTAATTATTCTGATGCTGCTAGCTTAACTAATGATATGAAAGCCACTAACTCTAAAGGTGAAAAAGAAGGCAAAACAGAAGACACTTATCCTTATGATGATTCTTTAGTAACAAGTACTAAAAAATATACTGGTTTTAATAATGAAAATGCTAGCTTAAAAGTTGAACAAGTAGCAAGATACAATTCCAAAGCCAAAAGCAAAGATGGTGGAAGTGAAGAAATTGTTGCTTATAACCCTGTAAACAAATTTTGCTATGCTGTTAATGGTGTTAAAGGTGTCTTAACAGGTGTATTACAAGATCAAGAAAATTTAACAGAACAAGCTGATAAAGTAGTAGACCAAAAAGGAATTGAAATTGATATTAAAAAATTAGTAGAACAAGAAGACAAAAATTTTGAATATGGTGACTTATCAAGCGTTAGTGCTTCAACAGATAATAAAGTTGCTGTTACTATTCAAAGTAAAGACTTTACCAAAAAAAGTAAAGTAGCTATTTTCCAAGGTAATACTGATGGTAGCTTAACTCTTTTAAAATTAGTAGATACCGGTATTGGTTCAGATTCTTTAAAATTCTCTAATGATAACAAATTAATAATTACTGCAGATGAAGGTGAACCAAGAAATGGTTATAGCAACAATGCTATCGACCCTCAAGGTAGTATTAGTGTTATTGATGCGATTTCTTATGAATCAAAAATCTTAGACTTTACTAGCTTTGATAGTAAAAGAGATGAACTTGTTAAAAACAATGTAATTCTTAAAAAGAATTCTTTACCAAGCAAAGATTTAGAACCAGAATATGTAAGTGTAACTGATACTAAAGCCTATATTTCTTTACAAGAAAATAATGCTATTGCTGAAGTTGATTTAGCAACTAAAACTATTACAAATGTCTTTTCACTTGGTTTCCAAGATTATTCAAAAGTTAAAATAGACTTAAACAAAGATGATAATACCTACTCACCTAAAAACTACAATAATGTTTTCTCTTTAAGAATGCCTGATGGTATTTCATCATTCACAAAAGATAATCAAACTTATATCATGACTGCTAATGAAGGTGATAGTCGTGAATGGGGTGAATATAGTAACGAAGATAAAGCAACCTTAACTAGCAATGATGGTATTGAAGCTAAAAAAGTTAAAGTTCTATTAAAAGATGACTATGATGGTTTAAAAGATAATGCTAATGCTCAATATGTTTTCGGTTCACGTTCATTTACTATTTTCAAAGTAGAAAATAACAGCCTTACTGAAGTTTATGATTCTCAAGATAGTTTAGAAAAATATACTAACCAATATTTACCTAATTACTTTAATTGTTCAAATGATGATATCGAATTAGAAAGCAGAACCACTAAAAAAGGCCCTGAACCAGAAAACATCATTTATTATTCCAAGAATAATAAAGACTACGCTTTAGTTGCTTTAGAAAGAATCTCTGGTGTAATGATTTTTAACATCACTGATTTAAGTAACGTTAGCTTTGATAACTATATTAATTCTCGTAGTTTTAACAGTGATATTGAAGATGATGTTTCTATTGAAGGTTTACTCACTTTCACTAATAATAACCAAGATTATTTAGTTACCAGTAATGAAGTAAGTGGAACCTTAGCTACTTATAAATTATTCTAATTAAAAATTAAATTAATTTAATCTATTAGCGTTGGATATAATTCTCCAGCGCTTTTTATTTTATAAATAAAAGCTCTCTTTTAAAACAAAAGAGAGCCTTATAAAAACAATTAAAATCTATACGAAAAATTAATTAAAGTATCCTTCTTTTTCCATCCATGTTTTTATAAAAACAGTTTTTCCATCTTTAATTTGACCATTATCTACCAATTCTTTAAATTCTTTTAAACTAACTTCAAAAGTTTCAATAAATTCATCTTTATCTTCATGTTTAACCCCTAAAGTTAAATCCTTTGCTAAATATAAAGTACATACTTCAGTAGAATAAGCTGGAGCAGGATAAATCTCTGCTATTTTAATAAACTTTTCAGCTTTGTATCCTGTTTCTTCTTCTAATTCTCTTTTTGCCCCTTCTAAAAATGTTTCTCCTTTATCTAATTTACCAGCTGGGCAAGCTATTAAAACATCATTAAAAGGGTGACGATACTCTTTTTCTAGTAAAACATTACCATTATTTAAAATTGGTAAAACGGCTATTCCATTAGCTCTTAAAACTACTTCTTTTAAAGCGACTACATTATTCATGCATTGTAAATGATCAATTTTAAGACTAAGTTTATAACCTTTATAAATTTCTTTACTATCAATTAATTTTTCTTTTAAATCCATTTTATTAAGCCTCAACTTTCTTTAGATCTTTTTTATTATAAAAGATTTTTATTGCACTGTTATTTTCAAAAGTACTAAGACTTTCAAAAATATAATCTTTACCTTTTAAATCCTTAGCAGTAACTAAATATTTTCCACCTAAACATTCAACATTAACAATTTTAACTTCTACGCATATAGAATTAGGAAATTCTTCTAATTTAATATCTTCAGGACGTAAAAATTCATTAGAATTAATAAAAGATGATTTGCCAATAAATTGAGCAACAAATTTAGTATGAGGATTTTTATATATTACACTAGGTATTCCACTCTCAACAATTTTACCTTGATTCATAACAATTATTTTATCTGAAATAGACATAGCTTCTTGCTGATCATGAGTAACAAAAATGGCAGTCATTTTTAACTTTTTTACTAACGCTCTAATTTCGCTTCTCATTTGTTCTCTTAAAATTGCATCAAGAGCAGATAAAGGTTCATCAAACAAAATTACTTTAGGATTAATAACAATAGCTCTAGCGATAGCGATTCTCTGTTTTTGTCCACCTGATAATTCACTAGGTAATTGATTGGCGTGATCTTCCATTTGAACCATTTTTAAAGCATCTAAGGCAGATTTTCTTATATTTTGTTTTCTTAATATAACATTATTAATAAATTCTTTTTCTTTAAGATAGAAAAAATATTTAAAAAAGGCCTTAAACTTATTTTTGTTTTTACTTAAATATGATTTAAAACTTAAATGCGATTTTAAATCCTTATATGAATTTTGTAGTGGAAACTCAACATTTTTTAAGCTAGTCATATTAGGCCATAAAGCAAAATCCTGAAAGACAAAACCAATTTCTCTTTCTATTGGGCTTAAATTAATTTTCTTTTCTTTAGAAAAAACTAACTTATCCCCAAAATAGATTTCACCACTATCAGCAACTTCTAATCCAGCAATAATTCTTAATAATGTTGTTTTACCACATCCAGAAAATCCTAATAATGTTGTTAAACTATTATCATCTATTTCTAAGTTTAAATTTTCTAAAACCTTAGTCTTATCATAGCTTTTAGAGATGTTTATCAATTTTATTTTCATATTAATATCTTCCTTTTTGTTTTTTACTTTTAGTTAAGAATTCTAATGGTAATAAAATAACTAAAGTAATAATAATAGTAATAACAGCTAAAGCCATTGCAACACCTCTTTCACCTTGTCCATATTGCATATCAATAAAGGTTGAAATAGTATAATAACCACCAGAAGGAGCTAATAACTTAGCAGTTACTAATTCCCTAATACTAATAATAAAAACCATAACTAAACCATAAAAAGCACCATTTATCCCTTGTGGTAAAATTATTTTTAAATCAACCATAAACTTATGTTTACTATAAATATCACCAGCTTCAATTAAACTCTTTGGCATTTGAAGCAAACTACTTTTTACTTGTGTAAATAAATTTGGTAAAAATATTATAGAATAAGCAATAATTAGCATCCATTCCGTTCCATAAATAGGTACATATTTTGAAATTGTGTTATAAAAAATAATAAAACCTAAGCCAGTAACAATATTAGGAATAAGTTGAGGTAAACAAGATAAGAAATCTACTGTTTTACCGATTTTATTTTTTGCATATCTTTTACAATATATTGCAAAATTAATACCTAATATTAATATAAATATTGCACTAATTACACTTATTTTTAAAGAATGTAAAATTGCTTCTAATCCACTACCAAAACCTTCATCTTTAAAAATATTAACATAATTATCAAAAGTAATATTTCCTTTTGCAAAACCTAAATATGAAATCTTTTGAATAGAATAAGTAAAAATTGAATATAAAGGTATTAAAGTAGAAAAAAAGAAAATAATAAATAAAATTAGACTAGAAATAATAGTAACTAACTTATTTTTACTAACTTTACTAGGATTACCACTTATTAAATTATAAGAACGTTTACTAGTTATAAGCATTTGTAATGCCCAAATTACAATACAAATAGAAAGAAGCAAGCAAGCTAAACTAGAAGCTTGACCAAATGATATAGGCATAACCTGTAATTTAGTAGTAATTAATGTAGAAAAGACTTCAAAATTAGTATAGGGTTGGAAAGTTGAAGGCGTTCCATATTCAGCTAAAACCTTAACAAAAACTAAAAAAGCACCAATAGAAAAATTAGGTATTAACAAAGGAATATAAACTTTTAATATCCTTTTAATTTTGCTTTTTGCAAAAATCGTTAATGAATCAGTTAAAGACTGATCAATATTTAAAAAAGCATTCTTCATAATGGTCATCAAAAATGGTGAAGTATGCAAAGACATTACAAACGCCATTCCATAAACAGAAAAGAAATTCTCACATAAAGGACGAAAAACCGGGCTTAATCTATATAAAATTCCATTATCACCCATAAAATTAATCCACCCCATAGAATTAATATATGGAGGGATCATAAAAGGAATCATTAAAATAATATCTAAAAACCATAGTTTTCTTAATCTTGTTCTACTCAAAATAAAACTAATAGGTAAACTAATAATTGTTGAAAATAAAGTAACTAACAAACCTAAAAGCAAAGAATTTAAAATAGCTTTTAAATTATTAGTTTCCATTAAGCTAGCCCAATTATCAAAACCTAAAATAGTTTTACCTGTTAATGAATCTTCAACATTAAAGGAGGTAATTAAAATTGAACAAAGAGGAACAATAATTAAATATACTAATAAAAAACAAATTAGGGTACCTAAAAATAGGTATCCTAATTTTTCTTTTTTGAACAAAAACTTCATTCTTATTTTAAAAGATTAACAATACTAGTAGCAATTTCACTACCTTTAGTAGACATTAAATTCCAATCTAATTCAGAAATTTCTTTACTATCTTTTAAACTAACTCTAGCACTATTAGCAGGAACATCAGTTCTACCAGGTAATAAGTAGGCATCAGCTACAAATTTTTGAGCTTCTTCACTTACTAAATAATCCATAACTTTTTTAGCTGAATCTTTATTTTTAGAAGATTTCATAATCATAGCAGGTCTAGCATTAACAACTGTTCCACCTTTAGGGAAATAAATACCAACATGTTTACCTTTAGCACTATCAGCATAAGCATTATAATCAACACCAGCTATTAAAACATCTTTTTGTCCATCTTCTACACTTGCTAAGGCAGGTTTATTACCACCGCCATTTGTAACACCAGCATTTTTATATGATCTAATTAAATCATAGACAGCATCATTAGAATCTGTAAAGTTAGCATTCTTATTAGTGCTAGTTAATAAACCAGCAAAGAAATCTTTAGCAGCACCAGATTTAGTAGGATCAGGAATAATAACCTTAGCTTTTTCACCACTACTAGTAATTGCTGTTAATTTATCTGCATTACCAAAGTCGCTCCAATCAAGTTTTTCAATTTCTTCTTTTTTCACAGTATCAGTATTATATAAAACACCAACAGAAGAAGCAGAAGTTCCCCAAATCTTTTTACTATCTTCTTTAAATCTAGAATCTAATTTATCACTATTAACAGGTTCATAGGCTTCTAATTCTAAACTATTTAAAGAATTAAGACCATCAGACCAGCTAGCTAAGATTAAAACATCACAAATAGGATTATTTTTTTCAGCTTCGATTTTAGCTAATAATTCACCAGTAGTACCAGAAGTAACATTCATATCAATATTAGGATATGCTTTTTCAAAACCTTTTTCGATTTTAGTTTGTAAACCAGCTGGAGAAGGCATATAAACATTTACAACAGTTTTAGTAGTTTCGCTATTATTTTCACTATCAGTAGGATTACATGAAGCTAATAACAATAAACTAGCAAAAGCGACAGCAACAGTTTTAATTTTTGAATTCATAATATAACATTCCTCACAATTCAAACTTATTCTAACTCTGAAAACAATTTTAAAATGTAAAAAAATTGTAAAATTAAAAAGGGCTATTGATTTTTTAGTTTTCAATAGTCCTTTTTTATATATTTATTTATTTAATTTATAAAGGCAAATCCTTTTTATTAAAGATCAAAATTGAACTAGTTAAGCATATAGCACTCACTAATATCAAACCAATCAACTTATAATAGAAAATAACATTATCAGTAATTACACTATAAGCATCATTTAAAGAAAAGATAGTTAAATAATTAAAGTAATTCATTGTATCAATTCTTACAGTACCAGGAATTGCCTTTGTACCAAACAAGCCTAAAATTGCGCAAATAAAGAAGAAGATAGAAATACCACCACCAATACCTAAAGCTTGACCAGATTTATTAAAGATTGTAGACATTAAGAAACAAATAGAACCTAAAGTAGAAGTTATTAAGTAATTACCTAAGGCAAATTTAGCAAGCATTTCAATAGTTAAGGAAGTATTAAAATCAGTAGCACCTAAACCTATAGCTATAGTTCTAGCAATTAAAGCTCCTAAGAATAATGCTAAAGCCATAATTGTAGAAGAAAAGATCATATAAACTTCTTCAGTAAAAATATATGTAGAACGTTTAGTAGGAGTAGAGAAAGTAAAGGCTAAAGAACCATTTTCAACTTTCTGAGCAACTAATGAATTATTAAGCATAATTAAATAAGCCATTGGAACTAAAACTAAAGCAATAGCAAAACCAACCATACCAACAATAATTCCATAAGTATTCATGTCTCCCATTTCAGTTAAAGAATCATTAACATCATTAGGAAGCATAGACATAACAGAAGAAGTAGAAACTACCATTGAAGCTAACATTGCATCATTCTTAGAATATCCACTATTTAATTTATCACTATAAATCTTATTATAAGAAGCAATAGCACTAGCAGCATAATTATTAATTTGATTAGCCAAACTAGTTCCATTCATTTGTCCATTTTCAGAAGTGATTTGTGTAATATCAGTATATTTAGTGTTATTTTTACTATTATATTGTTCCACTACTTGTTTACTAGCTAAATCAGTAACTTCACTTAAAACTAGATTAGTAATTTTAGTAGTATTAATTACTTCATTTTCATAATAATTAGTCTTATTTTGATAATCTTTAACAAAATCATTCATGAAATTATTTAAGCTTTTATTTAATGATTCAACATCACTTTTAGCATCTTCTTTAGCTTGATTAATCTCATCTTCAGTATATTTAGAACCAGTTAAAATATCCTTATGCATCTTTTGAACTAAATTAGCTTTAGCACCTAATTCACCATCTACAACTATAAATTTATCTGGTTCATAACTCTTTAAAGCAAGTTCTTTCTTAATTGGATTACCATCCTCATCATATTCATTAGTATTTACATAGGTAATAGGATAACCTAAATCATTAGTAACATATTTAACTTCAAAGGCAGGTAAATAATTATAATAAGCTAATTCATTAAGACTTTCATTTACTAATCCTACAATAGTATTTTTAATACTTTCATATTTATAATTAGCGTCATTTAGATACTTGTTATAATCTTCATTATATGCTTTTTCTACACCACTAATAGCTTCACTAATTTGTTCATCATTAGCTAAGGCCAATTTTAAGACTTGGAAAGTATAATTAGTAGCTACTTCATTTAATTTATTATTATCCTTTTCATATTCTTTAAACATTTCAGTAATCTTATTTTCTAAGTTTGTAGTAACTTCATCACTTAATTTCAAAGTATCTTTTAAAGTTAAACTGAAACATTTAGGTGCAATATTATTAATAATTTGTTCATAAGATAAGCTACTATTTTTAAATTTTTCATCAAAATAATTAGAAATAAGATACTTAGTTAAAACCTTTTCTTCACTAGATAAAGAAGTATTATCATCAATTTGTTTATCAGCAATAGCTAAAACAGCGTTTTTACCAGCATTATGTTTAGTATTTTCATCTCCACTAGTTAATTTATAAGCAGCATCATAAACTATTTGTAACTCATCAATACTCTTTTTAAGAGTTTTATCTTTATTAAGTTGTAAAACCTTAGTTAAATCATCAGTCATTTGAGTTAAACTAGAATCAAGTAAAACAAAATTACTAGCTGCTTGACTATAACTTTGATAATAACTTACTGCACCATTTTTAACTTCAGATTCAGCATCACTATTAGAAAAAAGATTCTTCATAGCAGAACTTGTAGCATTAATTTTTAAAGTAGACATAATTAAAATAATAACCATTACTAATATCATGTTAGCAACAGCTACTATTCCTAAATTCTTTTTATTAGTTTTAAAACTCTCTTTAAAAATTGCTTTAGAAAATAAAAGCTCTCTTTTTTCTTTAGTAGAACTGGTAGTTTCTAAATCTTTTGGTAAATTAATATTTTCTTCACTAGACATTTTTAATTCTCCTTTCTTCTTTCATCAAAATAAGTTTGTAAATCATATGGGATTTGACTAATAAACTTAATCTTCTTGCCTTTTAAGAATTCAAACAACTTATTTAAATTAGTTTTTTCAATTCTAATTGAAATTTGATTCATCTCATCTTTTTTCTTTAAAAGAATAAAGAATTTATGCTTCAAACTACTTTGATAATCTTTTTTGTTTAAAAATTCAATTTTATAATCATTAAATGTTTCATTATCAATCTTTTTAACATCACCAATATCAACAATTTTTCCTTTAGAAATAAAGACAACCCTATCAGCTACTTTTTCCAATTCTTCAATTGTATTAGAAGACATAATAATTGTTGTTCCTTTTTGTTTTTCTTCTAAAACTAATTTTAAAAATTCATCTCTCATTAACGGATCAAGACCTGTTGTTGGTTCATCTGCTAATAAAATTGGTGCTTGCTTAATCAAAGAAGCTACAATTGCAGTCTTTTGTTTCATACCTTTAGACATTCTTTTAGGATAAGCTGTTATATCTAATTGCATTCTTTTGATAATGCTATCTGCTAATTTAGTAGATTCTTCAGGTAAATTATTAACAGCAATATAGTTCTTTAAAAATTCATTTCCAGTTTTATAATCAGGAAAATTAATTTCACCTGGAATATAACCTATAATTCTTTTTAATTCACTTGCGTTATTATAAGCATCTAAATTATTAATAGTAATCTTCCCACTATCGGATTTTATAAATCCCATAATTTGTCTTAACAAAGTAGTTTTACCCGCTCCGTTCTCACCAACTAAACCAATAGTTTCACCTTTTTTAACTTCTAGACTAATATTGAAGTTTCCTCTTTCAGGAGCGTATTCTTTAGTAATATTATCTATATTAATTAATCCCATATTAGACTCCTTTATATGTTCTATCTTCTTTATAAAAATGCATAAAGTAATCTTCTAATGTTTCTTTCTTTTCTTTAAAATCTACAATTTTAAACTTAGAAAGCAAATCAACTAAACTAGAGATTTTATTATCATCACAACTTAAAAGAATAGATTTATCTTCTTTATTGTGATCAACAATTTTAAAATCAGTCTTAGATTCTTTTAAAAATAGTGAATAACTTTTTAAATCCTTTAAATTAATTTTATATGTTTTAGTACTATTATGTTTTAAATCCTTAGCTAAAAAAGTAGAAACTAAGTGTCCATCCTTAATTATAGTAATTCGATCACAAGAAACATCGACTTCTCTAAAAATATGACTAGAAAGTAAAATCGTTTTACCTCTTTCTTTTTCTGCTTTAATTAAAGAAATAAATTTATCCTGCATATCAGGATCAAGACCAGAAGAAGGTTCATCCATAATAATAATATTAGGATCATTAATAAAAGCTAAAACAATGGCTAACTTTCTTTTCATTCCTAAAGACATTTCTTTTACTTTAATTTTGCTGTTTAGTTGAAAATAATCTTTTAAATAATTTAAAAAAGTATCGCTAGTAACTCCCTTTAATTCTTTATTAATTTCAATTAATTCATCACCTGTTAATTGATTAGGTAAAGCTAATTCCCCAGGAATATAACTAACTTCTTGCATAGCTCTTACACGATCTTTACTAACATCAATTCCATTAATATAACAAGCCCCTGAATCAGGTCTAGTAAAGCCCATTAATTGTCTTATTGTTGTTGATTTACCAGCACCATTAGGACCTAAATATCCAAAACATTCACCTTTATTAATATCAATATTGATATTAAAGACTCCTCTATTATGGCCAAAGTCTTTTGTTAAATTTTTTATTTGAATAACACCCATATTGACCTCCTATAAAGATATTGAGCACTTGACCAATTTCATACATTAAGTATAATAACAATAGTTGAGTAATTTTAAAATACCAATTGTAAGATATTAAACAAAATTGATAAAATTGCCCAATATTTATAAAAGAGGCATAACATGCAAAAAAAAGAAGATTCAAGAGTCATTAGATCAAAAAGAGATCTAGCAAACGCACTAGCTGAATTACTAAAAGAAAAAAACTTTGATGATATTTCAATAAAAGAAATAACAGATAAAGCCTTAGTCTCCAAAAACACTTTTTACAATAACTTCTTAGATAAAAATGACTTAATGTCTTTTTTACTTAAGCGTTATACTAATAAAATTTATGAAGAGACTCTTAGTCAAAAAGATGAATTTAATCCTTTAAATACTTTAAAGATATTAATTGAAAAAGTTGTTCATTTTCTTTTTACTAATCCTTTAGAACTAGGTAAAATTCTTCAAAATGATCAAACTAAATCACTATATTGGATTTTTTATAATTTTATAAAAGAAAATATCGATTGGATTTTTAAAGAATATAATAAAAAAATAAATGTAAAAATACCTGCTTCCGTTATTGAATCATTTTATACTGGTGCAATTGTTAATATCATTTACTTCAACGCAACTAACAAAAAATATAGTGAAAAAGAAGTTGTAAACTATTTAGAAATTTTACTTTTAACACCCTTAGCAACTAAACAATTAAATAAAAATTAATTAATAAAAAAGCACTTAATTAATAAGTCTCTATTCTTAAAATTTAGAAACCTATTATTAAGTGCTTTTAATTTACTGATCCTTTTTGTTTTGATCATCAGACTTATTAACAGAATCTTTTAAATCGTCAATAGTCTTTTCAACGTCTTTATTAATAGTAGAACTTGTAGGTTTTACTATTTTACTTTTTTTAACTGCTTTAGCGATAGTACCTTGAACCATTTCTTCAATTTTTGCAAATGAATTAGGTTCAACAGGAACATAAATAACTTCTACACCTGTAGTATCCTCAACATACTGACCAAAATCAGTTGCTTTGTCATAAAACTGAGTCCAAGTACTCTTCTTAACTGTTAAGATAACACCTTGTTTAGCAATTTTATCGGATACCGTTTCTCCAATTCCTTCAGTTCTAGCAATTAAACTATTAGTAGCATCTAAGATGATCTTTTTAGCTTTTCTAGTATTAATTACTTCACCATCATCAACTTCACAGAACAAGACAATTAATGAGGCATGTTCACTAAACATAGGTAATTTACTTTGAAGATCTAAACCAGCTTTATCAAGGTTAAATTGCTTTTTGTTTTCATCTTCTTTAACTTCAACTACTGGAGTTTCAACCTTACTTTCTAATCCAGTTTCTTTTTCTTCTTTTTTAGTTTCAGTATTAGAAATATTAGTAGGATCTTCTGGCTTATTAAGATTTACTTCCTCAGTTTTTACTACCTGAGGTTTTTCTGGTAATTTACGATTAGCTAATAAGTAATCAATTTGTTCAGCAGTAATTGTTTCATGCTCAATTAAAGTTTTAGCGATTAATTCAACATCATCCTTATATTTAGTAAGTAACTTTAAACATTGTTCATGACATTCATCAATAATGCTTCTTACTGCTTTATCAATTTCATAAGCAACTTGAGTAGAATAATTAGCTTGAGTATTATTGTAATCTCTACCTAAGAAAACCGAACCAGTGTTTCTTTCATATTGAATAGGGCCTAAATCAGACATACCATATTCAACAACCATTGCTCTAGCAATTCTTGTAGCTTGTTCAATATCATTACTAGCACCAGTTGAAACATCACCAAAGAATAATTCTTCAGATGTACGACCACCAAGTAAACCAGTAATTTGGGCCATTAATTCAGATTTAGTTAAAACAAATCTATCACTTTCAGGAGTCATTAAAACATGACCACCAGTTCTTCCACGAGGAATAATAGTAATACGTTGAACCTTTTCTGAATGTTGCAATCTAATACCAATAACAGCATGTCCAGATTCATGATAAGCGACTCTACGCTTTTCTTCTTCAGACATACCTTTATTACTTTTAGCAGGACCAGCAATGGATCTATCAATAGCTTCATCAATATCATCCATGTCAATAGCATTTTTCTTTTCTCTAACTGCTAATATTGCCGCATCATTTAAAATATTGGCCAAATCAGCACCAGAAAAACCAACAGTACGATTAGCAATAGCACCAAAGTCTACAGTATTAGAAACGATTTTGTTTCTAGCATGAACTTTTAATATTGCTTCTCTTCCTTCTTTATCTGGTAAATCAACAGTAATTTGCCTATCAAATCTACCTGCTCTTGTTAAAGCAGGATCAAGAACATCTGCTCTATTAGTAGCAGCCATAACAATGACACCAGAATTATCTTCAAAACCATCCATTTCAACTAAAAGTTGGTTTAAAGTTTGTTCTCTTTCATCATTACCGCCACCTAAACCTGCACCTCTTTGACGTCCAACTGCATCAATTTCATCAATAAAAATCAAACAAGGAGCATTTTGTTTAGCAACTCTAAACATATCTCTAACACGGCCAGCACCAACACCAACATACATTTCTACAAAATCAGAACCTGAAATTGAATAGAAAGGAACATTAGCTTCACCAGCAACAGCCTTAGCAAGTAAGGTTTTACCAGTACCCGGTGGACCTACAAGCAAGAAACCACGTGGCAACTTAGCACCTAAACGGGTATAAGCTTTAGCGTTTTTAAAATAATCAACAAGCTCAACTAATTCAGCTTTAACTTCATCACAGCCAGCAACATCTTTAAACTTTACTTTAGTATTAGTTTCTTTTCTCGCTCTTGATGAATTAAAATCCATTCCTCTATTAGCTTGACCAATAGCAGAATTCATAGATTTAGATAAACGAGAAACTAAATAAACACCAATACCTATAATAACAACCCACATAATAATTGTAGGTATATAAGAAGTCCAAGAATTTTGAGTAGTATAATCAACAACATTTACTATTGGATAATCACCACTATAGTAATAAATAGATTTACCATCTTCTGGTTTAATTAAAGTTCTACTAGATAAAATAGTATCAAAATTAGTTCTGGAAACATTATTTAAACCTAAAACAGCAGAAAATCTAATAGTAGAGGTCTTGTTATTAGTAGTAACTGTATAACTACCCACTATTTCACGATAATTAGTTTCAGAATGATCCGCATACTGTAAAGATGTAACATTGCTAGTCCATAATATATTAGCAAGTTTCCCAGACTTAGACCAATCAACATTTTCAATTGTTTTTTCTGACCCTTCATTATAAGTCAAAGTCATATCAGCATCTGTGTATCTTTCATTAACTTTATTTGTATAACGAGTAACAAAAGTACCAATGAAGACTGCAATTAAAGCAAAAGCAATTAAATACCAAATCCAAAAGCGACGTTTAAAACGAGGATTAATATTTGGATTTTGATTTTGGTTGTTTTGTTCAGGGGTTTTCATCTAATCCCACCTCCTTTTTTTATTTTTGTAATAAATATTTTAACAAAAAGAATTTGAAAGTTAATATTTATGCTTAATAAGTTTCTTTTTCTAAATCATCAAAATCAATGTCAACAGTATTTTGTCTACCAAAGAAAGTAATATTAACCTTAGCTTGTTTAAGTTCAGCATTAATTTCAGAAATTTTACCAATAGAACCTTCAAATGGGCCCTTTAAGATCTTAACAATTTCACCAACTTTATAATCAGATCTAGCAGCAGGAACTACTAACTTCATTTCCTTTAAGATAGGTAAGATTTCTTCTTTAGGAACAGGGAAAGGTTTAGCACCAGAACCAGATGAACCAACAATACCAGTAATACCTGGAGTATTTCTAATAACATACCATGCATCATCAGACATAATAGCTTCAACAAAAACATAGCCTGGATATAAATTTACAATCTTAATTTTCTTTTCACCATTTTTCTTAAAAGCAGGTTGACCAGTCTTTTTATCAATTACTTGTTCTTCTCTTTCAGGAACAACAACTCTAAATATTTCATTTTCAAGTCCTAAAGACTCTCTTCTTTTTTCAAGATAATCTTTAACGATTTTTTCACGTCCAGACATAGTATTAGCAACATACCACTGGGCTGATTTAGAAGGATCAGAATCTACATATTCTTCTGTTTTAGATTCTTCTTTTTCTTCATTTTCACTTTTCTTTTCTTCTTCTGCTGGTTCTTCAACAGTTTCAAAAACAGACTCTTCTTTTTCTTCTTCAAATAACATAAATTTCTCCTTTTTTAATTAAATTAATTAGAAGCACTACTAGCTGAACTAGAACTACTTGTTGGATTTGGATTAGCATTTTCAAAAGCAGCAATAATTTGAGCCGCAATCCAATCTTCAAAGAAAATAACTAAAGCAGCAATAATAGAAATTATACAGACAGTTAAAACAGCAACTAATAATTCTTTCTTATGTGGCCATCTAACTCTTCTAGCTTCGATTGCTACTCCTTTAAAATAACCTTTAATTTTTCTCATAATTATCTTGTTTCCTTATGCAAAGTATGGGCGTTACATTTTGGGCAATACTTTTTCATTTCAACTCGAGGGTCACCTTTTTTCTTAGTGATAGTATAGTTTCTTGATAAGCAATTTGTACATACTAGTATCACCTTTTCTCGCATTCAAAAACTCCTTTCTACTATTTTGATTTAGTTAAATGTCAATATTATTATAAAGGAAAATAAAAAGATGTCAAAGCAAATAATAATAAAAGCCACAAAATGTGGCTCTTATTAATAACTATTTATTTGTAATATTTTCTTTCTTTTGTGGAATATTATTTTCCTTCATCATATCATCAATTAAACTACATGCTCTTTTAACTGATAAATCAGATTTAATAATAAATAAAAGTGGAGTCTCTTGATACTTAATTTTCATAGAATCATCATTAACTGGTATTGGAGTATGTAAATAATCACTAGCTTGTAATTTTAAATGTAATTTAATTCTATTCTTACCAGTAATAGTAAAGACAGCATATTTAATCTTATGTAAACGATAACTATCAGAAGAAATAGAAACTCTAGATTTTAACTTATAGCTGAACAAATGCTTCTGAACAATATAATATTTTTCTTTTAACTCAACAGGTAATTCAGCTAATTTATCTCTAAATGGTTTAACTGGTTTTCTGACCTTTTTACCACTTTCATCAATCTCAAATTCATCATCTTCTAATAACTCATCATCCAATTCATCATTATTAGTTTCTTTAATTTCAGTATAATTAGCTTCCACAACTTTAGAAGTATCAAATGGAGGAATAATGACTTCAGGAGTCTCTAATTCAACATTTACCTTTTTAAATGGTGGTTTTAACATTTTAACATTGTCAAAAGTTACTTCATCACGATAAGCTAAAGGAACATAGACTGGTTTTAAATTATATTTAATAGCATAAAGAGATTCTCTATCAAAATATGGATACATAAATTCTTTTCTCAATTTAATTCTTTTACCTAAATAAGCATCAAAAATGTCATAAATAAGAATTAAAATTAAAGCTAAAGAAACAGTAATAATACCAATATTTGATCTTAAATAATTAACAGTAATACCTAAACCAAAAGAATGATAACCAGTATAATGAGCTAAGATTTTATCATAAGTAAGTTTAGTTTCATAACTAGCAGAATATGGGTTAGCATCACCTCTAAAAGTATAATAGTTAGTACCATTTTCATTCGTAATATTAATCAAACGATGAATAATAATATTATCTTCATTATCCTTATATGAGTAGATATCATATAACTTTATTTCTTTTTCATTATCAACATCTTCTAAACCTATTAAAGAATAAGCCATAATTTGATTATTTAAATTGTTGTCTTTTAAATAACTATTATTATCATTTTTAGTTTCCATTGAACCAGTTTGAATAATTAAAAATGAATTTTTTCCAAACTTAAATGTTTCACCAGAGGATTTAATATAAATAGCAAAAACCATTAAAGTAACAAACAAACAATAAATAATAATTAAGACTGTATTAGAAATCCATTTTAAAACATTAGAACGATGTGTTTTTCTAGCAATTTCACTTTCTAAAGTAACTAATTCACTTCTTTTTTGATCAACGCTTTTACTATCATCACAAATTAAATTTTCAGTTTTTGTGAAATATTTTTTATGCTCACCATAAATTTCTTTTTCAATATAATGGTCCTCTAATTTATTATCAATACATTTACGATAATAATGATAATAAATATAAAACAAAGCACCAAAAGTAATAGCCATTAAACAAATAACAGTAATAGAAACATAGAAAGCTATATCATTAGCCTTTTGAATGCTTGAAATATATAAATTAAAATTCATAATTAATATCTTTTCCTTTCTATATATTTGCAGTTGATGGTTTATTTTCAATTATAAACACATAATTTTTATTGATAATAAATGGATTAGTATTTAGATTATCTATAGTAATATATCTTCCACTTACTGAATCTTTTAAACATTTTCCTTGTCCTTCTAATTCAGTTAAAATTTTTTCTAAAGTAACAGATTCACTAGTATTTCCTTTTAAAGAAAACTTTGTATCTAATCTCAAATTATCACCCATATTTAAATAAGTAGAAGAACAATACTTATATTTAGAAGTATCAACAAAATTATTAGTCTTCAAATCATCACTTAAACCACTTTGATTTAAAGTGTATGCATAATTAGGATCACTATTATCACAAATATTTATAAATAAATTAGCAATCTTATAATACCAAAAATAAATATATTTAGGCATTTTAGTGTCAGTATCATACATAATTCTAAAATAAATGTTATAAATGCCATTACCTTCTGGAATTTTAATAATAGCTAATTTATTAATATTTTGTTTTAAATTTTTAAAATCTTCATCAGTAGCTGATCCTTGAGTAAGAGTAATATTTCCATTATAAATGTCATCTATAGTAGCAATGGATGTATTAACATCTAATGGTTTGTAATACTCCATTACTTTTTTATTACTTTCATCATAATATGAATAATAAGGCCAACCTAAAGCGCTTAAAAATTTTTTATCATCTTCACTAAATGTAGTTTGATTAGAAAAATCAAGGGTATTTAATTTACTATCAATATCATCTTTACTAAGAGTATCAGTGCCATTTGAAACTACGTCACCATAATCATTACCAATAGTTTTAGGATCTGCTAATCCGACATTATATTCAGAATCTAGATAATTATTAGTTAATTCAGTTAAACGTATACCAAAATAAGTTTGTGGCATTGTTAAAGTAACACCTTCATATCCTTTAACATCACTAAATGTTTGATTAACTTGTTTTCCACTATTAAGACTTATAGTAGTTGCTAAATAAGAGTTATTTAAATCAATGTTATTTTGAACATTAAAACCTCTTTTAGCAAATGAAATACTTTTATTATCAGGTAATGAATCTGAATAACTATAAGAAAATTTGCCAGTAGAGCCACCAACTATTTGTGGTACATAAACCCTTTCAACACCCAAATAAGCCATCTTTTTTTTCTCATCTGAGCTGTTAACTAAATGTTTCAAATTATAAGAAGTTTGAATATTAACACCCTTAAGATCTCTAAAAATTTTTTCCTCTAAATTACTTATATCTGTCGGGGAAAAATCAGTCCTAAGTGTAACATCATTTGTAATAAAATATATATTATAAACGCCATTAGGAAGCAGTGATAAATTAACAGATTCATACTCATTGCTTTGATTTAAATACTTGGCTTCCTGTAAAGTGGAATACGAATAATTATTATTTTCGTCTCTTTCAACAAATTTTATATTTATAGGTATATTAGGTAAATTATTATTTTTTCTATCTTCAGCAGAAAACTCTATTTTAAAATTATAATAAACAAAGCACTGAATATTGCTTTCTATTTCCAAAATGTTACTTTCTTCTATATCATTTGTAAATTTGCCTTCATATCCCATCAGCTTAAAATTAGCTTCATCATTTTTACCAATAATAATACGATCTTTTTTATCATTATCAGCATTTCTATTATCAAAGCCTGATGAAAAATATGGTGTAAAAATAATAGATTTTCTTCCATTAACTAAAACTGTATATTCTTCATATATTGTTAATGGAACATTAAATCTAGCAATTTCAATTACTTTTTTAGGTTCTGGACTATATGGAACTGATCCACCAATTTTAACACCTTTAAAGACATTATCTAAATTATAAGGTTCACCACCTTTTGTTTTGCCATCTGCAGAAACATATTGTTGTTTATCAAATTCTTTCCATCTATTTTGATAAACCTCGATAAGAGGACTATTATAATCCTCAACAATAGTACTATATTTTTCTCCAAAATTTCCATTTGAAGTGTCATCGTTTCTAGTACAAAGTTTAGGAGGCATAGCCATCCACATATAAAAGCTTACTTTTTTCCCATTAGCATCATATAAACGATCAGTTATAGGTTCACCTATTTCATTTATAGCTTTCATACTAACTTCAGTAACATTAGAAAGCTTTTTATATCCTAAACTACCATCACTCCATTTACCATAAGCATCTTTATAATAAAAATTTGGTTCAGAATTATCAACGACTTTATTATATACTGATAAACCTTTTAAATAATCTTTAAAATTATATTCAAAATTATCTCCATCTTTTTTAGATTCATCAAAATAAACTATTGGATATTGCTCTACAACCACATTACCATTTTCATCAAAGCTATTAACACTGCCAAGTTCACCAGTATAACTAACTGAAAAAGCCTGGGCTGTAAAATAAACATCATAATATTCATCAGTTTTAACGTTTTGATCACCTTTTTCTGAAAAGACCTGATTTTCTCTAATATTATCTCCTACAGGTTTTACATTATTAATACTTGCTGAAGCATTTCCAAAAAAGACAAAATTAGCTAATCCAGAAGAAATTAAACTCAAACATAAAATAAAAATTCCACAAAAAGATAAAATAAAACATTTAAAAAACTTATTGGATTTCATTATTATTACCTCCAATATAAACACTTGCTTTTATAGTAATAGGGGTATCCTTATTCTTATCTAATTCTTCAAGCATTGTATTATATTCCTTACTATTTAAAGGCTTCATATTTTCTTGATACTTAAAACTAGGACTAGTAGAAAAAGTATAATCATACGTATTACTTGTTTCATCACTCTTAGGCTCAATATCAGAAATACAAAAATCATTAGTAGTAACTATTTCAGCATACTTATTAAAAGCAGTATTATTAGTTTCAACTTCAAATTTTAGATAATAATAAGAGTCAGTTTGACTTTCATTAGGCAACTTTAAAGAAGTATTGAAACTAAAAGAAATTTCAGGAACCAAACTAATTCCCACAGCTTCATTATAAATATCATTAGCTTCGCCTTGCTCGAAAATCACTCTATACTCTTGATATAAATTTGTATTTAAAGGAGAGATCGTTAACTCACCATTAACGATCTCATCAGGTAAAATATTAACACTTGCTGAAGCAATCTCAGAAAAATCATTATCAGCAAATTGCCAAAGTCCAAAACCTGTTCCAATTAAACACATACTAGAAAGTAGAGGTATAACAAGGCCTTTTAACTTTCTAAAAAACATTATTTAATATTAATATTCTATTCTGCAGAAACAGTTACTGTAGCAGTAATAATTAAACCTCCGCCAGCTAAATTTTTTAATTTATTATTATATTCTCCAGTACTTTGTGGCTTTTGACCAGCTGCCCATTTAGTAGGTAAAGTATATGTAATAATTCCTACTTTATCAGTTGTAGATTCAGTAGTTGAAGTATCATATTCCATAGTTAATTCAGTTTTTGTAGTAACTTCATTAGTATTATCTTTATCAAATAAAGCCTTAACATCTTTACTAGTATCTGTATTAGCAACTGTAAGAGTATAATTATAAGTTAAATTTGCAACATCTTTAGGATCATACCTAAAAGTGAATCTTAATTCTGTTACTGTAGCATCACCATTTTTCCAAGTAATACCTTTTGTAAGATCACTAGCATTATTAGCACCGCCTTGATCTAATTCAAGAGTAAGGTCTGAAATATCATCATCAACTGTTAAAGTACCAGCACTACTAAGTCCGGTAACAGTAACATTTCCAGTAACATCTGCAGCCCTACCAACTTCATCAGTAAATACCCAGGTTGCAAAACCTGAACCGATAACAGCAAGTCCTCCTAATACAGGTAAGACAAAAGCTAAAAATTTCTTATGCATAAATTAATTTCCTCCTATCTTTTATAAAATATATTTATTTTAGTATTATTTCAAGTTAATTTACTTTATGTTCATTATTGAACTACTTATTAATTTTAATATGATTTTAAAGATGTTTTTAAAAAATTATTATTAATTATTAATAAATAAATTTTAAAAATATATGACTTTTGAATAGTATTTTTAATTTTTTAGATTAAGCATTTAATAATTAATATTAATAATAAATTATTAAATTCATAGGTTTTTTATTAAAATCAATATCTTAATTTTTGTGCTGGTAGCACAAATTAAATAAAAATAATTTGTTAAAATTGTTAGACATTTTTGCTATTTTTGTTCATTAAAAAACTGACATTAAAATAGCAAATATAATTATATCAATTCCAAATTTATAAATATTTTTTTAAAAGAACAAAAAACCTCCGAAATATTTTCAAAATCGAAGGTAATTATTTAAATAATTTTTAATAGTTTATATATAGTTTATATTTATATCTATTTTTTGCTAGGACCATCAATAAGCTCAGTTAAATAAGAAAATTCTTTTTCAGTATCTAATCTAGGGAATAATACTGATGGTTGGTTATTTTTTATACCCCCTAGTTTACCTATAGTATGAATAGAATTATATTCTCTTAATTCTGTAGAAATATTTAATTGATCTAAAGCTTCATCTGCTTTAGTTACTAATATAGGTTTTAATAAAATAGATCCTATTCTTAATACTTCTACTAAGACATACATAGTTTCATCTAATAAATCTTTTTTATTAGGATCCTTAGCTAAAACCCAAGGAGTAGAATCTTGAATAAATTTATTACCTAAATCTAATAGTGACATAACATCACTAGCTCCTTTAGTAAGATTATAAATATCCATGTCAGCTTCATATGTTTTAATAGTTTCTTCTATGTTTTTATATAAAGTAATTGTAGCTAAATTAGATGGCTCTTTATATTGAGGAATCACACCATCATAATATTTCTTAATCATAGAAATAGTACGATTCAATAAATTACCATAATTATTTACTAAATCATTATTAATTCTTTCAATAAATTGTTTAGGAGTAAATGTACCATCTTCACCTATTTGTACTTCTCTAACCATATAATAACGTAAGGCATCTAAAGAATATCTTTCAATTAATGGTAATGGTGAAGGTGCATTACCTAAAGATTTAGAAAGTTTAACACCTGATCTAGTAAGTAATAAACCATGAATATAAATAGTATCTGGTAAGCGTAAACCTAAAGCCATTAATAATATTGGCCAATATATTGAATGGAATCTATTGATTTCTCTTCCGGCAAATTGAACAATTGTAGAATCTTTACCCCAAAACTTATTAAACAAAGTTTCATCATTAGAAAGATAACCTAAAGCAGAAATATAATTTAACAAAGCATCAATCCAAACATAAATTACCTGTTTAGGATCTTCTTTAATAGGAACACCCCAACTAAGTTCACTTCTAGTAATACATAAATCCTCTAAACCAGGTTTAATAAAAGTATTTAACATTTCATTTAATTTACCACCTGGTTCGAAATTAGGATGTGTTTTATAAAATTCAAGTAACTGAGGAACATACTTTTTACAATTTAAAAAATAAGCTTCTTGAGTTTCAGTATGTACTTCTCTACCACAATCTGGACATAAATGTTTTTCACCAACTTGAGAATCTGTCCAAAATGATTCACAAGAAGTACAATACCAACCTTTATATTCACCTAAATAAATATCACCTTGATTTAAAAGCTTAGTAAAAACCTTTTGAACAACTTCCATATGTTCTTTAGAGGTTGTACGTATAAACTTATTATATGAGATATCTAATTTTTTCCAGTTTTCTTGGAAATTTAAGTAAACATGATCAACAAACTCTTGAGGAGTCATATTATTTTTACTAGCATTCTTAGCAATTTTTTCACCATGTTCATCAGCGCCAGTTAAAAAGAAAACATCATTTCCCTTTAAGCGTTCATATCTAGCTAAAGTATCAGAAATTACTTCACAGTAAGCATGCCCAATATGTAAATTAGCTGATGCATAATAAATAGGGGTTGTAATATAAAAACATTTCTTTTCCATAAATTAAGTTCTCCTTAATATCAAAAAAATTATATCAAATTTAAGCTTAAAAGGCTTCTAAAGAAAAACATTAAAGATTAAAAGTATAATATTAACAAAAAATATTATATAGAATTAAAAAAAGCTCATAAGTTTAATAACTTAAGAGCTTACTAGCATAATTACTTAGCTTCTTTTTTACCGTACTTCTTATTGAAACGATCAATTCTACCATCAGAGACATTAGAACCAATCTTACCAGTGAAGAATGAGTGGCAATTAGAGCAAGTATCAACTCTAATTTCTTTTAAAACTGAACCAGTTTCAAAAGTAGTTCCACAGTTAACACAGGTAACCTTGCAACGGTGATATTCAGGATGAATTCCTTTTTTCATATAAAGTTCTCCTTTCACTTGGATTTTGCCAAGCTTTTAACTTGCGTAGCTATTATATAAAAAATTGGGTGATAAATTCAACTAAATTATTATATAATTAAGCGATTGGAGATTTTTATTTATGGAAAGAGAAACTTTTAAAGAAGATCGTATAGATGTCATATTATTATTATTAATCTTTTTATTCGGTTGGTTAGGTATTGATAAACTATATACATTAGGTTTTAAACAAGGTTGGAAATTATTTGTAATTAAATTCTTGGCTAACTTTATTTTTATCGGCGAACTTTGGAACATCTTAGATTTCATTATGGCTTTATTTAAAAGATATGAAGCTGATCCAAGAGAATATTTACAACAAATTGAAGATAATAATACAAAATCAAAACGCTAATTTTTTCTAATTAAGCTTAATTTGCCCTGATTTTCATTTATTAAATTTTTACTTATTAAATAATTTTTTGCTTGATAAAATAAAGAAATAAAGTCAATATTATTTTCTTCTAAGGATAAAATTCTAGAAATCCTTTTTATTAAAGTTACTTCACTTAAAAAAGTAAATGGTTCTAAATAAAGTAAAATACCATTAGCAATTTCATAAAAAGAAATAGATGATAAGTTTCTTAAATTTTGATTAGATTTTCTTAAAGGTGTTTTTTCAAGTTCATAATTATCTTTTAAATTATATAAAGGAATCATTGCATCAATTTCATCCAAAGTCATAAAATACTTAACTCTTTTTTGTTGTTCATATGAAAGATTATCAATTTTTTGTTCTTCTAATAACTTTTTTTGATCAAAAAAAGACAAATCATAAGTTAACATTTTAATACTTAAATCCTCATAAACTAAAAATGGAAGTAAATATAAATAACTAGTCTTTAAACGATACTTAATTAACAATAAATAATTTAAATCATTAAGTTCTTGAGAACTTAATTTAGTATCATTTTCAACTTTTAATATATATGATTTATTTTGATATTCAAAATAAAAAGGAACTGTTAAACTATTATCAATTTTCTTGTTAAGTTCTACTTTAATATTATTTCTTTTAAAAGCATTTAATATCTTTAATTTGATAAAAGAATCTAAGTAATCAAATTGTTTAAAAGTTTCCATGTCATATTCTAAAGAAAATTTAAAAGTAGGAACTATTTCAAAATTATTTTGCTTAGAAGAAATAAAAATAACCTTCTCCGCAAAAGTTAAAAGATAAAGTAAATCAAACTCATCAAAATCATAATCAAGATCAATAACTAATAAATCAAACTTATACTTTCTAAATACATATAAATCATTGATAGGCTTCAATTCTAATGGATATAAATGATAAATAAGATTAAAAGCCAAAGAAAAACTTCTTTCTTGAGAATAAAATAAAGAAGAATAATTTTCATACTTTAATCTTTCTAAAATCTGATTAAAAGAAGGAAACTCTAATTTTTCTTTACGATAAGAATTAAAAGATTCTATTACTGAAGATTCATAATTAAAGGCTTTTGTAAAATAAGAAGAAACTAATTCGTGATCAAGTTTATTTAAAGAATATAAATTATCTAAAACATTTTCTTTTTTAAAGATATTTAAAATAATTTCTTGATATAAACTTGCTAAATAATTATTGTCAAAATTTTTAAAGTTTCTATTTTCCTTACTCAAAAAATCTACACTTTTTTTCAAAAAAGGTGAGGCTTTTTTTAATAAAGAATTAAAAGAAATAGCTAAAGCAAAATTATCCTGATTCTCATTTAATAATTCACTTAAGAAATTATTAGTTTCTTCAAAAGTCCCATTTTTAAAATCAAACAATGATTTATCAAAAATAATCTCAAACTTACTTATTTCTTTTAAAATATCATTAGTCAATACATTGCTTTTTGATAAACATTCATTAAAAACATCTCTAAATTCTTTAGAAGAAAAATATAAGCTAGAAAATTCATTATTGTAATTTAATTCAGGATTATTTATTCTTACTTTTTTAAATTCTTCTAAAAAACTATTTATATTTAATAAATTATTTAAACCATCAATAGTCACTTCTTCATTATTAAAAACCTTTAATAAAGCTTCTTTATTAACTTTGATTTCACCTTCATTTAAATAATATTTGTCAATTAAAATTATTAATGTTTTATAAGTCTTTTTAAATGGAGTTATTTTAATAATAGATTTTAATTGTTTTTTTAATTCTCTTTCTAATTTTTTATTTTTTAAACTATCTAAAATATTTTTAAAATCAAAAGTCCAGATATCTTTTTTACAAGCTATATCAATAGAAAGTCTAATAGAAGCTTGTATACGATAATTCTCTATCAATTTATGAATAAGATCTAAAATTTCTTGAGAAAAATTAAAAGAAAAATACTTATTATCAAAAGGAAAATATTTTCTATAAATATCAAAATATTTAATATAATTTAAGTATTCATAAAGAGTATTAAAAGTTGAAAACTTCGTTAATTTAATCTGAGATTTATCTATTATTTTTTCTAATAGATTAAAATTTTCTTTTAATTTGTTAATAAAGGATTTAAAAATTGAATAATCTTCTTTTTTTACTATTGGATTAATTAAATAAAATTTATTATCGATTCTTTTATGATCTTGATAATAATTAGATTCCTTAATAAAATCAATAAAATCCAAATCTAATAAATAATAATTAAAAGTATAATCAAACACTTCATTAAATTTAAATATTTCCGTGCTTTTATCATAATATTTATAATAATTTAAAAATAACTCACTGTTATTTTCATCAAAAATTGAATGAATATTTTGTAAACTAAAATCTTTTTGCTGATATTCTTTTATTAAATCGTTAATTTCACTTTTCTTCAATTCTAAATCGTTTAAAGGAACAATATAAGGATCTTGTTTAAATTTTTCTAAACAAACAGTAACTAAAGAATCAGTAGAGGTTAAATCAAAAGGAGGAAAATAATAATCTAAATATTTCCTATTAAAGTATTCTTTAGCTTTTTTTATTTCATTATTGCTCTTTGTAACAAACAAAATATTTTGTTTTTTTAGTATATATTCATTAATAATATGTAATAAAAAGTTTTCTAAATAAATTTTATCTTTTTCTAAATTTAAAATAGAAGTGCTTTCCAATTGATTTAAAGCTTTTTTAATATATTCCGGTTCAAGATTACGCAAATTAAAATTCAAATTCTTATTTTCATTTTTCTTTTCTATGGTTTTAAAAACCTCATTTGAAGAATAATTAGTTGATTTAATAAAAGAATATAAAACATGCTTTCTCAGTTCCTTTTCAATATCTAAATTTACTAAAACCATATTTGAATCTAGAGCAAAATTAGTTTTACTTAGCAAAGTATTAGTTTCTTTTACGTATTTATCAATTCTAAAATCATAATCTTGATAAGTTAAATCAAGAGAATACATTTCATTAAATTCATCTATTAATCCATTATTAAAAATTGGACTTGGTGAAATAAGTTCTAATAAATATTCATTATCTTTTTTTATTATTTTTACTTTAAAAAATACTAAAGGAGCATTAATGATTTCTTTAATACCTTTTTTATTAAAATATAAAAAACAACAAGCTAAATACATACTATTAGAATTGCTTGCTTTTAAAAGATAATTCTCTTGTTCTAAAGGCTTAACATTAGTAGTGACTTCATTTGCTAATAAAACATTTTTAACTTTTAAAGTTATTTCTTGACGCGAATACTTTTCCTTTTTCTCAATAGGAAAATTTAAAAATGTTAAATCTTCATTATTTAAATCACTAGAAAAATAATTTATAAACCTTATTTTATTATGAACATTTAAAAGCTCTAATAACTGAGCCCAAGAAGAAGAAATAATATCTAAACAATAACTTCTAACACCTGAAAAATCACAAAGATATGATTCTTCTTTTTGACTCTTAATCTTTTTAATTAACTCTATAAGTTTTAGGCTTTCCATATCTACTTAATTATACCTTATAAACTATATTAGCTAGTAATTTAAAATGTGCTAAACTTAAGGAGTATGAAAACTAAATTAGTTAATTTTAATTCAATAGAAGCAATTAAAGCCTTACAAAATGAAGAAGTTATTGCTTTTCCTACCGAAACAGTTTATGGCTTAGCCTGCATTTCTACTTCACTAAAAGCTTTTAATGAGTTAGTAAAAATAAAAAAGAGACCAGCTAACAAACCTTTTACTTTAATGGGAGGTAGTAACTTTAAATTTGAGGATTACTGCTATTTAGACAATAAAATTCTAAGAGTAATTCACAAATTTGTCCCTGGTCCAATTACTTTATTATTAAAACCAAAAGAAAATCTTCCTTATCAAATTACTTTAAATACTAAAGCAATTGGTATAAGAATCTCTAATTCACCTAAACTGCAAGATTTTATAAATAAAGTCGGAACTCCTTTATTAGTTCCTTCAGCAAATATTTCTGGTAATAAACCTTTAGTAACTGCTAAAGAAGTCTACGACCAATTTAATGGAGAAATACCTTATATTATTGATGATATTTGTAATAATAGCTTACCTTCCACTATTATAGATTTATCAATAAAAGACCAAATAAAATTAGTAAGACAAGGTGAATTAAGTTTCGAAGAAGTTCTTAAAACATATAAAGGGGAATAACATGGAAAAACTAAGATTAGCTATCGGTTCAGATCATGGTGGGTTTGAATTAAAAAAATACTTATTAGAAGAATTAATAAAAGAAGGATACGAAATTAATGATTTAGGAACCTATTCTCTTGAATCATGTAATTATCCAACCTACGCTTTTAAAGTAGCTGAACAAGTTAAAAATAAAGAAGCTGATTTTGGAATCGTTATCTGTACATCTGGTGAAGGAGTTTGCATCTGTGCTAACAAAGTTAAAGGAATAAGATGTGGACTAGCTTATAATTTAGAAGTTGCTAAATTAATAAGAGAACATAATAATTGTAACTGCATTGCTTTTGGTGCTAAATATATAACTAAACAAGAAGCTTTAGAAGCAGTCAAAATATTCTTAAACACTCCTTTTGGTCAAGGTAGACACCAAACAAGAGTTGATTTAATCACCTCTTATGAAGAAGAACATTTTAAAAACTAAATAATTTTAAATATAAAAACATTAAATAACTTACTTAAAAAATAAACACAATTTTTAACAAATAATTAAATATATAATAATTCTTATTTATTTTTGATTAGAGATATTATTAGAAACATTTTTAGAAGGATCTTTAGAAGAGTTTTCAAAAACTTTATTAGAGAAATTCTTTTTTACTGGAATTACAATGCAATTATAGAAAAGACCTAGACAAAAACTAATAGCAACAGAAACTTCTAGAAGATCTTCATAACTTTCTTTATATGACATAGTAGGTGGACTAAGCAAATCATTATTATAACCATAAACTTTTAATGCAAAAAATAATCCTACAGCAAATAAAATAATTTTCAAGAAAATTCTTACACCAAATGGAACTTTACGATAAACTTCTTTCAAAGATTGTGCTAGTAAAATAAAACCAAAAAGCATCCCAGCGCAACAATAAATACCACGTACTAATATGTCACGTCTAACAAATTCACTTTCATTTTCAACAGTAAAAATTACACAATTAAAATAGATTACAGTTATAATAAGACATAAAAGAATTAAAGCGAGTAAAATACATTTTTGTTTCTTTGTTATCATAATTTCTCCTTTATTTATTGACAAAAGCGACAGCACTTATAACAGCATCAATTTTTGGTTGATTAAAAATATACCATGGTAAATTTACAGAAATATATGGTGCTGAAGTTGAAAAAGTGATATCGGCAAATTCTAATAATCTACCACCTGTTTGATGAGAATAATATCCTGCAAAACTTGTTTTAATAACTGTTGAATAAACAGGCGCAAAATAAGCCCCCATAGTGAAATAGAAATTACTATAATTTTGCTTTAATAAAGCCTCTTGATTTCCATAATCAGGATCTGGTTTTGTTTCTACATATCTATCAGTTTACTAAAACTAAATCATTGGTGTTAGAGAAACTCGAACAAAGGGGTGATAAAGTAAGCGCTAACAAAACAAGAGACAGCTTTTTGATATTTTTCATAGATATATCATCCTTTCATAGCCCTATAATAAATGTTTTTTTAATTATGTCAATTTTCAAAAAATTTTATATTTTTCAAAAATATAAAGTGCTAATCTAATATTCATTCTATAGAATATAATTATTTAAAATTAAATTTTTAATTATTAAAAACAAAAAAAGATCGCCTAATAAGGCGACCTTTTCAAAGCTAATTTTTAGATTAATACATATCTGGAGCAGCAGGAGCGCTAACAGGTTTATCTTCCTTAATTTCGCTAACAGCAGCTTCAGTAGTAACAAATAAGCTAGAAATAGAAGAAGCATTTAAGATAGCAGATCTAGTAACTTTAGTAGGATCTACAATACCTTCTTTAAACATATCAACCCAAACACCTTTAGAAGCATCAAAGCCAACATTGCCTCTTTCATTCTTTTGTTTAGCAACGATATCATTAGCTTCATAGCCAGCGTTAGTAGCAATTTGAGCTAAAGGAGCAAGTAAAGATTCAATAACGGCATTAATACCTTTTTGAATATCAGGGTTCTTATCCTTAAGTTTACCTTTCAAGGCTTTATAAACTTTAACTAAGGCAGCACCACCACCGATAACAATACCTTCACTAACAGCAGCTTTAGTAGCATTTAAAGCATCTTCAATTCTAAGTTTCTTATCCTTAAGTTCAGATTCAGTAACAGCGCCAACTTTAATAACAGCAACACCATTAGAGAGTTTAGCAATTCTAGATGCAAATTTCTTCTTATCATAATCAGAAGTAGAGTTAGCTTCTTGATTAGTAAGTTCATTGATTCTATTAGAAATATCTTCTTTAGAACCAGCACCATCAATAATTGTAGTATTGTCTTTAGTGACAGTAATCTTCTTAGCACTACCTAAATTTTCAATAGTGACATCTTTTAATTCCATAGCTAAATCTTTAGAAATAAATTTAGCACCAGTCATAATAGCGATATCTTGTAAAATGTTCTTTTGATTATCACCAAATTCAGGAGCTTTAGTGCAAACAACATTGAAAGTACCTCTTAATTTGTTAACAATTAAGGTAGACATAACATCATTATCAACATCATCAGCAATGATTAATAATGGTTTATGAGAATCAACTACAGATTGTAATAAAGGTAAAATATCTTGAATATTAGAGACTTTTTGATCAGTAACTAAAACATAGGCATCTTCTAATTCACAGACCATCTTTTCTCTATCAGAAACCATATAAGGAGACATATAACCTTTATCATATTGTAAACCTTGGACAATATTTAATTGAGTTTCACTGGTCTTAGATTCATCAACAGTGATAACACCATTTTTGCCAACTTTTTCCATTGCAGAAGCAATAGTTTTACCAATTTCATGATCACCAGCAGAAATAGTAGCTACTGATTCAATATCTTCATTAGTAACAATAGGTCTGGAAATCTTTAAAAGTTCATCAGCAACAGCTTTACCACCTTTTTCAATACCTTGTCTAACAAAAACTGGATTAGCTCCTTTTTCAACATAGTCAATGCCTTTATGAATTAAAGCTTGAGCTAAAACAGTAGCAGTAGTAGTACCATCACCAGCTAAATCATTAGTTTTATTAGCAACTTCATAAACAAGTTTAGCACCCATATTAGCAAACTTGTCAGAAAGTTCAATTTCTCTAGCAATAGTAACGCCATCATTAGTAATAAGAGGAGAACCATAACCCTTATCTAAAACAACATTTCTTCCTTTAGGACCTAAAGTAAGTTTAACAGTATTAGCTAAAGTATCAACACCTTCAAGCATTAAATCTCTAGCATTTTTACCAAATTTAATATCTTTTGCCATAATTAATAGTTTTCCTTTCTTTATTCAATAACAGCGATAATGTCTTCTTCTTTAACTAAAAGATACTTAGTATCGCCTTCTTTATATTCAGTAGTGGAATATTGTTTATATAAAACTTTTTCACCAACTTTTAAATTGATAGCTTGAACTTTACCATCTTCTAAAACCTTACCAGGACCAACAGCAACAACAGTAGCAACATTAGTCTTTTCAGGTTCAGAAGTTAGAATAATACTACCAACCTTTTTTTCAACTTTTTTATTTTCTAATACGACATAATCTTGTAATGGTTTAATCATATTTTTCCTCCTTGAGATTACATTTAATATTTTATAGTAAAAATTAGCAATGTCAAGGTTTGAGTGCTAAATATTTAATCTAGTTTATTTACTATAAAAAAAGACCAAAGAGCTTTAATAAGTTCTTTAGTCTTAATTACAATGACTTACTTAGTTTTTGTATATAATCTTTTAGTTTTAGACATTTCGTAAGCATAAGCACGAACAATCTTTTCACCCTTAGAAAGTGGGAAAGTTGCTTCAGGAGCTTTTTGAGGACCAATTTGAATAATATGAATACCCATATTAGTTTCAACAGCAATCCAATCAATATAATTAATATTAGCAGTGGAATGATTAGGAACAGAAACCTTCCAAGTATTCATCATAACATGTTCAATTAAAGGAACATAAGCTTCAGTCTTTTCAGCTTCTTCATCATCCTTATTAAGTTCATACATAACTCTACCATTAGAAGTTAATTTAGAGCCATATTCTGATAACTTAATAACAACGTCTTTACCATCTTTACTTTTCAAAAATCTTATTTTTTCATCAGCCATATTTATAACCTCTTTTATTTTTACTTAATAATATCCATACCCATATATTTTCTTAAAACTTCAGGTACAGTAATAGAACCATCAGCGTTTTGATAATTTTCAATAACAGCTGCTACTGTTCTACCAACAGCTAATCCAGAACCATTTAACATATGGACATATTCAGTTTTAGAATCTTTGGTTCTCTTAAATCTAATATTCATTCTTCTAGCTTGATAATCAGTATCATTAGAGCAAGAAGAAATTTCCTTATAATTCTTAGTAGTAGGAACAAACACACCATCTTTTTCTTCATATTCATTATAAGAAGGTAAAAAGACTTCTAAATCATAAGTTTTAGCAGAAGAGAAGCCAACATCACCAGTTGATAAGCAAACTCTTCTATAAGGTAACTTCAAAAGTTCAAGAATTCTTTCAGCTTCTTCAGTTAATGATTCAAGTTCATCAAAAGATTTTTCAGGTAAACAGAACTTAACAAGTTCTACTTTTTGGAACTGATGTTGTCTAATAATACCTCTAGTATCTCTACCAGCAGCCCCAGCTTCTGCTCTAAAGCAAGAAGAATAAGCACAAAACCACTTTGGTAAATCACTAGCCATTAAAATTTCATCTCTATAATAGTTAGTAACAGGAACCTCAGCAGTAGGAATCATCCAAAAATCACCAGGAGTAGTATTATAAGCTTGATCAGCAAACTTTGGTAATTGACCAGAGCCAGTTAAAGAATCAGTATTAACCATATAAGGAGGTAAAACCTCAGTATAACCATGTGCAGTATGAGTATCTAACATAAAGGCAGCTAAGGCTCTTTCTAACTTAGCAAAAGCTCCTAAATAGAAAGTAAATCTAGTTCCTGAGACTTTAGCTGCTCTATCAAAATCAAACAAGCCTTTCTTAACACCTAAATCCCAGTGTGCTAAAGGTTTAAACTTAAAAGTAGTAGGTTCACCCCAATATTTTTCAGGTCTATTAAAAGTATCATCAATACCAATAGGTAAAGACTTATCAGGAATATTAGGAGTCTTTAACATCATTTCGTGAATTTTTTCATCAATTTCAGCTTTTTCAGCATCAAATTTAGCAATATCAGCTTTTTCTGAAGCAATTTGATCCATTAAAGCTTGAGCTTCTGCATCCTTTTTATCAGCTTTTAAACGGCCGATTTGTTTAGAGAGAGTATTTCTATTAGCCTTTAAAGCATCAGCTTTTAAAATGAGTTCTCTTCTTCTACTATCAAGTTTAGGTAATTCTTTTAAATAAGAATAATCATCATTTCTAGTACCTAATCTTTCAATCACTTCATCTAAGTGATCAATTACATACTTAACATCTAACATAATATTTTTCCTTTCCGGGTATTAAAAAATCCCACTAACCATGGGACGAATTATTCGTGGTGCCACCCAATTTCATAAGTAAATCTTACTTACCTCATTAAGTATCAAAAACCATTATTGAAGGCGGATTCATCTATTTTCTAATTGTGTATTTTCACCAACTAACACTCTCTTTAAATTTAGAAAATTAAACTACTATTCTTCTAATTTTTGACTTTATTAGTATATACCGCATTTTATTAATTTTCAAATATTACAAAGGTATTAAAAAGTAAAAATATAAAAAAATTTTCTAACCCTTATTTATAAATATTAATCATTAAATTTTTAATAAAAAATAAATAATAAAAAATTCAAACAAAATAAAAACTTCTCTAGTGAGAAGCCTTTATTTAGGGAAGGAGATAAGTACTGCACTCACACTAAGACTTGCCAACATGTTTGCTAACTTTTCTTTCAACAGTTGTTTACTCGTTTTTGTTTTTAAAGATCAAACTTCGATCTTCCTTCAACTACTTCACTTTTCATTGCTACTACATGCTATTTATAAAACTCGTTCGCATTTTTTCTTTCACAATTACTTACTGCTTGTTTTTCATTTACTTTGTCGTGGCTATAACAATTAATGTCTTTGAGGTTTTAGAACTTTGGTCTATGCCTTTTTGTTCTCCTTCCCTCATTTATAGTATAGCAAACTTTTTTAAAAAGAAAATAGCAATAGCCAAATATTTTTAAAATAGTTAAATTTAAAGCGCTTAGCGTATTAATTATTAGAATACTAACTAAACTAAAAATCAATTGATGCATTAGCAATAGCATATAATCTATTTGATATAATAAAAGCATGGAAAAACAAAGCAAAAAAAGAACAATTATTAGAATTAGCATCTCAATATTAGTTATTGCCTTAATTGTAATAGGTGTATATTTTTTATTTAAACACTTAGGTTTTAATAATATTAGTAAAGAAAAACTTAGAGATTATATTAGCTCCACTGGTCCTTGGGCCCCTCTTGTTTTTATTTTAATTTCTTTTTTACAGGTTACTTTTATACCAATTCCATCATCAGTTACAATCTTGGCTGGTTCTTTTTTATTTGGACCTGGCTTATCTTTTTTATATTCTTATATAGGTATTTTATTAGGATCTTTTTTAGCCTTCTTTTTAGGAAGAATTATAGGTAAACCATTTGTTAATTGGATTGTAGGAGATAAAGAAACAGTAGAAAAATACTTAAAAAAACTTAAAGGAAAAGAAACTGTTCTACTTTTCTTTATGTTTTTGCTTCCTTTTTTCCCAGATGATGCTTTATGCGCTATCGCAGGTATTTTACCAATAAGTTGGCCTGTATTTATTGCTATGCAATTAATTTCACGCGCCACATCAATATTTGGAAACATTTTATTTCTTTCAGGAGAATTTATTCCTTATAACACCACCTGGGGTATTGTAACTATTACAATTCTTTCTATTCTTGGAATTGTCGCTTTTATTTTTTGCTATAAATATTCAGAACAAATACAAACTTTTATAATAAATTTTATTTCAAAACACTCTAGAAAAAATAAAAATCAAAAAAATGACAAAAATGATGAAACTAAATAGTATATTTAGCTTTCATGTCTTTCCTTTTTTAAAATCATTAATTTTAGTTTTATTAAGCTTATCTAAAAACTTAGCTTTTCTTCTAATAAATCTATCCAAAGTATAGTTATAAAATTCACATTCTAGCGTCTTTTTAAATTCTTTTTTCATAATAATTTTAATGATTTGATTGTTTGATATATACATTAAAAATATTATTTATCATTTTTTGTTTTTTTATTTATTTTGTATATAATTATAAGAACGTTGGAGGAAATATGAAAAAAATTAATCTTATAAATAGCGCATTACTTTTAGTCTTTTTAGTAAGTTGCAATTCAAACCAAAATGTAACTTCAGAATCTAATTCAAGTTTAGAAAATATATCTAGTGAATCTAGTCAACAAACCGGAAATTTATTAGATAGTTTAAAAACTAACAACATCACTATTTCTAGTGAGTATCAAATTTACTATTATCCAATTAACAACTTAAATCAAAAGACCTTTGTTCAACATTTTAATACTATTGCAAAATATAACGATGGTATGTACTCATATGTAGGCTATAACTTTAACACTACTCAGGTAGTCTCTCAACTCGATATGAAAAAAGGTGAAGATGGTTATACATATCATACCTATGTAGATTTAGAAAATCAGTTAAAAGAAGAAGCAAGTACCAGCAATATTGGATTAAGATATAAATGGGAAGCATCAATTTACTATAATCAAATTAACGATCTTAACTTTAGTGATTTAACTAAAGATGGTGACCGTTATTTATTAAAAAATAAAAATGTTGCTGAACATATTGCTATGTCAGTTTTAAATACTTCATCTTATGATATTGACACGAGTAATTCTTACTTTACTATAAAAGATGGTAAAGTTGAATCATTAGTCTTACAGGAAGTAGAAGCAGATGATGTTTATGAAGGCTACATGTATGGTAGAAAAGCCATTTTAACTTTTAAAGATATAAATAGTACAACTATTACACCAGTAGCCCCAAAAGAAAATGTTCCTGAAAATGATGATTTACAAGCCGCTTTAACAAAGTTAAAAGGAGCTACTAACTATACTTCTACTTTAACAGCAAATATCAATAATGAAGAAATCATTATCCAAAAGAATTTAGTCACTGAAACTGATGTAATTTTACAAGAAAGAGCATCAACAGGTGATAATAATTCCTTTAATTTTAGTGGATACCATACTGTTTTAGATGAAGAAAATAAAAGTACTTTATACACATTCAAAAGCGAAGCTCCTAGTGAAACTATTGGTAAATTGTTTGGAAGCTTAGCAAGTGAAGGAGATAGTATTTCTAGTCACGCTCCTAGTATGGCTTTTTCTGAAGACTTATTTACCTTAAGTAAAACTGAAGATGATGGTACTAAGGTCTATTCTATTGATTCTTCTTATCTAGAAATATTAGATTTAGTTGATTTTAATACTGTTTCATACTCTTCCATGTATAATGGTTCAGAAGCTCAAACTATTGATTTCTATGTAAAAGATCAAACACTTTCACAAATAAGCTTTGCAACTACAATTAATACCAATAGTTCAGCTGATGGCTCTATAAGTGGTGAATTTGTTACAGGTTATTTAAAATTTAGTAATGTTGGAAGTACAACAATCAGTGAAGATTCTTGGCTAGATTTCACTACTGCTGAATCCAAGGTTTATCAATCTTGGAATGATATTACATTACCTATTAATTTAGCTGATGGTTCTACAAATCAAATTACTTTAGGTAACTTATTTAAACAAGTTTTAGGTAAAGAAGATTATTTCCCATATTTCTTACCAAATAATATTTCTTTAATAATTGAGAATTATTCCTCAATTGATGAGCAAGAAGCTGATCAAAATGATCCTAGTAGTGTACATTCATACACTGTTTCTTTATCTTTCACTCCGACAAATTCTAATTTAAAAGATGTATTTGATAACATGTTAAACTCTCTTAAAAATACTGAATTTAATCCAACAGATACAAGTGAAGAAGGGTTCTATAGCTTTATGTGGTCTAATGAAGAAGAAACAATTGATTTTGGTGTAGACTACATGGAAGGTGATTCCTTAATTAATGTAAATATGACCTTACCTTATAAAGCCTTAACTTTATAAAAATAAAATCAATAAAATCAAAAAATGTAAAAAGGACTTGTAATTTGATTTATACAATTAAGCAAGTCTTTTTTATAAAATTAATTTAATTCTTTATTTTAAAACCATTGAATAATGATATTTAAAAACACTTCCTGGTTTTAAAATATGTATCCCAGGTTTTTTAGATAATTCTAAAACAGGATTTAAATAGTCTGGTAAACCTAACCATGGTTCAATACAAACATAATCACCATAATAATTATCTGACCATATAGCTATAAAATCAGAATGATTAAAATTTAAAATGATTGAGGTTTTATCTTTCTTTTTTAGAATTATTTTATCAATATTTTTACCATCTAAAATAATAGTATTAGTTTTTCTAAATAATTCTTTACTAAGTTTAATTATATTGGTTTTATATTCTTGCTTTTTTCCTAACATAAAAGAAAATGTAGGATCCTGTAATTCTTGTATTAGTTTACTTTTAGTCTTTAAAATAATTGAATTATTTGAAATATCACTTTCATTTTCTTTTTCTACAAATGGTAATTTAAACGCAGGATGTGCTCCTAACATAAATGGCATGTCTTTTGTATCATTGTTAATAATTTCATAATTAATTATTAATTCATTTTTTATTAATATATAAGAAATTTTAGCCGTAAATTTGTAAGGATAATTCTTAAAAGTTTCATCATTAGAATTAAATATATATGAATTTCCATCTTCTTTTCCATTCATATATCTTATTAATCCATGATTTTTAAAAGTATATTTTTTATTATCAATTAAAAAATAATCCTTAACTCTTGCAATAAAAGGAAAAATAAAAATATCTTGGCCATTCCAAGAATCTTTCCTAATTTGATAAAGATATTCTTTATCTTTTTTCTTAGAATAAATACTAGTTAAATGCCCACCTAAGCTAGTAGTTTCTATCTTAAATAAATCATTTTCTATAATCATACTTTTTTATTTTAGCATTAAAAAAGCTGTAAATAGAATTTACTATTTACAGCATTTAATTTTTTACTTAGCTTTACCTTGATTAGCAACAGCTTGAGCTTTTTTAGCAATGGCTGCAGCATCACCAACATATTCTTTAGAGATAGGCTTTAAATTTTCATCAAGATGATAAACTAAAGGTACACCAGTAGGAATATTTAAATTAACAATATCAGCATCAGAAATATTATCAAGATATTTAACTAAAGCTCTTAAGGAGTTACCATGAGCAACAATTAAAACCTTTTGATCTTGTTCAAGTAAAGGCTTAATATTAGCTTCATAATAAGGAACAACTCTAGCGATAGTATCTTTTAAAGATTCAGCTAAAGGTAATAATGATTTATCAACCTTTGCATAATGTTTTTGATTAGCAGGATTTCTAACATCATCTGGTTTTAATAATGGTGGCCTGACATCAAAGGATCTTCTCCAAAGTTTAACTTGAGCTTCACCATATTTTTCAGCAGTTTCAGCTTTATTTAAACCTTGTAAAGCACCATAATGTCTTTCATTTAATTGCCAAGCTTTATAAACAGGTAAATATTCTTCATCCATTTGTTCCAAAGCTAAATTCATAGTATGAATAGCTCTCTTTAAATAAGAAGTGAAGACAACATCAAAACTATAACCAGCTTGAGCTAATTTTCTACCAGCATCAGCAGCTTCTAATTTACCATTTTCAGATAAATCAACATCGGTCCAGCCAGTGAAAAGATTTTCCTTATTCCAGACAGATTCACCATGTCTTAATAAGACTAAAGTTTTATTCATTAACAATTCCTCCAAATACAATGATATTTTAACACTAACAAAATATATATTGCACTTTATATTAATATTGATTTTAAAAATTTTTGAAGTTAAATATAAGCATTTATAGTAAAATATATTCATATATTTAGGAGGTCAAGATGACATACAACAATAAAACATTCAGAGTCTCACATGGGGTTTCAAAAAAATTAATAATTTCTATCATTGCTTGTATCTTTGGTATCGTTTCGCTTTTCTTATTATTAACTCCTGGTTTAGTTTATACAAGTGCCATTTCTTCAAAAGTCACTTATTTTTCATTAGGAGAAGTAATCTGGGGCGGTTCAGTTTTTTCTGTTAATCCTGGATTGATTGTTGCTTTCTTTTTAGTAATTGCTGCTAGTTTAATAGTATTAGCAACTTCTTCTTTTCACTATATAGGCTTCTTAGCGGGTATTTTATTTTTAACTGCTGCTGTTTTATATTTTTGTGCTATACCTTTATCCTCTTCTGCTCTTGAATTACTTAGTAGTAAAGGACAAGCTTCTTTGGCCTATGGAACAATAACAAGTGGTGTTTTATTAATCATCTCATCGATTTTAAGCTTCATTGCTTCTTGGGGTGAATAAAGTTATATTGTAAAAATAAATTATAAAGTATAAAATAAATAAGTCATTAATAATGAGGAGAAAATAATGGAATATACAAATAAAATACCTTCAAAGTACAGCAAAAAGAAAGAAAGTAGTTTTCATATTAATAATGTCTTATCAATCACTTCTAGCGTAGTTGGTGGTTTAAGCTTACTTTTCTTACTCTTACCTGGCATTTCTTACACTACTGGCTTTTATCCTACTGATGGAAGCTTTAATTTAGGAGCTATGACCTTTGGTAATAACACTTTTGCCCCACTTAATATCGGTCTATTAATAGCCTTCATCTTCACAATCTTAGGTATTGTCTTTACTGCTTTAATTAATGTAAATAAAGTTGCTATTGCTAGTGGTATGTTCGCAGTTGTCTTATTTGTTACTAGTGCTATCCTTTACTTCTGTACAGTACCTTTATATGGTAACTTATCTGCTAGTTTAGGTTCTGGTGCAATTTGTTTAGGAGTCTTTAACTTAATTTGCGCTATTATTACTTTTATTGCTGCATCTTATAAATAAAATATAACCAAACTTAAAATTAAAGTCCTGCGTAAGTGCAGGATTTTTTTATTTCTAATTATTTAAATAATTAAAAACATAATTTATGACTGAACAAAAAGTTTAAATATTAATCTTACTATATAGTAGCCTTAACTACTCTTTTATATTTATAGTATTCCAAAATATTAATTTCATCTTTTTGTGCAAAAACAAAAATCAAAGGAAGCATATAAATAATAGAAAAGAAAGTATTATCTATAAAACCATGAATAAAACCTACACATAAAAAATAAATAAGTGCTAATGTTGTTTGTTTATTCTTTAAATTTAAAGTAGTAAAAACCAACTCTAAAGAATTAATAACAAATAAAACAATACCAATAACTCCTAAACTAGTTAAAAAAGTCATCCATGTATTATGAGCTAAAGCAATACCAATATCAGAGCCCGGCTTAGCAAAATAAAATTGATATAACTCAAACAAAGAAGTATAACTACAACCAATAACAGGGGAAGTATAAAATTTATCAATACAGAATTTCCATAAAAGATCCCTATCTGTTAAATTAAAGCCTCTTTTCAAAATTTCAACAAAATATTTGTTTAAATTATCATTATAAACAACTAGTGCTAAACAAAAAGTCACCATCATACAAAACACTAAAAAGCTTGTAGAAAGAGAGGAAATAATATCTCCTTTTTTATAAAACATTAAATAACACATCAATAAAGAAAGAAGAATCAAAGTAATTAAACCACCACGAGAATTTGAAATAAAAATTACAAAAATAGAAAATAAAATTAAAAGCAAAGCATCAATTCTCTTTTTATTTCTATTAAAAATAACACATAAAAATGGTAGAGAAATTTCAAAAGCTAGCGAAGTAACGTTTTTAGAATTAGACCAACCTAAATCATCTGTATAAAACAAAACAGAATTATTATTTTTTGTAAAATTAGCAATTATTACTTCAATACTAATAATTAAAGCCCAAACATAAAATGTTTTATAAAGCAAATCATATCTATCAGTTTTAGCAGTATTAACAAAAACAAGATAAATTAAAATAAAAGCCACAACTAGAAAATCAACAAAATAACCATATAAAATAAATTCTGTTTTAAAAAATTGAGGCGTTAAAGTAGGATTAGCAAACTGATTATAGATAGAAGAAATAAAAGATAAAACAGCAATTAAAATAAAAGAAAGTCCACATGATCCAAAAGAAAAATTAAGCTTTCTATTTATAATAATTTGCTTAACATACATTCCAATAATACCTAATAATCCAAAGCTTAATTCAACAATCAGTTCAATCGGAATAGTATTAAAATATGGCATTTTTGAATAAGAAAATAAAACATAAAAAATAAGTGGAGCAAAAAGCAAACCATTATTAGTAAAAAATAAAATGGCAAATGAATATAAACAAGTAAAAACACAACTAGTAATAGAAGAAGAAAAAATCCAACAGATTAAAAAAATAAAACCTTCAATTAATAAAAAAGGATATGAACTTAGAACTTTTTCATTTCTTTCAGGATTCTTTATTGCTTCTAAAACCTTGTTTAACATATAAAATAATTATACTATTACTCTATTAAATAATCTATACAGCTAAGACCATAAAAGGCAGCGGTCTCAGCTCTTAAGATTCTTTTACCTAAACTAACAATTTTAAAACCATTATCTTTATATAGGTCTACTTCTTCTTTACTAAATCCACCTTCTGGTCCGAATACAAATACTATATTCTTAGAATCACTTTTTTCAATTGATATTTTTTGTCCTTTTAAAGCTTCATCTTCATATGCAATAAATTTATTAGAACTATCCTTATATAAACCACTTAATTTATTAAAATCTTCTAAAGGATATAGCTTTGGGATTATAGTTCTATTAGATTGTTCACTAGCGTTTAATAAAATCTTTTCAAAACGTTCTCTTCTTAATTCAAACTCTTGCTTACTAATTCTTTTAATTACTCTACTAGATAAATAAGGATAAATTTCTTTGACACCTAATTCAGTAGCTTTTTGTATAACTAATTCAAAATTTTCTCTTTTTAAAAGTGGACAAAATAATACTAAATTATATTGTAATTCTCTATTAACTTTTTCTGTAACATCATCAATAATTTTAGCTTCAAATGGCTTTAATTTAGTTACTTGACATATATATATTTTTGAATTACAACAAAATTCAATATTTTCACCCATATTTAATCTAATTACTTTAATATGTTTCAAACTTTCATCAGAAAACACTGGGGTATTTTTAACAATATTTCCAAAGAATCTTCTCATTTTAAATAATTATTAGCGTAATTATAATCTATAGCTTCTTTATTTAAAGATTGTAAATCTAGATGTGCTTGATCTAATTGATTTAAAAAATCTAAGTCTATAGGTTTCTCATTATGTAAATTAATAACTTGAGAAATGTATAAATCAATAGTATCCAAAACATTACCAATATTATTAATATTTAATTCTTTAATTCCTAATTTCTTTAATGCTTCTAAAGTCGTTATATTTAATTTAATTAAATTTTCCATATATCTTTCCTCTTTAATATTTTACTAAGTATTTAGCTAAAATTAAATTAAAAAGGGCTACAAACTTAAAAGTAGCCCAATAAAGAAAGGAAACTATAAATAAAAGGAATTATGAATTAAAACTATTTAATATTGCTTCTACAGCATTATACATAACTGTATATTCTTCTTCAGTTAAGAATTTACCTCCGTTAACTGGAGTAGTAATTGAACCTTCACCGCTGTTATTATATTCATTAAATCTTGCATTAACTGGTGAATTTCCTGACATTGCTTCAAATCTATGATTCTTTTCACCTGTTCCATAAGGAGCTTTAGAAATTGCTTTAGACATAATGCAATTAGCATAAGTTACTAAAGAATTTTTATCCCATGGTCTAGCTAAAGCAACAGTACCTTCTACTACTTGTTCTTCACTTGTAATATTTACATTGTTGAAGAAGAAACCAACAGTATTTTCAAGATCAGCTTTACTTGCCACAATATATCCATTGTTTTTATTTGCTTCTTTAGCACGATATTTAACTTTAACTTCGCCACCTTTAATATAAACTTTTGCCTTATTTTCACCAAAAATAAAGTCGGTCATACCAGTAATAAAACAGTTTTCATAAACTTGTTCACCTTCTCTAGCATACAAAGTATCTTGAAAACCATTAAAGGCACAAGAATTGAAATAAGCCTTAGCTGAAACTACAATTGCACATGCTTGTTTACTGCCTTTAGTTGAATTATCATATTCATCCATAGTAGTAAAAGCTCTATTATCAAAAGTAATATTACTAGCTTTAAAATTATCAGCTCCTGGAATAACAGTTACCGAAGAAGAACCATAAGTAGATAAAGTATTTCCTTTAGCATCAACATCTTCAGCAATATATTTTTCAAATATCTTGACTGTATCCTTATTTTCACCTTTTAAAGTAATGTTAGGTACCTCAATATATAGTTTTTCTTGATATTCACCATTAGCTAAATTAATAACAGCCTCAGTATTATCTTTTCTAGCATATTTAATAAAATCATGTGCTGACTGAATACTATTAAAATATAATTTAGATTCAAAAGTTTCACCATCTTTTTTACTACTATCTACATAAACTTGATATTTATTAGTATTATCTTTTACTAATTTAGAAGCAGAGATAACATTAACTACTAAATTCTTAGTTTGAGTAACATTACCTTTAGTAAAACTAATAGTGATAGTTTTTTTCCCTTCACTAGAAGAATCAAAACCAGTAATAGTTGGGGTAACAATTTCAGAATAAGAACCAGAAATAGCTTTAACAACTAAACCAGAAGTATCAAAGCTTGCGTTAACATCATAAACACTACTTACTCTAATAGCTTCTTTAGAATTAACTAAAAACTCAGAATAAACTTCAATATTTTCTAAAGAATGAACATTTACTATAAATTTCTTATTTTCAAATTCTTTATATTTAACAACAATTTCATAATTTCCTTCTGCATCTTTATTAAATGCCGAAGTATCAACAACATAATCAGAATCATTTAATTCAGTTTTTACTCCGTTTTCATCAATAGAGTAAACTTTTAAATTATCTTTAACAAATTCATCACCAACAAAATAATCTTTCTTTACTAAAGTAGTATCAACTTCAAAGTCAACTTCTTTACCTTTATTAACTTCTTGTGTTAAACCAAAATAATAAAAATTAACTGTTTTACTAGTAGGTTTTAAAGTATAAACACCAGCTTTAGGTAAATTAATTGTTAATGTTACATTAGTTTTACCATTAAAACCATTCTCTGGAGTGGATTTATAAATTTCAGCACCAGTAGAATCAGTAATAGCAATTTGTCTAGAAGTATCAGAAGAATTTCCACAAATACCATTAACATATAAAGTAGCATTATCACTTATAGTAGTAATTTCTAAAGATTGTTTATCCATTTGTAAACGATAACTTGCTTTATATTCCTCAGAAGGAATGTCTGTTACAGTTTTACTACTAGCAGTAATTTTAGCAGTTCCAATTAATTTAAACGCATTATTAAAAACAACATCAGTTTGTCCATTAAAAGAAAAATATTTATCCACAACAAGTTCAGTAAGTAAACTAACTTTTTCATCAGTACTACTAGTAGAAGAACTTGAACTAGAGCTGGAACTAGAACTAACTATATTTTCACTTGAAGAAACATTTGGTTTATCAGATTTAGAAGAAGAAGAACTAACAAGAGATGAAGTTTGGCTATTTAAAGAACTAGAATCACTATCTTTTGTTGGAGTACAAGAAGAAACTGAAAGAAGTAATAAAGATAAAGATAAAACTTTTAATATTTTTTTCATTTTTTATGTTTCCTTTCTGAAACTAAATATATTTTACATTTTATGAAAGCGATTACATAGATTGCCTTAATCTTTTTGTGTTTCAAGCACAAAATAACTTAAATGTATATATTTGTATTTTTTTGAATTTAAATGTATTATTAATAAAGGAGGTCATATGTCAATATTTTGGTATTCAAAAACAGATAAAACATGTTATGCAACAATTTATTCTTCTAATATTACTTTAAATAAATCTAGTTTAGAACTAATTAATAATGCATACAAAGTTAAATTAGGTTTAGATAAAGAAAAGAAACTTATTATTATTTCACCTTTAACTAAGGAACAATGTGATTTAAACACTATTGATGAAACTTATTTATTTAATATTACTTTTCACTCATCGTATGCAAGAATTGCTTCTACTGATTTTATTTTATTTTTAAGTAACGAATTTAATTTAGATTTGAATAAAAAACCTAAAAAATTTCTTGCATCATATGATAAAAAATTACAAGCTTTAATTATAGATTTAGGAAAGGAGATATAAATATGGGAGTTGAACAATACATTATCTATATATGGTTAGCTATTTTTATTGTTTCTATCATTGTTGAAATTTGCACTTTTGAATTAATATCAGTATGGTTTTCTGTTGGTGCTATCTTTGCTTTAATTTTATCAGTTATTCCTAACATTCCTTGGTTTGTTGAATTAATCGTTTTCTTTTTAGTTTCTATAATTTGTTTAGCTTCTTTAAGAACAATCGCAAATAAAGCCTTAAAAAGAAAACTTTCCAATTCAAATATTGATGAAATTATTGGTCAAAAAGGTGTAGTTATTAAAAAAGTTACCTCATTAGAACCTGGTGAAATAAGAATTAGGGATGTTATTTGGACTGCCTTGCCCGTAGATGAAAATGATATAATTAAAACAGGTTCTATTGTTAAAGTAATTTCTTTAAAAGGTAATAAACTATTTGTAAAAGAAATTAGAAAGGAAAATTAAATATGGAAAATGGATCTTTAGTTGCTATTATTGTCTGCTCAATTGTTGGTCTTATTATTTTAATTATTCTTATCTCTTCTATTCGTATTGTTAAACAAACTAATAAATATGTAATTGAAAGATTTGGAGCTTATATTAAAACCTGGTCAGTAGGTATCCACTTTTTAATTCCTTTTGTTGATCGAGTTGCTAAGGTTGTTTCTATGAAAGAACAAATTCAAGACTTCCCTCCTCAACCAGTTATTACTAAAGATAATGTTACTATTCAAATTGATACTATCGTTTTCTTTTCAGTAACTGACCCTAAATTATATACCTATGGTGTTGAAGACCCTATTAATGGTATTGAATCATTAACTGCTACTACTTTAAGAAATATTATTGGTGAACTAGATTTAGATGAAACTTTAACTTCTAGAGATACTATTAATTCTAAAATGAGAGGGGTTTTAGATAATGCTACTGATCCTTGGGGAATTAAAGTAGTAAGAGTTGAAGTTAAAAACATTCTTCCTCCTAAGGACATTCGTGATGCTATGGAAAGACAAATGCGTGCTGAAAGAGAAAGAAGAGAAAAAATCTTACTTGCTGAAGGTAATAAACAATCCGCAATTTTAAATGCTGAAGGTAATAAACAAGCTCAAATTTTAGAAGCTGAAGCTAAAAAAGAAGCCGCTATTAAAGAAGCTGAAGGTCAAGCTGAATCAATAAAAAAAGTAAAAGAAGCTCAAGCAGAAGGTGAAATATTAGTAAGAAAAGCAGAAGCTAAAGGTATTGAAATGCTAAATGATGCTAAAGCAAGTAAAGAAGTATTAACTATTAAATCATATGAAGCTTTAGGAAAATTAGCTAATGGTCAAGCAACTAAATTAATCATTCCTGCTGATATGAATAACATTGCAGGATTAGCGGCCAGTTTAACTGATATTGTTCATACTGTTGCTACTGACAAGACAAAAACTGATAAAAACAATTAAAAGATAAATCCCTGAAACAAAATCAGGGATTTTTTAAAAAACAAAAATAAAACAAAGATTATTTATCTATGTTATAATTAAAAGCGGTTTAACCCAAATTTAATAAGGAAGAACAAAATGAAAACATTATTATTTTTACTAAAATCTTTAAAAGAAAATTTAATTATTCTTAAGCAAGAACAAAAATGGTTTGTTGCTATAATTGTTTTAATTATCTCTGTAGTTGCTTCTGTTTCTGGCACTTTATATACAGGATATACTTCTAATGTAAATAATGTAATAAACACTAGTAGCGATGCTAGTATGGATTCTGCTTTAATAAGCCTTGGCAAAGAAATTAACGATCAAAACAATTTAATTATTGAAAATGGCACTTTAACTGCTTCTGGCATTTTTAATAAAGAAGGCCAAACTAATTTAACTGAAAATTCTAATAATTCAATTATTGAGCCTAATTTTACTGCTACTCATTCTTTGCCTGCTTATTCAGATAGCGGAGAAATAACTGGCTATACTGATCAAAATGTTTTATATGTTTATTCTTTCCCTGATTTTGATTCTAACGCCGCTGGATCGAATGCTATTTTTACCGCTTTTATTAATAAATCAATTTATAAATTAAGCTCTACTAATACTAGTGATAAAACTTGGACTCCTACTTCATTTATTGTTTTTACTAAGCATTCTGTCTATATGGAAACTTATAAAGTAGTTAATAGAAAATCTACTGATTCTGCTATCGGTACTGCTTCTGGTATTTATAACAACAAGGATTATTTCAATTTTAAAGATATGTTTACTAAAGATGGTAAAGTTCTATCTTATAGTGAAATTTCTTCTAACTTATTAGTTTTCTTAAATAGTGCTTATGCTGCTATTAGAATCCCATATACTTGGATGCAAGTAGGTATTTATGCTGCTGTTACTGTTGGTGTTATTTTCTTAGCTGGTGTTGTTTTATGGTTAGTTACTAGAAGAAAGAAACTTCTTGATGATATTAAGATTACTTTCTGGAAAGCACAAAAAATTGCTTACTTTGAATCATTAACTCCTGCTTTAGTTGGTTTTATTTTCTCATTCTTCTTATCTCAATATGCTGTATTTATCACTTTAATTGTTCTATCCTTAAGAATCTCTTCTTCTGTTACTAAATTAACAAATTTAAATAGACCTACAGACGATTCTAAACCTGTTTATAAAGCAAGATCATAATTAAATAAGAATTCTTATAATTCTTATTTAGTAAAATATATGCCATGTTTAAAGGTACCAATAATCATTGATAAAAACATGAAAAGTGGTACACATTAATCATGGCTTTTTTTATCTATCCAATAATTTTTAGAATTATTTTCCACTTTTCTACAATTTCCACACACAATCACATAATACATTAATTTATTTTTTGCAAATGATGAAATGATTACTAAAGCTAAACTAGATAAAATTTTGCATTTCTCTTATTTATTTAATATTACAGGCCAATCTTATTTCTTTTTTTGATAACCACTTCATTTAGCAAGTTCCTTATATGCTTCAATATGTTTTAAAAATTCTTTATCAAAAGCCTTATCAATTTCTCCTTTGGTCATATATTGTATTGCTGGTCTTTTAGATATTTCAAAAGGTATTCTCTGCTCTCTAATAGATTGTCTAATGAAAGTGTTGATAGCAGTGGTTAAATTCATACCTAAGTCGGTAAAAAGCGTATCAGCTTCTTTCTTTAAATTTTCATCCATACGAATTGTTACATTTATATTTGCCATTTAAGATTTCTCCTTTTTTATTATTTCAGCTTAAAATAACTATTTTGCAAGTAATATACAATTATATTATGTGCAATATAAAATAAGGTTCATGTAATTTTTTATATTAAAAATTTATTTATAGAAAAAAGTAAAGTGATATTAATTTGAAATTCAATAGTAATTCCATAAAAACTGAACAAGTAATAAAGTAAAACAATTTTTTATAAAGCTTTCTATCTAAAATTTATTAATTTCTTTACCTTGATATGTGACACTAATCCTAGGCAAAAAATGAAAGTGGTACATTTCACATATTAGTAAGCATCTTTTTACCTGTACTTATTTTTTATCTACTAAACTATTAAGAAATGTTAATATATCTTTTTTTACTTCTTCTTTAATATCTTCATTTAAGATTTCATGTCTAGCATGAGGATAAATAGTTTTAGTTACTAAATTAGGTTGAAACACATTATAAAAATTATAGAGCTTATCAATTCCCTTAGAATAATCTCCAACTGGATCATCTGCACCAGCTATTAAATACATTGGAACTTTATGGGTGATTTTATTTCTATTTCTTTTTTTCCAAATATTTTGTTGACCATGAAAAAGAGCATAATAAAAATTAAATGAACAATCAAAACCAGTAAATTTATCATCTTCGTACTCTTTTATATTTTCTTTAGAATAAGAAATCCATCTAGCAGAAGAATTATTATATTCTTTTTTTGAAATTCCTTTATTAAAAGTGTGATTAGCAGAATTTACTAAAAATCTAGAAATCTTATATCCTTTATTTCCTTTATAAAAAATAGACATAATTGAAGTTAAAAAATATCCTAAACGATAATTAAAATTATTAAAACCAGAACCACATAAAATTAAACCAGAAATAGTTTCTGAATGCCTTTGATAATAAGCTTGAGAAATAAATGAACCCATAGAATGGCCAAAAATGTAAATTGGTAAATTATTCTGTTGTTGGATATATAAGTTTAAAGCGTATATTTGCTCAACATTTTTATCAAAAGAATCTTTACTAACAACTCCAAGTCTAGCACCTTCTACTTTACTAACTTGCATGCCATGTCCTAAATGATCCACTGCAAAAACATTGAAATCATTTTTAACTAAAAAATTAATAAAATCTAAATAACGTAAGGCATATTCAGCCATTCCATGCACTAATATTACATTAGCTTTAGGTTTTACCGCATCAAAAAATACACCATGTATTTTTCTTTTTTCTAATAAGCTATTTATTTCAATTTCTTGCATAAATATTCCTCCTAATTAGATTTTAACTTAAATATACTAAACTTACTATATTAGTAAGTTTTTAATAAAAACACTTTCATATACTATTTAGTCATAAATTATAATAAAATTATAAAAAATAATTGGAGGGAAAATGCTAAAACTCGTAAACATTGTAAAAGATTATCCTCTTACAAAAGAAAATGTTGTGCATGCTTTAAAAGATATATCAATTGAATTTCCTAAGGTTGGTTTAATCTCTATTTTAGGTCAATCTGGATGTGGAAAAACTACTCTTTTAAATATTATAGGTGGACTTGATAAATATACTTCTGGCGATTTAATTGTTGATAATAAATCAACTACCTCCTTTAATGATCATGATTGGGACACTTATCGAAACAAACAAATCGGTATGATTTTTCAATCCTACAATTTAATCCCACATATGACCTGTTTAGCTAATGTTGAATTAGCTCTATCTTTATCTGGTGTAGATAGTAAAACTAGAAAACAAGTTGCAATTAACGCTTTAGAAGCAGTAGGTTTACAAAATGAAATTAATAAATATCCCAATCAACTTTCTGGTGGTCAACAGCAAAGAGTTTCAATAGCACGTGCCTTAGTTAATAATCCTTCTATTATTTTAGCTGATGAACCTACAGGTGCTTTAGATTCTAAAACTTCTATTCAAGTAATGGAAATTCTAGAAAAAATAGGACAAGAAAAATTAGTTATTATGGTCACTCATAATAGAAATCTAGCTTTCGACTATTCTACACAAATTATTGAAATGAGTGATGGAAAAGTTCTTAAAAACTATAAAAACACACCGAAAAAACAAATAAAATCAGAAGCTTCATCAGAAATAATTTCTACTAATCTCTCTAAAGCTAAAAAAACTAAAAACAATTCTTCTATGCCTTTATTAACAGCAATGTTTATTTCTATTCGTTCAATGTTAACAAAAAAAGGAAGAATGATAATGACTAGTATTGCTGGTTCTTTTGGAATTATTGGCATTGCTTTAATTCTAGCTATAGCTAATGGTTTTTCTAATTATATTAGTAATATGCAAGAAGAAACTTTAGCCTCTTATCCATTAACTGTTGATGAAATGTGGATGGATGTTGATTCTTTAGAAACAACAAATGAGTTAGAAAAATATCCTACAGACCAAGAAGTTAATATTACTAAAACACCGGACTTAATTTATTCAAATAATATAACAGATGAATATATTTCATATATAAATAAAATGGATAATGAATATTATTCATCTTTACAATTTAATTACGCTTTACAAACTAATGTTATTACAAGCAAAAGCGATGGAACTTATGCCACACTAGCAACTAAACAACAATCCTTAGTTAATTCTTTAACAAGCTCTACTTATTGGAATGAATTACCAGCTAATAAAGACTTTGTTTTAGAAAAATACGATTTAATAGAAGGTACATATCCTTCTAGTGCAAATGAATTAGTTTTAGTAGTTTCTAGAACTAATTCTATAAGTGAAAATATTTTAAGTGCTTTAGGATACGATACTAATAAAGATAAAATTAGTTTTACAGATGTTCTTTCAAAGGTTTTTAAAAAAATTAGTAACAACGAATACTATGAACAATTAGATTCTCTTAAAGTTAATGGCTATTTTTTAAAAGATCAAGATGAACTAAAAAAAGACAATTTAACAATTGCTGAACTATATGAATCATTAGTAAATGCCATACAAAAAAATAAAGATGGAAAACAAAATGAATTACTTGAAGCCTTAACAGAATTAAAAAGCAAATATTTTAAAAGTGAAAAAGAAACTAGAGATATTTATGCATATAAATTACCTGATAGTGAAAAATTAGAAGAATTATATAAATCCAGCAAAGAAGATTTAAAAATAGTTGGAATATTAAGACCTAAAAAGAGTACTACCTTAGAATTACTTTCTACAGGAATTTATTACTCTCATGAACTTTTAGATGATTCCATTACTGAGGCTAATAAGTCAACTATTGCTACTACTAATTTAAATAATTTAGTATTAGAGGATGACTCATTAGCCTCTACAATGTTAAACCAGCCTCTACCTTTTATATATTCTTTAACTCCTAAATCTAATCAAACTACTCCATATAAAATGAATGAATTAAAAATTGATCTTTCTAACATTTCTAATTTAAATTCTATTTTAACTTCTTATGCTCAAAATACTATAAATTCATTACAAACATATATAAACAATAGAAAAATAGTTGGAACAGATGTAATGATTAATTCAATTACTATTTATCCAAAATCATTTGAAAGTAAAAATAAAATCATGGCATATTTGGATAAATATAACGAAGGAAAAGAAAAGGATCAACAAATAAGATATACAGACATAGCAGGAACACTATTTAGTACTTTAGAACAATTAGTAAATATTATTTCAGCAGTTTTAATTGCTTTCTCTTCTATTTCCTTAATTGTTTCCTCTGTTATGATTGGTATCATAATGTATTCTTCTGTTATTGAACGGACAAAAGAAATTGGTATCTTAAGAGCAATAGGAGCAAGGAAAAAGGATATTTCACACCTGTTTAAAACAGAAGCAGTTATTTTAGGTTTTCTTTCTGGTTTATTTGGTATTATTGTAACTTACATAGCTTGTATACCAATTAATTTAATACTATCTTCTTTATATCCAGATTTAGGTCTTACTTCTATAGCATACTTAAATCCTTTGCACGCCTTAATTTTAATAATTATTTCAATGTTTTTAACATATGTTTCAGCCTTAATTCCTGCAAGATTTGCTGCTAAAAAAGACCCTGTAAAAGCTTTAAGAACTGAATAAAAGCCACTATATTCTAGTGGCTTTAAACTACTTAACTAAATTATAAGTTACTGTTCCATCTTCTAAAGTAACTTTTTCATAAACTTTAATTACTTTCTTAGAATCATCTGCTTTTTCTTCAATTTTAATATATTGTTTATTATCTTTACTAAATTCAGTTACTTCATATTCTTTATTATCATATTCAAGTTCAATTTCAATCTCATTATCTTCTACTTCTTTAGAGTATGAATAGCTTGAAACTTCTTTATTGTTTTTAATCACTTTATATTCATATTCTTCTTCAATTTCATTAGTTTCAATTCCTCTACTAATTGAAGTATAAACATATGATTTTTTATCTTCTGAAGTAAATATTTTAGTTTCAATTTCATAATCACTTTCATCTTTTTCTTCTTCTATTTCTTTAATGCTATTAAAGTAATATTCTTTATTTTCTTTAACTAAAATGCCAGTAATTATATTTTTTTCTTCTTTTTCATCATCTTCAACTGAAGTATTATTAATAGAATTATAATAAATTATTAAATTTGCCTCTTTATTTTGTAAATCAGTAAAAGAAACAACTTCTTTTGTTTGGTATTCTTCCTTATCAGAAACCACGGATTCTATTTTTAATGATTCTTTAGAATTATTTAATGCTAAGTCAAGTGAGCCTAAAAATGAAATTGTTTGATCAATTTCACTAGCTGCTCTTTTAACTAAACTAATAGTAGTATTATTAGTTAATAAAGTAGAAGAAGTAACCATTTGATAACCAACTATTTGTTTAGTGTTAATAGTATTATTAACACCTAAATAATTTGAGTTATTAAAATTTGAACAACTAGCTAAGCTAGCTCCTAAGACTGATAAAGCGACTAAAGATAAAATTTTTTTCATATTTTTATTCCTCCTAGAAAGAGTTTTATTTTCTTTCACACTATATACAAACTAGAGTGTCGTTTTATTGGAATTATTTTTATTTTTTATCAAAAAAGTTAAAACTTTTATAAAATTAATCATATATATCAATAAATTTTAAACAAATAAAAAAGCTAACTACATTAATTTATTCAATATAGTTAGCTTAAGAAGATTATTACTATTATTTTAAACTAATAGCGTACAAGAGTAAGGCTGTATCAGTTCCCATAGAGATTTCATATTCTCCAGGATCTAATGTAAGTGTTAATTTGTTACTATTAATTTCATAATTAGTTCCATTAATATTTACATCTGTTCCAGCAACTACAGCATTTAATGTCATCTTTTTAGAAATTCTAAACATAACACCAATTTTAGTAGAATTCATTTTAAGAGCTTTACTATATGTTTTACCTTCGAAAGTGAAGTCACAACTACTATATTTAACTGCTACATTAGGCTTTCCATCACCTTCTGACTTATAAACAATTATAGGTGTGGTGGGACTTAATGTTGAAATATCATCAGCTTGATAAGCATCATTTATAGTAGATTTAATATCACTAGCATCTTCTTCGGTTGGACTTAATTCTGATCTAAATGAAGAAGTGTACCCTGAAATTTCTGGAATAATACGTCCAATTTCATTAGGATTTAAGAAATTCTTAATTGAAGAAACATCAGTAGCATAAAATAAGTTAGGATCACTATCAAACTTAGAGAAATCTATACCTATAGGTGCACAAGAATTACTTACATTTTCATTTCTAGAAGAAACAACTTTTCTACTAATTTTGCTTGAATCACTTCCGTAAATTACATCATTATATGACTTAATAGCTGCTCCACTAGATAGTTTTTGTGGTTCTTTACATTTATAGAAGAAATTATTTTCAGAGAAAGTATAAGAATTTGCTCTAATATCTTGGCATGTTCCACTCTTATAATAATAATTATTATATAAATGAATATTTGCCTGTCTACCTAAAGGCAATCTAGAACTTGAACCAAAATAGAAATTATGGTGTAAAGTTACATTATAAGAAATACTACTATCACTACTACCAATTAAGCCTGATTTATGTAAGCCTACAAACTTATTATAAGAACCAGTAACTGAGTGGCAACGTTTAACATCAAAACCACCATCACCTTCGGCTTTATCAGATTCAAAGACCCAATTAGCTTTACCTGTATAGAGTTCATTATGGTGGAAGAAATAATTACCATAATTTTGAACATATGTAGCTTCATCAGTTCCATCTGGTGCATTACTTTCAAAGCAACAAGCATCTTCAGGATAGTCTTTAAAGGAAAGATTTCTTACTTCAATAGAATTACATTCAGCAAAATCTAAACCCCATTGATATAAACCAGCACCAAAAACACCTTCAATAGTAATATTTTTAGCATTTTTAACATACATCATATTTTGATAAGAGCTAGAAGCACCTTTACCATCTTCACGGTAAACAACGTTTTTATCAATGTTAGTATCTATACGTTTATCAGTAGTATTTCCTTTAGTAGATAATTTAGTAATAGCTCCATCTAAGATTTCATATTTTCCTTCTCTTTCATTATATAAGGAAAATTTGTTTAAACTCTTAAATTGATCAGAAGCAATTTGACTAGTAAAGACAATATCTAAAGGCACATTAATATTTGCAGCATCAGCTAATAAATTACCTAAACCATTATAAGTTTTACCATTAATAGTTGTTTCAACTGTGTTTTTATTAGTTTCATTAACATAAACTACTACTGCATTATCTTTTAAAGTTCCATCTTCTTTATAAGCTCCTGGATTTTCTTTTGCTTTAAAATGAGCATAACCAGTTTTATCATATTCACTAACATTAATAGCGACATTTTCCATAGCTAAACCAACTTGTTCACTATTATTAATAACAGGAACAACTTTAGTTTGATAACTGCCTGCACTAATACCAATAATAGAAGCGCGATTTTCACTGGCTTGAACTAATTCGCTATCAATTTTCTTAAATTCATTTTCACCAGTTTTCTTATAATAAACATTATAAGAAGTAACTCCTGAAATCTTTTCCCAAGATAAATCAATTTGATTATCTTTTCCTTCTACAGTAGCAGAATTAGCTTGGCTTGGAAGCTTAATTTCTTCATATTTGGCAGTTAAAGTTAAATTAGTAGTAACCTTAAAAGATTCATCAACTTTATTATCATTTAAATACCAACCCAAGAAAGAAAAACCATCTTTAACAGCATTAGGTAATTTACCTAATACTTGATTTTCATTATAAGTTATTGATTTAGTTGATAAACTTTCGTTTTCAATTTTTCCATCAACAGCATCTAAAGTAACATTAAATTTAACAACAGGATTAACACTCCACTTAGCTAAAATAGTAACATCACTAGTTGGAATATAACCTACTTCAATCTTAGTTTCTTCTAAATACCAGCCGACAAAAGAATAACCTTCTTTACTAACAACAGGTAAACTAGATAAAGAAACACCTTCATTTAAAGTTACACTAGTCTCACCTGAAACAAATTTTCCACCATTAGCATTAAAAGTAATAGTAAAAGTTTTTATTTTTTCATAGTGAGCAGTTAAAGTTATATTAGAAGTAATTTTAGTATTAAAATCAAATACTTCATTACCTAAATACCAACCAATAAACTTATAGCCAGTCTTAAATGGGTTTTGTAATGTAATAGTTTTATTATCATCAACAATGATAGTTGTATCACCATCATATGTTCCACCATCTAAATTTAAAGTAACAACATGCTGATTATCCATAACTGGAGCATAAGTCCATCTAGCGACTAATAAAGTATTAGACATTACTACATAGGATTCATCAAAAGCTTGTTCATTATTAATAAACCAGCCATCAAAAGTATAATTTGCTCTAGTTAATTCAGGTATTTTTTCTAACGGAATTGTTTCACCTTGTTTAACTTCAAATTGATCAGTATAACCTAAAGGTAAAGTTCCTCCATTTAAGGCTAAAGTAACCCAAAAATAGAAATCACCTGTTTCACCTTTAGAACCATCTATTCCATCTTTACCATCTGTTCCAGCATCGCCAGTAGGCCCTTTATCTCCTACTTCACCTTTGTCACCTGTTTCACCTTTATCACCTGTTTCACCTTTTGAACCAGCTACTCCATCTTTACCATCTGTTCCAGCATCGCCAGTAGGCCCTTTATCTCCTACTTCACCTTTGTCACCAGTTGGACCTTTATCTCCAACATTATTGTTGTTATCAGCTTGTTTGATATTTGAGCTATCAGTACTGTTACAAGAAGTAACAGTACTTAATAAACCGCAACATAATAAGGCGAAAGTAGTTGATAAAACTGCTTTCATTAAAACACCTTTTTTCATAATTAATTTCCTTTTCTAATTAGTTAACAGGAGTTAAGGAAATATATAACAAGGTCATAGTATCACCTTTAGTAATAGTATGGGAACCATCTTCTATTTCAATTTCTACAACATAATCATTAAATGTTTGTTTTTTTCCATCAACCTTAATAGATTTACCATTTGGAGCACTTCCATCTTGTAAAGAAGCAACTAAAACTAATTTCATTTTTGAACTAGTTGTAAATGTAATATTAGTAGAACTTTCTACTTTCATACCTTTGGTAAAAGTTTTATCACCGTATGAAACATTATATGTTCTTGAATCCATATTACCTGTAATAGTAAAGTTCTCATCACTATTAGCATCACTAAACACCTTCTCCATAGTAGCAACAGGAGCATTAGGATCAATCCATTTAGCTACTAAAGTCATATTACTAGCGACTTTAGTATTTGCATCTACTTTAGTAGTGCCATTATACCAACCAGCAAATGTAAATCCATTAGCATTAGTTGGAGTAGGTAATTCACCTAAAGCTTCACCTTGAGTTTTTACAAATGAAGTTTGGCTATCAGCTGGTAATTCACCACCATTAGCATCTAAAGTGATTTTATATTCTTTAGCAGGATCTGGTTCTGGATCAACAGGAGTAGTAGATCCACCACCTTCACCACCAACAACAAAGGAATTATCGCTTCCTAAACCAGCTTTTTGTAACTTTGATTCATAAGAAGTTAAGATTTTATCTAATTCAGGAATACGTACATAATTTCTATCTTCAGTAGCATCATCAAATTCGTACCAAATATCACCATTTTCTACACGGCCAGAATAATTTTCAACTTCTGTTTTAGCTTCTAAAGCAGTTTGTACATTATATTTGTAGAAATCTGCAGCGGTATCAAAGTTATTATAAGCTCCACCTTTTCCTTTAACATTACTAGAGATTTTTTCATCTCTTGAGCTTGCTTGATAATAATCAAAATTAGTTGAATCTTCTTGATAAGAAGTTGAGAAATTACCACCTTCAAATTCATTACCATAAGCTTTAATAATACCACCAGGTTCTCCTGAAACAGTTGAACCACCATCTGATTGAATATCATGACCTTGTCCACCTGTAATAAATGGATAATTTGCATTTCTAAAATAATTGTTTTCAGCAAAGATAGAAGGAGCACCTTCAGCAGAGGCTATACCATATTTAGCAATACCATCATAATAGTTATTATAAACATGAGTAGTATAATGTCTTACTCTAGGATGACGTGAATCGGAGTGATCATACCAGTTATGATGGAAAGTGGCAAAGTGACCTTCATCTTTACCCATACCAAGTAAATTTGCTTTCCCAGAATCCCAGAAATGGTTATAAGAATGAGTAATATGATCAGTACTCTTAGTATCTAAAGAACCATCACCTTTTGCTTTATCTCCACCTCTATCAGCTCCATAGAAAATATCATTATTATGAGACCAAACATAATCATTATCTTGTTCAAAACCAATAGCATCATCTTTAGCTGATTTATTTTCAATAGAGGCAATGTTTCTAATTTCAGCATAATGGCTTCCTTTAAACATGATACCAAATTTAACAGCAGCATCTTTACCAACGCCTTCAACAGTAATACCAGCATTATAATCACCTTTATTACCATCAATGACCATACCTTCACTAACAAAATAAGAATCAGTAATATAGCCTAAAATTCTGATAGCAATAGGTCTAGTTTCAGCACCTTTTGAACTCTTAATACCATTTAAAATATTTTGTAAACCAGTAAAAGTTTCTTCACCTTTAGAATTCTTTAATTTAACAGAAACAGTATTAATATTTTCATTAGTAACATAAATAACTAAAGCATTATCCTTTAAAGTTCCATCAGCATTATAAGCACCAGGAGTCTTATTACCAGTAAAAGCATAACCTTCTCTTCTTTGAGCTAAAACATTAATATTTGTTCTTGTTGCTTGAACTTGTTCAATATCTTGACCATCTTTATTAGCAACTACTTTAATATCATAGCTTCCAGCTTTTAAGCCTAAAATATCAGCTCTATAATAACTACCATAAGATCTAATTAACATACCATCAATCTTAGTAAAATTAGACCCGTTACTGGCTTTATAATAAACATTATAATTAGTAAAACCACTAACTGGAGCAAACTCAACAACTAAAGTTTCTAATTCACCAATAGCCTTAGTAATAGTAATACCAGTTTCACTAACTTTAGTAAATGAGGCATAGAAAGTAACATTACCTTTAACAGTATATGGGAAACTTACTTTCCTAGTAAATGAAGCATCTAAGAACCAGCCATTAAAGATTTCATTATTAAGGCTTGGATTGTAATTTAATTGTTCTTCAGTAAGAGTAGAACCTTCTTCTAAAGTCATATCTGCTAAAGTACCATGATTATCAGTAACAAACTTAACAGTAAATTTTTCTTTTTCAGCAGGCGCTTGAACCTCAAATTTAGCAACTAAAACTAAATCCTTAGTAACAACAGTTTCAGAAGTAACTTGTTCACCTTCTTGAGTAAACCAACCTAAGAAGTTAAAGCCTTCTTTACTAGCATCAGGTAATTGTCCTAATTTTTCACCTTCTTTAACTTTAAAAGAAGCAGAACCACTAGATAAAGTACCACCACTTAATTCTAAAGTAACAGTATAAGTAACTTCTACTCTTTCATAATGAGCAACTAAAGTAATATCAGAAGAAATAACAGTACTTGAAGAAACAAGTTCACCTTCTTGAGTAAACCAACCAATAAATTTAAAACCATCCTTAGTTGGAGTAGGTAAAGAAATATCACCAAAAACGGAATTTTGATTAACCTTAATAGAAGTAGCACCACTAACAGTCCCACCATCTAAACTTAATGTAATAGTGACTTGTTTATCACTTAATTGAGTCCATGTAGCAAATAAAGCTAAATTACCAGTAACAGTAATAGTACCTTCAACTTTTAAGCCATCAAAAGCATTAACCCAACCAGCAAAAGTATAACCATCATAACTTGGGGTAGGTAAAGTTAAAGTATCGCCTTGACTAACAGCATAAAAATCCTTGCTAGAAGGAGGTAATTTACCACCATTAACATTTAAAGTAACAGAATAAACAGGTTTAGAAGGTTGCTCAGCATGTCCAGTATCACCTTTTTCGCCTTGAGCACCATCTACTCCGTCTTTACCAGCTGCTCCAGTATCACCTTTAGCACCAGTATCTCCTTTTTCTCCAGTTTCTCCTTTAGGACCAGTTTCGCCTTTTTCGCCTTGAGCACCATCTGCTCCATCTTTACCAGCGGCTCCTGTATCGCCTTTAGGGCCAGTATCACCTTTTTCACCAGTATCTCCTTTAGGGCCGGTTTCGCCTTTTTCTTCAATATTATTCTTATTATCAATATTTTGACTTAATTGAGGAACAGAACTGCAAGAAGATAGACCTAAGCTCATCAAACTTAACAGTGTAAGAAGTATTGTTTTTTTCTTCATAAATTAATAATTCTCCTTTTGTGTACATACGTACTAATTATGATTTTATTAAATTGAAAGCGCTTAAATAAAGAAAAAAATAAAAGCTTAGCGTGCTAAAAATTAGCCTATTAACTAAATTAAAACAGATATTTTAAAAATAAATTACACATTATTTATTTTTTAAGAGTTTATTAAAAGCGCTTTTACTTTTACATATATTTAGTTTACTAACTATTAAATGTTTAAAAATAAAGAATAATTTTATTTAATCGTTAAAATGATTTAAACTAAAAACGCTTTTATTAATATTTTCTTAAAATAATTAAATTTTTAACATACAAAATAAATATGTACAATTTTTAAACAAATACTTTTTATTTATGTGTTTTTAGTGTAAATATACAAGCTAAATTATTTTATTATATTGTAAATTTATTTTTTAATTCAAATTATAAAAATAATTAGATTATGAAGCGTTTTTAATTTTTTTAATATTTATTTATTTTTGTGCTTATAGCACAATGGCTATTTATTAATTTTTATATTTTTTTGAATAGAAATATTAATCATGTATCAACATAAATTTTAAAAAAAGCACTTAGAATTTTTAACTAAGTGCTATTTGTTTATTTAAATAAGTCTCTTATCATTAGTGACATTTGTCTTGCTTGATCAACATCAAGATATTCAAATCTACCATGATAATTATAACCACCTGTTCCTAAATTTGGGCAAACGAATCCTTTATATGTTAAAGTGGCTCCATCTGTTCCACCTCTACATGCTTCAAATTCAAAACTGAGATTGTGATTTTTATAAATCTTTTTTATTAAATCTATTACTTCTGGATGTTTCTCCACCTCATAATACATATTCTTATATTGAGGTTTTATTTCTAGTTTAATTACTTCTTGTTTATATTTATCATTTATTCTTCTAGCTGCTAATTTAGCATAATCTTCTAAGAAAGCTAATCTATTAATATCATGTTCTCTAATAATGTAAGATAATTCGGCTTTTTCTTCGTTACCATTAATATTACACAAATGATAAAATCCTTCTCTATTTTCAGTATCTTCTGGTCTAGCAAATAAAGGTAAAGCATTATGAAACTCAATTCCAATATTCGAAGCATTTAGCATCTTATCCTTAGCTGAGCCTGGATGAACTGAACGCCCAGTAACTTCTACTTTCATGCTTGAAGCATTAAAGTTTTCAATATTAACATATTTAATATCCCCACCATCAACAGTAAAACCAAATTTAGATCTTATTTTATCTGTGGAAATATGGCTTGCTCCTAATCCAATTTCTTCATCTGTTGAAAAAATCACTTCAATTGGCCCATGTTTTTCTTTACTAGCTACAAAATAATTTACTACATCCATAATAATTGCAATACCGGCTTTATCATCTGCCCCAAGTAAAGTATTGCCATCTGTAACTACTAATTGATGTCCTTCTGATCTTTTTAAAGATGGAAAATCACTTACTTTCATTATTGTATCCTTGTTAAGAACAATATCTTTTCCATCATATTTATTAATAATTCTTGGTTTAATGTTTTCACCACTACAAGCTGGTGAAGTATCCATATGAGAATTTAAAAATATAGGTTGCTTTTCTAAGTCGCCTTTAAAATAAGCATGCACAGTCCCAAATTTATTTATATAAATATCTTCTCCACCTAATTCTTTAAGTTCCTTAGCTAATTCTTTAGCTAAAACATACTGACCTTCTGAAGATGCTTTGTTTGTAGTATCAGCTTCTTCTGAAGAAGTAGTTGGATAACTAACATATTTTAAAAATCTTTCAAGTAAATCCATTTTAACCTCCATTAAAAACTATTTTAATATATCTTTAAGATAAAAAAAACTCAACATAAAGACTTTTATTTTTCTATTAATATCAATTTTTGTATGTCCGAACACACTTTTATTAATAAAATTTAAAATTAAACTTTTTAGTTATAAATAATAACGCAATAAATTTTTTAAGTTAAGACAATAAAAATTCCATCAAATTTTTATTTAAAACAGTTGATAAATTTTATTTTTTACATAATAATATCTAGTGTAAAGTTTAAAAATGTGGTATTATTATGCTTTCAAGTATTTCATACTTGATATTAACGAAAAAGGAGAAAAACATGGCATCAAAAGGTCAAAAATTTAACAGCTACACCCCTGAACTTAAACTAGCAGTAGTTAAAGAGTATTTAGAAAAAGGTACTTCTTTAATAGAACTTGCTTATCACAATAAAATTGCTTCTCAAGAATCCATTTTACAATGGGTTAAAAAATATCAACTACATGGTGAAAAAGCTTTTGATGATAAAAGAGGTTTAGCAACTTCTAAATCTGCTCCACTAAAAGGACGTCCAAGAAAGAAATTTTCTAGTGAAGAAGAAAAACAAGAATACGAAACCCTTGTTAATGAAAGAAACAAGAAAAAAGCTGCCGAAAAAAGAAGACTGGCATCTTTAAAAAAGAAGCGAGAAATCAAAAAAGCTGAACAATTAGAAAGAGAAAAAAGTCTCTACTAAGATTTTAGTCTAAAATGTTTGTAGGGAGTTTAAATTAACTCCCTTTTTATTTTTTTATGAAATACCCTATTAATTCATTAATTTCAACCTTAGTAACAAAAGGTCCAGCACCTAAAATGTCTATTGGTGCAATAATCGGATATAAAGAAGAAACAAAAGAATATTTAGTTGAGCTTTTTAATGTAAAAAAACATCCTCATTATCAAGCTTATTATGTTGAAAGTGAATTAGCAATTTTAAATTCTTAATATGAAATACGCTTTAGCAATAGATTTTGGCACTCAATCAGTCCGCTCAATTGTTTTTGATTCAAATGGAAAAACAATATGTGAATATAGAGAAATTTATGAAACACCATATTTTTCAAAAAAATATGGCTATGCTGAGCAAGATGTTGATTATTATTTTAATAAATTTTTAAAAACTACTAAAAAATTAGCAGAAAATCACCCTGAAATTTTAAAAGACTTATTAGGTTGCTCTATTTCATGTTTTAGAGATACTGCAGTTTTTCTTGATGAAAATTATAAACCTTTAAGACCTTGTATTTTATGGTTAGATCAAAGGTTAGCTAGTAAACCTAATTTTCCTTTAAAACAAAAAATTTTATTCTTTTTATCTGGAATGACTGAAGCAGCTAGTATTAACTTTAGAAGAACTGCATCTAACTGGGTTAAAGAAAACGAAAAAGATATATGGGCCAAAACAAAACATTATTTTTCAATTTCTACTTATTTTATTTATCGTTTAACAAATAAAGCAGTTGATTCTCCATCTTCTTATACTGGCCATTATCCTATTAATTGTAAAAAAAGAAAATGGCAAACTAAACATTCTTTAACTTATCCTGTTTTTGATATTCCATTAAATCTTTTACCAGAACTTAAACAAGTTGGTGAACCATTAGGCGAAATAACTTTAGAAGCAAGTAAATTAACTGGTTTACCTGTTGGTTTAAAAATATATGGTGGCGGTGGTGACAAATCATTAGAAAGTATTGGTGTAGGAATGTATGATTCTTCTTTAGCTTCTCTTTCGTATGGAACTGCTTGTTCTATTGAAATTTTAACTAAAAGATATTGTGAACCAGAAACTTTTTTACCTGCATATGTTTCTCCTATTCCAAATCATTACAATATGGAAATTCAAATTTATCGTGGATATTGGATGTTAGAATGGTTTGCCAAAAATTTTGCTGCAGAAGAAATATCTAATGCTAACATTCAAAAAAGTTCAGTAGAAGAAATATTAAATAAAAAAATGTTAAGCATTAATCCTGGTGCAGATGGCTTAATCTTAGAACCTTACTGGGGACCAGGTTTAAAAAGGCCATTGGCTAAAGGGGCAATTTTAGGCTTTTCTGATTTTCATACTAAGTACCACATTTATAGAGCTATTATTGAAGGAATTGCTTTTGCCTTAAAAGAAGGTTTAATAAATATGCAAAAAAGAAGAAAAAGCAAAAAAATAAAAGAAATAAGAATAAGTGGTGGTGGCTCTAAATCAGAAGCCATATGCCAAATTACTGCTGATATTTTTAACTTACCTGTTTCGAAAATTCAAACATTTGAATCAGCCTCATTAGGAGCCGCTATTATAGTATTTACCGCTAGTAAATATTATTCTTCTTATAAAGAAGCTATTCAAAAAATGGTTCATATTTCAAAAACTTATTACCCGAATAAAACCAATGCAAAACTTTATACAAAGATTTTTAAAGAAGTATATTTACATATATATCCTCGAACAAAAAAGATCAATTATTCTATTCGAAGAATACTAAATAAATCACAAAACATCCTTACAAAGAACAATAAAGAAAATCAATAATTTAACAATAAATGTGTGAATAACTTAAAATTAACAAGTTATTCACCTTTTTATTTAAGCAAAAATAGACTTATTCACCTATTATTCACCTTATTCACATATGGTGAATAAGTGTTTTTTAAGTATGTTAATAACTTATTTTTGTTCGATATATATGGTTTATTTTTATGGTGAATAACTTTTAAAATGTGAATAGTTATTCACTTGTCATCTTTTTAGCTTGTCAAGTAAAATTTAATAACAAGTTATTCACAGTTAATTATGTGAATAACTTTATTTTAGCCTAACATATCGCCTTTTTTTACCTTTAAAATGTGAATAACTTTTTATTATCAAAACTATATTTTTTATTTTCTAAAAATTTTTATTTTTCATGTTATTATTTAATGGAAACTGAGGTTTAAAATGAAAATATCAAATATGCCACTTAACTCAATTTGGAGCTCAATACTTGCTGAGTTAGAAAAAACTATTGAAGATCATTCTTTCTATAGTCAAATTATCCGTCCCACAAGTTTAATTAGTCTTAAAGACAATACTTGTGTTATTCAAACTGATTCAAGTTTAAATACTAGATTACTTGAACAAAAAAAGGATGAAATTGTTAAAGCAATTAATAAAATAACAGAATCTAATTATTCTTTAGAAATTGTTACTAAATCTAATACTCCTACTGAATTAGTTGAAAAAAAGAAAAGATTTTTTGAAAATTCTAGTTTATCCAAAAAATTTACTTTTGAGAATTTTGTAGTTGGTAATTCTAATTCACAGGCTTATAACGCTAGTCATTTTGTTAGTTTAAATCAAGGAAAATATAACCCTTTATTTATTTATGCTAAATCAGGTTTAGGAAAAACTCATTTACTTAATGCTATAGGTAATGAAGTATTAAAAATTAATCCTGAAAAGAAGGTTTTATATATTTCTACTGATGATTTTATTTCTGAATTTATTCGATATGTACGCCTTAAAAACTCAGAAGATGATCTAAAAGATTTCTTTAGAAATATTGATTACTTATTAATTGATGATATTCAACAATTAACAAATAAAAGAGAAACTGAATTAATGTTTTTCAATATTTTTAATCTTCTTATTAAAGCTAATAAACAAATAGTTTTAACCTCAGATTGTCCACCTCAATTACTTTCCGGGCTTGAAGATAGACTTGTTTCACGTTTTAGACAAGGTCTTTCTTTACAAATTATTCCACCTGAAAAAAATACTTTAATAGAAATCTTAAAAATGAAAATTGCTTCCTCTGGCTTTGATCCTAATAACTTTGAAGAAGAAGCTTTAGATTATTTAGCTAGTACAAATGGGGATAATATTAGAGCTTTAGAAGGAAGTTTAAACCGTATCTTACTATTCAACATCTCAATTGCTAATAATACTTCTAAAATCACTAAAGATATTGTTGCTAACGCATTTAATAACGAAATAGAAACGATCAAAAAAGGTGAGAAATTAACAACCGAAAAAATTATTGATGTTGTATCTGATTATTTCAACTTACCTGCCAGCCAATTAACAAGTGCTATTAGAACCTCACAAATTGCTTTAGCTAGAAGCATAGCAATGTACTTAGCAAGAACAATTCTTAATGAACCTTATACTTCTATTGCAGCCTCTTTTAATAAAAAAGATCACACTTCTGTTATTGCTTCAATGAAAAAAGTGAATAACTTGTTAAAAAATGATGAAAACACAAAAAAGGTTATAAAGACTCTAACTAACAAGCTAAAACATTGATTATATTAATATATATATAATATATACTATATATAGAAGTCAAAATTTGATATAATAGTAAATGTAAAATTTATATGATTCGCTTACTTATTCACATAATTCACATTATTCACAGCCCTTATTATTATTATTTTTAGAAAGGATATTATAATAAATGAAATTAACATTAAAAAGACAAGCTTTCGATAAAATCTTATCTACTTTAGGTGAAGTTATTCCTTCTACTACAGTAGAAGCAAATTTTAAAAACTTTTTAATTAATGTAGATGAATTAAATTGTTCTATTTTAGCTTCTGATGGTAATTTATCAATTCAAGCTAATATCCCTTTAACTGAATCTAATATTATTGTTAATTCTTTACCTGGTGCTATTCAAGTTCCTGCAAAAATTATTACAGACATTATTAAACAATCAAAAGCTGAAATTTTAACACTAGAATTAGTTGATGAATCTTTACTCTATGTTAGTGATGATTTATCTACTAAATACGAATTAAAAGTAATTAACGCTTTAGAATATCCTTCTATTGATTTGTCTTCTAATTCTTCTGAAAAAATAGATATAAAGATGTCTGATTTCTTATCTTTATATAATTGCACATATTTTGCTACTGCTACTAAAACGCCAAAAGAACTATTTAAAGGAATTAATGTTTCTGCTAATTTGAATCATTTAACTTTTGTCGCAACTGATGCTTATAGATTAGCTAAAAAATATATTGATTTACCTGAGGATCATCATTTTTCTGTTACTATTCCTTTAAAGGCTTTATCTACTGTTTCTCATATTGAAACTAAAAATGATTTAACTCTTATTATTGATAACAATAAAGTTTTATTTAAGACTGGTTTTTATACTATTTCTACTAAACTTTATAATGGTGATTTCCCTAATGTTGATCGTATTATTCCAAATGATATTGTTTATACTTTAGAAGTAAATACTAAAGAATTAACTGAAGCTATTGCTAGAGTTACTATTTTAGGTAATAAGAAAATCCAAATTGTTCATTCAGATAGTGGAATCGAAATTCTTACTAAGGATCCTAATAGTGGTAATGCTTCTGAAAAGCTTCCTGAAGCAACATTCTCTTCTAATGATTATTTTTCTATTATTTGTCGTGCTGACTTCTTACTTGATGCTATTAATGCTTTAAATGTAGAAAAAGCAAAGATAAAGTTTGTTAGTGATACTAGAGCTTTCTTGGTTTGTTCTGATGATGTTACTAATATTCAAGTGATAACTCCAGTAAGATCGTTAGAAGAATAATTTATTTATTAAAGTCTTGGTTAAATACTAAGACTTTTTTATGATTTTTTTCTTTATAAAATACTTAATTTTAAGCAATTTTTATATATTATAAATATAATATATAATATGTTATAATTATAGTGTTATAAGGAGCTTTTATAGTGCAAAAAGAGATATTTATTACAACTGAATATATCACTCTTGGTCAGCTTTTAAAATTCGCTAATATTATTAATAATGGTGGCGAAGAAAAAGCATTCTTAGCTAATAATTCAGTTTTAGTAAATGGTGAAATGGAAAATCGTCGTGGAAGAAAATTACGTCCAGGTGATTTAGTAAAAGTACATGAGATTGAACTAAAAATATGTATGTCACAAAACTAGATTTAGTTAATTTTCGTAACTATCAGGAATTACATATTGAATTTCCTAAAGGTTTAAATCTCATTGTAGGCCCTAATGCCAGTGGTAAGACTAATTTAATAGAAGCTTTATATTATTTATCACTAGCTAGATCTTTTAAAAAAGCTGAGGATAAGGATCTTATTAGATTTAATGAAGAGATTGCTGAAATTCAATTAGCTTATCAAAACAAAGAAAATAAGCATCTTATAACTGCTAAATTATCTTCTAAAGGTAAACTTATTACTTTTGATAATGAAAAACTAAAGTCAGTTTCTAGTCTTATAGGTAAACTTCTAGCTATTAGTTACTATCCAAATTCTGTTAATTTGTTTAGATTAGATCCTATGACAAGAAGAAATTTCTTGGATTCCTCTATTTCATTGATCTCAAGTAAGTATTTGTTTTCACTAGGTAATTTTAAAAAGATCTTAAAAAATAGAAACGCCGCTTTTATTCAAGGTGATGAAGTAGTAATTAAAGCTTTAACTGATCAGTTAATTAATTCTGCTTATCGGTTGACTTATGAAAGAAAAAAGTTTGTAACTGAATTGAATTTAAAAGTTAATACTATTTATCAAGAACTTTTTAATACTAAAGAAAAACTTACTTTAAAGTATCAAACTAAAATGCCATTAGAAGAAGATCAATTGGAGTTTATTAAAAAAACTAACCTCCTCTTTGATTATATTAAATCTGAAGAACGTATTAAAAAAAGTACTTTAATCGGACCACAAAGAGATGATTTAGTAGCTTACTTGGATGGTAAACAAGTTTATTCTTATGCTTCTCAAGGTCAAAATCGTTTAGTAGTATTAGCCTTGCATTTGGCTTTTAAAGAAATTTTAAAAGAACATTACCAAGAAGAACCAATATTACTGTTAGACGATGTTTTATCAGATTTAGATTTAGATAGGCAAGAAAGGTTATTAAACTACTTAAAAAAACAAGAACAGGTTTTTATTACAACAACTAAAGAATATTCAAATGTCGATAATATCATAAAAGTTACAGAATTAAGTAAAGGAGCTTATTAAGATGGAAGAAGAAAAGAAAGTAAATCAGGAAGACACTGAAGAAGTTTCTTATCAAAGAATTGATTCAGAAAAAGAAAAAGAAGAAGAAAAAGCTAAAGCTGATTATTCTGGTAAAGATATTCAAGTATTAAAAGGACTAGATCCAGTAAGAGAAAGACCAGGTATGTATATAGGTACTACTTCTTCTCGTGGCTTACATCATTTAATTAGAGAAATTGTTGATAACTCAGTTGATGAAGCATTAGCTGGCTATTGCCATAATATTGTAATAACTTTAGAAAAAGATGGTTCTTGTACTGTTAATGATGATGGTAGAGGTATTCCAGTAGATATTGTCGCTGATACTGGTTTATCAGGGGTAGAAACTGTTTATACTGTTTTACATGCTGGTGGAAAATTTGATGGATCTACTGGATATAAAGTTTCAGGTGGTTTACATGGTGTTGGTGCTTCTGTTGTTAATGCTTTATCTACTAGAGTTACAGTAACTGTTCATAAAAATGGCGGTGTTTATCAAATAAAATTTGAAAATGGTGGACATACTGTTGCTCCTGGTATTGTTAAAATTGGAACTTGCCCAATAGAAGAAACAGGAACTACTGTTAATTTTTTACCTGATCAAACAATTTTTAAAGAAACTACTGTTTTTCAATATTCTGAAGTTAGAGAATATATTCGTCAAACTGCTTATTTAAATAAAGGACTTTCTTTAAGCTTAATTGATAATCGTGAAGAACCTCCTCATAAGGAAACTTATTGTTATGAAGGTGGTATTGCCGAATATGTTAAATTTTTAAATGAAGGAAAAATAGTTATTTTTGATGATATTTTATCTTTTGAAGGTAAATATGAAGGTGTTTTTGTTGAAGCTGCTATGCAACCAACTAAAAGCCAACTTTATACAATAAAATCATTTTGTAACAACATTAGAACTATTGGTGGTGGTACTCATGAAGAAGGTTTCCGTTTAGCTTTAGGAAGAACATTAAATAATTATTTTAAACTTAAAGGTTGGTTAAAAAAGGATGAAGAAAATTTCCCTTTTGAAGATGTTTCTGAAGGTTTAACTGTTGTTATATCTGTTAAACATCCTGATCCACAATACGAGGGACAAGTTAAGGATAAATTAGGAAACGCCGAAGTAAGAAAGATTGTTTCTTCAATTGTTGGTGATCAATTAAGAGAATGGTTAGAAGGTCATCCTAAACAAGGTAAAGCTTTTTATGATCGAGTTTTACTAGCATATAAAGGTAGAAAAGCTTCTGAAAGAGCAAGAAACAGCGTAAATTCTTCATCTTCTATTGGTGGTGCAATTTCTGATAAATTAGCTGATTGTGTTTCTAAAGATCCAAAAGAAAGAGAATTATTTATTGTTGAAGGTAATTCAGCAGGTGGTTCTGCTAAAAATGGTAGAGATGCTTTTACTCAAGCAATTTTACCTTTAAGAGGTAAAATCTTAAATATTGAAAAAGCTTCAGCTACTAGAATTGAAAAAAATGTTGAAATTGAAACAATGATCCAAGCTATTGGTGGTGGTGTTGGTGATAATTTTGATGTTTCTAAAATTAAATATCATAAAATCATCATTATGACAGATGCTGATGTTGATGGTTCTCATATTCGTATTTTACTTTTAACTTTCTTCTATCGTTATATGAAACCTCTTGTTGAGCAAGGTTATGTTTATATTGCTCAACCTCCTTTATATAAATTAACTTATCAAGGACATGATTATTATTGTTTTAAAGAAGAAGAGTTAGATCCATTAAGAGCAAAACTTCCTCCTAAAGCTAAATATGCATTACAACGTTATAAAGGTTTAGGTGAAATGGATGCTTCTCAATTAGCAGAAACTACAATGGATAAAGAAAAACGTTTAATGTGGAGAGTTACAGTTGATGATGCAGAAGATGCTGATAATGCTTTAACTAATTTAATGGGTGAAGCGGTTTTACCAAGAAAAGAGTTTATTTCCGCTAACGCTAAATTTGTTAAAAATCTTGATATTAACTAAAAAGGAGAATTATTATGGCTGAAGAAGAAAAGAAAAATCAAAATCCAGAAGAGAATAACGATAACTCTCCTGTTGAAGAATCTGAAGAAGAAGCAAAAAGTGAAAAAGGCAGTGGCTTAACTGGTGTTAGTGAAGGTATTAAAGGCGGTATTGAGCCTTTAGAAATGGGACCAATTGTAAAAGAATCATTTCTTGATTATGCAATGTCAGTAATTATTGCTCGTGCTTTACCTGATGCTAGAGATGGTTTTAAACCAGTTCAAAGAAGAATTATCTATTCAATGTATGATTCTGGTAATACTCCAGATAAACCATTTAAAAAATCAGCAAGAATTGTTGGTGAAGTAATGGGTAAATATCACCCTCATGGTGATTCTGCTATTTATGGAGCTATGGCTCATTTAGCACAAGATTTTGCAACTAGATATCCATTAGTAGAAGGTCATGGTAACTTTGGTAGCCAAGATGGTGATGAACCAGCTGCTATGCGTTACACTGAAGCTAGATTATCTAAAATTTCTTTAGAGTATGTACAATCTTTACATAAAGATACAGTTTTATTTGTTGATGCATATGATGGAGTAGAAAAAGAACCAACAGTTTTACCAGCAAAAGTGCCTAATTTAATTATTAATGGTACATCTGGTATTGCAGTTGGTATGGCTACAAACATTCCTTCTCATAATTTATACGAAGTTTTAACTGCCTGCCAAGAATTAATAAAAAATCCAGATTTAACTCCTACTGATTTAATGACTTGGATTAAAGGTCCTGATTTCCCAGGTGGTGGTTTAATTTTAGGACGTTCTGGTATTCGAAAATATTTTGAAACCGGTATGGGAACAGTAGAAGTTAGAGGAAAATACGAAATAGTCAAAAAAGGTGATCGTTGCTCAATTATTTTTAACGAAATTCCTTATATGGTTAATAAAAAGAACCTCGCTAGAAAAATTATTGATTTATGCGATAATAAAACTATTGAAGGAATTGCCGCTGTTAATGATTTTTCTTCTCATTCTGCTGGTACTCGTTTCCAAATTGATTTAAAACGTAATGCAAATGAAGATATTGTTTTAAATAACTTATTTAAACACACTGAATTACAATCAAGATTCCCAGTTAATATGTTAGCTATTGACGATGGAACTCCACGTGTTTTAAATATGAAAAAAGCATTGGAAATCTTTATTAAATTCCAAGAACAAATTATTGAAAGAAGAACAAGATTTGATTTAGGAAAAGCTTTAGATCGTATTCATATTTTAGAAGGTTTAAGAAAAGCTCATGATGTAATTGATGAGGTTATCTTAATTATAAAATCTTCTGAATCTCCTGAATCTGCAAGTCAAACTTTAATGGAAAAATTTGGTTTTGATGAAGTTCAAACCAAAGCCATTTTAGATATGACTTTAAGAAGACTTACTAATATTGAAACTGAAAAAATAGATGATGAAATGGCATCACTTAGAACTGATGTTGAAAAATATAATTCTATTCTTTCTGATTTCAAAGTCTTACAACAAACATTGTTGGATCAATTAGAAGAAACTAAGAATAAATTCAAAGATGAGAGAAGAACCGAAATTGGTGAAGGTAATTATACTACTGAAGATGAAGATTTAATACCAAATGAAGATATTTTGATTATGCTTACTAAAACTGGATTTATTAAGAGAATATCTCCAGATGCTTTTAGATTACAAAATAGAGGCGGAATAGGTGTAATTGGTATGCAAACAAAAGAAGAAGATGTTGTGGATATTCTTTTACATACTAAAACCAAAACAGATGTTTTATTCTTTACTAATTTAGGAAAGATATTCCGTTTAAGAGCTTATAGAATTCCTACTGGTAATCGTACTTGGAAGGGTCTTCCTGTAGTTAATTTATTAAAATTAGAAGATAATGAAAAAGTTCAATCCATTATTTCTTGTGCTCATTATGATGATAATCATTATTTATTCTTTGCTACAGAAAAAGGCTTAGTTAAAAAGACTCCTACTTCTCAATTTGAAAACATCAATTGCAATGGTAAAAAGGCAATTAATTTAGAAGAAGGTGACTCATTAGTTGATGTTAAATTAACTGATGGTCAAGCAGTAGTTTCTTTAGCTAATTCTAATGGTAAAGTTTGTTCATTTAAAGAAGAAGATGTAAGACCTACTGGTAGAACAGCTACTGGTGTTAAAGGTATTGATGTAGATGGTGGAAAAGTTATCGGTATTTGTACTTCAGAAGATGGTGGAAGCCAAATCTTTACTTTATCTGAAAATGGTTTAGGAAAGAGATCGCGTTTTGAAGACTTTAGAATTACTTCACGTGGTTCAAAAGGTGTTTATGCTTTAAAGATTACAGAAAAAGGTGGTAACTTAGTCTGTATTAAGTCAGTTAATGAAGATGATGAAATAATTATTGTAACTGATGCTGGTACTGTTTTAAGAACTACATTAGAAGATGTTCATGAAGCTAATAGACAAACTATCGGTGTAAAAATTATAACCTTAAAAGAAGGTGAAAAGATTTCTTCAGTTTCTGTTGTAAAAAAGGATGTTACAGAAATAGAACCTGAGCCAGATACTAGTGATGTTCAGGAAGAAAATGAAGAAAAATTAGAAGAATACGTAAAAAATACTGAAAAAGAAGATAACGAAGAATAATGAAAGTTTTACTTTGTTTAAATGGTGAAAAAGATGATAATCGCTTTGTTCTAGATCGTAACGGAGTTTTACTCCGTTATGCTTTAGAAAGTCAAAATATCGAATATACTTATGATTTAAAAAGCGATTATGACTTAGTTCATTTGCTTTCCTTAAATCAATATAAAGCATATTTAAAGAATCACCATAATAAAAAAAAGAAAGTTATTCTTTCTACCTTTAATGATTACGCTGATTTTAAAGTTGATCAAAATGAAGAAGGGGAAATGAAACTTGTTTTTTCTAAAATTTTCAAAAAAGTTGATAAGATAGATACTTTATTAGTTAATTGGTATTCACAATCTTTACTATTAAAACATAATGATGTTCCATTTAATGTTGAAGTAGTTAATATAGGAACTAAAGATTATTCAAACGAAAAATATTCAAAAGTTGAACAAGAAGCTTTTAGAAAATATTATAGAATTCCTAATAAGCATAAAATAATTTTTTCATATGGTGAATATGCTTATTCTAAAGGTTTTGATTATTTAGAGGCTATTAGTAGAATTATGCCAAATTATGAATTCTTCTTTTTTGGAGGAAAAGCAGGTGTATTATCAAACTCAAAATCTTATGAAAAAACAAATAAGATCAATAATTTACACTATGAAGATAATATTCCAGCTGAACTTTATCATTCATTATTATTAAATGCTTCAGCCTTATATCTTCCTTATCAATTTTCTACAGATTCTTGTATAGTTTTAGAAGCCATGAAAGCAAAAATTCCAGTAATTAGTGCACCTAATCCAATTATTTTTGATTTATTAGTTGATAAAAAGACTTGTTTAATAGGAAGAAATGTAGAGGAATGGTATCAATTATTAAAAAACATTGATACTAATAATTGTGTTCAAAGTGCATATAAATTTTCTAAAAATTATACAATAAAAAAATACGGACAAAGTTTATTAGGAGTATATAAAAAGCTTATTTAATTCAATCTTTCTTTAAAATTCTATAAAGTGTAGTTCTTCCAATTTTAAGTTCTTTGGCAGCTTTTTGGTGATTATTTTTATTTTCATTTAAAACTTTTAATACATAATAATAATCATGTAATTTAAGAGGAAGGTTTTCATTTAGTAAATTTGTAGAAAAATTATAATTTTCTTCTAAATTATTTAATGAATTAGTTAAGTCTTTTGATATTAAATAATTATTAATAAAATTATTAAAATCTAGTTCGCTATTAAAAGGAAAGGAACTTAGTTTATTAAAATCTTGTTCATTAAATTGAATATTATTTAAAGCAAGTATTTCTTTTATTCTTTTTAAATAATAATTTTCTTCATAGAAATTTGCTATTTTATAGTTCAAAGCACTTATACTATTATAAAAATCAGTGATAATTTTATTCTGAGATTTTATGTATATAATTACTTTATTACTTGTTAAAATCAACGAATTTTTTAAATAATTTAAAAGTAAGATTAACTGATATTGATTCAATGATTCTAAATTATATAAGAAAATATTATGATTTAAAGTATTTAATGGCGATTTAAAGTCTTTAATTAAAAAGTTAAATTCTGCTGGTAAAACAAGGCTAAAATCTATGCATATCAAGCTAGATTCATTAAACTCGCTATTAGAAAAAATATTATATGATAGTTTATTTATTAGAGAACTATTATTAGAAATGAAAAAGATAGGTAAAGCACTTTTAGCCATTTCATGAATTTTATTTAAATATATATTATCCAAATAAGTATTATTATCTAAATAAGAATTTAAAAAGTAAAATTTACTAATATTATTGTTTTCTTTTGAAAAGTTTATATAAATTATATTAAATGTATTAGTATTTTGTTTGATTGTACGATTTTTTATTGTGATTTTAACATCATCTTTAAAAATAAAATATTCAATGTTTCTCTTGCTTAATAAAGCGTGTAAATGATGCTTGATAAAATCATCTATTTCTTCTTTATATCTTGTATTTACAATTTTTTCTTGATAAAAAACTGTATTTAAATATATTAAAACGTTTTTATTTTCTTCAGTTAAATATGAAGAGAGAAGTTGATTTTCAATACTTTTTTGTTTTATTTCTTTATAAATTTCTTTAGCTTGCTTATAAACTAATTTGAATGACTCTAAAGAAGAAGTAATTAATTTAACAGGTAGATTATATTTTTTTAAAGTTATGTAAGTATGATAATCAGTATAAATCAGATGGTATTTTTTTATTTTTTTTAAATATTCTTTTATATCACTGTCTTTTTTTATTGTTATTGTTTTTACTGGTAAATCTAACCTTTTTTCAATTTCTAATACTGGTTGTATGATGTTTTCAAAACCAATAAATAATGTTTTTTTATGGTGTTTTAAGTTCAGCAACTCTAATATATCAAATACACTAATAGGTATTTGAATTATTGTTTTAATAACTTTTTCTTTTAATTTTGTGTATAATCCACCTCTAGATATGATTATGTCGGCAGATGATTTATTAATTAAATTTGAAATCTTATCTATATTATTTTGATAATCTTCAGCATATAGAAAAGAGATTTGATCATCTTTGTCGTGATTTATTTTTTGTATTTCTTTTTCTAATTCTTTAAATGGTAAAACAAATAATGTGTTCATACTTATTATTTTACTATAAATGTTTCAAAATGAAACACTTTTTTAACTTTTTTAGTTTCTTTTTAAGGAATTAATCTTGTAATCTTTTATTGTGGGGAAATTATGATTGAGATTTTACTTATTACTCCTAATTCTGTTACTTTTGAAATAAAAAATACGTCTTGTTATTTTACTGATAAGTATCAGGTTTATCTAAATGATGAATATTTATTTGATAGTAAAAGAAATGTTTTGAGTTTATATGATTTAAAAAGTGGGACACATTATATTTTAGAAATTAAAGGTAAAGTTAATTATAAAATTGAATTTACTACTTTGAATAAGAAGCCTGTTTATTATTCATCTATTAATGAAGGTGGATTAAATGATGATACTTTTAATATGCAAAAAGCAATTGATGATCTTAAGGAAGATGAGTTTTTAATTATTGATAAAACTTATAAAGTAACTTCTTTATTTATTAGTAGTTTTAAAATTATTAACTTAACTAGAACTGGTTTAATTTTAGGAGAAACTGATCGCAATAAATATCATGTTTTTAAGTCTGATTCTTTTTTAAATGGAAAACCTTTAGGAACATGGGAAGGTGAAAAAGAAGATTGCTTTGCTTCAACTATTAATTTTTTAGGAAGTCATGATTCTATGATTTATGGGCAAGGTAAAATTGATGAGCAAGCCAATCTTTCTGATTGGTGGATTAATCATCGACAAAAAAGGATTGCTTATAGACCTAAAGGTGTTTTTATTCACACTTCTAATAATATTGTTTTAGAGGGGATAACAATTTGTAATACTCCTTCTTGGAATCAACATCCTTTTTATTCTAATAATTTAAAATATTTAAATTTAACATTACAAAATCCTTTTAATTCTCCTACCACTGATGGTATTGATCCAGAGTCTTGTAAAAACGTTTTGATTATAGGATGTAAAATTTCTGTTGGTGATGATTGTATCGCTATAAAGTCAGGAAAATTAGCTTTAGCTAGAGAATATAAAACACCATCTAGTTTTATTACTATTCGAAATTGCTTAATGGAAAATGGACATGCTGGTGTTACTTTAGGAAGTGAAAATAGTGGTGGTATTAATAATGTTAGTGTTTCTAATTGCTTATTTATTTCTACTGATCGCGGCTTAAGAATTAAGTCTCAAAGAGGTAGAGGAAACCTCGCATTAATTGAAAAAATTGATTTTAATAACATTGAAATGTTAGGTGTCAAATCTCCATTTGTTATTAATGCTTTTTATAAATCAGGTAGAGATATTCTTGACTATCGATATGATCAAAATTACCGTAAATTTGATGAATACACTCCAATTTTTAAATCATTTACTTTTAAAAATATTAAGTGTGAAGATGTTTCTTATGGTTTAGCTTATTTAGTAGGTTTACCAGAATCAAAAATTCAGGAAGTAAATTTTGAAAATATTTCTGTATCATATTTAAAAGATTCTTCACCAGGTGAAATGGCGATGAGTGGTGAAAAATTAGAATTTAATCATATTGGGATTTATGCTAAAAATATAGAGAAAATCACATTAAAAAATGTTATTTTTAAATCACCACCAAGTGAAAAATTTGTTTTATTTAATGTAGATAAGATTGAGGAGGATTAGAATGTTAGATACTTTTTTATTTGCTTTTAATGCAATTGTTCCGATTGTTGTTATTATTTTCTTAGGATATTTTTTAAAGTGGATTAAACTTTTAAATGACAATTTTTTAAATATTGCTAATAAACTTGTTTTTAAAGTTTTTTTACCTTGCATGTTGTTTTACAACATTTATTCAGTAGAATCTTTTGATTCAATTGATTGGTCTATTGTTGTTTTCGTTGTGTCTTCTATTATTATTACTTTTGTATTAGGTATTATAATATGTAAATTTGCAGTAAAGGATAATAAGCAAAAGGGTGTAGTTTTACAATGTATTTTTAGATCTAATTATGCAATTATAGGTATGAGTTTATCAGAAGCTTTAGGTGGAGCTTCTGGATTAAAAGTTGCATCTGTTTTAATGGGATTTACAATCATTCCTTTTAATATTTTATCTGTGTTCGCTTTAATGATGTTTAATAAAGAAGCTGGTGTTAAACCTGATTATAAGAAAATGTTAAAAAGCATTGTTACTAATCCTTTAATTATTGCTAGTGTTTTAGGCTTGATTTTCTTAGGATTTAGAGAATTAATTCCTGTTAATGATCAAGGTAATTTAGTGTTCTCTTTTTCTAGAGATTTACCATTTATTTTTTTACCAATAGTAACTTTATCTAAAGCTGCTAATCCAGTAGCATTAATTGTTTTAGGTGGTAAGCTTAATTTCTCTTCTATTAAGTCAATGATTAAGCCTTTAGTAGGCGCTACTTTATCTAGATTAGTTATTGTTCCAGCTATTGCTTTAACTGTTGCAATTTTGCTATCAAATTACACTTCTTATTTTAATTTTGATAAGACAGTTTATCCTGCTTTAGTTGCTATTTTTGGTTCACCAGTGGCTGTTAGTTCAGCTATTATGGCCCGTGAAATGGATAATGATGCAGAATTAGCTGGACAATTAGTTGTTTGGACTTCTATTCTTTCAATTGTTTCTTTGTTTATTATTGTTTTAATCCTTCGTTCTATGGCTTTATTATAAAGGTATTTTTAACTCCTTTTTACCTTAAAAATAATTGACAAGATACCTTTTATCTATCTATAATATACACGCGTGAAAATTTTTGTTTCACATAGAGGAGTTTAAATATGAAAAGAACTTATCAACCGAGTAAGCGTAAGCATCAATCGGTCAATGGGTTTAGAGCCAGAATGGCCACACCCAGTGGACGTAAAGTAATTGCTAGACGTAGACGTAAAGGTAGAACTAGATTATCTGCCTAAAATGTAAGTAGATACCACTAGAATCGTTGCTTCTAGTGGTATTTTTTAAAAGAGGAGGGAATATGAAAGTTATTAACCGCCTCAAAAAAGATGAGGAATTTAAAAAAGTCTTAAAAAATCATAAAGTTTTAAAAAACGAGACTTTTAATGTATTTTATCAAAAAAACGAATTAAATCGTTTAAGAATTGGCATTTCTGTTTCAAAGAAAATTGGGAATGCAGTTATAAGAGTAAAAGTTAGAAGACAGATTCGTGCTTTTATTGCAATTTACAATAATTATCAAAAGGGGTACGATATTGTTATAGTTACTAAAAGGGTTTTCACTACACAACCATTTGAAACTAACTATAAAAGCTTAATTAGTTTATTAAATAAAGCTACACAAGGAGAATAGCATGAAAAAATTAAATAAATACCTTAAGAGAAGCATCTTTAGTCTAGTACTCTTGCTAGGTCTATTCATTTTTACTAGCTGTACAAAGTCTTTTGTTAATACTTCAGATAATGCAAGTTTATATGGTGCTTATGCAAAAGAAAATATTGATACTATTAAAAAGAATGCAACTACTAATAATATTATTTTACCTGATGATAAATTCTTTGAATTTATTGATCAGAAAATAGAAGGCGATTATCAAAAATTAATAACTGATAATACTTTAGAAAATCAAGATACATATAATAATTCAGATTTTAGTTATATTCCTTTTGATATGTATACTTCTCATAAAAATGAATATTTAACTGATACAACTGATTCTGAAGAAGTTAAATTAGAAAAAGGCTATGTTAGCACTACTACAATAAAATATTTAATTGAATTTACCGGTAAAGATGCTAATAATAAGCAAACTTTATGGGCTAACTATGATAAATGGGTTGAGGAATATACTACTAACAATCCTAATACTTCTCCTAGTAAAATGTTTATTGATTATTATAAGAACTCAATTGCTAATGGTGTTGGACAAGTTAGAACTGGTTTAACTCCTGTTTCTGGATACTTTGGTATTAATAAAGATACTTATGTTCAAGGTAAAACTTGGGGTCAAGCTTTTAGTGAATATGGTTTCTTAGAAGGTTTATTAGTTTATCCTATTGGTTGGTTACTTTATACTTTCACTACTGCTTTTGGTGTTGGAGGTTGGGGCCAAGTTGGTGCTATTTGTTTAGTCACTTTAATAGCTAGATCTATTATTGTTTTATTCTCAATAGGTTCTTATTCTACTCAATATAAGATGGCTGAGTTACAACCAAAGATTCAAATGCTTCAAGCTAAGTATCCTAATGTTGCTACTGATCAAAATCAAAAAATGCAATTTTCTCAGGAGCAAATGAAACTTTATAAGCAAAACAAGATTCATCCATTTAGATCAATGTTAGTTTTAATTGTTCAGTTCCCATTGTTCTTATGTGTGTGGGGTGCTTTACAAGGTTCAGCTATTTTAACTCAAGGTAACGTTTTAGGTTTACAACTTTCTACTGTTTCTTGGACCGCTATTCAACAAGGTGGTTCAGAAGCCCCACTTGCTATTGTTTTATTAATATTAATGGCTATTGCTCAATTCTTTGCTACTTTATTACCTCAATGGATGCAAAATTGGCGTAAGAGTAAAATAGTTGGTGCAAAGACAGTTAAAGTTCAAGATAATCCACAAATGGGTATGATGAAATATATGCCTTGGATTATGTTAATTGTAGTTATTATTATGTCTTTCCAATTACCTGCTGCTATGGGTATATATTGGTTTGTTGGTGCGCTTATTTCTATTCTTCAAACTATTATTACAGAAATTATTCGTTCTTGCTCCAAGGGTAGAAAGCCTAGAAACAAAGATAAATATACTTCTTATAAAAAAGTAGACAAGAAGCATATGAAAATTAGATAGGAGATAAATATGAAGGAATTCGAAGGTAAAACTTTACAAGAAGCATTAGAAAAAGCATCTAATGAACTTAATAAAAAAGTTGAAGAAATTAAGTATACTGTTGTTTCTGAAGTTAAGAGCTTATTTAAAAAATCAGTTAAAATTAGTGTTTTAGAATTGTCTGATGCTGATCAGGTTGCTAAAGACTATTTACAAGGAATTTTAAATGCTTTAGGTTTACAAGCTAATATTGAAATTGTCCATCAAGATGATATTATGCATGTCAATATGACTTCTGAATCTGATGCACCTAAAATTATTGGTCGTGGTGGTGAAACCTTAAAAGCATTAAATGAATTAGTAAGATCTGCTGTTTTTAATAAGTTTGATCAACATATTAGAGTCTTAGTTAATATTAACAATTATAAGGATCAAAAATACGATAAATTAGTATCTTTAGCCCAAAGAGTTGCTGCTACTGTTAAAAGAACTAGAGTTACTGCTGAATTAGATCCAATGCCATCTGATGAAAGAAGAGTTATTCATAATGCATTAGCAGATGATACTCATATTAAAACTTTATCTGTTGGTGTCGGTAAAAATAGACATGTTACAATTCAATATGTAAATTTTGTTCCTAATACCGAAAAAACCGAAGATAGTGAAACTAAAGAATCAGTAGAAGAAACCGACAAATAAAAGTCGGTTTTTTTATTTTTTTAATAAAATTTTTATAAATTAAAAGCCTTCATTAAGAAGGCTTAATATAATTATTATTCAGCAGGAGTTACTTCTGCACTTAATCTAATATAAATTTCCTTTGGAATCGAATGTGAAGGATATACAGCTACGTTAAATTTAATAGTATCACCAGTATCTTCATCTTCAAAGGTCTTTGTATATAGTTTAGTAGTTATTGTATCTCCAATAGTGGTTGTTCCATTTTCTTTAAAGTAGTTTTTAGTTGTTAATACATTTTGATAATTACTAATTAATGTATCAATATTATCACCTTCTTTTAATTTACTAGAAAGGAATACTTCTTTATTATAAGAATAATAGTCCCAATCTAAATATCCTTGAGAAAAGAATGGTAATACTAAGTAATCTTTAAAATCTATAGAAGATGTTGTTTGATCATCCAAATTATAATTGATACCAAGATCAGTAGGGATGTTTTGATAATTTTCTTTTCCTAAAATAGTTTCCCATGGAATATTATCAGTGTTATCTTGTAAAGTTATTTCAGGTAAAGTAGTAACATCATAAGCAGAAAGAACAATATTGCTAGCATATGAGCTATAAGAAGAATAAATTGTATTGATAAAGCCTATACTTAATAAATTATCTTGAGCACCAAAAGCAGTATCAAATTTAGGACTTACAACTAAATCAGTTAATGGAGTTTTACTTTCATAGCCAAGTTTTAAGTCTGATTCTGTTAAAGAAGATGAATTATCATAAATATAACCATTTTTAGATTCTTTATAACTAAAGAAAAGTGGTGATAATTTATAAATTTGTTGATAATCATTTTCATTTATTTCTTCTAAAGCACCATTTTTGAAATAATTAATTTCACCATTAATATTTGCGCCAATAAATTTTTGCTTTTTATTATTAACAATTAAGAAACCAGAAGTTGATAATAAATTATTATCCTTATCATATTCATATTTTATTTGACCTTTTTCAGTAGATAAAATACGTGTATAACTTAATTCCTCTTTAAGTTTTCCATCAATTGTTCCAGCTGGTAGATATAATGAATGATTAACAATATCTAATGTATAATTTTTAGTATTTACTTTACTAAAAGCTAATTTTAATTTTTCATCTTCAGTACCGGTTTTAATTTGAGGTAACTTAATACTTTCTTTTGCAGTATCACCTGTTTCAGTAATGGTAATAAAAAGCTTAGTATAATAAGGAAAATCATATTCTTGACTTGAAATTCCTTGCATGTCATATTCAACTTTAAAATGTTCACCATCTGTAATTAGTTTTACAGTTTTTAAATTGTAAGTTTTATCAAATTCTTCTAAGTTACATGTTTGAGAGGCTAAATTTTCGATAAAAGTTTTATATGGTGAACTACTTAATTGTTCTTTACTTGAATCAAATAATAAAAAAGTTAATTCAGTTTTTTCCTTATTTTCAGTAATTAAATTAGCTGGAATATTATCAGGTAAGAAACTAAAGGCATTTTGTAATTTACTATCATTATAAGTTGTGTAATTATTTGATTCAGTATATTTAATTTTGTTTTCTAAAGTTAATGTTGGAATCAAAACAGGACCATTTAAATTAGTAACACCATCTTTAGTAGCAGTATAAAGTTCACTATCTAATTCTTCAACCATTGTATTATCTGTATAAATATGTGAGTCTTTATATGCTTTTTCTACAGTATCATATGAAGCACCTTTTTCTGAAAAGTTTCTAAAATAAGCAGAATCATTAGATATACTTCCAATTTTAGTAAAAACACTTCTTTGAACAGGAATTGGAAAACCTTCTAATGTTTTATCGATGATTTCATCTTTAATAGCAGAAAAAGAATAAGATTCTTTTAACTTTTCTAAATATTTAGTTGTTAATCCATTTGCTTTGATTTCATCATAGTTAGTAATATTTTCTACTGAATTACTAATAACACTAGAAGAAGTTGATGGTTTATTTGTTGTTTGATTACAAGAAACTAATGAACTAATTAATAATAAAGGTAAAATAAGATTGCTTTTTTTCATAAAAATCCCTGTCATTTAATAGTATTATATTTTTTAATTAAAATTAATCAATTACTTAGTTAAATTATTTTTTAATCTTTTTTCAAAATTTATTTTATTTTCTTCACATTTTTTATAAATACGTTTTCTTAAAATTAAAAAAGTACATATTTCACACGAAAAAGACATAATCCAACTAATAGGATAACAAAGATAAAGAATACCTAATGAATGCATATTACTAGTTTCAATAGGAGAATAAACAAAATTATCCCAAATTATTCTAAAAATACAGCAACCTAGTAAAGTAAAACACATAGGTATAAAAGAATAGCCTAAACCTCTTAAAATTCCTGTTTCTGTATCCATTAGACCACAAAGAAAATAAGTAAGAAGAATAACTATCATTCTTTCTTTGGCATACTTTATTATTTCTAAATTGTAATTATTACCCATATAAATTTTTAATAAATAATCAGCACAGGCTAAAGATAAATAGCCAAGAACAATACCAACAATTATTACAGAAACTAAGGCAATTATATGAATTTTATTTATATTTTGTTTATTACCACAGCCAAAGTTTGCACTAATAAATGAAGGAGTAGCAGAGGCAATAGCAAACATGGAAGTGTATGTGTAAGATTCAATATTTGCCGCATTGGTATTAGCGGTAACCACTTCAGGAGGCCAAGCATTAACACTAGATTGTAACAAAACATTAGAAATAGAAAAAATAACACCTTCTAAGCCACCAGGTAAGCCGATTTTTATTATTTGTATTGTTTCTTTTTTATTAAGTTTTAATTTATTAAAACGAAAATTTATAAATCCTTTATTTAAATATAAGAAAAGGATAACTAAAAAAGCAGAGACACCTTGGCAAATAACAGTAGAAATGGCAACTCCAACTTCTTTTAATTGAAAAGCATAAACAAATAAGTAATTTAAAGCAATATTTAATAAACCACTAATAAATAAAAACAAAAGAGGTTTAGTAGAATCACCTATTCCTCTAAAGGCTGAAGCTCCAAAATTATATATAAGCATAAAAGGCATGCTTAAAAAATAAATAGATAAATATGATGTAGCAATATCTAAATATTGTGGATTAACATTCATCCAAACTAAGAAATATCTAGAGCAAAAGAATCCTAAAATTGCCAAGAAAATCCCACTTCCTAAAGCCAAAATCATTCCACTATGTAAAGCTTTTGAAGCTGAAATTGCATCTTTTTTACCATAGTATCTAGCTATTACAACATTTAAACCAGTAGATAATCCAACAAAAGCATTAGTAATTAACGCAATTAATGAACCGTTTGATCCGACTGCTGCTCCATAAATTGTTCCATCATGTTGTTGTACAACAATTAAATCAAATGAATTATAAAGTAGTTCTAAAATACCAACTAAAAGGATAGGTAAAGTGAATAAAATGAATTTTTTTATTAATGTTTTTGTATCACCAGTAGTTAAATCAATTTCACTTTTATTAAAGAATTTAGTTATATTCATAGTTGCTATTTTATCACGTTTTAAGCCTAAATTTGATATAATTTAAAAGATAAAATTATGATTATTTTTGATACGATTGTTTCACAAACCACAGCTAATTTTAAGGCAGCTATCGGTGTAGTTAGATTAGTAGGCCCTTTAGCTTTTGAAATTCTTTCGCATTTAGTTAAAAAAGATATTTCTAAAATGGAAGAGAGAATAACATATTTAGGTAAAATATATGAAGATAAGGACAATGAAGATTCTATTATTGATCAAGCCATGTATGTTATTTACAAAGGAAAAAAGTCATTTTGTGGTGAAGATACAGTAGAGTTTTATCTTCATGGTTCTTTACTTATTATTTCACAAGTTGTTCAAGCTTGTTGTAAATATGGGGCAAGACAAGCAACTAATGGTGAGTTTTCCATGAAGGCTTTTTACAATGGAAAGTTAGATTTAACTGAAGCAGAAGCTATTAATCAATTAATTAATGCTAAAACTAATCGCTCTAAAAAGTTTGCTTTAAATTCTTTACAAGGAAGAACTTCTAATTTATTAAAAGAATTAAAAAACGATTTGAATATGATTGAAGCAGAAATTGAGGTTAATATTGATTATCCTGAATTTGATGAGGATGTTGATTTAGTTTCTAAAGTAGAAACTCTTCTTCCTGATTTAATAATTAAAGCGAAGAATTTACTTACTAAATCAAAGGAATCTCTTTATTTATTTAATGGTATTAAAGTTGCAATAGTTGGTGAACCTAATGTAGGTAAATCTACTTTGTTAAATAATTTATTACAAGAAGATAAAGCGATAGTAACTGAAATACCTGGAACTACTAGAGATGTGGTAGAAGGTGAAAAAGAATATAATGGTCTTTTATATCATTTTTATGATACAGCTGGAATTAGAGAAGCTGATGATAAAATAGAAAAAATAGGTATAGAAAAATCATATAAAGCCACAATAAATGCTGATATTGTTTTAGTATTATCAACTAAAATTAGTGGTGTAGAAGAATTAAAAAAGCTTAATTTAGAATCTTTAATTAATAGTAATAAAGTTATCTATATCGCTACTAAAAAAGATCTCTATGGTGAAACATTAAAAGCTGATTTAACTATTTCTAATAAGGATAAAAATTATAATCAAATATATGAAAAAATTAATGAAAAACTAAATATATCTAATTTAGATGAAGAAGGTTTAACTTCTGAAAGAGAAGTGACAATTTTAAATAAATTTATATCTATACTTGAAGAAATTCATAATGATTTAGAAAATCAAATTACTATTGATGTGGTAGAAATTAAACTAGTGGAAGCTACTAAATTAATTGATTCTTTATTAGGTGTTGATTCTTCTTTGGAAGATATTTATTCTACTATTTTTAAACATTTTTGCGTAGGTAAATAGGAGGCATATATGAACATAATTGATACTCATACTCACTTAAATGCTGAGCCTTTAATTAATGATGTTGATCAGGTTATTTTAAGAGCAAAAGAAGCTGGAGTAAAAAAAGTAATTAATAATGGCGATACTTTTGAATCTTTTGATGTTATTGATTCTTTAGCAAGAAAGTATCCTGATTTTTGTTATTCAGCTATTGGTATATTTCCTACTACAGAATATCAATCAGTTGATGAAGAAATTTCTAAATTAGAAGAAAAAATTAAAACCTGTAAAAATTTAGTAGCTATAGGTGAAATAGGTTTAGATTATCATTTAGATAATTCATTAGAAACTAGAAAAAAGCAAAAAGATTTATTTTTAGCTCAAATTAAATTAGCTGAAAAATATAAATTACCATTAATTATTCATTCTAGAGATGCTGAAGCTGATACTTTTAATACTTTAATTGATTCTAAGTTTCCTTATAATGTCACTTTACATTGCTATTCTGCTTCTTTTCAAATGGCTTTACGTTATTTAAGACATAAGAAAAATATTTATTTTGGAATAGGTGGTGTTTTAACTTTTAAAAATGCAAAGAAATTAGTAGAAGTAGTAAATAGAGTAGATCCTTCTCATTTTCTTTTAGAAACTGATGCTCCTTTTTTAGCTCCTGTACCTTATAGAGGTAAAACAAATGAGCCAGCTTATATTGTTAAAACATTAGAAAAGTTAGCTGAGTTATTAAATAGAGATGTTAATGAATTAGCAGAAGAAATCTATTTAAGAAGTTTAGAGGTTTATCATTTAAATGCTTAATTTATATGTTGTAGAAGGGACTTCTGATCTTCAAAAACTAAAAAGCTTAGGCTTTGTTTATATTTATCCTTTAAATGGTTTACAAGTTAATAAAGAAGAATTGGATTTTTTAAATTTGGCAAATAAAGTAAGGAAAATAATTTTAGTTTTAGATCCTGATGTAGCTGGACATATTTTAACTAAACTTCTACAAAGTAAATTAACTAATACAATAACAATTAAAATTGATAAGAAGAGAGCAATTAAACATAATAAAGTTGGAGTTGCTGAAACTGATTTAGAATATTTAAGATATAAATTAAATAATTGTTATTTTTTTGATTCTCTTAATAAGGAAAAAGAAACTATAAATTTAGATGATGCAAATGAAATTTATAAAAATAAAGATTTACTTTTTAAGTTAAAAAATAAATATCATTTAAGAATAGACAATCTAAATAATTTTTATTTAGATTTAAATATTCTTAATTTAAATAAAAAGGAGTTATTATGAATGCCAATCAAAGAACTATCTATCTATTAAATAAATATGGTGTTGGAGCTCAAAAACGTTTTTCTCAAAATTTTTTAATAGATGATAAAAGCATTAAAACAATTGTCAATTCTATTCCATATGCTGATTTAGATGAAGTAGTAGAAATAGGCCCTGGTCTTGGCTCATTAACTGTTGAAATTGTTAAAAAAGCTAAGCATTTAACTGCTATTGAATTTGATAATGACATGGTCAAGGTTTTAAAAGGTGAAATTGTTTCTTCAAATTTTACTTTAATTCAAAATGATTTTTTAAAACAAGATTTAACTATTTTTAATAATGAAAAAGTTGGTTATATTGGTAATTTGCCATATCAAATTACTAGAGAATTAATTAAAAAGATTGTTTCTTCTGGACATTTTTCTTTTTTCGGATTTATGGTTCAAAAAGAATTAGCTGATGATTTATTTTATAAAGTAAATAATCCTTCTAATAATAATTACTCAGCATTTTTATCAATAGTTGGTAATTTAGAAAGAACTTTAGACTTATTACCGAGATATTTTTCTCCGGCTCCTAAAGTTTATTCTACTTTTTTAACTTTAAAACCTACTGATTTAAGATATGCTAATTTAGAAACTTTTAAAATTCTTTCTATTATTTTTAATAATACTAAAAAGAATTTATATAACAATTTGAGAAACTCGATTTTAAAAGATAAATTAAAAGTTTTTGATGATTTAAAACTTGATCGAACAATTAGAGCACATCAATTAAGTATTAATCAATTAAAGGAATTAGTTGATTATTTAAAATAAGTTTATAATTTCACTATATGAAAGAATTTGAAATTTCAAATATTAAAATAAAAAATCAATATGTCCAAGCCCCATTAGCAGGGTATACAACTTATCCTATGCGTGCTTTAGCTTTTAAATATGGATGTTCTTTAGCTTATACTGAAATGGTTTCATGTAATGCCATTGCTTATCATAATAAAAAAACTTTGGAAACGATGTTACCACATAAAAAAGAAAATGGTTTAGTCGCTTTACAGCTTTTTGGCTCTTCTTTGGAAGAGATTTTATATTCTGTAAAATATGTGGAAGAACATGCTGTTTTTGATTTCTTGGATTTTAATTTAGGTTGTCCTGTTTCAAAAGTTATTAAACAACATGCTGGTTCTTATTTACTTGATCACCAGGATGATTTATATAATATTTTTTCTAAAGTTACTAAGCTTTCTTCTCATCCTGTTTTAGCAAAAATTAGATTAGGTTATAAGACATTTAATCATGTTTCTATTGCTAAGACATTAGAAGAAGCAGGTGTTAAAGGTTTAGCTATTCATGGTCGTTTACAAAAAGAAATGTTTGCTGGGCCTGTCCATTATGATTTGATAAATGAAGTTAAAAGGAATGTTAATATTCCTATTATTGCTAATGGAAATATTACTGTTGATAATATTGATGAAGTAAGAAAAATTACTAATGCTGATGCTTTTATGTTTGGTAGAGATGCTATTGGATACCCTAAACTTTTTGAAGATTTAATTAATAAAGAAGAAGGTAAGCCAATTAGACCACGTAATTTAAAAGAGCAAATTAACCTTTTAATTGAGCATTTAAAAATGTTAATTGAAGATGAAGGTGAAAAAAATGCTTGTTTAATGATGCGTTCTATTTCTTCATTTTATTTAAAAAATTTAGATGATGTTAAGAATATTAGAATGCAATTAGTTAGAGCTAATACTTTACAAGAATATCTTGATATTTTAAATCCACTGATAGATCAATAATTTTTTATAATATTATTCCTAAGCATATTAATAACAAATTGAAAATGAGGTCATTATAATAATCAATTGGAGGTAATTATATATGTCTATTTATCAATTTACTGTTAAAGATTCAAAAAATAATGATGTCAGTTTAAAAGATTATAAGGGGAAGGTATTATTAATTGTTAATACTGCTACTAGATGTGGTTTTACTCCTACTTATACTGAGCTTGAAAAACTTTATAAGGAATTTAAGGATCAAGGCTTTGAAATCTTAGATTTCCCATGTAATCAATTTGGTAATCAAGCACCAGAAGGTATTGATGAAATCAATTCAATTTGTTCATTAAAGTTTGGTACTACTTTTAAGAGATTTGCTAAGATTGATGTTAATGGTGAACATGAAATTCCTTTATATACTTATTTAAAGAGTAAACAAGGTTTTGCTGGTTTTGATAAGAATCACAAATTAACCCCAATTCTTATTGATATTAAATCAAAAGAAGATCCTAATTGGGATAAAAATAGTTCAATTAAATGGAACTTTACTAAATTCTTAATTTCTAAAACTGGTGAAGTAGTTAAGAGATTTGAACCTACTGCTCCAATTAATGAAATTGAAAAAGCTGTTAAAGAAGAATTAAGTAAGTAAAATATGGCCTTGTAAGGTTTAAAGCTTTGCAAGGCTTTTTTATTATTTTTATTTGTAATTTTTGTTAAACTTATATATATTTATTTTGAATATGTGGAGGTATGAATTATGAAATATGATTTAATTGTGGCTGGTAGTGGGTTATATGGAGCTGTAATTGCTTATTTAGCTAATAAAACAGGAAAAAAGGTCTTGGTTTTAGAAAAAAGAAATCATATTGCTGGTAATATTTATACTGAAAAAATTGATGGTATTAATGTTCATAAATATGGCGCTCATATTTTTCATACATCAGATAAAGAAGTTTGGGATTTTATAAATAAATTTGCTGCTTTTAATCGTTTTACTAATTCTCCTAAAGCGTTTTATCATGGTAAACTTTATTCTTTACCTTTTAATATGAATACTTTTTATGAATTATGGGGTGAAAAAGATCCTAATAAAGTTAAAGAAATTCTCTCTAAACAAATTGAAAAAGAAAATATAAAAGAACCTAAAAATTTAGAAGAACAGGCTTTAAAATTAGTTGGTAGAGATATTTATGAAATTTTAATAAAAGGTTATACAGAAAAACAGTGGGGAAGATCTTGTAAGGATTTACCATCATTTATTATTAAAAGATTACCTTTAAGATTTGTTTTTGATAACAATTATTTTAATGATTTATATCAAGGTATTCCATTAGATGGTTATACTTCTATTATTGAAAAAATGTTAGAAGGTATTGAAGTAAGATTAAATACAAATTTTTTAGATAATAAAGAAGATTATTTAAAAATGGCTGATAAGGTTGTATATACTGGTTCGATAGATGGATATTATAATTATATTTTTGGTCAATTAGAATACCGCTCTTTACGTTTTGAAGAAGAAAAACTTAATATAGAAAATTATCAAGGAAATGCTGTTATAAATTACACTGAAAAAGAAGTTCCTTATACTAGAATAATTGAGCACAAGCACTTTGCTAATGATCAATCAAAAATTACTATTATTACTAAAGAATATCCAGTAACTTGGAATAATAAATTAGAACCATATTATCCAGTAAATGATAAGAAAAATAATGACTTATATTCAAAGTATTTAGACTATTCTAAAAAAGACAATAAGGTAGTTTTTGGTGGGCGCTTAGGCTTATATAGATATATGGATATGGATAAAATTATTAGAAAAGCCTTAGATGATTTTAAAAATTTTTAGCATCTATAGGATTTTCAAAAGAAGAATTATTATTAATGTAATCAGCAACTAAATCATAAATAATATAATCTTCTTGATTTTCCCCTCTTATTGGTTTTGCACCTTCAGGAGTAAACATACTAGGAGCATATTTATCACTTACTAAATAATCGATAGTTACTATGTCATATTTATTATTTAAGTTTAAATCTTCTTTACTAGGATAAGAGTAGTTTTTACTTGAATCACCTACTTGACTAGAAACTATTGGACGATTTTCTAAAAGCATTACTTTATTATCAAAAGGACTTATTACTTGAACATCTTTCATAGTAATAGGAGTTGAGGTGTCATAATTAGGGAAGTATCCTCTAATTCCACCAGTATTATGGATTGCAATTAAATTTGATTCAGAATAATTTTTCTCTGGATAAAGGTTTATAGCTGTTTGAAACATGGCTTTTAATACCAAATTAGCAGCTTTTTCTTTTGTCCAGTAACCTTTAATATAACCAATTGTTTGTACTGGATTTTTGCTTATTAAATCATCTACCAATTCTGTAAAGTAGCTTGTGGCGTATTTGTTATCAGTAGCGTTAACTTTTACATAATTTATTTCGTTTACTGTATTGTTAGTAGTATCTATTTTAATGTAAGAGTATCCTTTAGAATCAGAACTACCTTGTACATAAGGCATATTAGAATTTTCTAATTGAAATTTATGTGAATGGCCACCTAAAATACCAGCAAAAGGAATAGAAGAGTTTTGAATTGAATTAGTATATGTTGAATCTTCATCATCATGTAAAGAAAGTAAAACGATGTCTGCTCCTTCGCTTATACATTTGTTATAGGCGTTTTTTAAATATGTTAAATTACTTGAAAAAGAGTAGTTTTCTAAAGCAGAGGCTTTTATTGAACTTTCTAAATTTGCACCAATAGCTCCTACAATACCAACTTTATAATTACCTTTTTCTATTGTTACATGATCTGTGACAAAATCAGCTTGTTTATTATTACTATCTAATAAATTAGCACATAAAAACGGAAAACTAGCTTGACTAATATTATCTTTAATCTTATTAATTCCCCAGTCAAATTCATGGTTTCCTAATGCCATTGCTTCGAAAGGAAAATTGTTCATTAGTTTAGTAGTAGAAAGCCCATAGTCTTTACCAGATAAGTAGCTTCCTTGAAACATATCTCCACTAGAAACAATAATAGAATTATCATTGTAATTTTTGTTGTTTCTAATTGCCCCTTGTAAAGCTACAATACCAGGATAAGAAGATGTTTGTTCTATTTTTCCATGAAAATCATTTACACTAAAAACAGTTAAATAATTTGATTCAGTAGGTTTACTAGTACTAGTAGAATTACTTATAGAATTACTAGAGGAACTATTAAAACTTGAACTATTCCCAACACTTGAAGTCATGGAATCAGAACTACTATTATTTTGACTTGAATTTGAAGAAAATACTTTATCACAAGATATTAAGGTAAGGCTTAATAATGATAAAAATGTTATAAATACTTTAATTTTCATCGTTATATTTTAACACACTTATTTTTAATTCAATGATTAATTTTTCAATTTCATTTTCTGAATAAACTTTTATATTGTTTTCTTTTAATAATTTACATGTAAATCCATTTCCATCTATTAATTTTCCTTGAAATGAACCATCATAAATTTTGTAAACTCCACATGAGGGTGATTTGTCTTTTAATATTGCATATTTAATATTTAGTTTTTTTACTAGTTTTAATGTTAAGTTAGCTCCATTTATAAAATAACTTGTCCAGTCTTCTTTTTTTATATTAATTACTTTGTTGTTTTTAATTTCACTAGGTAAACGAGGTATTGGTAACCCACTAGCAACTTCTGGACAAAATGGAATGAGTTCTACTTTATCTTTTAAGCAACTTAAATCTAATTTATTTAATATTTTTGCGTTATATCTTACATTATTTCCAAGTAGGCAACTACTTATTAATATTTTCTCTTTTTTCATTTTTAATTATCTCAGTAATGGAAACTTCACTAGTTTTATTTGATGTTTCTTTTTTTAATGTTAAGAGCGTTAAACGATCTTTTTTAGAAAATTTATAGTAAATAAATGCAAATATTGCTCCTAAAGCAGCAATTATTGGTAGCATAACTCCAAAAAGTATTTTGAAAGTTAAGTAAGGATTATCTCCTGGTTCACTTCCTGATTTATAGCCAAATATAATTGCAATAATTGCTGTGGCTATTGCTGATAAAATAACAGATATTCTTCCAATTAAATTAGCAATAGATCCTAAAGCAGCTTCTCTTGAGACTTTATATTTTAATTTATCAATATCAATTAATTCGGAAGAAATCATATCTGGGCAAATCATTAATGCTCCAAAAAATATTCCGATAATTCCACAAGTTATAAGTCCAGTTATAAAATTATTTGGTATTAAAAAAAGAATTAAAGCAAAAGGACTAATTAAATAGTTTATTAACCATGTTTTTGTATGCCCATATTTTTTTATTAGGAAATACCATAAGGGTAAAGAACAAATTAATGTTGCAAAAAAGATACCAAAACAAAGGGATTGTTGAAAACCTTCAATATGTAAAAGATATTTACAATACATTGGATATAAAGAAACAATAATTGATAAAATAGCTGCAAAGAAAGATTGAGCTATGTTATATAAAATAAAAGGTTTTTCTTTACTAACATCTTTTATTGTTTGTTTAAAAGAATATTTTCCGTTTTCTATTGTTTGTGCATTAATATCATCTTTTACTTTAATTGTTCGTAAAGAAACATATAAGGAAATTAGGTAAACAAAAGTGTAAATTATTGCAACTACATAGTAAGGTAAGTTAAGATTACTAACTAAGACTGGAGTTAAAAGATAACAAGTAATCATACCTAGTATTTCTAAGCCTTTTTTTACTGAAGAAACTTCTCTTCTTTTATTGGAAGTAGTAAATAAATTAGGTAATAAAGCGTTGTAATTTGTATACATTATAGTAGACGCATTTTCCATTCCAATTGAAATAATTAAATAATATAAACCAAAACCAACAATAGAAAAATTAGCACCTTTATTAATTACATATGTAAGGATAATAAATAAAGGAAGAAGTAAAGCGCCATATATTAACCAAGGGACTCTTTTTCCTAATTTTGATTTTGTTTTTTCAGAAAGATAACCAAATAAAAGATCATTTAACCAGTCTACAATTACAAAGGCAATTTTGCATATTGTAGCCCAAGTAATATCTACTAAGCCTTGATCTAAATAATAATAGAAATTATAGCCGTGAAAAAGCTGAGTAAGTAAAGTTAAACCAAACATAAAAAAGGCAAAGCCGAACATTGAACTAGGTTTTGAACGATTTAACATTTTCCTTTTTAAAAACATTATTATTACCTCAAATAAAGTATATCAAATTATGGTTTTAAATTATGTTTATATATATGTTATTTTTGCTTTATTTATCTTTATAATATATTTAATTTTTATTATATTTGTTTTGTGTTAAAATAGACCAGGAAAAAGGAGTCGTTTATGAAAAAAGGAATTTTGTTATTATTACCATTTTTATTACTAGTTTCTTGCCAAAATAATAATAGTCAAGTTAGTAATTCAATAAATAGTGAATTGAGCACTAGTGTTTCTAATAGTTCTGAGAGTGTTGTAAAAACATATAAACTTAGTTCAAATATTGAAAATGGTAATGTCAAATTTAAGGTTAATGAAAAAGAAGTTGATAAAGCTGAAGTTGGTGCTACAGTTAATGTTTATTTAACTATTATTGATGGTTATAAGTTTAAAGAATTTTCTAATAAAGATTTAACTTTTACTGAGGTTGAAAAAGATAAGGTTTATTCATTTATCATGCCAAATAAGGATGTTACTATTTCTGTTGTTACTGAAGCTAAAAAAGAAGTTAAGTTAACTTCTATTAAGGCTTTTTCTTCTAATGTTACTAATATAACTGATTTAACTGGAAAAGTTTTTTATGAAGGTGAAGAGTTTAGTTTTAACTTTAATGGTTTAGAAAATAGAGAATATAAATTCTTTGTTAATGATACTGAATATAAGGCTGAAAAGCTTGATAATAATCAATTTAAGGCTACCTTTGTTGTTCCTAATAAGGAATTTGCTATTGAAATATATGAATATTATAAAGAATCTTCAACTGGCGTTACAGTTACATTTAATAGTAATGATGTAAATTATAAAGTATATGGTATTGAAAATAACAAAACATATGAAGTTACTAATACTTTAGAATTTTATATTGTTGGTAAATATGGTGTAAAAGTCAGTGGCAATTATGTTTTAGATAATGCCGGTGGTATGCCTTTAAATATTGCTAATGATGGTAAGGTGTCTATTTCCTTATCTGAAAATACTAAAACAGTTAGAATTAATATTGAAGCTAGTTTAGTTGGTGCTGGTAATATTAGTTTTAATAAAGATGATCAAGATAAATTAAAAATTGATGTTAGTAAAACAATTAATGTCTTTTATGGAGAATTTATTTCTATTACTGTTACTGGTTTAACTGGATATAAACCTATTTCTGCCACTGTTACTGATGATAAGAATAGTAAAGTTAATTCAAACTTTATTCCTTCTAACGGCTTGTTAACTTTTACTATGCCTAAGTCTAATGTTTTAATTGATTTTGAAATTGCTACTCCTAAGGCTTTAGCTTATACTTCTTCTGAAGCTTTAAAGTCAGGTAAATTTTATGTAAATAGTTTAGAAGTAACTAGTGCATTCCCAACTGATGATGTTGAATTTGATCCAACTTTAAATGATGGTTATTTAAAATCTGATGCTACTTTTTATTATCAAGAAGGTAAACAATTAACAAAGAGAACAGATGCTTCAGGTGAAGTAAGATTTAGCTTTACTATGCCTTTGGATGGTGATGTTAATATTACTTGTGAAGCTGATAAATATTATGCAATTAGTTTTGTTGGTGATAGTCAAACATTTAGTGTCCCTAATAAAAATACAATGTATAAAAAAGGACAACAGGTTAGTTTAAGTATTAATCCTACTGAAGGGTATAAGATTATTTCAGTCACTTTAGATGGACAAGAACTAACATTAACAGATGGTAAATATGTATTTACTATGCCTAATAAAAATGTAAGTATTACTGTAAAAACTGAAAAAGTAAAAACTGTTAGTTTTTATCTTAAAAAAGATAATAAAATTGTTAAATCATTTGATGCTTATAATGGTGATACTAAAATAGATTCTTTTACTCCTGTCGATGTTGGTTCTACTATTACTTTAAAATTTAGTTTTAATACTGGTTATGAATTTAAATCATTAACTTCTAATAACCCTAATGTTAACTTTACTAAAGTAAGTGACTTAGAATATACATTTGTAGTTTTAGAAATGGATGATACTTTAGATATTACTTTAGAGGGTCAGAAGGTTACTTATCCTGCTATTAATGTTACTGATAGTTCCAAATTGTTTACTTCTTATGATATTTATTCAACTTCAGTAGGAAGAAAAAATGGAATTAAATTCCCATATACTGATTTTCCTGTTGGTGAAAAAGCAACCATTTATGTTCATGCTACTAAAGATACTGTTGATGCTTCAACTTTTAAAGTAACAAGTTCTGTTGAAAATATTAATTTGAATGTAAGTAAAACAGACCAAGGCTATACTGATGTAACTTTGTATTTTTCATTTACTATGCCTACAACTCCAGTTACTTTCACCATAAATATTGATAAGAAAGCTGTTGAAGAAGAAAACACTAATAAACTTCTTTTATCAATAGATACTTATAAATTTGAATATAAGATAAATGATGCAAAAGACTATGTTCAAACTGAGGGTAAATTTAAAAATGGAGATACACTACATTTACATTCTTTACTTACTGAAGACCAATTTAATAATAATGATCAAATAAAAAAAGGATATCATTCATTTGGTTTTGAATTTTATAGAATTTATAATACTGGTTCTGAAGGTAGAGTTGGTAAGTTAATTAAAATCACTTCTATAGACCAAGAAAATGATATTAACTTAAATTATACATATTATTCTTGGAGTAAACTGGATTTACATATTAGAATAGGTGTGTTTGCTAATTCAGATTTTTAAAAATAGAAAGGTTCAATAATGAAAAAATTTTTAATAACATTAATAGGGTTTAGCTCTATTTTGCTTGCTGCTTGTGATTCTAGAACAAGTGAGAATACATCTAGTGTAACTAGTTCAGAAACTGTAAGTACTAGTAATGGTTCAAGTAGTGAAAGTAGTTCTTCCGAATCTAAGTTAATTATTAATACTCCTAGTAAAACTAAATTAGATGTTGGAGATACTTTAAAACTTAGCGTTAAAAATTCTGATGTTGAAGCATCTAAATTAAAATGGTCTACTTCAGATGAGAGCGTGGCTTTAGTTAATTCTAAAGGTTTAGTACATGCTGTTTCCAAAGGTACTGCTTTAATTACAGTTAGTGATGGTGTAGTAACTTCTGATCCAGTTTCTATTAATGTTGATGTTACACCTGTTAGCTCTATATCTATTAGTAACACCCCTTCTACTATTAGCGTTGGTCAAACTATTACTTTAGAAACTAGCATTTTACCTAGTGAAGCTAATCAAGGAGTTGAAATAACTTCTTCTGATGTTGCAATTGAAGTTAATTCAACAAATAAGACTTTAAAAGCTATTAAATATACAGATAAAGAAGTCACTATTAAAGTGTTTGCTAGTAAGGATTTCTCTAAGGTTTCTGAGTTTAAATTAAGAGTTAATCCTTTAGATTCAACAAAGAAAGTTAAGATTAGTTTTGATACTGGAAATTATACTTCTAAAGAAGCTATTGATGTTGTTAAAGGCTCTACTATTGATAATTTATCTTATGATCCTTTTAGTAATGTAGAAGATAAAAATACTGTTTCTGATATAGTTTTCTTTGGATTTTATTATGATAAAGATTTTATTAATCCTGTAACATTTCCTATGACTTCTACATATAGTGATATGACACTTTATGCTAAGTTTGATAATTTATCTAGTGATGGAAGTCATATTTACGAGTGGAATTATGATGAAAATGAAGATGGCACTTATAATGTAGCTAGTTTAAGTGTTTACAATAATAATTTATCTAATTTAAGTGTTGGAATACCTGCTTATCATAATGGTAAAAAAGTTACTACTTTTAATAAAATAGGTGTTGATAGTTTTGTAAATAAAATTACTAATTTTGCTTTACCTAATACTATAACTAGTCTTCCTGAGAATGGTATTCAAAATTGGGGAAGTTTAGAGTATTTATATATTCCTAGTGATACTAAAATTACAGAAATACCAAAATACGGAATTTCTTCTTTAACTAAACTTAAGAGTTTATATATTCCAGATAATGTTACTAAAATTAATGATTATGGATTAACTGGAAATAAGAGTTTAACTAATCTTCATTTATCTAATAATTTAGAAACTGTAGGTATATATTCTTTAGCTGAGCTTTCATCATTAGAAGAATTAAATTTCACTTCTGTTAAGACTATTGGTCAACAAGCTTTCCAATACATGGAAAAATTAAAATATGTTTATTTTCCTAGTAATTTAGAAAAATTAAGCACAGTTTTCCCATTTATGAATTCAACAAAAAATATTGTTAGATTTGTTGTAGATTCAAATAATCAATACTATTCTAATGATGATTTTGGTTCTTTATATAATAAAGACAAGTCTATTTTATATGTTTATGCTAATGGTAAAGGTGGAACAAATGCATATATCCCTAATACTGTTAAAACTATTTTTGATCGTGCCTTTGCTGAGTCTACTATTGAAGTTGTAAAAATTCCTAGTTCAGTTACTACTTTAGAATTGTCTCCTTTTTATAACATGCCTAATTTAAAAGCTGCATATGTTCCAACTTCAGTAACTACTATTAAGAACAACGCCTTTAGTTTATGTAATTCTGATAAGCTTGTAGTTTATACTAATTATCAAAAGGATCAATTGCCAGAAAAATGGAGTAGTTTATGGAACTATAATTCTAATAACGATCAAATGGAAAGTGTAGAATTCAATACTATTTATGGTTTTGATGCTGATAGATTTAACTTCTAATAGAGGAGAATAAAATGAAAAAACAATTAATATTATTAACTACTGTTGTTTTAACTTTAGCCTCTTGTAATTCACAAAATAGTGATAGTAATAGCCAAATTAGTTCTTCAGTAAATAGTGAAAATAATAGTTCCACAGTAGAGGTTTTACCAACTACTGCTGATAATATTATTAGTACTTTAAATAAAGTAAGAAGAGCAAAAAATTATCAGATAGATTACACTGTTTCTAGTGTTACATATACTGATATTTTGACTGAAAATTATTTATATTATACTAATTCAAAAGCTGGATTAGTAAAAATGGAAAATATTGACAAGAAAATATTTAATAAGGATCAAATCTTATTTAATTTTGATGTTGATAGTAAAAACCAGGTTGATATTACAAGAGCAACTGTTGAAAATGGTGAACCGTATTTTAGCGTTTCTCAATTAGATCCTTTACAATTGGTTGATTTTAATGAGGTTTTACAAACTAGTGATTTTTCTAGTTCCACATTAAGTGATGGATATATTTATTCTAATAATGAGAAATTGCTTCTTGTTATGTCTTACTTAGCTGGTATACAGTCTTTAGCTATTAATAATACTATATTTGGTGTTGATTTTATTTTTACTAGTAATGGTTTAGAGTTTAAATTTACTACTTATGATAGTGATGATAATTTAATTTACTATGATGCTAGTGGAATTCTTTCTCATATCGGCACTGCTAAAGATGAAAACCTAGATAATTATTTCTCATCTATTAATTATAAATTTGATCAGGCTTTAACTGATAGTAATGTAACTAATGTCAAAAAGGATGCCTTATATTCAAAAGCAGTTATTAAAAATGATACAGGTACTTCTTCAACTACAAGTAGTACTATTAATGTTAATTATACTTCTAACTATATTGAAGTAAGTGGAACCTATAATTCTTCTGATTTTAGCAATGTTTTATATAAAGGAAGCAATGGAGAAGTAGTAGAAAAATATTTAGATGGAACTAATAACATTTATGAAAAAGTAATGTCTAATGAGAAGTTTGATGACTATTTAACTACTGCTAATGATGTAATGGACGCTTCATTATTTAGAAAAATATCTGACAAAACTTATAGATATTATGGTTTGTACCCTGATGAATTTGTTAAGGCTTTTGTTCAATCTGATGTAGAAAGTTATGATATTAATACTGTTGAATTAACATTAGATGATAATAATTTAGTAAAAGAAATTAATGCTTATTCTGTTATAACTGAAAGCAGTAGTGGTACACAACAATATGTAATTACTATTAATGATTTTCAAGATAGTAAACCAATATCTGAAATTACAACTTTAACTCCAATTGATGGTGTTAAGGAAAAATTACAACCTGCACTTGATAAACTTAAATATCAAGTGACTTCAGAAAATGGCTTAAAGTTATCAATGACTGATTCTACTTTATCATCCTTAAATGAAAAAACAGAATTTTATTATACTAAAGATATAATAATGACTGATAAGAAACACGCTGAATCTAAAACCAATCCAAATACTGATGATCACGAGTATTCTGGTTATTATAAAACTGATAAAGGGTTAGCTAAATTCTATATTAATAAAACTAATAATAAAATTGTTCCTACTGCTGATTTAGCCACTACAGACTCTATTGATAAACATTGGTTTGATTTAATTTTCAACTTTTCACCTGATGTATTTGAATTAGATACTACTGATTCAACAAATAAGACATTTAAGATTCGTAAAGAAGTGACTTATGTTCAAAATCAATTTGGCTTTTTATGGCAAATTAATTCTAAGGAAATTGATCCAACAAGTATAAAATTAATCTTAAATGATAAAGGTGAATTAAGCCAAATTAAGTTTTCATTTACTTCTTTTAGTACTTCAGATGGAACTCTTGATGTTATTTATGGTACTAAGGAAAATCAAGTAACTATTCCTCATTATGTAACTGATAAATTAAAAACAGTTTCTAATTGGGAAAAGATTGACTCATGGAAAAAAGAAAGTAATGAAATATATCAACAATTAGTTGATGTATTTGGTCAAGATTTTGCAGATAGTTTTCCTTATTATTTTAATGAAGATGTTGCAAAAACCTGGATTAGTAGACAAATAGATAATGTTACTTTAAAGATTTATAATTCATTAAAATTTGATTATTACTTCTCCTCATTTGGTAGATTACTTGAATCTAGTGGATATACTAAGGTTAAAGATAATACTTATAGAAGTGAAAAATATAAGGTTGAAGTAACTTTAAGTAGTAATACTCAAGAAGGAATGCTTATTAAGAAAATTTAGTTTTTTGCAGATAAAGAAAATGAGTCTTTATCTGCTTTTTATTATTTACAATGTTTTTACATTTATAAAATTTAGCGTGATTTTCCATATATTTTATAATTTAAGGAAAATATTAACAAATTATTTTGTTTAAAAAACTTTAATATGGATTTTAAAAAATATATAATAACAATTGCGGAGTAGAATTTTTATGGAAATTAAATTGAAGCATCTTACTAAGGTTTTCCCAGGTAATCAACAAAAAAACATTCCTGATACTATTGCAGTAAATGATTTAAATATTGATATTAAAGATGGGGAACTTATTGGTTTACTTGGTCCTTCTGGATGTGGTAAATCTACTACTTTATATATGTTAGCAGGATTGAAATCTCCTTCTAAAGGTGAAATTTGGTTTGGTGAAGATGATGTTACTCATGTTGCTCCAGAAAAAAGAGGTATTGGTTTAGTTTTTCAAAACTACGCTTTATATCCTCATATGTCAGTTTATGATAATGTTAAGTTCCCACTAACTAATTTAAATATTGTGAAGAATAAAGCTTCTAATAAAATTATTGATGATGAAGAAATCATAAAGATTCTTAAAAATCATAGTAAAGAAGTTGTTGATATTATTCTTGATTCAAAATTTAAAAATAAAATCTCAAAAGATGCTTCTGCAAGAAAATTAGTAAATCGTTTTCATATTGTTACTTCTTTAGCTGTTCGTATTTTTAAATTTGGTTTACAATATCAAGAAAATTTAGATACTAAAGTTGAAGAAATTGTTGATAATTTACAAGCTGAAATTGATAAGGAAAAAGAAAAGATCTTGAAAAAAGGATATTCTTTAAATGAAAAGAATGAGCTTTTAAAAGATGGTAAAACTATTGAAGAAAGAAGAAGACTTACTAAAGATGAAATTGATGCTTTAGTACAAGAAGTTTCTCGTTTAGTTCAAATTGAACAATATTTAGATAGAAAACCTTCTGAATTATCTGGTGGTCAACAACAAAGAGTTGCTATTGCTAGAGCTCTTGTTAAAAAACCAAGAGTTTTACTCTTAGATGAACCTTTATCTAACCTTGATGCTCGTTTAAGATTACAAACAAGAGAAGAAATTAGAAGAATTCAAAAAGAAACTGGTATTACTACTGTTTTTGTTACTCATGACCAGGAAGAAGCTATGTCAATTTGTGATGATATAGTAGTTATGAAAGACGGAGTTGAGATGCAAATGGGTCATCCTCAAGATGTCTATAAAGATCCTCATAATTTATTTGTTGCTAAATTCTTAGGTAATCCTCCTATTAATGTTTTTAAAGGTCAAATTAAAAATGGTTCTTTATATATAGGTGATCAATTAGTTTATATTCCTAAAAATAAATTAGAAGATAAAGAGGTATTTGTTGGTATTCGTCCTGAGGGATTTATTCTTAAGAAGAGAATTACAAAGACTACTAATGCTTATTTAACTATTAATGTTAATCAATTATCTACTATGGGTAGAGATATGTCTTTGATTTGTTCTCATGATAAGTTTATAGGTGAAAATATTAAAGTTATTATTGATACTACTAATGGTGTTAATTTAGGTCCTAATCATTTTGAAATTAAGCCTAATAAGATATTTGTTTTTGATGGTAAAACAGAGGAAAGAATAATTATTGAATAAATATGGAAAGTAAAAACAATTGGAAAGCTTGGATATATTTGGCTCCTGTTATTATTTTAATGGCAGTTTTTACCTTTTATCCTATTCTTAATACTTTTTATATATCTTTTTTAAAAGGATATAATTACATGAACGGAACCTTTAAGGGTTTTACTTTTGATAATTATATTGATGTTTTAACTCCTTTAAAAAATAGTGGACCTGGTTCTAATTTTGAAGCAGTTGTTCAAATTGCTTTACCTAATACCATGTTATTAACAATTATTACTGTCCCTATTTCAATTGCATTATCCTTATTAATTGCTATTTGCTTAAATAATATTAAGTTCTTAAAAAAGATATTCCAAACTATTTTCTTTTTACCTTATGTTACTAATGCTATTGCTATTGGTATGGTTTTCGCAGTTATTTTTGATACTGATTATGGTGTCTTAAATAAGATTTTTAGTTTGGGTAAGTTACCTTGGATTTATCCTTCACCTTCTAATCCAAATAATCCAGTTAATTATTGGATGGGTGTTTTAGCTATTTCTATTTATATTGTTTGGCATTCTCTACCATATAAGATTTTAATTTTTATTGGTGGTTTACAAAATATTGATAAGCAATATTATGATGCAGCTCAAATTGATGGGTCAAATAGAGCTAAAACTGCATGGAAAATTACTATTCCTTTACTTTCTCCTCAAATCTTGTATGTTATGATTACTTCGTTTATTGGTGCTTTTAAAGAATATAATTCTGTTATTGGTTTATTTGGTACTAATGGTGGTGCTTTTGATGCGAATACTGGTCCAAGAAATATGACGACGATGGTTTACTTTATTTATGATCAAATTGCTCAAAATAAGGTGCAATATGCTTCTTCAGCGGCGATAATATTGTTTATAATTATTATGATTTTTACAGCTATTCAGTTTAAAGTTTCTAAAAAGAGGGTTCATTATTAATGGAAAATACATATAAAAAGACTATATTAGTGTTACGAAATGATAAATTATCCTTAAAAGATAAAAAAAGATTAACTTTAGCTAATAAGGTCTTTTCACTAACTTTGACTTATGCTTTTTTAGTATTAATGGCTATTGTTGTTATTTTCCCTTTTTATTGGATGATTATTACTTCTTTAAAAACTGGTTCAGAAATCAAAGCTTTGATTCCTACCTTTTGGCCACAGGTTATTAGATGGGAAAACTACTCTGATGCTTTAAGAAGACTTAATTTTGGTACTTTACTTACTAATACTTTAGTTGTTGGTATTTTTTCTACTATTGGAACTATATTTACTACTATTTTTGCTGCTTTTGCTTTTGCTAGACTTCAATTTAAGGGTCGTGATTTTATGTTTTCTTTATTGTTAGCTACTATGATGATTCCTGGTGAAATGATGGTTATTTCTAATTATATTTCTGTTTCATTATTTGGTATGACTGGTGGGAAGAATTTAGCTGGGGCTTATGCGGCGATGATTTTACCTTTTATGATTTCTGTTTTTTATATTTATTTACTTAGACAAAACTTTAAGCAAATTCCAAACGAGTTATATTTAGCAGCTAAAGTAGATGGTAAATCGGATTGGGCGTTTTTATGGAAAGTTATGGTACCTTTAGCAATGCCTACGTTAATTACAATATTTATTTTAAAATTAATGGGGGCTTGGAACTCTTATGTTTGGCCAAATTTAATTGCTTCTGGTAATTCATCTTATTATTTAATTACTAATGGTTTAAGAAATACGTTTAATACTGCTGCTAATATTGATGACTATGGTATTCAAATGGCAGCTACTGTTATTGTTACTGTACCTTTATTATTATTGTTTATATTTTTTAGAAAATATATTATGAGAGGCGTCTCAAGAGCTGGTATTAAAGGTTAAAAGGAGGAAATTTTATGAAGAAAAATTTATTATTAACTATTGCTTGCTGTTTATTATTTACTTCCAATTTAACTAGTTGTGGAACAGATAATACTAATTCTGATAATGTTGGAGAAGTAACTGAAGTTGATCCAACTATTCCAGAAGGTGATCCTACTAGTGAAAAGGTTATTACTTTTTGGCATTGTTTAGGTCAAGATAAAGAAAAACAATTAAATAAAATTGTTTCTAAATTTAATGCTGAGTATCAAGGCAAATATAAAGTAGAGTTATTTAAGTTAGCAGGTGATTATGATTCTTTACATGATGCTGCAAAAACTAAATTATCTGCTGGTGAGATTCCTGCTTTATGTATGGGTTATCCTGATTCTTTTTCTGAATATATGACTTCAACTATTGAAGAATCATCTATTTTACGTTTAGATAATTTTATTAATGATAAAGAAGTAGGTTATTCAAAAGGGGAAATTGAAGATTTTGTTCCTCAATATTTAAATGAAGGCAAGAATTATCAGTTTAGTGGTACATGGTCTATGCCAATGTATAAATCTACTGAAGTTGTTTATTATAATGAAAATTATTTTGCTGGTGCTAATTTACAAACTGAAAATAAATTAAAAAATGATAGTGAATATCAAAGATTACGTAAAATTGTAATTGATCAAGGTGCTCAGCCAACTGAGGAATCTTTAAGTAATTTAAAAACTTATACTAGTGCTCATGGTGGTTATACTTATGATGTTCCTGTTACTTGGGATGAAATGGTTTCTACTTCTAAGCAAATGATTGCTGATTTAAAGTCTGAAAATATTAAAGATGAATTTTATCCAGTAGGTTATGATTCAGATGCTAATATGTTTATTTCTCAATTTGCTCAAAGAGGTATTGATTACACTTCTAATGATGAAGCCAGTAAAGAAGATGTTTCTAAGCACTTTACTTTTGTTAATGATAAGGCTAAGGCTTTTGTTAAGGAAGTTACTGATCTAATTAAAGAAAAGGTTTTAATTACTAAAAACTCTTTAGGTGGTAGTAAATATACTAATGTCTATTTTAATGAAGCTAAAACTGCAATGTCTATTGGTTCTACTGGTGGTTCTTCATACAATATTAGTGCTAATTTTAAAGTTGGATTAGCTCCTGTTCCATATGCTAATAATAATCAAAAATATATTATGCAAGGTCCTTCTATTTGTTTCTTTAATAATGATGATGAATTTATTCATAAAGGGGCTTGGTTATTTTATAAGGAATTAGCTGAACCTACTAATAATGCTGAATTAGCTTTGGAAAATTCTTATGATCCTATTAGAGTTTCTTCTTATGATACTGATAACTATAAAAATTGGTTAGCTAAAAAGGGACAAGGTTTAAAGTATGATATTCCTGCAATTACTGCTACTTTAAAGAATTTCTATATGACTTCACCAGTTTTCTTAGGTTCTTCTAAAGCTAGAAGTGAAATTGGTAATTTAACTACTTATATTGTTAATCAAAATTTGAGCATTGATGATGCTTTTACAGCAGCATTTAATGCTTGTAAGTCTGCAGCGGAGGCTATGTAAAAAATGAAATTAAAGCATTTAAGTTTATTATCTTTTTATTCTTTAGTTGCTTTTGGTTTAGTTTCTTGTAATCAAGATTCCTCAGTTACTAGCGAGTCTTTTAAAGCTACTTATGTTGATACTACTAAAGATTCTATTTATGGAAAAATTTCTGATTTTAGTCTTAAAAATAGCGATAATTTGAAAGCGGGAGATCAATTAAAGTTTAAGGTTACTCCTAATGAAGACTTCTTTATTGATAAAGTTACTCTTAATAAAGAAGAGCTTTCTATTGGTCAAGATGGTTATTATACTTGTACATTAAAAAAAGGCACTAATAAAATTGCTGCTACTTATAAGATTGACCCTACTGTTGATTTTGTTAGTAAGTTTAAATTAAATATTTCTGATGAATTATTTAATCAAGTTATGCAGGATCCACCAACAGCGCAAAGTGAAAAGGAAAATGCTCTAGATTTTAGAAAAGATGGCATTGAGCAAATGATGACTGCTACTACTGATCCTAAAGATTATTTTATTAACTATGTTGATGGTGATACTACTCATGTTAATACTAGAAATTATGGTTATTCAGTAAAAATTAGATATTTAGGTATTGATACTCCTGAATCTACTTCTGAAATTGAGGAATGGGGTAAGACTGCTTCTAATTTTAATAAGAGTATTTTAAAGAGCGCTAAGCATATTATTTTAGAAGGTGCTGGTGTTTCTATTAGTGGTGAAAAAACTCCTGCTACTGCTGATGGTAATCAACGTTCTTTAGCTTATGTTTGGTATACAACTGAATTAGAACCAACCAAGGATGATTTTAGATGTTTAAATCTTGAGATGGTTTATAATGGTTTTTCTTTTGGTATTGGTTCTAAAGAAGATATGGGTGAAAATTTCTATTTAGCTTTTGATAAGGCTAATAAGTCTGCTGAAGCTAATAAAAGACATATATATTCTAATGAAAAAGATAGTAATTATTATTATGGTGATCCTGTTCCATTAACTTTAAAGGAAATCTATGATACTTCTAAAAATGGTCCTACTAGTTCACCTTATAAGGATCAAAAGACTTTATATTCTATTGAAGGATATGTCTCTAGAAAGATGGAAACTGGTTTCTATTTCCAAGATAAAGCTAGTTATGATCAATCTAATGGTTTACCTGAAGCATATGGTATGTATGTTTTTACTTATACAGAAAATCCAATTAAAGTTGGTGATAAGGTTAAAGTAGTTGGTGTCTTATCTGATTATGGTGGGTCTTATCAAATGCAAGGTGTTTCTTACCATACATTAAATCCTGATCAAAAGAGAGATACTTTAATTTTAGAAAGTGGTAATGAAATTAAACCTATTAAAGTTACTCAAGAACAATTTTTATCTAAAGGTTACAATAATGTTTTAGTTGAAATTACTGATACTATGTATGCTTTTAATGCTACTAGTACTTATAATGGTGTTGCATCTGATAAGGGTGAAGGCGGAACTGAGGAAATTAATAAATATAATACTAAGTATCCATTTTATAATACTAATAACAAGATTATTTTCTATGCAGATAAAAATTCTAATGCAACTGAAAATACTAAAGGCGTAAGATTTGTTTCTACTGAAGAAATGTTATTTGATTATAAAGGTGAATATGGACGTTCTTATAAGTTCTTTGTAGGTGGTTCTTCTTTATACAATTATCATGGTGCAGAATATGCTAATACTAATAATGATAATCCATATAAGGATGATACTATTACTAGAAGTTATACTAAGAAGACATTAAAGGTTATTTGTATTTCTCAAAATTATGTTTCTACTAGTGGTAAAACCACTTCATATACTGCTACTTTAGTTTCTAAAGCTGATATTACTTTTGGTACATATTAATTATGAAAGCCTGTAAAGATTGTTCATTTATTACTTCTAAAGATAATATTAATACTTGTCCACATTGTCATTCAGATTTAGTATCTTTTGATTCTTTAAATAAAGAACAGGCAAGTGAACTTTCTGATAAGTTACATTCTAATGATGTTAAAGAATATGATAAAGGACAAAATAGTTTGTGTTTTGTTGTTTTAGGAATAATTTCTTTAATTATTGGTGGATTGTTTATCGTTTTGTCTTTGCAAAGAAGAAGAAATAAGATTGTTGGAATTAATTATCAATCTTTAGCTTTTGTTATTTGCATTGTTACTCTTATTCTTGGTTTCATTCTCTTAATTTGGGGATTAGTTAAATATTTTAATGCTCATCTTAAAAGGAAGGAATATAAAAAAGCTATCGAGACTCTGGCTAGTCTAAAAAAATAAGCCATAAAAAGGAGATAATTTATTATTATGAAAAAAAGATTGCTTACTTTAGCAGCCCTCGCTGTACTTTCTGTAAGTTTAGTGGGTTGTAATCCTAATGTTGGTGTTACTTCTAATGATTCTTCTACTTCTACAACTATTGGTGGTTCTTCTAATTCTACTACTAGTTCTTCAACCTCCTCTTCAGCTTCATCTGAAGAAGAACATACTTTAAGTATTGAAGTAACTGGTGATAAGGTAGTTGATGGAAGTGTTACTGCTTCTATTAAATTTGATGATGCTCCTATTACTAGCGGTGTTGGTACTTTAACTTTAATTGCTACTACTGGTGCTGATTTAGTTGAAATTGGTGAAATTACTGCTTCTTCTGCTCAAATATCTTTAAAGGCAGCTGGTTCAGTTACTTTAGAAGCTAAGCTTGTTACTAATTCTAAGACTTATACTCAAACTACTTCTTTTGAAATTGCTCCAAGACCAGATACTTCAATTTCTATTGCTGAAGCTAAACAAAAAGCAAAGGGTGAAACTGTTACTGTAAGAGGTGTTGTTACTGCTGTTTCTGGAAAATCTGCTTATATTGCTGATAGTACTGGTGGTATGTATATCTATAATTTTTCTTATGATGCAGGTGATACTGCTATAACTAATGGCACTTGGACTGAAGGTGATTATGTTGAAGTTAAGGCTAATATTGATGAATATAATGGACTTAAACAATTAAATAACTATACTGGTGATTCTCAAAATCCAAAAGTTGAAGGTACTTATGCTTATAAATTAGAAGATACAAACAAGCCAAAACCTACTTATGCTTCTTTAGATGAAAATGGATTTAATAGTTTAACAGCTGCTGATGCAGGTAATTTATATACATTTACTGCTACTTATGTTAGTGGTACACCAAAAACAGGAACGAATGTTAATGTTAAATTTAAGATTGGAAACACTGATGTTATATTAAGAACTGATAAATATGATAAAGTAGCTATTAAGTATACTTTAGAAGTTGGTAGAACCTATAAGATTTCTACTCCTTTAAGTTGGTATAAAGGTGCTCAATTTGCTTTCTTAGGTACTGGTACTACTTTAGAAGATGTATCTATTGAAGCTACTTCTATTACTTTAAGTACAGTTACTAATACTTTAGGTGTTGGTGATAATGTTCCTCTTATTGCTTCATTTGAACCAGATGATGCTTTTGCTAAACTTACTTACGAAAGTAGTGATAATGAAGTAGCAACAGTTGAAAATGGTAAAGTTATAGCTAAAAAGGTTGGTACTACTAAAATTAAAGCTACTTATAAAAATAGAAATGATGAAGTGATTACTAGTAATGAATTAGATATTACTGTAGTTGACAAAGCTACAAGTGTTAAAATTAACACTTTAACTAATATGGATAAATATTATGTAGTTGATGGTATTATTACTGCTAAAACTGATTATAAATTTGTTATTTCTGATGAAACTGGTTCTTTAGTTGTAAATACTAATACTACTTATAATGAAGGTGATTTTGTTACTGTTAAAGGCGTTGTTAATTCTTCTTTCCACGATTTAATTCAATTTAATGATGTTTATAACATTACTAAAAATGAAGGTAGGGCACCTACTTTACCTGAAGCTGTTGAATTAACTGCTGAAAAAGCTAATAACTTTGCAGAAATTAAAGACGCTAATAAGACTTCTAATGGTATTAAATATACATGGACTACTACTTTTGGTAAAGATGGCAACTACTTTTTAGCTAATATAGATGGTAGTAATACTAAAATTGAACCTGCTAATGCTACCTCATTTGAAAAAGATATTGTAGAAGGTAAAAAAGCTAAAGTAGAAGGTTATTTTGTTGGCTGGGATAATAGATATAATTATGCTTCTTTCTATTTTACAAGTGTTACACCTATTGTTGATAAAGTTACTATTAACTTTGATTCTACTGAAGCAAATGTTAATGTTAGTGAAACTTTAACATTAAAACCTGAAGTATTATTACCTGAAGGTAAAACTGATAAATCTTTAACTTGGGAATCTTCTGTTCCTAGTGTTGCTACTGTAGAAAATGGTGTTGTTAAAGGTATTAAAGTTGGTGAAACTGTTATTACTGCTACTTCTGTTGCTGATACTACAGTTAGTGCTACTATTAAAATTAATGTTATTGATCCTAGTACTGTTCAATCCATTAGTTTAACTGCAGAAAATTTAGGGTTAGCTGCATATAATAATGAAGAAAAGAGCGCTACTGTAGATGGTGTTAGTTTTAGTTATTTGCAGCTTATGAAAAGTAATGAAGGTGCTATTCAATCTAGAAATAAAGGAACTTCTGGAGCCTTATATAATGCTTCTAGCTTCTCTAAAGCTATAAAATCTATTACATTTAATTGGAGCACTCAACAAACAAGCTCTAAACCAACAGCATTTATTAATTTTGCTACTAGTGCAATTTCAACTGTTCAAACTACTGGTTCTGAATTGAAATTTGTAGCTGATGAAACATCAACTACTATTAATTGTAGTGTAGAAAATGCTACTTATTTTAGGTTTGATCATAACGTAAGTGGTGCTTTCTACTTCTCTTCTATAGTTATTAATTTTGTTGACTAAACATTTTTAGTGTTAAGAACTTTAAAGCTGCTAGATTTTGATATCTAGCAGCTTTCTTTTATATTAAAAAATATTTATGTTTGTTAAAATATTTAAGTATGAAAAAAGAACTTTATGTTTCAGCATATAAGAATAATGTTTTAGCTAAAAGAGGAAAAATATTATTAGCAGTTATTTGTGATTATTTTCTTGTTTTTATTTTAGGCTTTATTTTGTTTATAGGATTTGTTACTCCTATTAATGCTTCTTTACCAGTTTATAAAAGTAATTTAAACAATATAAACTTAGGTAAAGAAAAACTAAATCAAATAGTTGGTTCTACTCATATTCAAGAATATGATGAAGAAAGTAAAAGTTTAATTGACATTAAAGTTACTGGTCATAAGTATTTAGAAGCTTTAACTAAAACAAGTTATTTTATTTTTAATGAAAAATATCCTTATAAAAATGAAAACGGAATTTATGAATATAAAGATGTAAGTAAAGAAGAGACTCTTATTAATGTTGAAAATAATAACTTGGTTTATTATTTTATTAATTTTAAATCTAATCATGATGATTTAAATTCTTTTATATATGAAGAGAAAAATTATGAGAATAATAAGTATGAATATTTAAAAGCTTTACTTTCTTATGATACGTATAATTTAGATAAGTATTTTATTAGTGAAACTGAATTTAATAATTTACAAGATAAGTATAATTTAACAAATTATGAAATTTTAAATAAAGATACTAGTAAATTGTTAATGAATTATTATGCTTATAATGATTCTTCTAATAGTATTAATGAGATTATTAATGGTTTATTAACCCGTTATTATGAAACTTGTAATTATGGTGTTAATGATATAGAGAATAATTATAGTCTTTATAAAAATACATATAATAAAGATTTTATTCCTTATTATAATTCTTATTTATTAAGCTTAGTTATTTCTAATCTTATTTCATATGTGTTATCTTTTATTGTTTTAGAGATTATTATACCTTTATGCTTTAAGAAAAATAAAACTAGTTTAGGTAATAGAATTTTAAAACTTGCTTTAGAAAGAAAGGATTTAATGGAACCTACTTATTTAAATTTATCTTTATATAAAGTTTCTAGATTTTTGATATTCTTTTCTTCTAATTTCTTATCTTTATTATTTATTGGTCAGTTAGGTGTAATTTTATATGATTTTGGGTTAGGTGTTTCTTATTTTGAATTTTTATTGTTTTCTTTTGGTTTAAGTATTGTTTCTTTAATTTTTTTCTTTATTAATAAGGATAGACAATTATTATCTAATTTAGTTAGTTTTACTATATATAAAAATATTGAAGAGTTTGAAAATGTTAAAATAACTGAAAAGGATGAATATGGAAACAACTGAAGAATTAAGCTATTCTAAAGCTAATCTAAATAGGAGATGGGGAGTTTATTTAATTGATCTTTTTTGTATTTTCTTTTTTACTTTTATTTTGTTTGCTTTAGAAAATATGATAGTTAAAAACGTTCCTAGTTATTTAAATTTAACTAGTGAAAAAAGCAAGTTAAAAGTTGAATCAAAACTTTATTTAGAAGATGAGAAAGATATAGTTACTTATGCTAATGCTAATTTAAAAACTTATGAAGAAAAGAAAGATTTTTTATCAGTAAGAATTGATTATTTTTATAAGGATACTAATTTCTTTACTGATAGTAAGTCATTAGAAGAATATAATTTAAGGAAATTAGAGGCTAAGAATCAGGGTAATAATTTATTTTTAAAAGAAGATGATAAGATTGTTGAAAATAATTTAAATCCTGAATTGCTTTATAATTTTTATGTTACTGAAATAAATGAGCATTGTTTACCATTACTTTTTAATAGTGAAGTATATACTTATTCTACTAAAGTGCTATTTTTAATTCAGGTTAGTGAGTTTTCTATTGGTCTAGTTATTTCTTTTGTTTGTTTTAAGGTGATTATTCCACTTACTTGTTTTAAAAAAGGTAGACAAAGTTTAGGAATGAAAGTATTTAAGATCTCTTATGTTCAGCTAGATGGCTTTAATATTAAAACTAGTAAGTATTTGTTTAAGTCTTTGTTTGATTTGATTGTTATGTATTTTGTTTCTTTTGTTTCTTTTTTATTACCTGTTTTTGTTTCTATAGGAATGATGTATTTTACTAAGACTAATCAAAATTTAAGTGAGTATGTTTTTAATGTTTATTTAGTTGATTCTAAGGATGATGAAATATATTTTGATTATTTAGATTATCAAGATAAGAAAGAAAGCAGTAAAAAGGCTAGTATTGAAAATAAAGATTTAAGGTTAGAATAATTTACTTTAGTTATTTTTAATAAACATTTAAATAAATAATTTTTTCAATGTAAGTGTTTTTATATCGATTTTTATGTCCTTGCATTTACTTTCTTGTATAATATATTTGTTTGAAAAAGGAGATTTTAAATAATGCCAAACATTTCTAAAGTTCATGCTAGAGAAGTCTTAGACTCTCGTGGCAATCCTACTGTTGAAGTAGAAGTTGAAACCGTATCTGGTGCTTTCGGAAGAGCTATTGTACCTTCTGGTGCCTCTACTGGTGAAAGAGAAGCTATCGAATTAAGAGATGGTGATAAGAAGAGATATAATGGTAAAGGTACTTTAAAAGCTGTTAATAACGTTAATGAAATTATTGCTCCAGCTGTTTTAGGTTTGCCTGTTGATCAACAAGTTTTAATTGATAATACCATGATTAAATTAGATGGTACTCCTACTAAGGCTAAGTTAGGTGCTAACGCTATTTTAGGTGTTTCCTTAGCTTGTGCTAGAGCTGCTGCTAATTACTATGGTATGCCATTATATAGATATATTGGTGGTCCTAATGCTAAGATTTTACCTGTTCCAATGATGAATGTTTTAAATGGTGGTAAACATGCTGATTCTTGTGTTGATTTCCAAGAATATATGATTATGCCTATTGGTGCTAAATCCATCCATGAAGCTGTTAGAATGGGTGCTGAAACCTTTGCTGCTTTAAAGAAGATCTTAAAAGAAAGAAAAGATATTACTTCTGTTGGTGATGAAGGTGGCTTTGCTCCTGAAGGATTAAAAGATAATGAAGAGCCTTTAGCCTTATTAGTTGAAGCTATTAAAGCTGCTAACTATGTTCCTGGTAAAGATATCGCTTTAGCTATGGATACTGCTTCTTCTGAATTCTATGATCCTAAAACCAATACTTATGATTTAAAGAGATCTGGTCAAGGTAAGAAGACTACTGAAGAAATGATTCAAATGTATGAATCTTTTGTTGAAAAATATCCTTTAATTTCTCTTGAAGATGGTTTAGCCGAAAACGATTGGGATGGTTGGGTAGAATTAACCAAACGTTTAGGTCATAAGATTCAATTAGTTGGTGATGATTTATTTGTTACTAACCCTATCTATGTAAAGAAAGGTATTGAACTTGGTGCTGCTAACTCTGTTTTAATCAAGGTTAACCAAATCGGTACTTTAACTGAAACCTTAGATGCTATGAGAGTTGCTACTGAACATAATTATACTTGTGTTGTTTCTCATAGATCTGGTGAAACTGAAGATACTACTATTGCTGATTTAGTCGTCGCTTTAAATGCTGGTCAAATCAAGACCGGTTCACTTTGCAGAACTGATAGAATCGCTAAGTACAATCAATTAATGAGAATTGAAGAAGAATTAGGTGATACTGCTCAATTCTTAGGTGCTGACGCTTTCTATAATTTAAAGAAGTAAGCTAATTAAATTAATTTAAATTAATCCTTATAGAGTTTTAGGCTTTATAAGGATTTTTTATTGTAACTTTCTACATTTTTTATTAAAATTATTCTTGTGAAAAATAAGTGGATTTTAACATTAATTTTTATATCAACTATCACTTCATGCGATATAAAACAATCAAATATAACTTCTAGTGAAGTTGTTTCAAGTTCTTCTAATGTTACTAGTGAAATTATCAGTTCAAGTAGTTCATCTAGTATTTCATCTAGTAATATATCTAGCAGCTCTAGTGTTAGTTCTAGTGTCTCTAGTAGTTTTAGTAGTTCATCTACTTCGATTGATAATGGATCTTTAAATTCTTATTATCGTAGTATTGATTTTAATTTAAAAGGAAAAGAATTAAAAACACGTTTACATTATTTAATTGATGATGCTAAATCATATTCTTATAATGAATTACCTGAACTTTATAGACAGACTGATTATGGAAATGGATATATTTTAGATATATATTCTAATTGTAAACAAAATTCTTTTGGCTCAAGTTATAAAAAAGAAGGCGATATTTTAAATAGGGAACATATAATTCCTCAATCTGTTTTTTATAAGAAATCACCAATGCGCTCTGATTTATTTCATGTTTTACCAACTGATGGATATGTAAATAATAGAAGAAGCAATTACCCGCATGCAGAAGTTTCTAATATTAATTTTACATCTACAAATGGAACAAAAGTTGGAAGCTCTAAAACTAGTGGAGTAAGTGGTAGTGTATGTGAACCAGCTGACGAGTATAAAGGTGATGTGGCTAGAATATATTTTTATTTTGCTACTAGATATGAAGATAAGTTTTCTGGATTTAAAAGTTATGCTTGTTTTGCAAATAATTCTTATCCTTCTTTATCTAAATGGGCTATTAATTTATATAAAAAATGGGATAAGGAAGATCCTATTAGTCAAAAAGAAATAAAAAGAAACGAAGCAGTTTATAAATTACAAAAAAATCGTAATCCTTTTGTTGATATTCCTAATTTGGCTGATTTAATTTGGTAGTATTATAATATAGTTATCGAGGTATTAAATATGACAAATAAAGAAGTGCTATCAATTTTTCAAACTAGACATTCTACAAGAGAATATTTAGACAAAATGGTTTCTCAAGAAGATATTGAAACTGTTTTAGAAGCTGCAAACTTAGCTCCTAAAGGTATGAATAGAAAAGCTAGTCATTTTTATGTTTTTAAAAAGGGTGAAGAAAAATATCAAAAATTAGTTGATTTTGCTATTAAACAAATAGGTGATAATCCTTTTTATGAGGCTCCTGTTATTATTTTAGCAACAATTGATACTTCTATTGCTGTTACTCCTATTCAAGATAGTTCAGTTGCGATGGAAAACATGTTGTTAGCTGGTTGCTTACTTGGTTTAGGTACTTGCTGGATTAATTCAGTTAGTTTCTTCTTTGATCAAAAGAATTTGGATTTTTTAGCTAGTTTAGGTGTAAACAAAAATTATAAAGTAGTTGCTAGTTGCATTTTAGGTTATAAAAAGTAAATGACTTATCTTTTTATAGGAGCCGGACCTAGCAATATAATTTCAAGTTATTTAATAAAAAAAAGAAAACCAGAATCTAAAGTTATAATTTTAGAAGGTAGTAATAAACCTTTAAAAAGAATATTAGTAAGTGGAAATGGACGTTGTAATTTTTTTAACAAGAATCTCTTAGATTTTAAAAAACTTGAAAATAAAGTTAATAATTACCTTAAATTTTTAGAATTCTTTAAAAATGTTAATGCTGATGACTTTTTAACTTTATTAAAAGAAGATTTTAATTTTAATTATTTTCATGATGAAGAAGGAAGAATGTATCCTTTTTCTAATTTAGCTACTTCATTATTTCAAGTGTTGCTTACTAAAAGTAAAGAGATAGGAGTAGAAATAATTTTAGATTCTTTAGTTAAAAAAATTGATAGTTCTAAAAAGGTTGTTTTTACTAAAGATAAAACCTATTCTTATGATAAATTAATAATAGCCACTGGTGGTTTAGCTTATGATCGTTTAAGTTTAAATGTGTTACCTTTACTTAATGATTTAAATTTAAAATATGAATCTTTTACTAGTGGGTTAGCACCTTTAATTGTTAAAGAAAAAATCTTTAATTTTATAGTAGGATCACGTTTAAAAGGAAATTTAACTTTATATAAAAATGAAAAAATAATTCATCAGGAAGAAGGGGAATTATTATTTAAAAAAGATGGATTATCTGGAATTTGTATTTTTAATTGCTCGTTCTTTTTTAAGGAAGGTGAAAACTTTAAAATTGTTTTTAATCCTTTAATCCATTCTAATGTAAATCTTACTTTTGATGGTAGTAAAAATTTTGAAGAATTAGAAGGTACTTTTAATGAAAATATTTTAAAGTTTTTAAAAGTTGTTATTAATAAAAATAGATTTACTTATAATGATATTTTAAAAGCTTTTACTTTTACTCCTTTTAAGAAATATCCTTTAAAGGATGCGCAGATTTCCTTAGGTGGTGTTCTTTTAAATCAATTAAATGATGATTTTTCTTTGAAAAGTAATAAGGATATTTATTTAGCTGGTGAACTTATTAATTTGCACGCTGTTTGTGGTGGATATAATTTAGGTTTGGCTTTTTTAAGTGGTTTTAAATTAGGTAATTCTTTGTAATTTAGTTTTAGAATATATTATTACACCTTATATTTTTACTATATTCTTTGTATAATTTTAAGGATGTTAGAACATAAGAGCGATTTTGGAAAACTTGATTTAGAGTTTTTACAACAAATTATCGATGCCACTAAGGAAGTGGTTATTAAAAGAATTCATAAGACTTCTTTGTCTAATTTTACTATTTCTTCTATTGCTATTTGTTCACGTCTTTATTATTACTATTTTATGAATGATTGCTTAACAGAAGAAAGAAAAATTGCAAAGTTTAATTCTATTAATTTGAATGAATCTGCTAATGTTATTGCTGATATTACTTATGAAATAATTAATCAAAGAAACAAAACTTTAAATTCAGGGATAAATGCATTTTCTGAGCTTTCTTTTACAATTGAAGCAACTTTGGTTTTTTATATTAACTTAATTGAGCCTTTTTCTAAAACTAATCCATATGAGTCTTTAATGCCAGATATGTTTTTAAAAGTCTTTAGACAGGCTTTAGGCTTACTTAGAATGCTTAATTTGGATTTAGCTAGTGAAGGATATTCTAATTGGAGAACCTTACATGAAGCAGAATGTGTCATTAAATTATTAGTAGAAGGGGGAGAACCTTTACAAAAAGTTTATTTAAGACATATTGATTATAATTCTGCTTTTAGAAATGGTTTATCTTCAAAAGAAGAGACAGATAAAATATTTGTAGAAATTAAGGCAAATATGGCTAAACATGGTCTAAAGAGTAAGGATATGAAAAAATACATCGAATATGGTTTTTTATATGCTTGTAAGACATATGATGAATCAAATGTTGATTATAAGTTAAATTTTAGAAATGGTTTACAAAAAGCTGCTAGATTAGAAGAGTATAATGCCTGGTATGAAATGGCTTCTGAAATGGCCCATTCTTCTCCAATTTTCTTTTATTCTAATACTGCTTTTTTTGCGGATTTAACTGCTGTTAATTTAACTGATATTACTTTAAGATTAATAAATTATTTTGAAGAGTATCTTAAGTCAAATACTAAAATTTCTTATCATGGAAAAGAATTAGAAAAGGATATGTTAATTAAAAACTTGGAAGCTCAAACAAAATTGGGTGATGATAAGTTTTATACTAAATATAAAGATTATTTAAACGATGAAGAATAGAGAAATAAACGCTACAGCTGTAGCTATAGATGATAATGGTAAAGGTTTAGTTCGTTTTGAAGATAAAACGATTTTTGTTGATAATTTATTACCAGGTGAAAAAGCTGAAATAAAATTATCTTATGCTTTTAATACTTTGAAAGAAGCAAAAGTAATTAAAAGATTTAATGATTCAAAATTCCGCGTAAAACCTAAATGTAAATATTATGAATCTTGTGGTGGTTGTAATTTAATGCATCTTTGTTATGCTCAACAATTAATTTATAAACAAGAAAAAGTAAAGAATTTATTACACAAATTTGCCCATTTAGATTTTGAGGTAAGTCCTACTATTGGAATGGAGAATCCTTATAATTATCGTAATAAGATTCAAGTTCCAGTGGGAAAAGACAAAAAAGGAAATATTATTACAGGTTTCTTTGAAGAAAACACTCATAAAATTGTTTCTAACGATAATTGTTTAGTTCAAGATGAAAGAGCAAGTGAAGTAATTAAAGCTTTTAAATCCTTAATGGAAAAGTATCATATTGAACCATATGATGAAGATAAAAGAACTGGTTTAATAAGGCATTTAATTATTAAAACTAGCTTAAATTATAAGCAAGTAATGGTTGTAATAGTTACAGCTGTAGATGAGTTTAAAGGGAGAAAAAATCTCGCTTTAGAATTAATTAAAAAATGTCCATTGGTTACTACTGTTGTTCAAAATTATAATCCTCGTAAAACAAATGTTATTTTAGGAGAAAAAGAAAGAATTTTATACGGAACAGGTAAAATCAAAGATTCTATTTTTGACCTTACTTTTTTAATTTCAAGTAAATCATTTTATCAAACTAACCCTTATCAAGTAGAGAAGCTTTATCAAAAAGCTATTGAATTAGCTAACTTAACTAAGGAAGATGTAGTTTTAGATGCTTATTCTGGAACAGGTACTATAGGTTTATGTGCAAGTAAATATGTTAAGGAAGTTACATTAGTAGAGCTTGTAAAAGAAGCGTATTTAGATGGCTTAAAAAATAAAGAATTTAATAAGATTACTAATGCTAATTTTATTAATGAAGATTGCACTAATTATATGCTTAAAAATAAGGAAGAAAAACATTTTGATGTTATTTTCCTTGATCCACCTAGAAAAGGTTCTACTGTCGAATTCTTAAGTGCATTAAAAGAAATAAAACCAAGTAGAGTAGTATATGTTTCTTGTAATCCAGTGACTTTAGCTAGGGATTTAACTTATCTTTTAGATCAGTATGAAGTTAAAGCTGTTGTTCCTGTAGATATGTTTCCTCATACTAGCCATGTGGAGACGGTGGTGTTGCTTAGTCGCAAAAACGGCTGAAAATAGCTAAAAATCGATAAAAATTGATGGATTTCCTTCTTTCTAAAAATGGAAAACAAAGACATGAATTTGTTCTCGATAAGGGTGAGGAATATAGCGAAGAAGAAGGGAATCAGTGTAAACGTCGTCTATTCGAGGTATTTCTTTGACTGCTTCCTGAAGAAGCTTTCCACATCTTTTTATGTGGATAAGTTCGTCTTTTAAAAACTGATTATCTATATTTGAGTTAACGTTGCAGATATTTAATAAATAGAAAAAATTGCTACAATAACTAAGAAATAACAATGATGTAGTGTATAATAATAGTATAGGAGGTGAATCATGAAACTGTACAAACGGGAAAAGTATTTGTCTAAGATGCGTGCGTTTTTTCATGATGACGACCTTGTTAAAGTGATAACCGGGATACGCAGATGCGGGAAATCCAGCCTCATGCAAACAATAGTGGAAGAACTCAAAGATGGTGACGTTGCGGAGAGCAACATCATTTACATCGACCTTGATAAACGTGGATACAGAAACATCCGAAGCGCGGAGCAGCTGGACGCATTGATTGAATCCGCCGCACAAGCGGAAGGGATGAAATACCTTTTCATAGACGAAATCCAGAACGTTGAGGGCTTTGAAGAGGTGATAAACGGGTTCAGGTCGGAGGGCGGCTATTCGATTTTTATAACGGGTTCCAATTCCTATTTGCTCAGTGGGGAGCTCGTGACGAAACTGACCGGCAGATATCTTGAATTCGAAATGTATCCGCTGACATTTGACGAATATGAGGACATGAAGAGATTTTATGGGCACGACATCAACGCCAATGCTGAAATAGAGTTGAATAGCTACATTTTGGAAGGTGGATTTCCGCGAGCCATCAAAATCGACAGCCTTTCGGATAAGCGCACCTACGTGAAGGGAATCATCGATGAGATCTTCGAAAAAGATATTAAGAGAAGGGTGAAAATCAAAGACGTTCAGTCCTTTGAGCTGGTTCGAAATTATATCATCAACAATTTTGGCGCGACGACGAGCATCAACAGCCTCCACGAAGCGCTTCTCAAAAATGGCTTGACCATCAGCCGTGCGACGGTGACCCGGTATATAAAGACGCTGGTTGACGCGAAGATTTTGTACGAATGCAGAAGGTTCGACATGAAGTCAAAAAAAACACTTTCAGGAGAGCAGAAGTATTACGTCGCCGACTTGAGCTTTTACTACGCGATGAACACGGACAACCGGATCAATTACGGGCCGACGCTAGAGAACATCGTGTATCTGTACGCCAGAAGCCTTGATTACGCGGTAAGCGTTGGGCGCGTCGGAAAGTTGGAATGCGACTTCATCCTCAGAGACAGCAACATGGACTATTCCTATGTGCAGGTGGCCTATAAGATGCTGCAAAGCAAAGACACGGAAGACAGGGAATACAAGCCATTGGAGGGCATACGGGACAATTATAGAAAATATGTCATGACAACTGACTATATGCTGCAAAAGAGAAATGGCATTATTCATGTCAACCTGATGGATTTTATAAGCAAAGGCAAGCGCTTTTAAGTGAAGAATCCGCTCGTTTGAAGCACGCCAAAAACGATTTTTAAAGAAGCTGCCGATTCAGAAAAAACACAGTTGGCTTGGAATGATGATGAAGGTCGGGGAAGGAAGCATATCTAGAAGAGAAGCAATAGCAATGGCATTCCGCTGGCGGCTTTCGTAAGGTACGTCAGCTCCAATTGTCTTGTCAAAATCAGGCGCGGCGTGTACGCAAAGGATGATGCTGTGGACGACCTCTTTCAGCTTCAGAGAAGGTATCAAAGGATAGTGTATTCCGGCTTGACCGACAGGATTATGAATTTTATTGAGTTCACACTTCCGAAGAGATACCGGGTGAGAAAAGAAAGCGTCAACCCTAATGCCGTTTGTCACATTGAGAATAATGTCGAGCTCTTTAATCTAGGGAATGTTGGCGCCCGGACTATGTTCGGAAACGAAGTTATTTGTTACTCAAGAGAGAAAATGATAGTCGAGATGATACGGAAGAGGGACGATTACTATTCGGAGCTTTTCCTCAAGGCAGTGAAAACATTCTTTAAAGGAAAGGATAAAAAGATATGGATTTCCTCTTCAGATACGCAAGGATGAGGTAAATGGAAGAGAATGTGTATACGATTCTGGAGGCCATGAATTTTGATGATTAACAGAGATTCGCTCTCGGGAATGGAACATAGCGAAGAAGAAGGGAATCAGTGTAAACGTCGTCTATTCGAGGTATTTCTTTGACTGCTTCTTGAAGAGGATTTCTGTATCTCCTTATGCAGAAAAGTTCGTGCTAAAGGGTGGCCTTTTCCTGTCCTCCGTCCTCGGTATTGAGAACAGGGCTACGATGGACATCGACTTCATCGTCAGGAGAATCCGCATGGAGCGCGATACACTCATCGGCATCATGTGGTACAATAAAGCAATTGCAATTCGATTATATCTTTTCTAAATGCTGTTAAATACTTTTTCTTATTTCTCTTTTTTCGGAACATTTCCTTCTAAATATTTTCTTATTGTTTTTCTATCAACTTTCAGTTCTCTTGATATTTTTTGATATATTCACTCTTATTTTTCCTTCCTTATATGCACGCTACTGGCACTTTTATATTGATATTTCTAACCTTAGATTTAGGTATTTTTTCCGCCATGTGGTGTTTAGCGTTGATGGTGATAAATTCTTTAATAGGCGTGTTGTGGACTATATCATTGGTTTAGTAGTTATTGATATGAGTGTGGGAACATAAAAAACTAAATAGTTGACTGAAAGGGACAACGCTTGTACGATATTATCTTCTTATGAATGGAAATAGTAGATTTTGAAAAAGTCTATTGTTTCTTCTTATGGGATTATTTTACGTATTTCAAAGCCTGTTTCGCTGGGAATTGAAGCAATTACTGTTACCAAATCCGTCAATCGATTTTTAGAAGTTTTTTATGGTTAACTTATTCAGTGGTTTAACTATGTAGCTTGTAAACATTTTTACCCTTCTCTTAAACGTTCTAATGCAATTTTTTCCTACAATTTACGTTTGTTATTTACTTGACATTATTCAACAAGTGGAATATATTTTTATTAAATTAAAGGAGAAAATCTCGACATGCTTAAACACGGAATATTGGGACTGCTAAACTATGGGGATATGACAGGCTATGAAATTCACGAAGCTTTTGAAACCTCACTAAATTTTTTTTGGCCAGCGCAAACCAGCCAAATTTATCGTGAACTTACTGTTTTAGAAAAAAATAAATGGATTGTAAAGAAAACTGTTGAACAATCAAGTAAACCAAATAAAAATATCTGCTCTATTACAGAAGAAGGGCGGAAGGAGTTTCTACGCTGGTTAAGTGACCCAGATATAAATGTTGCTATGCGCTCACCTATTTTAATGAAAATCTTTTTTATGGGTGAATTACCTGTTTCAATTGGCTTGGATTTTTTTAAACAGCTTAATGATAGATATCAAATGGGTCTTGAAGCACTCCAACAAACAGACGTTTCTATTGCAGCGTATAAAGAAATGATACCAGATAAAAAAAGTGCGATATTTTGGCAAATGACTGCTGACTTTGGAAAACGATATACACAAATGTATCTTGAATGGATCAAACACTGTATTCATCTTTTGAAAAATATGGAGGAAAAGGAATGAATATTCTTTTAATTAATGGAAGCCCCAAAGGTGAACATAGCAATACGCTTAGGCTTGCTAACGCTTTTTTAGAGGGGATTTGCTGTGCTCAGAAAGATTGCTTACCTAAAATTGAGAGGCTTAATATTGCTAAGATGAATATTAACTCTTGTCTTGGATGTTTTTCCTGTTGGAAAACTACTCCCGGAAAATGCTGTATTTATGATGATATGCAAATAGTTCTTGAAAAGTTACTATGGGCTGATCTCATAATTTATAGTTTTCCATTATATTATTTCAGTTTGCCAGGTAAGCTCAAAACAGTAATAGACCGGCAGCTTCCTTTAACTCTACCTTTCATGCTATCTAATTCAAAAAGTGGCGGTCATCCTACAAGATATGATATGAGTGGAAAGAAAACTGTTTTAATTTCTACTTGTGGATTTTATACGACAAAGTCAAATTATGAAAGTGTAACAGCACAATTTGATAGGATTTATGGTAAAGAGAACTATACTACCTTATTTTGTGGAGAAGGTGAACTATTTAGGGTACAAGAACTATCAAATCGTACAGAAGAATATTTGGCGGTTGTTCGACAGGCAGGGCAAGAGTATATTTCCGGTGGTATAAAAGTAGAAACAAATACAAAACTACAAGAATTGTTGTTTCCTAGAGATGTTTTCGAGCGTATGGCAGACGCAAGCTGGGGTATTACGAAAACAGGTGAAAAAGAAGATTTCTCATTAACTTTTACTAAGCAGATGGCTGCACTTTATAATCCAGCAGCGTATCCTGGAACAGATGTTATTTTGGATATGAATTATACGGATCTTGGGAAGCGTTATCGGATCATATTAGGAAAAACAGAAAGCCGCGTTATAGAGCAGTTTCATGGGAAAGCAACAACGGTCATTAATGCCCCCTTTTCTGTATGGCAATCTATTGCTGCTGGAGAAATAGAAGGTTCTACCGCATTAATGAAACATTTATATTCTGTTGAAGGCGATTTTAACTTAATGTTGAAATGGAACGATTATTTTGGAAAACAACAAAAATCGGATATAACAAAAGATAAGTCAACCATAAATGGAAAAACAAATATGCTTTATGTTTTAATCCCTTGGATTGTATTTTGGATAGCTTCAAATATTCATGTTTTTTGGGGAAGTATAATCAGTATTTTTGTTTGTTGCTTATTGCCTTTACTATTTTATAAAAATAAAAAAACAGTTTATGATTTAATTTCTAGCGCATTGGTAAGCATATTTTCAATGTTGCTGGTTATTAACTTATCTGCTGTTATTGTAATACCATTGTCTTATTTAGCATTTGGTATTATGTGGAGTATATCTGCTTTTCTGAAAATACCTCTTTCCGCAGAATATTCTATGAATAATTATGGTGGAGATGATGCATTAAAAAATCCTATGTTTATTAAGACAAATCGCATTTTAACTGCGGCATGGGGTATTCTTTATTTAATTACACCTGTTTGGACATATTTCATTATGCGTACTGCCGCAGGAAGTTATGTTGGAATTATTAATTCCATACTTCCTATAATTATGTTGATATTTACTGCATGGTTTAAACAATGGTATCCAAGAAAAATAGCGAGAGGAGGCAATAAATAGTATTTGATTGTGAGTATAAATATCAATATAAAAGTGTCAAAATGGAGTGCAGACAAGAAATCGCCATTAGGCTTGACACCAAAGTACAAGATTTCAGAACCATGTTTATTTAAAATAGCACAAATATCATCCCATTTAGTTTTTAACTTCACTGGTTGTTTTCTTGAATTATAATTGTTCATTTTCTTTGCCTAGATTCATATTTTTTTACTTCTCTTTTAATTTATATATCAGCATTTATTCAAATGGTTGAATATGTTACTATTTATATAGTTCTATTTAAAAGTAATAGCCTTAATAAGTTAAATAATTGTTAAGGTTTGTTTATAAAAACATTTAGAAAGGAGATAATTTTGTGCCAAATAGATGTTTATATAATAACAATATAAAGAATTATTTGTTAGAAGATAATAAATCAATTCTTGGAAAATTAAATAGCAATTATAACGGTTTAATTCAATCAACTCAAATAGAAGCGTGGGAAGAAGAAATTTCTATAACAAAATATGTTTTAAAAGCTTTAAATAATGATGGAGAAATTATATTTGAATATGATATTCCAAGACTAGGAAAACGAATTGATGTAACATTATTAATTAATGGAATTATATTTTGCTTAGAATTTAAGGTTGGAGAGTCTAAGATATTAGAAGCTGATGTTGATCAAGTTTTAGATTATGCTTTAGATTTAAAATATTTTCATAAATTTAGTAGTGATAAGATTATAGTTCCAATTTTAATAGCAACGAATTATAAAGGATCATCTAGTGAAATTAAACTATCTATTTATAATGATAAAGTAATTAATCCTTTAATTAGCGGTAAAAATGGATTATTTAATGTTATTAATAATGTTATAAATAAATATCCTAAAGAATCACCAGTAAATAAAAATTGGATTATAAGTCCCTATGCACCTACACCTACAATAATTGAGGCAGCAAAAGCATTATATGAAAATCATTCTGTAGAGAATATAACTAGACATGAAGCTGATAATGTTTCAACAGATAGAACTATTGCTTATATTTTAAAAGTAATTAAAAAAAGTAAAGAAAACAAAGAAAAAAGTATATGTTTTGTAACTGGTGTCCCAGGCGCTGGAAAGACTCTTGTTGGTCTTGATGTTGCTATAAAACAAACATATCAAGGTAATAGTGAACCAGTTAAAGATGAAGGAGCTGTTTATTTATCTGGGAATGGACCTCTAGTTGCAGTACTTACTGAAGCATTAGCAAAAGATAATCAACTAAAATGTAAAGAAAATAATATTAAGAAAAATTTAACAGATTCAAGAAGAGAAGTTAGTAAATCTATACAAATGATACATAGATATAGAGATAATATGCTTCTTAAAATTAAAAATCCTGTTGAGAATGGCGTTTTAGAAATAGATCCAAATAAGGCTATCAAGCAAAAAGATGCTGGGTTTGGTGAAGTTGAACATGTAGCAATATTTGATGAAGCACAACGTTCTTGGACTCATAAAAGACTAGCAGATTATCTTAAACGTGGTGGAACATATGGTAATAAATTAAAAGTGCCTAATTTTCCTATGTCTGAAGCAGGATTTTTAATATGGTCATTAGATCAAAGAGAAGATTGGGCAACTATTGTATGTCTGGTTGGTGGTGGACAAGAAATTAATACAGGTGAAGCGGGAATATCTGAATGGATAAAGGCATTAAATGAAAAATTTAATTATTGGAAAGTTTATATTTCACCTAAATTAACTGAAAAAGAATATGCTGAGGGACAAGTAAATGAATTACTTAAAAATAATCATAATGTAATTTATGCAGATGATTTGCATCTATCGGTTTCTTTAAGATCATATAGAACAGAAAAATTATCAGCTTTTGTGCAAGCATTATTAACTTTTGATCCAAAAGCAAAAGATATTTATAAAGATATCAAAGATAAGTATCCAATAGTTCTAACTAGAGATATGAAAAAGGCCAAAGAATGGCTACATAATCAAGTTAGAGGAAGTGAAAGAACAGGAGTTTTAATAACAAAAGAATCTGCAAGATATAAACCTCTTGGAATTCAAGTTCTTCCTACTGGGGATGAAAATGCAGTTCACTGGTTTTTAGAAGATAAAGTTGATATTAGATCATCTAATTATTTAGAAGACGCAGCTACAGAAATTCAAGTGCAAGGTCTTGAATTAGATTATACATGCTTGTTTTGGGATGCTGATATGAGATATAAAGATGGTAAGTGGGAATATTATCACTTTAATGGACAAACTAAATGGGTAAAACAAGAACCAACAACTGAGGCTAAAGAAGAGCAAATTAAATATATGTTAAATGCTTATAGAGTATTACTAACGAGAGCTAGAGCTGGTATGGTTATTTGTGTTCCTTTTGGTAATTCAAATAAAACTAAGAGCGGATTTTGGGAAGATAGTACAAGATTATCTGAATATTATGATGGAACTTATGAATATTTAAAGAGTTTAGGTATAGATGAACTTAAATAATATTTTATATAAATTAAACTAGTTACTTATATTAAATAAGTGTATACAAAAAAATATAATAAAAATATTTTCAAAAAAAGTTATAACGAAAGTAATTATTAAATTTGTGCTTATTTTTTATATTGTTTTAAAAACTTGAATATTTATTTTAAAATTTATATACTAAAGATAAGAAAGGGATATATATTATGGGTATAGCAGCTTTAGTGCTTGGAATTTCTTCAATTATTATAGGCATAGTTTCATTTTTTGACTATAATTTACTTTCCTTTATTGCTTTGTTTTTAGGAATTATTTCTATTATATTTGCGGGTGTTTCTATTAAGAAAAGTAAAATAGCAATAGCAGGTTTGGCTTTAGGAATTATTGGAACATTAATTTCTCTTATTGGAGCAATTGTTTGTATTTTTGTAATTATTATAATAGGCGGTATTGTTAACGCATTTTCTTCTTCAAGTGCCTCTATATAAATAATTTTTAGCATATTTTAAAATAATTTTTCCTTAATACTTTTTCTATGCTTAAATATTTATGAGGAGATTTCTTATGAAAAAAAGAGTTGTTTTAATTACTGGTAATTCTTCTGGTTTTGGTTTAGAAATGTCTAAATTATTTATTAAAAATGGTGATTTAGTATGTGGTTTTTCTAACAATAAATTTGAGATGGAAAATGTTTACCATCAAGTTGGTGATGTTTCTAACGAAGAAGATTGTAAACGTTGTGTTGAAAATATTATAACTAAGTATGGTCATATTGATATATTAATGAATAATGCTGGTTTTGGTATTTTTGGCCCTTTTGAAGAAACTAATTTATCTTCTGCAAAAAGACAAATAGATGTTTCTTTTTTTGGAACGTTTTTGATGGCTAAAGCAGTTTTACCATATATGCGTAAACAAAAAAGTGGAAAGATTATTAATACCTCTTCTATTGGTGGGGTAATTCCTTTACCTTTCCAAGGATTTTATAGTGCTTCTAAAGCAGGTATGGATATGCTTTTTGATGCCTTAAGAGCGGAGGTTTTACCATTTAAAATTCAAATATGCTCTTTAAAACCTGGTGATGCAAAAACGAGCTTTACTAAAAATCGAAAAAAAGATTCTTTAAATGAAAATAGTCCTTATCAAGAAGCTTTTGATGCTTGTTTAACAAGAATATCTAAAGATGAACAAAATGGAATTAATCCACATATAATAGCCTTAAAAGCTTTTAGACTTTCTTTAAAAAGGAGATTACCATATTCTATAATGGTTGGAGCAAAAGACAGGTTTTTATCTTTTATTTATTATATTCTTCCAAAAAGAATTAGAAATTATTTACTTTATAAAATTTATGCAAGCAAATAAAAAAGGTCAAATTAATGACCTTAATTAATTAAGCATCGACTTTGCAGGTGCAAGCGGAACACTTTTTAGCTTCTTTAGCAGCTGTTTCAGCTCTTTTAGCTTTAGCGGCTTTTTTAGCAGCTCTTTCTTTCCATTCTTGAACGTTGTGTCTAGCTTCAAATCTTTTTCTACCCATAATATTCACCTCTTTAATAGCCATATCAATATACAATATTTGCTTTAATTAAGCAAGTAAGGTTAAAATATTTTAGATATGAAATATACAATATATGATATTGCCAAATTAGCAAACACATCTGTATCTACTATTAGTAGGTATTTAAATCATAAACCTGTAACTGAAGAAAATAGAATAAAAATAGAAAAAGTTTTATCAAATATTGATTTTAAACCTAATGCTATGGCAAGAGCTTTGGTTTCTAATTCTTTAAAAACAGTTGCTATTATTACAGTTGATATTAGAGTTCCTCATTTTGCTTCAATTACTTATTTTTTTGAACAGGAATTTACAAAAAAAGGTTATCACGTTATTATTTGTAATACTTCTGGATCAGTAGAAAAAGCTATTGATTATTTAAAAATGCTTTTGAATACTAAGATTGATGGTATTGCTTTTGTCGGCTCAATTTTTGATTTGTTAAATTCAAATAAGGAAGCTATGGAACTTTTAAAAAATATTCCAGTAGTTGTTGCTAATGGACAATTAAATCTGCCAAATTGTTATTCAGTTTTATGTGATGATGCTTATGGAGTCTCTCAAGCTGTTGAATATTTGTTTAAAAAAGGAAGACACAATATATTTTATATTAATGACATAGATACTAAATCTGCGTTATTTAAAATAGATGGTTTTGTTTCTACTACTAAAAGATTAGGAATTTATGATTCTTCACATGTTATAAAAACGAATCATTCTATTGATAGTGGAATGCAAATTATTAAAAACATTATTAAAAATAAAGAAGTGTTTGATGCTTTTATTTGTTCAGATGATGAAGTTGCAGTAGGTGTAATTAATCAACTAAAGTATGAAGGTTATTTAGTAGGAAAAGAGGTAGATGTTATAGGTTATAACAATACAACTCTATCTGAAGTTACTATTCCTAAAATGACAGTTATTAATAATAAAGCAGAAGAGGAAGCAAAATTATTAGTATTACTTTTAGAGAAATTAATTAATGGGGATAAAACACAATCTATTACTATTAAACCAGAATTAATTATTAAAGGAAGTGCTTAGTAAAACCGGTTTTACTAAAAAAGTTGATTTTCAAATAATTTTAACTATTTAAATATATAATAATAATGTAAATATTGACAAAATTTGATTATTTCAATATATTTAAAGCGTAAAACCGGTTTTACAAAAAAATATAAGGAGCATTTATGGTTATTAAATATGATGAATTAAAAACTTTATTTAAAAAGATCTTAATCTCTCGTGGCTTTTCAGAAAAGAACGCTTTAGCGGCAGCAACTGTTTTTGCTGATAATTCTTTAGATGGTATTTATTCCCATGGATGTAATAGATTTCCACGTGTTATTTCTTATTTAGATAAAGGTGAAATTGATCCTAAGGCTGTTGCTACTTGTGAAATTTCTTTTATGGCTTTTCAAAGGTGGAATGGACATCGTGGTTTTGGTCCATTAAATGCTTATTTAGCAATGGATGAAGCGTGTAAATTAGCTAAAGAATATGGTATCGGTATTGTAGCTTTAGGAAATAATAATCATTGGATGAGAGGTGGAACTTATGGCTGGCAAGCTGCTAATAATGGCATGATTGGTATTTGCTGGTCTAATACTACAACTAATATGCCAGCTTGGGGTGGACTTGAACCTAAAATTGGTAATAATCCTTTTGTTATGGCAGTTCCTAGAAGTAATGGTGAACATGTAGTTGTTGATTTAGCTGTTAGTCAATATTCTTATGGAAAAATAGAACAAGCAAAGATGAAAGGGGAAATGTTACCTTATCCTGGCGGTTTTGATACTAATGGAAAGTTAACTTGTGATCCTGCTGAAATTGAAAAGACTCAAAGAGTTTTACCAATGGGTTATTGGAAGGGTTCAGGTTTTTCTATTCTTTTAGATATTATTGCTACTGTTTTAACTAATGCTAATTCTGTTTCTAAAATAAAAACTTTTGGTGATGAAGTTGGTCTTTCTCAAATTATGATTGCAATTGATCCTACTAAAGGAAATACAGTAGGTATTACTGATAAAATAGTTAATGATATTGTTAACGATATTACTAGTTCTACCCCAATTGATAAAAATCACCCAGTTAGATATCCTGGGGAAATGGAACTTATTACTAGAAAGAAAAATTTAAAGGAAGGAATTCCTATTTTAGATGAAGTATGGGAAAAGATTCAAGCTTGCATAAAAAAATAGAGGGAATAATCTTTGATATGGATGGGACAATCTTTGATACTGAAAGATTGTCTTATAATATTTGGATTAATCTTTTTAATGAATATCATTTGTTACCAAACACAGAGTTTTTCTTAGGAATAAGAGGAAGAAATATTAATGATTCAAAGGAAATATTTAAAAAATATTATCCTAATTCTAGATATTCATATTTAGAATTAAAAGAAGAAAAAAATCAAAGGTTACTTGATTATGTAGCTAATAATGGTGTTCCAATAAAAAAAGGTTTTTTTACTTTGATTAGATTTTTAAAAGCCAAAGGTATTAAAATGGCCTTAGCTACTTCCTCTTCTAAAAATTATGCTTCGTATTTATTAAATAAAGCTAATGTTTATAAAGTCTTTGATGTTTTAGTTTTTGGTGATGAAGTCAAACATTCTAAGCCTGATCCAGAAATTTTTAATATTGCTGCTTCTAAGCTTAATATAAACAAAGAAAATATATTAGTAATTGAAGATTCAAAACACGGTATTAATGCTGCCTTAAATGGTAATTTTAAATGCGTATGGATTCCAGATGGAATATATTTTGATGTTCCTAGTTCTATTTATAAATTAGATTCATTAGATGAAGTAAAAAAATTAATTTAGAATAAACACTTTATATGTAAATGCTTTAAAATAAAAAGTGAGGTTTTAAAATGCTTTTTTCTAAATATAGAAGACCAAAAATCGCAATGGTTCTTAATGGTGGTGGAGCCTTAGGTCCTTTTCAAATTGGAGTATATTTTGCGATGATGAAATATAATTTAGAAAACAAAATTGTTGCTACTTCTTCTGCTTCTGTAGGAGCTTTTTCGGCTTTACTATACCTTTTAAAAGACCCAGTAAAAATGGTTAAATTGTGGTCTTTAATTGATAATGAGACTATTAAGAGTAAAAAAGATATTGGAAAAATTAATCTTTTTAAAACTACTTTTTTATCTAAAACAGGTGGTCTTTATTCTCGTGATGGATTAATAAAAATTATTAAGGAAAATCTAAATTTAGAATCTCTTTTAAAAAATACTAGACCTACTTATATTTCTTTAGCTAAAGTTATAAAAGACGAAAAAGGAAAAGTAGCTTCTTATGAACCATATTATAAATTAATAAATGGTTTAAATAATGAAGAAATTCTATCTTATATTTTAGCTACTAGTGCTATACCTTTAGTTTTTGATCCAGTAGAAATAAATAATGATGTTTTTGTCGATCCTATGAAAGCTGATAATGAACCATATAAGCCGTTAATGGATTATGATTTTGATATGCTTTTTATTGTGCCTTTAAATGCAAGTCATTTAAATAAAGTTTATCCTAGAAACTTTTCTAAAACTATTGTTGATTTTACTTGCCCAGAGCTTTTTAAGCAAAGGACAATGTCAATGTTAGATTTTACAAAAGAAAATCAAAGTAAGTATCTTTCTTTAGGATATCAAACTGCGGATTTGTTATTTTCTTTAATGGAAAGTAAAAAGAAGCTTCACGCTTTATCTAAAAAAGAAAAAAATGGTTTACAAGAATATTATTCTTTGGCAAAGTTTAATATTTCTGATATTTCTTTTGATATAATTTCATTAAAAGAAATTATTAATGACGTGAATAAAAGACGTTCTAAAAAAGGGAGAATAAATTATGAATGAGGAAGAATTGTTAAAAAAAATTAAAGATGTAAACTCTAATTTTTTTGGAGGTTCTTTTGCTTTTATGCAAATTAGTCTTTCTTTGATTTTCTTAAGTAAATTAATAAAAATAAAAATGAAAAAAGCAGATCAAAAGATGCTAAATTCATATATGATTATTGATACTTTAGTTAATCTAAGTAAGAAGCAAGCAGAAGATTTTGTTAGTAAAGATGCTGAATATTTTGAAAAATTAAAATCTTTAAAAAAGCAAAATGAAATTGATGATTTTGTTATTAAGACTTTCCCTTTATATATTGCTTTTTTAGAAAATTTAGCTACTATAGATTTATATTTAAGAGGTTTAATTGAAGATACTCATACTTCTTTAAAATATGATTTTATAATGATTAGAGATTCAATGCTTATTTACTACACTAATATTATCCATATAGTAGAATATATGGTAAACAAGTCTTCAAATAAGGACTTGAAGGAAGAGTATTTTGTTAAACTCTTTAAATTATCTAAAGAAATTATTGGAGGTTAAAATTATGAAAGATTATGTTGAATGGGCTGATAGACAAAGACTTATTGATTTAAAAAATAGATTTTGTACCTTATATAAAAATGATGATGGAACAATGTTTTATATTGAACCACTTTATTATAATAATTTACAGTATTTTAAGAATTTTAAACCCGAACGTTTTAATGAGATTCTTGAAGAAATGGATAGACAAGTAAAAAAGAATAAATTAGTAGTTTTTACTGGTGATGAAGATGATCCAATCACTATTATTGATGATGGTGTTAAATGTATTTATTTAACTATTCATGATATTACTGAGCGTATTAATTTAATAGATGAACCTAAATTAGTTCAAACTGATTATAAGGATTAGTTATGAAAAAAATTTTTTTGAAAGCCGTTATCTTAATTTCGACATTAAGCTTAACTTCATGCAAATTTGTTAACCCTTTTGAAAAAAATTCAGAGGTAAATAGTAAAGAAAATTCGTTAAATAAAGACTTAGATTTAACTAATAAGTTAGATGCTTATACTTATGGTAATGATTATTATCGTAAAGTGCTTAACGATTCTTCCTATATGTCTCCTACTACTGGCGAAGTTAAAGCTTTAATTGTACCTGTAGCATTTAAGGGTCAAAATTATGATAATTATGGTGATGAAAATACAATAATTAACAATATAGATAAAGCCTTTTTTGGCAATGCTATTTCAACTAATTATTGGGAGTCTGTTTCATCTTTTTATAATAAATCTTCTTATCAAAAAATGAATATTACAGGTGAAGTAACACCTATTTATACTACTAAGCACCAATTAAATTATTACTTAGAATTAGATGCAGCTGATGCAAGTGATGAAATTGGCTATGAATTTTATTTAAGTAATAAGAGTAATATTGATTTTTCACAATATGATTCTGATAAAGATGGTGTTGTTGATTTAATGTGGTTTGTTTATTTAAACGATTATTTAGATAATGAAGATTTTTTATGGGCCTATACTTATTGGAATAGCTCTTTAGTAGATTATTATCAAAAGTTGAGTTCAAGTGAAAAGAATGATACTTATATTTTTTATAACTATTCTTGGGCTAGTTATGAATTTTTGGAAAAGAAAGATTTATTAAATAAACAGATAGGAATTGATGCTCATACATACATTCATGAAACTGGTCATCAGTTAGGTTTAGATGATTATTATTCTTATGATGATAGTCCTGCTTCACCATTAGGGAGATTAGATATGATGGATGCTAACATTTTAGATCACAATTCATTATCTAAATATAATTTAGGATGGGTTACTCCTATAGTAGGTGAAACAAACCAAACTTATACTTTAAAGCCTTTTGAAAATAATGGTGATTGTTTAATACTAGCAAGTAATTTTAATGGCAGTTGCTTTGATGAATATTTTTTATTAGAGTATTACACTCCAACTGGTTTAAATGAATTAGATTCCAATACTCGTTATGAAAATAATTATCCATATGGTTTTAGTAAAAATGGGTTAAAAATTTTGCATGTTGATCAAAGAGTTGGTAAATTTTCATATGTTAAACAAGGTTTAAATAATACTTTGGCTTGGGATGGTAAATTCTATGATGAAATTAATGTTGATTATAACGCTAACTATTTTTATAGAATTTTAAATTCTAATTCTTTGCGTTCTAAATATGCTTCTAATCGTTTTAATTTAATAGAATTAGTTCAAGCAAGTGGTAAAAAAAATTTAGTTTCTACTTCTTCAATAGCTAATAAAAATGCTGAAAATAGTGACCTTTTTACTGATAAAAGCTTAGTATTTGGAAAAGATGTTTCTTTACCTTTGGATGATAATAATAGCTTTATTACTAATGAAGGTTGGAAAATTCCTTTTAGTGTTAAAATTAATGAAATGAATGATAAAGGAATTACATTTACTTTAGTAGAGGAGAAAAATTAATGAAGTTAGTTAAAACTTGTTTTATATCTTTAGTGCTTTTTTCTTTAGTTAGTTGCAATCATGATTCTTCTATTTTTGATTCTTCTATTATTAGTAGTGAAAGTAGTAGCGAGAATAATAGTATTAAGAGAGAAGATAAACAAAAGAATTTAGAACTTAAAGATAATTATTTAACCAATCTATATGGTGGAATAAATCGTTTGCCTTCGATAGGGAAGAGTAAAATTTTTGTTGTTCCAGTAACATTTAGTGATTTTATTATTCCTAGTAGTAAACAAAATGAAATAAAAGATCATTTAAATAAAACTTTTTTTGGTGATTCAAATCAAACTTCTTGGGAATCCGTTTCTTCTTTTTATTCTAAATCAAGTTATCAGCAATTAAATATTACTGGTGAAGTTAGTGATGTTTATAAAGCAAAAAATAATTTAAGTTACTATATTAATCAAGCACGAAATTATCCTGTTTATTCTTCTAATAGTATTTTAAAAGAAGTCTATGATTATTTTTTTGCTAGTAATAAATATAAAATAAGTGATTTTGATTCTGATCAAGATGGCGTCATTGATTGTGTTGAACTTATTTATCTTTATCCTCAGTATGGTTATGAAGGTACATTTCCTTCTTATATTACAAATCGTAATTTAGGTTCTACTGATAAGGGAAATCTTTTATGGGCCTATACTTATTGGTATTGTGGATATGATGGTTATGAATCTAAAGAAGATCTTGTAAAGTATAAAGCTTTAGGTGATTATGTATGGGCAAGTTATTTCTTTACTAATGGGTCAGGCGAAGATAAAATTGATGCTCATACTTATATTCATGAGACTGGTCATGCTTTAGGTTTAGATGATTATTATGATGGTAATAGTTTAACAAGTCCAGCTGGCGCAGTAACTATGATGGCTAATAATATTTGTGATTTAGATCCATATTCAAAATATTTTTTAGGATGGACTAGCCCATATAAGTTTTCAAATAATGATTTTAGTGACGAGAAAAATGAATATACTGTTACTTTAAAACCTTTTGAAAGCAGTGGTGATTCTTTGATTTTAGCTACTGATTCTAATAATACTCCTTTTGATGAGTATTATATATTAGACTATTACACTCCGACTTTTTTAAACGAAGAAGATTCTTTAAATGAATATCCTGGTAATGGTTTACACGGTTTTGATAAAAGCGGGATTCGTGTATATAAAATCAATTCTAAATTAGTAAAATCAGATATTACTTTTTCTGAGGTAAGCGATGTTTTAGATTATGACAATATTACTTGGAATTATAGTAATGGTGATTTTAATATGATTTATGCTTCTAATACATCTTATAAATACTCAACTAGTAGAGATAATCCAGATTTAATTAAATTAATTTCATCTTTAGGCGAAGATAGAAGTAATAAGTTTACTACACCTAGTTATACTGGTGGAACAGTAGTTGGTGATAGCAAAGACTTATTTCAAGAAGGTGATACTCATTTAAATGATTACTTTTTTGATGATGGATCACTATTAAAATATTCAGTAGAAATTACTAATTTAAGTGAAGAAAGTGCGACTTTAACTTTAAGATATACTGATTAGTTATTTCTAATTCTTACACCATTTAAATATAAGGCTCCGCTTAAGGAGCTTATTTTATATGTATTTACATTACCAGAATTTACTTCTAATGAACCAGAGACAGAACTGAAGTTTAAGCTATTTAAATTAGCTGAATTAATTTTCCCTTTAGATGAGACGCACTCAAAATATAAGTTATTAGCTTGAATTGTATTAAAATCTATACTTCCTGAGATTAATTTAATTTTTAAATTATTAGTATTTAAATAATCACCTTTTAAATTAGAAGAGCATCCTTGAACTATAAAATCATTTGTATTTAAATAATCAAATTGTATATTAGATGAAGTTGTATTAATTTTAATTTCTTCTATTTTTTCTTTTGATAAGTAAATTTTTAAATTTCCTGATTTAATATGTTTAATAAATGAAATTTCAGGATTAAATGATACTTTGATGCTTTTATCTAATATTTTAATTGAATAATCTTCTTTTCTAACATCGTTAAAATCTATTTTAATTCCTTTTTGAGTGTCATCAATAATAAAGGTTAAATTATCGGCTATCATGTTAAATTTTAAAGAGGTTGGAATAAAGTGAGAAATAAAAACTTTATCAGTTTCAGAAGCAAGTTTTTCTTCAGTAACTATAATTTTACCTTGATTTTTATATGAATTTACAACATCTTCTGGGCTTTTAAGTTTTTCTATAATTTCTTGCTCTGACATACCTAGTTCTTCACCTATACTAAAGCGTTTTTGATATTTTTCTAATATTTCTTCTTTATTAGGTATTTGATTTTTATCTAAAAGCTCGTTTAATTTGCTTAAGTATTCTTCTTTAGTCATTTTTATCCTCCAATTTTTTTAAAAGAACTTCAGCTTCTTCAAAACTGATTTTGTCATTTTTTAAGTCCTTTAAAATGCTTTCTTTAGTTAATGGTTCTTTTAGTTCTACATTACTTTTTAAATGAAGTTTAGTTAAGATTCCTTCTAACATCTTTTTAACTGTTGGATATGAGATATTTAAATCTTTTTCAATTTGTTTAATATTTCCAGCTTCTTTTAAAAATACTAGAATGAAATTTTCTTCTGCTTCTGTTAAGGTATCAAAGACTGAAAGAGTAAATTCTCCACTTATTTCGCTTTTACAATTATCACATTTTAATTTACTTACTTTTAATTTGTTTCCACAGATCGGGCAATTACCAATTACTTTATGTTCCATATTACACCTCTTGTTTTTAATATAGTAAACTTTTTATATAAAATCAATACAAATAATTAATAAAATTAAGTTTAATAGTATATTTTTTAATGTTTTAATTGATTTTAATTGATAATATTAATTTTTATATTAAAATAATCAATAAATAAAAAAGCGTGCAGTAAAATTAAAAGTATATTAAAATAAAAGAGTTATGAGATTAGATAAATATTTAAAAGTGTCTCGCCTTATTAAAAGAAGAGAACTTGCTAAACAAATAATTGATATGGGTTTAGTGAAGATTAATAATAAAATTAGTAAACCTTCTAGTGAGGTTAATATTTCTGACTTGATTGAAATTAGTAATCCAAACGGACGAAAAATTATTGTTAAGGTTTTAGATATTAAACCATTTACTAGCGTGTCAGAAGCTAGTAAACTATATCAAATTGAAGGAGAAGGAAATGAATATACCTTTGAGAAATAGAATAATTACTATTGTTAGTTTAATAATATCTATTATTTGTATAGCTGTAGTTATTTTTGTTTTAGTTAAGTATTTTCAAGTCTTAGGTGAATATGAATCACTTAAGAATTCTTTAAGTTTACAATATGGAATTTGTACCGATTTTACCTGTTCTTATTAAAAAGAATCTTGATGAATTAGAGATTCGTCAACAAGATTATTTTGCTGTTGGTTTTTCTGGTGGGCCTGATTCTGTTTTTTTAGCTTATATGCTTTTTCAGTTAGGCTATAGAAATGTTTATTTAATTTATATAAACTATCATGATTCAGATAATGTTGATATAGAAGAAAAAATAGTTAGGGATTTTGCTTCTACTTATAATTATAGGCTTAAAGTTTTTAATGTTGATTTTAATAAAGCACCTAAAAAAATAAATTTTGAAAAAATGGCTAGAGAAATTCGCTATGTTTATTTTGCTTCTTTTTGCAAGATGAATTTTCTTAAAGGCGTTTTAGTTGCTCATCATCAGGATGATTTAATTTGCACTTATTTAGCTCAAAAAATGAAGGGTGGTCCTGTAAGTTATTTTGGCCTTTCTAAAAAGATAAAGATTTTAGGGAACAATGTTTATAGACCATTATTAAATATAAAAAAGGAAGATATTATTTCGTTTTTAAAATCTAGTAACATAGAATATTATGATGATAAAACTAATTATAACTTATTAAGAGAAAGAAATTTTATTCGCGAGACTGTTTTACCTTATGTAAATAGAGAAGGCGTTTTAAAAGAAATTGATGAAAATAATAAGCTTTTAGAACCATTAAAAAAGTATATGAATTCCCCTATTATTGATTTTAAAACTTATTCTTCTTTATCTGAAAATTATCAAAAAGCTTTGATTTATTTTTATTTAGAAGGTGTTGTTGGCCCTTTACAAACTAAGGATAAGTTGCGCTTTAGAAATTTAATTTTTGAAGATATGAAAAATCTTAAAGTGACTAGTAGAATAAAATTAGATGAGCATATTTATTTTTTTAAGGATTATAAATATTCTTATGTTATTTTAACTATTAATGAATTTAAACCATATTCTTTTGAGATTAGTGAACCAATTTATTTTTCTCATGGACTTATTGGAATTGATCTTACACATTTTGAAGAATTTAATTTAAAAAATAGCGATTTCCCTTTGTATTTAACAAATGCTAAAAAGGATATGGAATTTAATACAAATATTAAACAAAAATCTGTATGGGAATTTCTTAAGAAGCATAAGGTTCCTATTTATTTAAGAGATATTTATCCAGTTTTAACTAATAAAGATGGTAAGGCATTATTTGTTCCTTTTTACGATAAATTGGTTAATAAGGAATATCGTCTAAAGTTTTTGGAACATTTTATTTTGAAAATTTAATTAAAGTTGTTACTAAATTATATAAATCTAATAAATACTCTTCTCTTTTATTTAAAATGAAACGGAAACTATTTCCTAAAAAATAAATTGAAAGATTGGGGTTAGCAAATTTAACCATCATTTGCTGAAGCTTTTGAGCAATTTTATCAATGTTAGAAAATGAAGGAGACATTCTTAAATCATATTTATCGATACTTTCAATAAAGTTTGCAAAAATATCTTCAGTAGATAGTAAGATTTCTATTTGCTTTTTTAAGAATAAATTACTTACTTCTATAGGGAAACGGCCAAAAACATCTTTTATTCTTTTAGCAAAGATATCTAAATCATTTAAATTAGTAATATCATAAAGCTGACGATAAATATTGATTCTATCGTGTTCAGAAGCGTAAGTTTGTGGAATATGAGCATCTAAGGTAAATGACAACTCGTATTTTAATTTAACTGGTAAATTTTGTTTAGCTTTAACTTCTACTGTTTTTTCTTTCATGACTTCAGCTAGTAATTGCATATAGCTATCATAACCAATTGAATCAATAAAACCTGCTTGTTCTTTTCCTAAGATATCACCTGCCCCACGGATGTTTAAATCTTGTGTAGCGATTTTATAACCAGAGCCTAATTCAGTGAAATCTTTTAACGCTTTTAAACGTTTCCTAGCATCCTCGTTTAAATGACCATAATCATTGTAAGTTAAATAAGCATAAGCTAGACGTGAAGAACGACCAACTCTTCCTTTGATTTGATAAAGTTGAGTAAGACCAAAAGTATCTGCTTTTTCAACAATAATAGTGTTACAGTTAGGAACATCTAAGCCAGTTTCAATTATAGAGGTGCATACTAAAATATCTATTTTACCTTCATAGAATTTTTCCATAGTTGATGAAATATCTTCGCCTGATTCTTGACCATTAACAGAACCTACTTTACTATTTGGAAACATTTGTTCTAGTTCTTCTACTTTTCTAGCCATTGTTTCTACTCTATTATGTAAATAGTAAACTTGTCCTTTACGTCCTAATTCTCTATTAATTACTTCTTTAATTAATTTTAAATCGTATCTAACTACATATGTTTTAATAGGCATTCTATTTACTGGTGGATCATCTAAAGTAGATAAGGATCTAACATTTAATAATGACATTTGTAAAGTACGGGGAATAGGTGTTGCAGTAAGTGTTAATACATCAATATTAGTAGATATTGATTTAATTTTTTCTTTATGTGTTACACCAAAACGTTGCTCTTCATCAATGATAAGTAAGCCTAAATCATGGAACTTGATGTTGTTAGAAAGCAATTTATGAGTACCTATTATAAAATTAATTTCTCCACTAGCTAAATTTTTTAAAATCTCATTAGTTTCTTTACTAGAGACGTTGCGGTTAAGTAAAGCGATATTCACACCAAAATTTTTAAAACGCTCTAAAGCAACTTGATAATGTTGATTAGATAAAACAGTAGTAGGACATAATAAAGCTACTTGTTTATGAGCTAAAATAGCTTTAAAAGCCGCTTTAAAGGCTAATTCAGTTTTGCCAAAGCCAACATCACCAGTTAATATACGATCCATTGGATGAGGCTTTTCCATATCGCTTTTAATTTCTTCCCAAGCTTTTTCTTGAGATGGTGTTAGTTTATAAAAGAAAGCTTTAGCAAATTCGTTTTCTAATTCATCCTCTTTAGGAAAAGCAAAACCAGGTAAGGCGTTTCTTTGAGCTTCTATTTCAATTAATTTATCAGCTAAGTATGAAACACGTCCTCTAATTTTTGCTTTTCTTCTAGCCCATGAGGAACCACCTAAAGTATCTAATTTAGGTTTTACTCCTTCTTTTGAAGAGTATTTTCTAATCAAATTAAATTTGTTTAATGGAACCAAAAGTTTTTGCCCTGGTCCTGCATATTCAACAGCTAAATAATCTAAACCTTGAAATACTTCAATACCTAAATAACGACCAATACCTTGCTCTTGATGAACAACATAATCTCCTGGAACTAAATCAGAATATTTAGTAATAATTTTCGCTTCTTTAAATCTTTTTAAAAAAGCTTTGGAAGCTTCTGAAACACCAAAAATTTCTTTTGATGAGACTAAAGCCATTTTATAAAATGGAATAATAAATCCATTAGGAATAGAAGAATTACTAATGATGTTATAACCGTTATTTGAACAAGATAAATCTATTTTTCTAGAATATTGTAAGCAAATATTTTGAAAAGTTTCAATTTGCTTATTATCTAAAAAAGTATATGTCTCATATTTATCTTTTAATAAGTCATCAAGAAGTTCAGTAGCTTGATTCATTCCTTTAAAAGGATATGGAATATTTGTTGTTGATAGATTTGATTTTTCATCAATTATTTTTTGACAAGTCAAATTGTTTTGTAAAGCATCTTCGAATTTTATACAGTTAAATTCTTCTTTTAAAGCTACATTATTTCTTTTAAGTTCGTTAAAATAATCCACTGCTTCTAAATAGTAATTATTAGCAGTTGATAAGACATCTTCATAACGGTAATAATAAAGATTAAAGCCTTTTAAATAATTCAAAAAACATGTTTTTTTATCAGTAAAATATGGTAAAAATCTAGTTTTTGTATCATTTAATCCACCGCTTTCTAAGGTTTCTAAAAAGAGATTTGTTTTACTTATTAGTTCATCACTTATTTCATTTTGTACTAAGCTTTTTAATTCTAATGAGATTTTATTTTTACCTTTATTTAATTCGTCTATAGTAAAAATGTTTTCTAAACCAGGATAGATTAAAATATTATTTGTTTCTTGAAATGATAGTTCATCTTTTGCATTGAATTCCCTAATATCTTCAATTTCGTCATCAAAATATTCTAAACGATAAGGAGAAGAATTAGATGGGGAAAAAATATCAAGAATTTCACCTTTTAAAGCAAATTCAAAAACAGATTCTACTCTATTTACTTTAGTATAGCCGTTTTTAATTAGTCTTTTAGAAAGTTCTAATGGGGGAATTTTATCACCTTTTTTGATAGTTATAATTTCATTTTTAAAACGTATCGGCTCATTTAAAAAATGCAGTAAACTAATTGAATTAGTAATTACTATATGTTTTTCTAAAGATGTTAATAAAGTACCTAGAGTGTGGATTCTTTCTTTTAAAAATTCTTTTGAAGAATACAATGTTTCACCTCTTAATACTTCATCAGAAGGATAAAAAAGAATTGAATTATTATCTAAAAAAGCATTTAAATATTCAATTAATGTTTGGCTATCATATAAAGAAGGTAAAACAATAGCAATATTTTCTTTTTGATATGAAAAACTTGTAGCTATTTCTAAAGCAAGTGTTTCTAAAGAATCAGCTTTAAATGATAAGTGATGTTGTAAATTGATGATTTGTTCATCATCTTTAAATTTTGAAAGAATTTTTTCTAGCATTATAAAACTTTATTAGTATTTAATTTTGACATTGTTAAATTAAAATCACCTGTTTGAATATAGAACTTTAAAGCAAGTAAAGCGGCTTCTAAAGCATCATCTATTTTGCTTTGCTCTTCTTTTGGAGGTACTCCTAAAACATAATCTACGATATTTTTATTAGCAGGTTCACCAGTTCCAATTCTTATTCTTTTTATTTGGTTAGTATGAAGTTGATCAATAATATTTTGTAAACCTTTTTGGCCACCAGAAGAACCAGAAGGTCTTAAACGGAAACGTCCAGGTTCTAAAGCTAAATCATCTACTAAAACTATAATATCTTCAATGTCTATTTTATGGTAATCAACAAATTCTTTCACTGAGTTTCCAGAAAGATTCATATAAGTCATTGGTTTTAACATATAGAAATCTTCACCTTGAAAATTTCCTTTAGAATATAATCCTTGAAAGCCTTGCTTAAAAGGAGTATGGTCAACATCTTCTGCTAACATATCTAATAAAATAAAGCCCATATTGTGACGTGTTTTACTATATTCTGTTCCTGGATTACCTAAACCTACTATTAATTTCATTTTTATACCTTCTTTAACATTGATATTGTAGTCTAAATTTTCTTTCTTGTCATTAAAAGTAAATTTGATAAGTTATTAATTTATTTAACTAAATATTTGTGATAAGAGCACAATAAATATTTTAAGGGAAAATATATAATATAAGTACTTTGAAAGGGGTTACATAATGAAAACAAAAAAATTATTATTACTCTTACCAACAATTTTATTGGCTAGTTGCACTCAGACAACTGTTCTTAGTGAAAGTTCATCTTTAATACAATCAGAATCTAGTAAATCCTCTAGTCATTCTAGTGAGCAAAAGCCAAATTCTTCTAGTGAAACTACTACAGTAAGTAAACCTACTTTATATGCTGTTGGTGATTCTACTTTAGCTAGTTTTAATGATAGTTATTATTTTCCACGTTATGGGTATGCAACTCAATTATCTACTTATTTTACTGAAAATTTAAATATTGTTAATTTAGCACTATCTGGTCGTTCTTCTAAGTCTTTTTTAACTGAAGAAAATTATCAAACTTTAAAGGATTCATTAAAAGAAGGTGATTATTTACTTATTGGTTTTGGTCATAATGATGAAAAGTTTGATGACCAAAGTAGATATACTGATCCAGTAGGCGATATTAATACTGATGGTTCTTTTAAGAAGACTTTATTTGATAACTATATTAAATTAGCTTTAGATAAAAAAGCCACACCAATTTTAGCAACACCAATTGTTAGATATGATTCAACTTTTAGTTATACTGGTGAAAAAGTACATATAACTAGTAAGGGAGACTATGCTAAGGCTATTAGAGAATTAGCAGATTCACAAAATGTTAATTATATTGACTTAACTGAACTTACTAAAACCGAGTGGTTAAGTAAACAAGAAGAAGCTAAGAAATATCATGCGATGATTGATAAAGTAACCTTAGATGGTACGCATCTAAATAAATATGGTGCTCAAATGGTTTCTTATTTGTTAGCTAATAATGTGAAGGAAAGTGAAAATAATCCTTTAAAAGCTTATTTGAAACCAAATTTTGAAAAACCTTTAGAAGCTACCTATTATATTCCTAACCCAGATTATAAAGAAGCAGAATATACTACTCCTACTAGTAAAGGAAGTATGTTTTACTCAGAAGATGAATATTGGGGAACATGTTTTGGTAATGTTGGTTCAAATTCTAAGCCAGCAGGAATGGATATTATTAAAAATTCAGATGGTAGTATTACTATGAAATCCACTGGTAAAGGTAAAGTCGCAAGTGATGGTGATGGATTTTTGATGCTTGCTAAAAAGATTTCTTCTACTGAAGATTTTGAATTTTCTACAGATATTACTATTAATTCTTTTTCAGGTAAACAAACAGCTTTTGGTATTATGGTAAGAGATGATTATTATATTGATGCACCAGGTAAAACTCCTAATAAATCATCTTATATTGCTGCTGGAACTTTAGTAAATAGTGATTTATCTACTACTTATACTTTTTCTAGAATTAATGGGGCACTTACTGATAAGAAGAATACTGAAGCTCCTTTAGAAGCAGGTTCAACTCATAAATTAAAAATTAAAAGAGCAGATAATTCAGTAACAATTACTTTTGATGATTATACATTTACAAACAACGATTTAGATTTAACTAGTGTAGATAAGGCTAATGATTATGTAGGCTTCTTCTTAACTAGAACAGCAGATGTAACTTTCTCAAATTATATTTATACTAAAACTAATTAGTTTGATTTTTAATAATAGCTAGCTTATCTAAAATAAGCTGGCTTTTTAATTTGTCTAAATTTTCAAATTTTATTTGTTCTCTGACTTTATAAAGAAATTCAAGTTTAACTTTATAATGATAGATATTTTCGTGAAAATTAAAAATGTTAGTTTCAATAGAAGGTTTTATTAATTCATCAATTGTAGGATGAGTACCAATATTTGTCATGGACAAATAAGTATGTTTATTAATAGTAATTTTTGTAGCATAAACACCATCTTTAGGAATTACATAAGAAACTAAAGGTTCAATATTTGCTGTAGGAAAATCAATTTTTCTACCATTTTGTAAGCCATGAATTACTTCTCCTTTGATGGCGTAATTTCTTCCTAATAATTGATTTGCTTTTGTTATTTCACCTTCTTTTAAAAGAGAGATAATGTTTTTAGCGGAGATTTTTTTACTGTTATTTTGTAAAAAGTCTACTACTTTAACATCAAATTCTTTTTTTAGATCATCTACTTTTCCTTGACCATTTTTACCAAATGTAAAATCTTTTCCAACATAGATTTTTTTAATATTTAAAGGCTTTAAGTAGATCTTTATAAAGTCTTTGGGACTTAGTTCTTTTATTTCTTTAGTAAATGGAATAATAAAAAGACCTTTGACATTTAGCTTATCTAGAATTTCTATTCTATCTTCAATTGATGTTAAAACTTCTTTTTGGTATGAGGAATTAATATCTGCTTTTAAAAAACCAGAAAAGGTTAAAACATAAGTGTTTTTATTATCTTTTAATGATTCTTTTATAAGATACTGATGTCCTAAATGCATTCCATCAAAAAAGCCTAAACAAAGGTTAATATTGTTTAAGGATGGATAATTTATTGATTTAGATTGAGAGAAATTATAAACGCTAATCATTTTTAAACATTTGTAAAATTTTGTATATATTATTTTCTTCTTTATTATATATTGCAATAAGGTTATTTTCGTTATAAATAGCTATTATTTGATTGTTATTTTTGAGTTTAATTTTATTTCCATTTAATACTTTTTTTAATAGTATTTCATTGTTATCAATATTTATTTTTGGAAAGCTTTTAAATATTTCATTTAGTGGAATAATATCAGATTCAGTAATATTTTCTACTGTTTTAGCATTTTTAAGCTCAAAGTTACCAATTTTAGTTCTTTCTAAGCTTATAAGGTGACCATATTCATTTAATTTAGAAGCAATATCTTCTCCTAAAGTACGAATATATGTTCCTTTAGAACATGTAACTTCAAATTTGATAGTGTTTAATTCCTGATTGTATTCTAATAAATTGATTTTTGAAATATAAACTTCTCTTTCTTTTCTTTCTATTGTTTGATTTTTGAAAGCTAGTTTATATAAAGGAACACCATTAATTTTAACTGCTGAATACATTGGTGGGATTTGTTTTATGTTTCCTAAAAAGCAATTTAATGTATTTTTTATTTCTTCTAATGTGTGTATGATTGGCTTTTTTGTATTGATTATTTCACCTGTTAAATCTAAAGTGGTTGTTTTACTTCCTAATTGTAAAGTAGCGACATATGTTTTTAGTTTATCTTCTAAGAAAGGAAAAGCTTTTGTTCCTTTATTTATTCCACATATTATTAATCCAGTTGCAAAAGGATCTAAGGTTCCTAAGTGACCGACTTTTTTGGTATTAAAAAGCTTTTTTAAAGCAATATCTTCTTTGTTAGTTACTTGGTTGATTTTTTTATTAATTAATACTATTCCATCTCTAGTCATTTTTTAAAAAATTATCAGCAATTTCTTGATGTTTTAATAATATTTCAATCGAGTCATTTACTTTTTTAATTTCTTCATCATTACAAGATATGCCGACTAAAGAAGAGATTCCAGTATTATTTAAAGTAACTGGTAAAGATAAAAAGACTTTTTTAGGAGTAAAATAAGTTGTAACAGGGAATATTTCGTTTGAATCAGTTAAAATAGCTCCAATTATTTTAAATACTGCAATAGATACAGCATAATTTGTATAGCCTTTATCGTTTGCTACTAAATAACCACCTTTTACGGTTTTTACTATTAAATCTTCTTTATTTAATGTGATTTTATTAGCATCTAAGTAAGTTTGTAAATAAACTCCACCTATTTTTACTGAAGAAAAAATTGGAACTTCTGAATCTCCATGTTCACCTACTACATAAGCTGATATTGATTTTAAAGAAACATTTAAAGCTTCTGCTAAATAATATTGAAAACGTAAAGAATCTAAATAAGTTCCTGAGCCTATTACTCTATTAGCTTCAATGTTTAAGTATTTATAAGTGAAATATGTTAATGTATCGACTGGATTAGAAATTAATATGATTTTTGAATAATTATTTAAATAAGGTTTTATTTGTTCTAATATTGATTTTAAAAGTTTTAAGTTGCCTTCTAAGAGTTCGGTTCTAGAACCGACATGGTTTAAACGAATAGAAGCGGTAATTACAATAATATCAGCATCTTTACAAGCTTTATAATCACTGTATTTTATTTTTGAATCTGAAATTATTTGTCCATGTTGCATATCTAAAAGGTCAGCTATAGTTTTTTTAGAATCTAAATCAATTATTGATAATTGATAGTTACCTTTTAAGAAGAGGGTATAAGCTAAAGTAGAGCCAACTCTTCCATCGCCGATAATTACTATTTTGTTTAACATATTTTACCTCTCTTTTTTATTTTATCATATTGTATTATATCTTTAATGATAGTAATATATTAAAGCGACTTTATCTTGGTTTTAATTGACCTCTAAAAATTAATGCTAAGGTTTAGTTAAGCGAAAGTTACATTAGGAGGATTATAAAAATGTTAACTAAAGAAGAAAAAGCCAAGTTAGTTAAAGAATTTGGTGCTAATGAAAAAGACACTGGTAATGTCAAAGTTCAAATTGCTATTTTAACTAAAGAAATTAACGATTTAACTGAACATTTAAAGGCTAACAAACACGATTTTGCTTCTAAAAGAGCTTTGTTTGTCAAAGTTGGTCAAAGAAGTGGTTTCTTAAGCTATCTTGATAAGAAAGATCATACTGCTTATCTTGAATTAATTAAGAAATTAGGTATTAGAAAGTAAAATTAATTTATTAGTTTGTAAGGCTCGGATATTTTATCCGAGCTTTTTATTTTTAATTTATATGTTGAAATTATAAATTTAAACTCTTTTTATTTGTTAAAATAATAATGTTTAGGAGGATACTAGATATGAAAGAAATAGTTATCTTTGGTGGTTCTAATGTTGATTATATTGCAAAATCAAGCAAAAAATTTATTCCTTATGATTCTAATATTGGAACTTTAAATATTTCCTTTGGCGGAGTTGGTAGAAATATTGTTGAAAATCTTGCTAGATTAGGTAATAAAGTTGTTTTCTTTACTGCTTTAGGGGAAGATGCTTATGGTAAACAAATTAAAGATGAACTTACTAAATTAGGTGTTGATGTTATTTCTCCTAAAACCAGTTATCCTTCTTCTTCATATATTGCTATTCATGATGAAAATGGTGAAATGGTTTCAGCAATTTGTGATAATAGAGTAATTGATGATATGAGTGTTGAATTTTTAAGTAAATATAATGATTTACTCTCTAATCAAGAATATATGTTTATTGATGCTAATTCTCCCCAAAATGTTATTGATTATCTTTTTGATCGTTATAAAAATGTTAAATGGTGGGTTGAAGGTGTTTCTTTGGCTAAGGTTAATCGTTTTCAAGATTATTTATCTAAGATATTTTTATTTAAAGCTAATTTAATAGAAGCTAAAGCTTTAGCACATTCTACTAGTGATGATCCTATTAAGGTTGCTAAATTGCTGCATAAAAAAGGTATTAGCAATGTTATTATTTCTAATGGTTTAAAACCAATTACGGTTTTACAAGGTGATAAATTAGATTTAATTGATGTAACTCCTATTAATAATGTTGTTAATGCAACTGGTGCTGGAGATGCTTTATTTAGTGGAATTATTGATCAGTTCTTTTTTAATCATGATCTTATTAAAGGTGTTAGATTTGGTCAAAAGCTTTCTTTACTTACTTTAGAAGATGAAAAGGCAGTAACACCTAAGATTTCTTTATATAACTATGATCATGATTAATCAGAAATTCTTGCATAAAATTCCGGATTAATATTTTCTATTTCATCAAAAGTTGTAATAAAAGACTTATTATCTTTATAAACATAATATTTAGTAGTTTTAGTATGTAAATCTTCTATTTTATAATTATTAATATCAATATTTTGAATGTATCCATTATTTTCTATAACTCGTATAATATCAGATTCAATTGAGCAACTAGCTGGAATGGAGCCTGAACCTTTACCAGCAAATTGAATTTTTCCAGAGTCTTTTAATATAATGCAAATATCAGAATAATCATTTTTTATAGAGACTAGTTGATGATTAATATTTACTAATGCAGGTTCTACACCTATTCTTAAGGTGTCAGTTTCTAATTTTGCTTCGGCTAAGAATTTTAAGTAATATCCTTTAGAATTTATATCTTTTATTATATCTAAATTAATACCTTGAATACCACGACGAGGAACTAATTTTGGCTCTACATAACTTTTAAAAGCTAAAGAAGAAAGTAAAGCAATTTTTTGTGCTAAATCATAACCTAATAAATCCATTTGATAATCTTTTTCTACTACTCCTAATTCTTTAGTGTAGTCTAAAGCTTTTTCTAAACTCATATTGTTATCTTGCATTTGAGTAAGAATAATATTAGTGGTAGAGTTTAAAATTCCTCTTAATGATACGATAGTATCGTATTTTGTTAAATTAATTAGTGGATTAATTAAAGGAATACCACCACCGACGCTAGCTTCAAATTGAAAAAATACATCGTTAGTATGAGCTAAGGCAAGAAGCTCAATTATGTGTTTAGAAACAACTTCTTTATTGGATGTTATTACATGTTTTTTTGCTTTAAGCGCCTGCTTAATGCATTCAAATGGAAAAGCATTACCACCTAAGGCTTCTATAACAATATCGATATTAGGATCATCGGTGATTTCATCAATAGAAGAAACAAAACGTGGTCCTATTTCTTCTTTCTTTTCTTCAATATCAAAAATTTTTACTAATTCTACTGGTTGTCTTTTACTAAGTGATTCTAAAACTTTATTAACTCCTTTACCAATGTGTCCAAAACCTAGTAAACCAATTTTATATATTTTATACATGTTAATAATCCTTTCTAGTTCTTTTATATTTTATAAATTATATAAATAAAAATGAAATTAAAAGCGGTTTACTTAATTGTATTTAAATAAGATTGTAAATTAGTAGAACTTATTAATCCAAAGTCTTTTAAATATTTAGATGTATCAATTTTATAAAAAGGATCATGATTTTTTCTTTTAGTTAGTTTTGTTTTGTATGAAATATTTAATGTTTTTGAAATCATATTTAATATTTCTAAAATTGAAAATTCTTCATTAGAAGCTAAATTATATATTTGATTTTTTATGTTTGAAGAAATGATTTTTTTAATTGCTAAACAGTGATCATTTACAAATAAATAGTTTCTTTTAAAGTTTTCATTATCAAAAA